>Ga0265340_10002165_pt1 | contig 11257 bp, 11 predicted proteins | sample 4CB225metaG_FD_202082 | JGI IMG/M metagenome (GOLD analysis project Ga0265340, IMG submission 202082) | Rhizosphere microbial communities from Carex aquatilis grown in University of Washington, Seatle, WA, United States - 4-CB2-25 metaG | ecosystem: Host-associated > Plants > Roots >...
CACCGTGCAGGCGATGATGGCGACCGCCTTCCGGGGCGCCGTCCCGTTCGAGACGCGCTTCCTCGGCGGCGAGACGATCGGCGCCGTGCTCGACCGGGTGCTGCCCGAGCTCGACGGGCTGCTCGCGGACGACGGCTGGGACGTACTCCTGCTCGTCCTGCACGGCGGCGTGAACCGGGCGATCCTCAGCCGCGCCGTGACCGGCGGCCGCGCCTTCCTCGGCGGCTTCGAGCAGAGCCCCGGCTGCATCAACGTGCTCGACGTCGACGCCGAGAGCGTCTTCATCGTCCGGGCGGTGAACTACACGCCGTACGACCCGGCCCACGTCTCGGCGCCTCGCGCGACGACGATGGAGCAACTCTGGGAGGATTATCTCGCCGCCCGCCGCAGCCACAGCGGCGGCGAGCTGCCGGCGTAGATTCGCTTCCCCTGTACTGCATGACGTCGATTCCATAGGGTCTGCCACCGGATGGGTCTCCTCTCGCTGCAGAACGCATCGCTCCGCTTCGGCGGCATCGTCGCCCTGGACGACGTCTCCTTCGACGCCGAGGAGGGCACGATCGCCGGTCTGATCGGGCCGAACGGCGCGGGCAAGACGACGGCGTTCAACGTGATCACCCGGCTGTACCGGCTCGACTCGGGCGACGTCGTCTTCGACGGCGGCTCGCTGCTGCACACGCCGCCGAGCCGCATCGTCAAGCTCGGGATCGCGCGCACGTTCCAGAACGTCGAGCTCTTCCCGACGATGACGGTGCTCGAGAACGTGCTCGTCGGCGCGCACACCGTCTCGCGCTTCCAGCCCGAGCGCGCGGTTCGTCTCCGCGCGAAGGAGACGCTCGCCTACGTCGGCATCGACGAGTTCGCGGACCGGCAGGTGGCGGGCCTGCCGTTCGGGACGCTGAAGCGGATCGAGCTGGCCCGCGCGCTCGTCTCGAAGCCGCGCCTCATCCTCCTCGACGAGCCCGCGGGCGGCCTCAACCACGAAGAGGTGGAGGAGCTCGCCACGTTCATCCGGCGCCTCCGCGACGAGCTGAAGCTCACCGTCGTCCTCGTGGAGCACCACATGAACCTCGTGATGAAGGTCTCGGATCACGTGCACGTCCTCAACTTCGGCCGCACGATCGCGAGCGGCCCCCCGGCGGAGGTGCAGCGCAACCCGAAGGTGATCGAGGCGTATCTCGGCGGCGAGCTCGAGGCGGGAGCCGCGTAGTGGCAGCTCTCCTCGAGCTGCGGAACGTCAGCGCGCGCTACGGCCCCGTCCGCGCGCTGCACGGCGTCTCGCTGTCGGTCGAGGAGGGCCAGATCGTCGCCGTGCTCGGCGCGAACGGCGCCGGCAAGACGACGACCCTGCGGGCGGTCTCGGGCACGGTGCGACGGGACGGCGAGCTTCGCTTCGCCGGCAAGGCGCTCGGCGGCAGCGGTCCCGAGACGGTCGCGCGGCTCGGCATCGCGCACGTGCCCGAGGGCCGGGGCACCTTCGCCGAGCTCACCGTCTGGGAGAACCTCCGCCTGGGCGCGATCAACCGGCGAGGGAAGCTCGACGACGACTTCGCCCGCGTCCTCGACTACTTCCCGTGGCTCGAGGATCGCAAGCACCAGCAGGCGGGCACGCTGAGCGGCGGCGAGCAGCAGATGCTCGCGCTCGCCCGCGCGTTCATGCAACGCCCGCGGCTGCTCCTGCTCGACGAGCCGTCCCTCGGGCTCGCGCCGATCCTCGTCACCGAGATCTTCCGCATCATCAAGGAGCTGAACGAGCACGAGGGGCTCACCGTGCTCGTCGTCGAGCAGAACGCGCACATCGCGCTCCAGCTCGCGCAGGTCGCGTACGTGCTCGAGGTCGGCCGCGTCGCGCTCTCCGGGCCGAGCGCCGAGCTGCAGGAGCACGAGTCGGTGCGCCGGAGCTACCTCGGGTACTGATGGTCGAGCTCGCGCGCCGACTCCCCATCCGCGACCGGCGTCCGCGCCGCGCCCGCACGGGAGTCTCGATGCCGGTGCTTGCAGGACTCGCCGCCGCGTGCGTCTTCCTCGTGGTCGGCTGCCTCTCGAGCAGCATCTTCGCGCAGCAGACGGTGGCCGGTCTCGCGCAGGGCGTGATCTTCTCGAGCCTCGCGCTCTCGCTCGTGCTCATCTACCGCGCAACCGAGGTGATCAACTTCGCACAGGGCGAGATGGCGATGGCGACGACGTACGTTGCCTATCAGCTCACGCTGTGGGGCGTCACGTACTGGCTCGCGTTCTTCCTCACACTCGGGATCGCGTTCGTGCTCGGCGTGGTCGTGCAGCTCGCGGTGATCCGCCCGATACAGCACTCGGTGATCGCCGTCGTGATCGTGACCATCGGGCTGTTCATCCTCATCGACGGCGTCGTCAGCTGGATCTGGGGCGCCGACCTGAAGTTCATGCCCGCCCCGTTCGGCAAGACGACGTACCACGTCGGCGCAGTGACGGTCGCGCGGCAGGACATCGGCACGCTGATCGTCTCGATCCTCTCGGTGTTCCTGCTCTGGATGCTCTTCAAGTTCACGCGGCTTGGGCTCGCAATGCGTGCTGCAGCGCTGCGGCCGGCGTCGGCGGCGCTCGTCGGCATCCGGGTGAACTGGATGCTCGCGATCGGCTGGGGTCTCGCCGCCGTGCTCGGCGCCGTCGCCGGTCTGATGACGGAACCGGCCCAGTTCGTCCTCCAGCCGACGATGATGCAGGCCATCCTGCTCTATGCCTTTGCGGCCGCCGTCCTCGGCGGGCTCGAGAGCCCCGCAGGCGCGGTGGTCGGCGGGCTCGCGCTCGGCGTGTTCCTCAACCTCGTCGGCCAGTACGTCGGCTTCGCCACCTCCGAGCTGCGGCTGCCGATCGCATTCGCCGTCCTGCTCGGCGTCCTGCTGCTGAAGCCGACCGGCATCTTCGGCCACAAGAAGGTGCGGCGCGTATGAAGCTGCGCGTGCCGACCGGTCTGCCGGCCGCGGCGATCGTTGCCGTCGTGCTCGCGCTGCTGCCGTTCACGCTGAGCGGCTACCACCAGGGGCTCGCCTCGGAGGTCGCGATCTACTTCATCGCGATTCTCGGCCTGAATATCCTCACGGGGTACACGGGGCAGATCTCGATCGGTCACGGCGCGTTCATGGCGATCGGCGGCTACACGACGGTCGTGATGTCGCACGATCACCACACGAACCTCCTGCTGACGCTGCCGCTGGCCTTCGCGGTCGCGTTCGTCTGCGGCGTGCTCGTCGGGATTCCGGCGCTCCGCTTCTCCGGCGTCTACCTCGCGCTCGCGACGTTCGCGCTCGCGGTCTCGGTGCCACAGCTCACGCTCAAGTTCTCGAAGTTCCTCGGCGGCAGCAACGGGCTGCAGGCGAGCACCACCGTCTCGCATACGTGGCTGTACGCGACGTCCTGGTCGTGCGCCGCGATCCTCTTCGCGGTCGCCTGGCTGCTGCTGGGCGGACGCACGGGTCGAGCCTTTCGCGCCGTCCGCGACAGCGAGGTGGCCGCCGTCTCGACCGGCATCTCTCTGCCGATCTACAAGGTCCTCGCCTTCGGCGTCTCCGCGGCCTTCGCCGGCGTCGCGGGCTCCCTCTTCGTCATCCACACGAACGGCTTCGCCCAGCCGAACGAGTTCGGCGTGATCCTGTCGCTCCAGATCCTGATCGGGGCCGCCGTGGCGGGCCTCGGCTCCCTCTGGGGCGTGCTCGTCGGGGCGCTCTTCGTCGGGCTGCTGCCCAACCTCTCCACGAGCGTGCCGGTGATCGGCTCCAGCCACGGCCAGGACGTCGTTTTCGGGCTGATCGTGATCGGGGTCATGCTCCTGCTCCCGAACGGCATCGCCGGGCTCCTGGCCCGGGTCGCCCGCCTGCGGGCCAGGACTTGAATCGCGAGTCAATCTCCGCTATCAAATCGGATCCGAGAGCGTCATACTCTCGACTTCACGGTTTACGAGTCAGGTTCATCCCACGGGTAGGAGGGTCGGATGGGTAGGAAGGGCAGGAGGATCCTCGTGGTCCTCTCGGCGGCCACGCTCGTCGCGGTCGTGTCGGCTTCAGCGGCATTCGGGGCGCACCGGGCGGATCCGGGCATCACCTCGACGTCGATCTCGATCGGCGGCACGTTCCCGCTGACCGGCGTCGCCTCGCTTTACAAGACGATTCCCGCGGCGGAGGCAGCGTACTTTGCGTACACCAACGACCACGGCGGGGTCAACGGTCGCAAGATCAACTTCACCATCCTCGACGACGCGTACGACCCGTCCAAGACGGTGCCGCTGACGCAGCAGCTCGTCGAGCAGAACCACGTGTTCGCGGTCTTCGGCAGCCTCGGCACGGCTCCGAACCTCGCAATCTGGAGCTACCTCAACACCGCGAAGGTGCCGCAGGTCCTGATCGCCACGGGCGACTCGTACTGGGGCTTCTCGGCGAAGAAGTACCCGTGGACGATCGGCTGGCAGCCCGACTATCCGGGTGAAGGCAAGGTCTACGGCAAGTACATCGCGGCGAACATGCCGAACGCGAAGATCGGCGTCCTCTACCAGAACGACGCCTACGGCAAGAACTACTACGCGGGCCTCCGCGTCGGGCTCGGCGCCAAGAAGGGCAACGTCGTCAGCGCCCAGTCCTATGACGTGACGGAGACGAGCCTTGCGCAGCAGATCCTCGCGCTGAAGGCGGCCGGTGCCGACACGTTCGTCGTCTTCGCGACGCCGTCGCCGACGATCACGGCGCTCGTCACGGCCACGAAGGTCGGCTGGAGTCCGACGACCTTCATCAACAACGTCTCGGCGAACCGCCTGTTCCTGCTGGCGGCGGCCGCGAACGGCGCGAACGTCGACGGGGTGATCTCGACGGCCTACACCGTCAGCTCGACGTACGCACCGCAGGCGAACACCACGGGTGTCAAGCTCGCGACATCGATCATCGCGCAGTACGCGCCCGCACTTCAGAGCAGCCTCGCCGCCGGCGATGGGAACATCATCTACGGGCTCGGCGCGGCGTGGACGTTCGTCCAGGCTCTGAAGAACGCAGGCAAGAACCCGACGCGGGCGAGCCTGATGAAGGCGCTCAAGAGCCTGAACGTCACCGACCCGTTCACGTACCCGGGGATCAAGGTCCAGACCTCGCCGACGGACAACTTCCCGATCGAGCAGGAGATCCTGGAAAAGTGGGGCGGCGGCGCCAAGGGCGACTGGACGCCCTTTGGCAAGCTCTACTCGGGCGTTCGCTGAGTTACGGTGGCGGCGCAAGCGCCGCCACCGGTGAGTGTTGTGCTCCGCAGAGCGGGCGCCGGCAAAGCCGGCGCCCTCTTTGCATTCGGGGCGACGGGCTCCGGAAGCGCGGGCGGTGGTGCTTCGCATCCCCGCCCGCGTGCATCCGGCCTTCGACTAACGCCTTCGGCGTTAGCCTCCGGCCTTTGTGTCTGTCTCGGACGAGCGCTTACGACCCGGCTCGGAGCACACGACGCACCAAGCCCGCGAACCCGGTCGGCAGCACGATCATGATCGCCACCAGCGCCACGCCGTACACGACGGACGGGGCCTGTTTCGAGACCTGCTGCGCGTAGACCGGCAGGAACTCGACGAACGCGGCGCCCACGAGCACGCCCCAGAGCGAGCCGAGGCCGGCGACGACGGCGCCGATCAGGATCGTCAGCGACAGCAACAGCGGGAACGTGTCCGGGTTCGCGTAGCCGGCGATGAGGGCGAGCAGCGCGCCCGCCACACCGGCGCACGCGGCCGAGACCCCGAAGGCGAGCGTCTTGTAGACGGCGAGGTCGACGCCGCACGAGACGGCCGCCGTCTCGCTGTCGCGCACGGCGCGAAACGCCCGACCTGTGCGGCCGCGGAGCAGCGCCCAGACGAGCACGAACAGGACGGCCGCGCTGCTCCACGTGACTTCGTACAGCCAGCGGCCGGTGTGGACGTCGAGCACGATGCCGGTGGTGCCGCCGGTCTGCCCCGGGAACCGCTTCGCGATCGACGGCACCGAGACGGCGACCGCGAAGGTGGCGAGCGCGAGGTAGAGCCCCGACAGGCGGAGCGCCGGCACGCCGAGGGCGAGGCCGATCACCCCGGCGATCGCACCGGCGAGCGGCAGGGTCAGGAGCGGATTCAGGTGCGGCAGGCCGAGCGTCAGCGACGTGTTGAAGAGACGGTTCTCCGTGAAGAGGGCGGCCGTGTAGCCGCCGACCGCCATGAAGGCGCCGTGCCCGAGCGAGATCTGCCCCGTGTAGCCGGTGAGCACGTTGAGGCCGAGGATCGCGCAGGCGTACACGCCGACGTATGCCCACTCGAGCTGGTGATAGCCGCTCGTGAGCAGCGGCAGCACGGCCAGCCCGACCGCGACCCCCGCCGCCGCCACGTAGTTGAAGACGCCTCTCATACCTTCCGCACCGCCGTACGGCCGAGCAGCCCGCTCGGCTTCACGAGCAGGACGACGAGCAGGAGCGCGAGCGCGATCGGCAGGCGCAGCTCCGCGGTGGCGGCGTGGATGTACGTGCCGACCAGGTTCAGCACGACGCCCAGCGTCAGGCCTCCCACGACGGCGCCGAGCGGGCTGTCGATGCCGCCGAGCACGGCCGCCGCGAACGCGTAGATGAGGATCGCGTCCATCATGTTCGGCTGGAGGAACACGACCGGCGCGACGAGGATCCCGGAGACCGCGCCGAGCGCCGCGGCGAGCCCCCAGCCGAGGGCGAGCATCCAGCCCACCCGGATGCCGACGAGCCGTGCCGCAGCAGGCTGCGACGCCGCGGCGCGCAGCGAGAGCCCGATCCGCGTGAAGCGGAACAACGCCCAGAGGACGGTGACGGCGCCGAGCGCGACCGCGATCGTGCCGATGTCCTGGAGGGAGAAGGCGACGCCGCCCACGTGGATCGGCCGGGTCGGGAACGGGCCGCGGAACGGCCTGATCTGCGCCGACCAGATCCAGCCGGCGAGCCCGTTGAACGTGACGAGCAGCCCGATCGTCACGATCACCGTCGTGACCGCAGGCGCGTTCTCGACCGGGCGGAGCACGGTGCGCTCGAGCAGGACGCCCCCGGCGAACGCGATCACGATCGCGAGCAGGTACGCGCTCCAGCGGCCGTACCCCTGCTGCATCAGCTCCCAGGCGACGTAGGTCGTGAACATCGCCATCCCGCCCTGCGCGAAGTTGATCACCTGGGTCGCGCGGTAGATGAGCACGATCGCCACCGCGAGGCTCGCGTAGATGCCGCCGCTCGCGAGACCGCTCACGGTCTGCTGCGCGAACTGCCCGCTCAGGAGCGAGCCGGCGAGCAGGAACACGACGGCCGCGGCGCCGAGCGGCGCCGCGGGCCGCCGCCGCAGGATGCGAACGATGGCGGTCACGGGTGCGAGAACCCTAAACTCGCAGCCGTGGGCTTTTTCGACCTACCGCCCCTGCCCGAGCCGCCGCCGCGCCAGCGCCACGCGCAGCCGGAGTGGCTGGGGCCGCCGGAGAACGCGCTCGGCGGCGCTGCGCCGCTCCTGGCCGTCCTCGCGCGCACCGAGCGCGTCGCGGTCGCGGCGATCGGCGCGACCGCCTACCCGCAGGGAGTGAGCTTCGACCTGGTGGTGCGGATGCGCCCCTCCGACGACGAGGACGACTTCTTCGACCCGTTCGGCCAGCACCGTTTCCACCGGCGCCGGGCCGGCGAGCCATGGCCGCCCCCGGACGTGCTGCGCTTCGGCGTCGCCTGGCCGGACGGGCGGAAGGCGACGATGCTCGACGGGCGCGGCTGGCCGTACGGCTCCGGCAGCGCCGAGCAGCCGGAGGGCCCCGTCCTCAGCCAGCGCGGCGGCGGAGGCGGCGGTGGCAGCTGGTCGCTCGGGCTCTGGCTCTGGCCGCTGCCGCCGGCGGGAACGATCGAGCTCGTCTGCGCATGGCCGTCCGAGCAGATCGCCGAGACGCGGGTCGCCGTCGAGACGGCGCCGCTGCTCGAGGCGGCGGCGCGGGCGGAGACGCTCTGGCCCGAGGACGGCGGAAGCGGCGGCAGCGGTAGCTTCCAGTACCTCCGGAGCAGCGGCTGACCGTGTGAGCGAGCTCCCCGCCCGCGCGGACGCCGTCGTCGTCGGGGGCGGCGTCATGGGCGCGAGCACCGCCTTCCACCTGCGCCGGCTGGGCGTCCGCGAGGTCGTCCTGCTCGAACGGGACGTGCTCGCCTCCGGCTCGACGAGCCGGTCGGCCGGCGGCATCCGCGCCCAGTTCGCGGACGAGCTGAACGTGCGCATCGCGCTCCGCTCGCTCGACGAGTTCGAGGCCTTCCAGGAGCTTACGGGGACGGACATCGCGTTCCGCCAGCACGGCTACCTGTTCCTGCTCGACGCGCCGGAGGACGTCGCGGCGTTCCGCGACGCGCTCGCGCTCCAGCAGGCGCTCGGCGTGCCGTCGCGCGAGCTGACGCCGGCCGGCGCGGCCGAGATCGTCCCGCAGCTCGCGCTCGACGGCGTGCTCGCGGCCGCCTACTGCCCGCGCGACGGCTACGCGACGCCGGAGGCGGTCGTGCAGGGCTACGCGTCCGCGTCGGGAGCGACGGTGGTCCAGGGCTGCGCGCTGACCGGCGTGGACGTGCGCGACGGTCGCATCGCGGGTGTCGAGACCGCGCGGGGACGGGTCGCGACCGACACCGTCGTCTGCTGCGCCGGGATGTGGTCGAAGGAGATCGCCGCACTCGCCGGAGCCGCGCTTCCCGTCGAGGGGGAGGCACGCTCGATGTGGTTCACGCCGCAGGACGGCGGGCTGCCCGAGCGGCTGCCGCTGACGATCGACTTCTCCTCCGGCTTCTACTTCCACCGAGAGGGGCCGGGGCTTGCCTTCGGCGGGCGCGAGCGCTCGCTCGAGGACGTGGCCGAGGCCGCCGCGCGCAGGTTGCCGGTGCTCGCCGAGCTGCCGGTGCAGTCCTCCTGGTGGGGCTGGTACGACGTGAGCCCCGACTGGAACGCGCTCGTCGGAGAGCTCGCCGAGCCGTCGCGCTTCCTCTACGCGACAGGCTTCTCGGGGCACGGCTTCCAGCAGGCGCCCGCGGTCGGCGAGCACCTCGCCGAGCTCGTCACCGGCAGCACGCCGACGCTCGACCTGTCCGCGTTCTCGGTCGAGCGGTTCGAGCACGGCGCGGCCCGGCCCGAGACGTTCGTCGTATAGGAGTTCCCGGTGAGAGCGGGGCGAGCCGCTCTCACCGAGACGTGGTCAGGAAGGATCGGCCGGCTTGTCCGGCTCGGCCGGCGGCGCGGGAGCGGGCGGCGCAGGCACGCCGGCCTTCGCCACCTTCGGCAGCGCCTCGCCGCTGTCCTGGAACGCAAACCACGCACCGACCGCGACTCCGGCGGCGAGCACGATGCCGACCCAGCCCGCCCAGCCGCGATAGTTGTCCGCAAGTACCTTGATCAGGGCGAACAGGAAGACGAGGCCGCCCAGCGCGAGCGTCGTAAGCCCGGCGGGCACGTTGACCGGCAAGGCGATGCCGAAGGTTCTGGCGCCGGCCCAGAGAAGCAACACGATCACCAGAAGGCACATCACGACGCCCCAGAACCCGTGCCAGGCATTCGCGGTGGCCGAGATCGACGCGCCTCCGAATCCAACCGAAACCTTCTGCCAGGGCAGGAACGTGTCAATGAAGAGCAGCACGCCTCCGCCGAGGATGAGCTTGTTGCCCTTCGAGAGTCCCATGAGCTTGTCCATTACATCCTTTCGCATGACATCCCCGCGGTTCGGTTCGAGCACGCGAAGCGAAACCTGCGGCCGCCGCTACCGCAGTGTCGTACTCGGGTCGGCTGGTATCAAGCTCAGCTCGGCCAGGAGTGCAACTGGGGGCGCAGGTCGTACTTGCCGCCGTCGCGGCACTCGGGCGTCCAGTACGTGGGCGTCTGCGTCTCGCGCAGGGGATAGATCTGCGTCGCGTAGAACCTTGCGATCGCCTCCGCCTCGACGGTCGAGGCGCCGAGCTTGCTCGCGACGTACCAGATCGACTGCATGCCGTAGCACTCCACCTGCGCCTCGTTCGTGTAGCCGAGGAGGTGGTACGACTCGTGCGAGACGGTCGCGAGCGCCATCGCGACGCTGGCGTCGGTGTTCAGGCAGGCGGCCGAGTCCGCACAGGCGCGGGGGTCGTAGCTCGCCGGCGAGCTCCGGAAGGCGGAAAGGTCGGCGCACATCTGCGGCACCATCAGGAAGTAGCCGGCCGGACGCGTGCCGACGAAGAGCGTGACGCCGAGGATCGAGGAGGACAGCCCTGGGAGCCCGAGCGGCGCGCAGCGCACCTTCACGTTCAGGTGCGTGAGCCGGTCCGCGACCTGTGCTGCGACCTGTTCCTCGTACGTCGGGGCCCGGTTCAGCAGTCCCGCGTCGGCCGGTCGCACCGGCCGGACCTGCGCCTGCGCGGCCGAGGCCAGCAGCCCTGCGAGCAGGAGAGCCGAGAGGAGCGCACGCATCCGCACCCCTCCCTCATCGGCACCGGCCTCCCGCCTGTTTAGGAATCGAGCTCGGACGGGTCTGTGGCCGGCGCCCGGCAGGCGAAGCGCTCGCAGACGTAGACGGCCGGCCGGCCGCCGACGAGCGTCTTTCCCTCCAGGAGCGGCACGCCCTCGGCCGGGCCGAAGGCGACGACCGCGTTCGGGTCGAAGCCGCGCAGCGCGGCACGGGCCACGTCGCTCGCCGGCCCGCCGAGAATCGCCAGCTCGCGCGGCGGGGAGAAGTGGAGGTCGAGCCCGCAGAGCGCCCACCCGAACGCCGTGGGCGCGCGCGCCACGACGTTGCGAACGAGCCGAAGCACGCCCACGGCGCGCTGCTCGAGCTCGCCGTCGCCCCAGATGCGCGCCAACCGGAGCAGGACGAACGCGAGCATCGAGTTCCCCGACGGGGTCGGGTTGTCGTCCAGGTCCTTCTTGCGGGCGACGAGTGCCTCGCCGTCGGCGGGTGTGAGGAAGAAGCCGCCGCGCTCGTCGTCCTTGAACAGCTCGACCGCCAGGGTGGCGAGCCGGTGCGCCTCCCGCAGCCAGCGCGGCTCCCCCGTGGCCACGTGAAGCTCGTAGAGGCCGTGCGCGACGTTCGCGTAGTCCTCGAGGTAGCCCGTCCCCTTGGCCACGCCCCCACGCCACGTGCGGTGCAGCCGTTCCCCGTCCGAGAGCGGGCCGAGCAGGAACTCCGCGAGCGTGCCGGCGGCATCGAGCCAGTCGGCCCGCTCGAGCTGCCGCCCCGCCTCGGCGAGCGCGGCGAGCATGAGCCCGTTCCACGCGGCGATCGCCTTGTCGTCGCGGAGCGGCTTCGGCCGGCCTTCA
>Ga0265340_10002167_pt1 | contig 11256 bp, 7 predicted proteins | sample 4CB225metaG_FD_202082 | JGI IMG/M metagenome (GOLD analysis project Ga0265340, IMG submission 202082) | Rhizosphere microbial communities from Carex aquatilis grown in University of Washington, Seatle, WA, United States - 4-CB2-25 metaG | ecosystem: Host-associated > Plants > Roots > Rhizosphere...
CATGAAGGAGCTTCAGGAAAGTGGAGGGTCGAAGTAGTACAGGAGCGCGGCCAGTGATCTGCTCTTCGTGTGGCAGGCTCGCTCGGCGGGCCTGCTCCACTCTTTATTCCCACAAGCTGTCGGCGCGGAGGCTTCAAAGGCGCTTCAGTCGCAATGACAATTATCCAAAACGAGACAACAATGAAAAGCACTCATAACCATCGGACATTCGTCAGCGCGGGATTGATCGCGATCCTGTCGCTAAGCCTGTTGACCGGCTGCTCGACGACGACCGAGGCTCCCCGAACCAAGCTCGGCTCAGTTCCTGAGTTCCATCCCGAACTTAAGCTCGGCGCATTACAGGGTTATTTGGATCCCAAGGACCTCCCAGACAGCCTCGCCCTGATTCCTCCGCCTCCACTCGCTGGCTCGTCGGCCCAGGCGAATGACGAGGGGATCGCACGAAGCAGCTTCGCTTTGCGCGACACGCCGCGCTTCACGCTTGCGGCTTCCGACTTCGACCTGAAACTTCCTCACCTGGTCAGCGATTTTTCCTGTGCGCTGGGTGCTCCCATAACGAAAGAGGGCACCCCGTACCTGTACAACTTGCTGGCGCGCTCTTTCAGCGATCTCGCCATGTCAACTTACGCTGCGAAGAACCATTACAAACGCACGCGTCCTTTTCAGGAGAACAACGAACCCATCGCCGTGCCGGATGCACGCGACTTCTTGACTAAGGATCCCTCTTATCCGTCGGGCCACACTGCAGTAGGCTGGGGATTCGGACTCATCCTGGCCGAGATTGCGCCGGACCGTCAGGACGAACTTCTCGGCCGCGGCCGGGCTTTTGGTGAGAGCCGCATCGTCTGTAACCATCATTGGTTTAGCGACGTGGTTTGGGGACGCTTCATGGGCGCGGCCACCGTGGCGCGACTGCATGCCGATGCCACGTTCCGTGGCGATCTCGATGCATCGAAGGAGGAAGTCGCGGCGATTCGCGCCAAGAATCTTCCTGCGGCCGGCGATTGTAAAGCGGAGGCAGCAGCGCTTGCCTTGGGCTACCAAACCGACGGCGTGACCGCTATCGACATCCTGCTCGATCCCGACGCAACCATGATGAAGCACTCGGACGCCGTGAACGCCCGTCTGCGTGCGGTCTACCCGAAAGGTTTCGCGCTCGACGCCAGCCACCGTCCACACATCACGTTGTTGCAGCGCTTCGTGCGAACGGCGGATCTCGACCAGGTCTATGCCGCCGCTAACAAAGTCCTGGCGGGCGTGAAAGCCAGCGATCTCCGGTTGAAGGCAATCAAGTACTACTACATCCCGGCGGGCGGCCTTGGCCTTTCCGGCATTGTCGCGGAGCCGACGCCAGAATTGCTCAAACTGCAGCAGGCGCTGGTTGACGCCGTGGCTCCATTCACTGTGCCGACTGGCACGACCGGGGCATTCTTCACTACGCCTAAAGAACCCAACATCCAACCAGCGTTGATCACGTACGTCGCAGCGTTTGTGCCTGACTCTACGGGGACGAAGTTCAATCCGCACGTCACCACTGGTCTGGCCTCCAAGGAATATCTGGACAAGATGCTGGCCCAGCCGTTTGAGGCATTCACCTTCTCACCAGCGGGCGCGTCCGTCTATCAACTCGGTGATTTCGGCACGGCAGCGAAGAAGCTCAAGGATTTAGACTTGCAGCATTGAGCCGAGGACATGAATTACTCTGCGTGGTCGCCATCGATTGCCGCTCGCCCCTTGCGCTTCCGATTCGTTCCTGCCGTAATTCGCTTGACTCCACCAAACCTTTCGATACAGTGTTTGCTAAATTCATGGCAGAATGAGGCCAGTCCTACTTCGTACCCAAGAGACGTCGGCTCGTGCTTTCTCGATTCGAGGTAGACGCGAGGCACGTCGGTCGCTCGCGAAATAATCGACTGCTTTCCGCAAGTGTAGGGCCTCCGGCTCGTATTCCAACGGCAAGGCAGCGGAAGCTGGCGCGCGAGGCACGTCGATGTGACAGGTAGCACTCCGGATGACACCGAGTACGTCCATAACGGTGCTGGTGCACCAATATGCGAGCGGCGACAAAGCCGCACTCGATCGTCTGCTGCCTCTGGTGTACTCCGAGTTGCGGCGGATTGCCCAGGCACATCTACGCGGGGAGCGGCCAGGCCACACTCTTGCGCCCACGGCGTTGGTGCACGAGATGTATGCCCGGCTGGCGGTACAGGCCTCACCCGATGTCCGCGACCGCGTCCATTTCCTTAGCGTCGCCGCGCATGTGATGCGGCAGATCCTGATCGATCATGCGCGCACCAAGTACGCTGAGAAACGTGGCGGCCGGCAGGAGAAGTTGTCGCTCGATGAGGCCCAAGGCGCCTGCATGGAAAGGCCCGCCATCATGCTGCGGATCGATGATGCGCTGAACCAGTTGGCTCGCCTTGATCCGCGCAAAGCCCAACTGGTTGAAATGCGCTTCTTCGGCGGACTGACCGCCGAGGAGTCGGCAACGGTGCTCGATCTACCGGTCAACGTCGTCCGGCAACAGTTGAGGGTGGCGCAGGCATGGCTGCAGCGCGAGCTGAACCAGGATCCAGAGGAGGCCTCCGCCACCGCGGCCGGTTCGACCGGTTAGTTCTCTCCATGAGCGCGAAAGAACAGTGGGAGCGTGTTCAGGACCTGTTCCTGCAGGCAGTTGACCTGCCGGCGCAGGAACGAGGTCCGTTTCTCGACAAAGCCTGTGGCGAGGACGCCGAGCTGCGCCGGGAGATTGATTCCCTGCTCACGCATGACACCGGTGCGGTGGCGATTGCGGGCGTGCTGGAGGAGACAATCAAGTCTCTTTTCCATGCGGCGACCCTGAAGCCCGGAACCAGAGTCGGAGACTACGAAATACAGAAGCTCATTGGCGCGGGAGGAATGGGCGAGGTCTATCAAGCCCGAGACGCGCGCCTGGCGCGCGACGTTGCCATCAAGGTATTGCCACCTTACCTGACGAGTCACCCGGAGCGACTGAGCCGGTTTGAGCAGGAAGCGCGAGCCGCTGCCGCGTTGAACCATCCCAACATTGTCGCGGTCTATCAGATGGGGATTTATGAAGGAGCGCCCTATCTAGTCTCGGAGTTGCTCGAAGGCGGCACGCTGCGGGAGCACATCCAGCGTGGTCCGATGCCGCAGCGCAAGACGATCGAATATGCCGTGCAGATCGCACGGGGTCTCACGGCCGCGCATAACAAAGGCATCGTGCATCGCGACCTGAAGCCCGAAAACGTCTTCGTCATGAAGGACGGACACGTCAAGATCCTCGACTTCGGCCTGGCGAAGCTTACCAGCAGTGACACGCCCGCTCCCGATGGCCACGCCACGGAAGCCGGGATGGCGATGGGCACGGTTGGCTACATGTCGCCCGAGCAAGTCCGAGGGCAAGCAGTGGACTATCGTACCGATTTCTTTGCATTCGGCGCGATTTTGTTCGAAATGCTCTCCGGCCAGAAGGCATTTCAGCGGCCGACTATGGCCGATACCGTGAGCGCCATCCTCAACGAGGAGCCGCCAGACATCTCACAGCTGTTGCCCACCGCGCCGGCGTTGCAGCGGGTGGTGCATCGATGCCTGGAAAAGAACCGAGAGCAACGATTTCAGTCGGCATCGGACCTGGCGTTTGCGCTCGAAGCACTATCGGACTCCGGAAGGTTCGAGGTCGCCACTCGCAAGGAAGGGCTCGTGCGTTGGAAGAACCTGCTCTGGGTTGCGGCTGCGATGGCAATCGTCATCGCTGCACTCGGGATCTGGTGGAGAAGCCCAGCACCGGCGCTTGAAGTCGAAACGGTGAGGCAGCTGACCGACGACGGTGAACCAAAAGCCACCACGTATGAATCCTCAACCGGTTCCCTGGCCAGCGATGGCTCTCGTCTTTACTTCAACGAAAAGCGGTCGGGCAACTGGAGGATCGCTCAAGTCTCAACCCAAGGCGGGCAAACCGCGGTTCTCGACACGGCGGTGCCCGAGCCCCTCATTGCCGGCATGGATCCGGACTTCTCCAACCTGCTCACGCTGAACGGCTGGCTCCTTCCCGTACCGGCAGGGAATCCGAGGCGATTGGGGGATCTCGCAACTCTGGCGCTCACGGCGGCCGAGTTCTTTCCCGATGGCCAGCACATTATTTACGCCAGTGGACCAACTATCTACGTTGCCGACAAGAACGGAGATAACTCCAGGAAACTGGTGGAAGTACCTGGCGAAGTGCGCTGGCTCAGTGTCTCTCCGGACGGAAAGCGCATCCGGTTTACGTTTATCGACGAGGTTGTGGAAACGATTTGGGAAATCAAGGCCGATGGAACAGGACAACACGAACTGCTTAAGGATTTGAACGGCCTGAATATGGCGTGTTGCGGCAAATGGACCAAGGATGGGAGATATTTCGTTTTCCTCGGTGTTCCTTTCCTCGGCTCTCACGCGAGAAGATTTGACGTGTGGGCACTGCCGGAAGAGAACCGGCCTCTCAGCGTCGCTCCACCCGCTCCCACGCAACTCACCAACGGCCCGCTTTCGTTTTATGAGCCGCTCCCCAGCAACGACAATAAGACCGTCTTCGTGGTCGGGGCGAAACAAAAGGGCGAATTGGGCCGTTTTGACGGCAAACGTGGGGAGTTCGTACCCTTTCTTGGCGGGGCTTCTGCGACCGATGTAGAGCCGACGCATGATGGCCAATGGGTAGTCTTCTTGTCGTATCCGGACAGCATTCTTTGGCGCAGCCACCCGGACGGCAGCGACCGCATTCAGCTGAGCGCCGGCAAGGCCCTTTTCCCGCGCATCTCACCCGATGGCAGCAAGGTGGTCTTCATAGGGTTCGATCGACGTGACGGCCTTAGCGCTTATGTTGAAAGCATGCAGGGTGGCACACCACGAAGAGTTCTTGAAAAAGCCAACTTTGCTGACTGGTCTCCCGACGGCAATCAGTTGGTCTATCAGGTCGGCGAGCCGCACCTGTTTCAAGGACCCGAGATCCGCACGGCCGATTTACGAACGGGGCAAACTCGCGAAATCCCGGATTCTCGCGGCGTGACGAATCCTTTCTGGCCGAACGCCGACACTCTCGTCGTCGGATCATCCTCAGGTTTGGTGGCATTCGATTTCAAGACCCAGAAGTGGTCGCCGCTGGCGACCGGCGATATCGACAACTGGGCACCGTCCTGGGATGGCAGGTACGTGTACTTCGAAAAGTCCGATGGCTTGGGCCGCAAGGCATTTCGAATTCGCCTTGACGATCGCCACACAGAGCCGGTCGCCGACCTCTCCAGTGTGCGGCGAGTCGAGAAGTACGGCCAGGGCACCTGGCTGGGCGTGGCATACGATGGGTCGGTCCTCATCACGCGCGATATCGGAACCCAGGAGATCTACGCCCTGGACGTTAAGCTGCCATAAAGCAGGCGGCTAAAATCTATCGCCCGCATGGCCGTGTACGACGCTTAGTCGCTTTCACTCACGGTTCGAGATGCAGGAAAGCCCGCCCAGTCATTAGAGGATTTGTCATCGCTCGCCGGCACTCGTGATGACAATGTTCCGCTGACCAGGCGGGCCTTAAGATTGGTGCGGATAAGAACCTATTTCTCTGCTACGGTTGTCTGCCTTTCCACCAGGGACTCGATCTTCGACAGTCTCATCTGCAGGCTGGCGTTTTGCAGTTGGAGTTGCTGCCGCAGCCCTTCGATTTCCTGCTTCTGCGACTCGATCACCTGGGCCTGCTCTTCCTCGCGGTGATGCTTTTTCTGAAATTCGTTGAGCAGCATCGACGCCAGATACTGATACCGCACGCTGTAGGGATTGCCGTCCGCATCGTAAGTGGCGAGGTCGGGATAAACCTCGGCAACTTCCTCCGCGATCAGTCCGTACTGCATGGTGCGGTCGCCCTTGGCGTAGTCGGGCTTGTAGAAGAACGTCACGGGACGCAACTTCATCAGATTGTCCGTGCTGTCGCCCATGTCCTTGATCTGCTCTTTGAAGCGGCGGGAGGAAGTATAGGTCCCAAGCTGACCGTTGGAATCGATGAACACCCCGGTGCCGTTGCCGTTGACTATGGTGCCGTACACGCCGCCGATATAGGCTGCGGTATGCGGGCCACCATGGCTGTTGCTGTCGCCGATGTGAATGGCATTGCTCTCGTTGGAGAATCCCGGCGCGCCGATGTAGATGTTGTTGTTGCCGGTTGCGTTGAGGTCTCCCGCGAAATCGCCGATTCCGATATTTTCATCACCGGTGAGACTTATCCCAGCGAAGAATCCGAGGTAAGTGTTATTACTTCCAGCTCCCGTCCCAGCCTCATCGCCGACTGCGGTGTTATGGAAATCATTGAGGCTGCCCGACCCGGCCTGGAATCCGACGTAGGTGTGACCGCCACCGCCCTGGTTACCACTGCCCGCCTCAGTACCGAAAAACGTGTTGTAGGCGCCGGTGGTATTGCTGATGCCAGCTTGATTGCCGGCAAAGGTATTCCGGATGCCCTGGCCGCCGCCGGGCATGGTATTGATACCGGCCTGCGGTCCCAAAAACAGGTTCTGGTTCGCGATGTCCCCGGTGAATATCGCGTTGTACCCGCCGAGCACGTATTGCGTGCTGGCGCTCACCGTGGCGGCGGACAGTCCGCCCCCTACACTCCCGCTTCCATCAATGTTGAAGCTGGCCCCATGTTGCGTGAACTGGAGGCCATTGGTGTTCTGGATGAAGCACAGGCCGGCCGGGCAGGTGCCGGTGGGCGGGTGGTTGTTCTGCTGTTGCGCTGAACTCAGTGAGATCAGCGAGAGTGACATAGCGATATACAAAATCAGTCGGCGCATGGGGCGCTCCTTTCTAACCTGGCTCTTGAATAGTGAATTTGAAGGCTGTCGAAATTGCCTTTCATCTAGGTAGGCGAAACCGGCGGGAGAATTTTGATTCTGTAACGAAATTTTCTTGCTGGCGGGATTACGCTGCGCAAAAGCCAAATCGGACTTCAGCCCAGGTTGACCGAAGTCCGATGGTTCGCACCGTCCGATCATATAGCTTGCCGGACGGTGCGGAATTGACTGGCGGATTGCCTTACTGCGTATCCACCAGGAACCCGCTAAAGTGGCACAGATAGTTGGCCGAACTGGCGGAGCCCGAGAGATCGATAAAGCACTCCGGGTATGTGTTGGAAGAGTAAATTCGGGTGGTATTGTGGGAGGCGAAAAAGTCCATACCGTTGGAGGTCCCCATCGCCGTCACCGGAAAGAAATCGGATCCAACTCCATTTTCTACGTCCAACATGATTGGACGAACGCCTGTGGTCATGTAGCCAAAGGAGTCAACCTCCTCGATGACCAGCCGCTTACCCGTTGGAATGGTTTGAAAATTGCAGCTTCCGAAGCTGCCGTTATTGATATTGATTTGACAGTGGTCCTGATACGGCTGCACGTCGTCCAGCACAGCCAGGGGCTTGGGATTGCTCTGGCCGTCGAGAACATTGGTGACGCCAGTGCTTCCTCCCGGCGCCAGAGTGACCGTGGGCGAGCCGACAATACTTACAGTCGGCGTATTCACGACATTGACGCCAGGCATGTTGCCCACGTTCACTGTTCCGGAAACCGTGGTCGTGCCTTGCGTGACCACCGGCACCGGATGGGCTGAGGTGTTGGTTACCAGAACCTGCGTCTGGCCGAGCGCCGGCAGAGTAGTCAGCGCCCAGCCGGCAATCAGAGATACTGCGAACACAAACTTCGATTTGTAAGTCATTACCTTTCTCCTTCGAGCTGGTTAAGAAATTCGCCAAGCCGGACCTTCATGGCGGCTTGGGTTAGTTGTTCAGCAACTCACCGTTGCGGGCCGGCTGGCGCGCTTGCTGGTGTTGGTTCGAGATGTGAGGACTTTTGCTTGCCAGCATCACATTGGCCCTTGATGCGTGACCGCTGCTTTCCTGCTGGGGTGTGCTTTGGAACCGTGAACGTGTACCTGGACAGCCGTTGGCCGATCAAAGTGGTCCGGATCGACTTCCTGCTGCGCACGGGCGCGGATCGAGCAGAGCATCGAAATGCCAAGCATGAGCATGGGCATGGGCATGGGGGCAGATGTTCTTAGCGACTTCATAGGTACCTCCTGAAATTCCCTCTCATGCAGGTAGGCGAAAAGCGGAGAAGGATTGTGCGGACGCGGCGAGATTCTTTATCAGCCCGGGAGGATGGGAAGAACAGTGGCTAATGAGAAACCCCACTCTCCCTGCGGTACGCGAAGAGTGGGGTCATCGACAAGCGGGAGCGTCCGTGCAGCCTGCCGCTTACGGTGCGAAGTAGCTGAAGATGTCCAGTACGAGGTTGGTGGGGCTGCTGGTCCGGTCGGCATAGGCGTCGATCTTGCCGGCGTTGCCTGCCGGCACAATCGCCATATTCGAGCTGACCACGCCATCCAGCGCGTTCAAGGTCGAGACCAGAGGCTGGCTGCCGCCGTCGGGCCACAACGTCAAGTAGCCCAGGCGCCCCTCCGGTACGGCCGTCGCATTGAAGACGTAGGCTTGCGCCGGGGTCGGAACAGCACAGGCCGATCCTCGCACGTCCACCGCCGGACTCAGCGTACCCAGAAAGCCGCCCATGCCTTGACGCGTGTCCAGCACGCGGCACGGCGTAACCGGATACAGCGAGAGTCCGCCCTGTCCCGGGGGCGCGAAGTAGCCGTTGATATCAATCACCAGATCGGTGTCGTTGGTGACGTAGGTGCTCACCTGCCCATTCGTCCCGGCGGGTACGATCGCCGCGTTGGCGGTGATTTGTCCGCCATAGGAATTCAACGTGGAGACTAGCGGCTGGCTTTCGCCGGTCGGCCATACCGTCAGATATCCCAACGGCCCATGGGGCACCGCCGTGAAGTTGAGCGAGTATGCGGCCGGGCTGACGCCTTGTGGGAAGCACGACGTCGCGTCCAGCAGTGGGAAGTCCCGCTGCGTGCCGCCACGCAGATAGGGTCCGCCGAGATCGCCATTGCGGTTGCGCGTATCGGCCACACGGCAGGGCGGAAGCGGATAGAACTCGAGCGTGGATTGACTGGCCGGCGCAAAGTAACCGTCAATGTCCACCACCAGGTCCGTCGTATCCGTGACGAAGAAGTTGATGGCGCCGGAGGTCCCCGACGGCACAATCGCCGCATTTGCTTTTACGCGGCCGTCATATGAATTGAGCAGCGAAACCTGCGGCCGGCCTCCACCCGTCGGCCACACCGTCAGATATCCCAAGATCGATTGCGGCACGACCGTCACGTTCAACGAATATGCCGCAGCGGTGGATGGGATGTTGCAATTCCTGTTATCGGGAATCGTGAAGCTGCGGATCGTGTCGCCTGCGAGCGACGGGCCGCCGAACTCGCCATCGGCCTGGCGAGTATCGATCAGGCGACACGGAGTGACCGCGACGAATTGCATTCGCGCCAACCGGTACACGGTGCCTTCCAAATTCGCTCCGCCGGCGTAGGTCTCACCGTAGAAGTTTCCGTCACTTGCCTGCATCACGCCACCCCAGGGCGAGGCGCCGTCAGCGCAGTTCGCCTGGGAGCAAAAGTTGTAGAGTGTGCTCAGCGTCCCGGCCGGGGTCAGCCGGAACACCGTACCCATACCCGTCACGCCGCCGGCGGTCGTGGTGCCGTAGAAGTTGCCGTCGCTGGCGCGAATCAGCCCGGCTGATGGTGAAACGCCATCGCTGCAAGTCGGCTGCGAGCAGAAGTTGTAGATGGTGGTGAACTCGCCGGAAGGAGTGACCTTGAAGATCGTGCCCGACGGGTCGCCGTTGTTGTTCGTTCCGCCTCCGGTAGTGGTGCCGTAGAAATTTCCGTCGCCACCCTGGACGAGTCCCGCGTACGGGGCATCACCGTCCGAGCAACCGGTTCCATTGCAGAAGCTGTAAAGCGTGGTCAGCGTACCCTGGGGCGTCATCTTGAAGACCGTGCCAAAGCCGTTGGAGCCGCCGGCCTCCGTGGTCCCATAGAAGTTGCCGTCGCTACCCTGTACCAGCGCGGCCCGCGGCCTCCGGCCATGTGAACCATCAAAGCTGTGCAGCGTGGTCAGCGATCCGCTTGAGCTAATTTTGAAGACCGTGCCCTGATTGCTACTGCCGCCCGTATACGTCGTGCCATAGAAGTTCCCGTCGCGTCCCTGTATCAGCGCGCCGTAGGGAGCAGAACCGTCAGGGCAGCCCGTCTGCGGGCAGAAGCTGTACAGCGTGGTGTGCGAGCCGCCGGCGGTGATCTTGTAGACCGTGCCCAGGTTGTTCGTTCCGCCGCTGGAGGTTGTGCCATAGAAGTTGCCGTCGGTGCCCTTTACCAGCCCGGCGTAAGGAGCAGTGCCGTCCGCGCAGCCTCCCTGCGTGCAGAAGCTGTACAGCGTGGTACGGGCGCCCGCCGGAGTTATCCGGAACACGGTGCCGCCGTTGGCGCTACCGCCGAGGTAGGTCGTGCCATAGAAATTTCCATCGCTACCTTGTACCAGCGACCCATACAGAGGCTTGCCGCCATCGCTGCAACCCGATTGTGAGCAGAAGCTGTTTAAGTTGGTGAATACTTGTGCATGGGAGGGAATCGTCCCCGCCGCACAGACCAGAACGACAATGCAGCCAATTCCTGGAAAGCTTAGTTTTCCCACAGGATGTTTCCTCCAGCCACGCGGTCGGTCATTGCAACGTTGTCTGTCGTCGGCAAGCCGGGGCGCGCAAGGTCCGCTAATCAGGTAGGCGAAAATCAGTGGGGAATTTTGCGGCTGGGGAAAAAACTCTCATTTCTCTCGGTATTGCGTAGCCAATCTCCCGATACCGTGGCCGTGTGGGCTTTGGCAATGCGTCAGAGATGGTTGAGGATAGCGGGGATGCCAACCAGGGTTCCGCCGGTTGGGCTCACCTGAAGGGGCTGAATCTAAGCAGAAATGGTAGGCACGAGGAGACTCGAACTCCTGACCTCTACCGTGTCAAGGTTCGCTTGACCCATACTTACAACAACTTCTATAGGCGGGACACCACCGCTAAGCCCCTCTAAGTACGTGTAAGACGAGCCAATCCCGGGCTGGAATGGCGGGCTGGAGAATTCCCTGCCCCACAGAAATTTGGTGAACTTTGGAGGCGTGACCATCACAAAATCGCCTACAGTTCACGACGCGAACAAATAGCGAATCAGGCGAGCGGAACCCCGTCGCCCTCGCGTGATCTCCAAGCGCGTCGGTGCGGTTGGGCCGCAAAGCGGTTGAGTAACGCCTTTGCAAGAGTTCAGCTCTGGAAACGGCTAAACTGCACGGCA
>Ga0265340_10002171_pt1 | contig 11246 bp, 10 predicted proteins | sample 4CB225metaG_FD_202082 | JGI IMG/M metagenome (GOLD analysis project Ga0265340, IMG submission 202082) | Rhizosphere microbial communities from Carex aquatilis grown in University of Washington, Seatle, WA, United States - 4-CB2-25 metaG | ecosystem: Host-associated > Plants > Roots >...
GACCGCGATCCGCTCGTTCGCGACGTTCCTCGACGTTCACCTCCAGTCCCAGGGATGTGAGCCGGCCCGGGCCCGGTTGGAAGAGGAGCAACTCGACCTGCCGAGCCTGATTCATGCCTGGAGCCAGAGCCTGCGTGAGCAGTACCCGTCGCACTCCAACCGCCCCTGGGGCCTGGAGCGGGCCCTGCTGTCGTTACTCGAGCACGGAGCTCAGCGCGACGCCCCCATGCCCGAGCAGGTGCGCCGCCGCGCCGCCGCCTCACCCAGCACGCGCAAGGCCACCGGACAGCCCCTCGACGAGTTCAGCAACGCCGAACGGATCGCGATGCGCAGAGCCGCCCAAGACGACGTACGAGCGTTGGAGGGACGCCTTGCAGAAGGGGACCGCCTCCTGCGCATCGGCAACGACCCGCGAACCCACGGCTGGCACGACCTGCCGAACCTCATCTGGGCCACCGCCCGCGGCATGGTGGACCAGAAGGCCGTGAACGACCAGATGCCTCCAACCCGCCACTGGCCGCGTGAGCTGCACGATTTCGTCCGAAGCACTGGTCTCTACCCGCACATCAGCTTGATGGGGTGTCTGCACTACATGCTCTTCCCGCGCGAGATCGACCTGCATCCCTTCCGAGTCCTGCTCCTGCTCGGGATGAGCGACTGCACATCGGAGGAGCTCCATGCCCTCCAGGTCCCGGATCTGGAGTTCAGCGCCGAGGGAGTGCGCGTCATTCAGTCCAAGGCGCGGGCCCGACGCCAACGCGCTGACTTCCACCTGAGTGACCCGACCAACACCGGGCACGAGGACGAAGACAGCAGAACATACCCCGGCACCGGTGTCTGGGACGTACCGGGTTTGCTTCGCCGCTTGGTTACGGTGAACGCCCGGACACGCGAGGTCTACCCCTGTGATCCTTGGCTTTTCACCGCAGTAGAGTCCCGGAAGAGCGTTCGCATGGATGCCGGGCTGGCCGCCTTCGAGCACCCGGGGCGACGCTTCACACACTGGCTCGCGGGCCACACCGGATCTGACCGCCACTTCCCCGACCCGGTTTCGCAGCCCCATGACGTGCGGCGCCTACGCAAGACCGCCAAGACCACCCGTGTGGTCGCACTGGGTGGAACCCTGACCGATCTGGCTGGGGACGATCACAGTGTTCGCGTCTTCCACCAGCACTACGCCCATGGAACGACCGCCCACGTGCTGGCCGGCTCCGCGATGAACCGGGCCCAGACGAAGGTCTTCGCCAAGGTCACGGGGAAGGCCACCCTGATGCGCCCGCAGGATGAGGCCCGGCTCGCCGACCCGGCCGTTGCCTCCGTACTCGGGATCACACCGGAGCAAGGCGCCGACCTGCGCGACGGTGAACTGGACATGGGCGTCAGCAACTGCAAGGACCCGCGCAACTCCCCGCACTCCGTACCCGGCAAGCTGTGCCATGTCGCACCGGCGATGTGCATGATCTGCGACAACGCGGTCGTCTTCGTCTCCCAACTCCCGCAGCAGCTGCTGCTCTTCGATCACATCCACCGCATGCGCGACGTGCTGCCGCCACGTACCTGGCAGGCCGTCTGGGGACGCCAGGAAGCCGCGCTGAGGCAGGTCTTCGAGGAATGCGCCGAGCACATCGATGCCGCGCGCAAGACCATTCAGGAGCAGGCCCTCACCCTGAATCTGCCTCTGGGCATGCGAACGGAGTACGACCGGTGATCAGTCCTGTCCGCTCGCTCGTGCGCACGTCCGCGACCTTCGCCGATGACGAGCCGGTCTACTCCGACCTTCCCGGTCAGATCGCCGGGGCGGTAGGCCCGACATTCGGCCAGGTCGACCTGTGGCCAGGCGAGAACGTCCAACGTCCAGCAAACGCCCACAAGGCGTCCTGGCGATGCGACTTCCCCAGCGACCCGGCCGCGAACCTGCTCGTGCGCGAGGTCGCGTTCTGCCTTCTCCACCCAACACACCCCGCGTTGCGGAAGGCGGGGATCTTCGTGCCACCAGCCAAGTGGGGCCTGCGCACCGTTGCGGCCTGCTGCTTTCACCTTGGTCTGCTCCTGACCTGGGCCAGGGACCAAGACATGCCGCAGGACTTCGGATCGTGGGACCCGGCTGACTGGCAGGCGTTCATCGACTCGCGGGCCCGGGTGAGCGTCCCGGTGACAGTCCGCAAGGTGGTCTCCTCGGTACGGCACCTGATCGTGTTCTCCCCCGTCCTGACCGGGATCCCTGCCCTGGACGACCCGTGGCCGGGGCGGTCCAGCGCCCAGGTGGCCAACTCCGTATGGACAGACGAGCTCTCCACCCCCGCAATCCCACCAGAGATCTGGTGGCCTCTGCTGCGGGCAGCCTGGGCATACGTCGATCGCTTCGCACCAGCCATCCTGGACGCACGGACAGGACACGAACCCCAGAGGCCTGCGCCCGGTGGTTCGACATCCGAATCCGTGACGCCTCCGACAGTCGGTGACCGGGAGATGGAGCTGTGGCTGGCTGCCGCCCCCAAAAGCAGCATCCCGCTGATCACGCAGAATCGTGGCACCGCCAAGCGTGGCGAGGTGAACTGGGCGCTGGCCAGCAAACTGGCCACCAACGGCCGCAGCCGAACGCTATTCGCCACCCAGAATCCCGCCGGGCACAGGCGCCGTCAGCACGTTCTGGACTGGCTCGCTGACGACGGCCACAGCAACAAGAGCTCCAGCGTCAAGCGGCCCACGGCTCCATCCGCACGGGAATCGCTCACGGGCAACGACGGGATCCTCCGCGCTTGGTTAGCCAACGCAGATAACCTCATCCCTATTCACCCGCATGGCATTTCGACAGCGTGGGCGGGTGAGCCCAACTGGACAGTGCTGTCACGTCTTGTGTTCGGGAGATCGGCTTCTCTCTTCCAAACAGGTCGTTCAGAGAAGGTCACGCAGCGCCGTGACTGGGTTCGCCAGGTCGCCCGCGACCCCAAGCGCACCACACAGACCAATCACGGCATCAACCCGCGGATGCTCCGGGCCGCCTGCTACGTCTTCGTCGCCGCGCTGACAGCCATGCGAGACAGCGAAAACGGGGCGGAGTTGCATCTGATGCAGCACTGCGCAGGGTTCAAATACGCGTGAATCCGCAGGTGAGAGCCGTTGGCTCCGCCATCTTCCCGCACCGTCCCCCCGATCTACCAGCGGTCTTGCGCTCCAGCCATGCCATCCCAACAATGATGCGTCTAACGCAACGGAGGTTGGAGTGGCGAAAGCGGCCGATTTGGCGGGTGCGGCACACCTGATGCTCGTGGACGAGGTCTCGTACCTGGACCCCGAACCCGCCGTGTTCGAGGCGATGCTGGAGGGGTGGACGAAGCAGCAGCGGGCCCGCTTCCTGAAGTGGGACGGGACCATCAAGCCGCGGCTATCGCTAGTCCGCCGGTTCGCTGAGTACTCCAACCAGTACCCGTGGCAGTGGCAGTCAGCGGAGTTCGAGGCGTTCATCGACCACCTGCGCACGAAGACACCGACGTTCACGGTGTCGAGCGGCCGGAACTATCAGAATCACCTGCGGCTGTTCTGCGAGTTCATCACCGATCCGCGCTATGGCTGGATGTCCCTGTGCCAGGAGCGGTTTGGTCAGGTTCCGGTCCAGATCCTGCACGAGTGGAACACCGTCACCCACGTCAGCGAGTACGAAGGCAACCCGAGCCGGCGGCCGCTGACCTACGACGAGATCCAGGCCCTGTTCGACGCTGCCGACGGCCGGGTCGAGGAGATCCGAAAGCGCGGCCGCAAGGGCGCGTTGACCGCGATGCGTGACTCCGCCTTGATCAAGACGTACTACGCCTACGGCATGCGGCGCCGGGAGAACGTCGGCCTCGACGTCGCCGACCTGCGGGGCAATCCGAAGGCCCCGCAGTACAGGCGCTACGGGGCGGTGTTCGTCCGCTGGGGCAAGTCCTCCAAGGGCAGTCCGCCCAAGCGCCGCACTATCTTCACGGTCCCCGAGATGGACTGGATCGTCGATGACCTCGACCACTACCTGACCGAGGTTAGGCCCCGGTTCAACGCGGGCAAGCACCCGGCGATCTGGGTCACCGAACGCTGCGGGCGTCTGTCACGCCGGTCGGCGAACGAGGCCTTCGAAGCCGCGAGGCAGGCCGCTGGCCTGCCCAAAGAACTCGATTTGCACTGCCTAAGGCATTCATATATCACGCATTTGAGTGAATTTGATTACCCGGAGCGATTCGTTCAAGACCAGGCCGGTCACGGCTATGCGAGCACGACGGCGCTTTATACGGGCGTCTCGGATGAGTACCGAAACCGGCTGCTGCACAAGAAGTTGGGTCAAAGATTCCCCGGCATCTGGGAGGACTCGAAGTGATCAAGAAGATGGGCTACCGCTGGAATTTGCGCAAGCTCATGGCCGACCGTGAGATGTTCCAGACGACCGACTTGGTGCCGCTGCTGGCCGAGCGGGGCGTCACCCTCTCCCGTGAGCAGGTCTTCCGCCTGGTCACGCAGCCGCCGCAGCGGATGTCGATGGACGCCCTCGCGGCTCTGTGCGACATCCTTGGCTGCCAGCCCAACGACCTCATCGAGATCCAGGTCGTCAACGAAGAGGTACGCAAGACCGCTGGCGGACAGACGCCCGGCCCGCTTCCGGCCGTGCGCCGGACCTCGATCCGGCGACCGGAGGGCCTGTGAGCGCGCCCTCTCCGAGGGCCCCGTCGATCCTCGCCCGACTCGCCGCGCAGGCCGCCCGCATGGAGGCCGCGACGTCCGCCGCCGTCAGCCAGCTCACCTCGGCTCTGCCGTCGCTCGACGTCCAGGAGGCCGAGGTCGTGTTGGTGAGCGCGGTCCCGATCCCCGTCCGCGGGGCGGCGAGGTTCCTGGAGGAATTGGCCGGACACCTCGCCGCCCACCCTGACGCGTTGAGGTCGGGCAGCTCCCTCTGTCCGCCGGTTCTCCTGCGGCTGGTCAAGGTGCTGGACGAGGCCGGCCACCCGGTGGTCCGGCCCGGTTGCGTTCACTGCGGCAAGGTTGGGACCAACCTGCGGGACCTGCGGCCTGAGGGACGGCTCTGTGGCACATGTGGCGCCCGGAGCCGTCTGGCCACGTGCGCACGCTGCCACCGAGAGGGCCAGCGCGTTAGCGCACGGCGCCCCGAAGGGCTGATCTGTCACCAGTGTTACCGCACGGACCCCGCCACTTTCGAGGCGTGCGCCGACTGCGGCCAGTTTCGGCACCCGGTGGTGCGACGCGACGACGGGCGAGGACTGTGCATCAAGTGCTGGAAGCCTCCTACGCACACCTGCGTGACCTGCGGAAAGACCGCTGTCGCAGCTCTCGTCGACGCCGATGGCGCTGTCTGTGACCTCTGCTACAACCGCCATCGCCGGCCACGGCGCCTGTGTGGCCGGTGCGGACAGCTCAAGCGCATCGCCCGCAACGCGCGCGAGGGTCAGCCGGACCTGTGCGACGGCTGCTACCGGGGCCCCGAAGCACCCTGCTCGATCTGTAGTCGTGTCCGCCCCTGCACCAGCCGTGACCAGCAGGGGCAGCCGATCTGTGCCACCTGCTACCAGCGGCACCGCACCGGCGAGGTGTGCGCCCGCTGCGGGCGGACCAAGCCGAGCACCACCCGGTGGCCCATCGGTCCGGTCTGCCATGGCTGCTACACCGCCGTGACCCGGTCACCGGCCGAGTGTCCTGGCTGCGGCACCGCTCAGCCGCTGATCGCACGAGATGACCACGGTGTTGCTGTCTGCGGTCCCTGCGTCGGCTTCGCCGCCGATTTCACCTGCAAGCAGTGTGGCCGGGCCGGAAACCCCCACAGTCGCGGCCGGTGCGCTCACTGCGTCCTCGCTGAGCGGGTCAATGCCCTGCTCGCCGGGGCCGACGGCACGGTCGCCGCGCAGCTGAAACCGCTCGAGGTCGCGCTGGCCGCGGCCCCTTCACCGTTCCCCGCCATTCAGTGGATCAAGGCGAGCTCGAGCACCAAGCTCCTTGCCCAACTGGTTACCGACGGCCGCACGCTCACACACGAACTGCTGGACGAGCTTCCGCCCAGCCGGAACCAGCGTTACATCCGCCAAATCCTCGTCCACACAGGAATTTTAGGCGAACGGAACGAGGGCATCGAACGGATCCCCGGCTGGCTGGAGCACGAACTCGCGGACAAGCCGGCCGCGCACGCCAATCTCGCCCGCCCGTTCCTGCACTGGTTCCTGCTTCGGCGAGCACGCCAGCGGGCCGCCACCCGCCGTCATCCCGCCTCCGCAGACCGTGACCTGCGGCGCCGCGTCAGCGTCGCCCTGGAATTCCTGGCCTGGATGGACCAACACGGCTTGGCTCTGGCCGACCTCGCCCAGGAACACATCGACGACTGGATCACCGGAGCCGTCAGTCAACGTCGCTACCTGATCCGATACTTCCTGAAGTGGACCACCAGCCGTCGGCTCACCCGCGAACTCACTGTCCCCACCATCCCGAGGCAGGAACCCCAGGACCTGCTCGATGAGGATGATCGGTGGCCACTGCTCCAGCGATGTCTGACTGATGATGCCCTGCCTACGGACGTCCGGGCGGCCGGCGCGATCACGCTGCTGTTCGGCCCTTCCACCGAACGCCTTTGCCACCTGACACCCGAGCACCTCACGTTCGGCGACAAGCACGCCCACCTGGTCCTGGGCCGCCACCCCGTGCTGCTGCCGCCACGGCTGGCCGAGATCCTCCGTCAGCTCTCCGAGCAGCCCCAGCCGCGGCCTCAGCTCTCGCGATCCCACCCGGGGCCTCAGTGGCTCTTCCCGGGCATGGTCCCGGGCAGGCTGACCTCGACCCACGCGATGACCCAGAAGCTGGGCCGCCACGGCATCCCGGTCCGCACCGCCCGCAACGCGGCGCTGGCCGCCCTCGCTGCTGATCTCCCCAGCCCGATCCTCGCCGACCTGACCGGGATACACCGCCACACCGCCATCCGCTGGGTCTCCTACGCCCGGCGGGACTGGGCTGAGTACCTCGCAGCCCGGGCCGACGATGACCGTCAACCTGGGCGGAACCAGAAGGAGTCGTCATGACAGAGCCAAAGCGGATGGACGAAGAAGTACTGGCCGGAGGCGGCGTCAACCGTGTCGTGCGGATCGGGTCGACCGTTCGACGCCCGGTGGGACCGTGGACCCACACAGTCCACGCTCTGCTTGATCACCTGCAGGCGGCAGGGTTCCCCGGTGCCCCGCGAGCTCACGGCTTCGATACCGAGGGCCGCGAAATCCTCGATTTCCTCCCCGGCCTCCCCCTACTTGTGATCTCGCGTATTCAACTGTCGCGAGTTCCTCAGGTAGGCCAGTCGGATGATGACGGTGAGTGGCTGGATGGAAAGGCCCTTTGCCAGCGGGATCGCCGAAGGCCCGGAAGCAAGCTCGAGAAACGGTGCTCTCTGGGCTGGCCGGGGACGTGCTGCCCAGGAGGAGCGTCGCGAGTCCAAGCACCGCCCCACCCGATGACAATCAGAGCTGTGGGCTCGGCCCGGGCCGAGCAGACGATGGCGGCCGGCAAGGATGGCTACGGTGACGTTGTGATCGAACTGCGTGATTCGGCCGCCCACGAGTTGCAGTCTCTGCTGAGCTGGATCAGTTCCGAGGAGGAGCTGCGACTCTGGTCCGGATCAGGTTTCAGTTGGCCCCTGAGCGCCGAGCAACTGCGGGTATACCTCGAGGACTCCAGATCTGGGCGGCGGCTCCTGTGGTCGGCGGTCACCACGAATGACGCCGTCCTGGTCGGACGTGCCTGCCTGGCAGTCAATGCGCAGAGCACCGCGTGGGACGGCTCGGCCGCGTGCTCGTGGACCCTACCCGCCGCGGTGAGGGTCTCGGGCGGGCACTGGTGACGTCAGCGGTGGCGGCGGGCCGCCCAGACCCGGATCGACCTCATGACCCTGGGCGTCTACCGGCAGAACACGACCGCGCGCCGACTGTACGAGAGCATCGGGTTCACCTTCACCCAGACGAAGGTCGCCGCCACCACGGTCGGCAACCGCTCATGGGACAGCATGGAAATGCAACTACCTCGCCAGAGCTTCGACACCACCAGGGGATGATGAGCCTCACCGGAAGATTGGCTGTGGGCTCCTACTTGCTGATGAGTTCGCATGATCAGCTGTCGTCAGCGCTGTCCAGGGTCCATCATGCTGGTTTTTTAGGTGATCTCCGGGGGCGTAGCGGCTCCAGGTGCTTCCCGCTTGTGCGGCGAGTCTGGTGGCGGTGGCCTGGTGGTAACCCAAGGCGTCGGCGACGAGGGGGGCAGGCATCTCGAGGACATGCTGGCGGATCGCGGCGGCCCGGCCGGCAACGGTGGGGACGCCGAGATCGTGGATCAGGGTTGCCAGGGCGTTGGGGGTCATGAGTTGACCGGCCCGGCGTCCGGGGGACAGCCAGCGAGAGTCATGGCTGGCCGCTTCCATCATCGAGGACATTCCCACCGTGATCGCCGCCGGGTTCGACGAGGCCGAACGCCACGACCCCGGCCATGAGCGGACCTGGATCGCCCTCGTGGACGGCAATATCACCCAGATCGAGGCGATTAGCGCCGAAGCCGCCGCCCGGCAGGTGAAGGTCACCATTCTGATCGACTTTTTACACGTCTGCGGTTACGTGTGGGACGCGGCGAAAGCGTTCTTCCACACCGAGACCACCGCCGGGATGGCGTTGGCCCGCACCTGGGTCGCCGACCGTAACCGGCTAATCCTCCAGGGTCAGGCCCTGCAGGTCGCAGCCCGGATCTCGGCAGTAGGCCATGATCACCGATAGTTCAGAGAATCGTGGCCGGTAGAATGGTCATTAGGCTCGAGATGGGGACTGGAGACCGCTCAGGCCGTCCTGACCCTGCGAGCGATCCTGACCAGCGGTGACTTCGACGCTTATTGGGCCTTACCACGTCCGCCAGGAACACCTCAACAAGATCACGGCCTGCCGCATGATCTTCAACACGTCACTCCAAAGAACTCGCACTCCCCGGTCACATCCTGTTGCCGACAACCACCACAATGTGCGACCGGGGCGAATGTTGCATGTGAGCCTTCTCACATCTTCTCCTCGAAGACATCTCTCGGATTCGCCCTCTTTAACTGGCGTATTGACTCTTTGTGGATACACCCCAATGCACCACTGTCATCTCACCGGCGGCGGCAGTGCGCAACAGCGAGTAGCCAGATGTGCATTGCCAGGCCATTCGGTCGGTCACTGAGAGCAGCGATTCTTGAGTCCGCAGGCTAGTCTCTGGCTCCGATACTTCACCCCAAATTGATCACCCAGGGATGCGAAATGCCTGAATTCCGTATGACGAAGTTTCGCCGGCGCGTAAGACCAGTCGCAGTGGGGGTTATCGCAGCAGCCACGGTTGGACTCGCCAGTTCGACGCCGGTGTACGCCGTGTCGAGAGTTAATGCCGCGAGGACTGCGAGCGTCGATTCCCCTCCGGGGGGAGTCCAGGTAACTGCCGATGGCTGGGTGCACTACACCTCCGTACTCGGCATGGTGGGCGGCACTGGGACGACCTCCAAGTTCAAGGGAGTCCGCGATGATTCCGGCTCATGCTCCATTTCGGGCTCCGATGCTGAGACAGCCAGCATCTCCGGGCTGAAGTACACGGAAGAAGTGGCCTACAACCCATCGACCTGCGAATCGACTGTGGTAACCGGGAAAATTACAGCAGCGCAGCTGTCGAAAATCGCGACCCTCACGGGGGACCCGAATGCCGCGAATATCGCTGCCACTGCGCCCGCAGCCGCTAGCGCCACCGTGTCAGGGTCAAACCAGGTGGCGGCAGCCAGCACAGTCTATTCCCGCTACCTGCGGACATCATGGATCGATCCGATCAACATCACCATCTCCAGTCAAAAGGCTGGAGCACAGTGGACGAGCGCGGCTCTACAGAAGTGGGCAGTGACCCGCAGCTCATACAAGGGCTGTATCGGCAGTGTCTGTCTCGACAAAACATACATTGTTAGCAACTCGCAAAGCGCGGCATCTGTGACTGGCGGATGGAAAGTTGCAGGAAATGTGCATTTCCGAAACACAAGTTTTGCTCTTTGGGTCGTGGCCGCGGAGGGCCCCGCCGGTTGGGCAGCCTGTGGATTTCCGACAAGCAATCAAGCGGACTTCCATCACACTGATTACGTCACAGGCCTGAAGGCCGGTGGCTCCAACTGGTCTTGGAATGACACCAAGAGTGGGGCGTGCACCAACCTCGTCCATCACGGGAGCGCAACAGACAGCACCTACCCCTTCTGATCGTGTCGTGCCGTCGAGCTTCTAGATTTCACACCGCACTCACTTGGATAATTGGGTCGTTTCTGGTGGCCGTACTAGCCAGTTGTTCGACCTCGGGTGCTCGCGATGTGAGAGAGCCACCCACCAGTCCGGTATCATCCGGCGGGCCTGGAGCGGTTGCCCTAGAGTATATGCGCGCTGTTGTCCGTGGTGACCTCAAGTCCGCTGCGGAGTATGTCTTGCCTGACCAGAAGGGCATGCTGCAGGCCCTTGCCCTGGGTGCCGGCCCGGGAACGATTGCCAGAGTCTGGGGCAATGTCTCTCTGGGGAGGGTCGAGACGTCTGATGATTCTGCCACCGCGTCATTCCTCGGCACCATGTGTAGAAGCGCATCAGGGGGCGCAGGAACACCCGCCGATACTGAATGCATCGAGGAGCACGATGTACGAACGTCTTCGCCACAGTTCCTCGTACATCTAGCGAGAGTCTCACCAGTGGAGTGGCGAGTCACATTCTATCCGTCTATCCGTTAAATATCTCAGAAACGAGTTGATAGTGATGCCTGATAAGGCGGTTGATGCTCCCTCCAGGGCTCGTGTCGCTGCATGGAACTACGGATTCTGGGGATTGGTCGGAGCTCTGCTCGGCTTGGGGATCATCGGGATCCTGACGATCGGCATTGCGTTCTTGGTGCCCGGTCTCGCCCTCGCAGTCGTCGGGATACTCATTCCTACACTGAAGAACCGCTCAGCGTTCGCCGTGGTAGGCGGCCTTGCCGCAGCCCCCCTATACCTTGCTTGGTTGAACCGAGGAGGACCTGGCGAAGTTTGCAGCGCGGTAGGTACCGGCACCTCATGTGTCGATGAGTGGAGTCCTTGGCCGTTCGTGGTGGTCGCCGTGGCCCTCGTGCTCGGACTCGTGCTTCTTGTGCGGCGCGGACCTCGACTCTCCTAGCGTCCCAGCTCCACCAGCCTAAGTGGTCCGCGCCGGAAGTCTTTCGGGGGTTGACTGTTC
>Ga0265340_10002175_pt1 | contig 11226 bp, 12 predicted proteins | sample 4CB225metaG_FD_202082 | JGI IMG/M metagenome (GOLD analysis project Ga0265340, IMG submission 202082) | Rhizosphere microbial communities from Carex aquatilis grown in University of Washington, Seatle, WA, United States - 4-CB2-25 metaG | ecosystem: Host-associated > Plants > Roots >...
TAGCCCCAGAGTCGCGGATAGCACAGAACGCGGATCGGCCCATCGGCTTCGAGGTCCGCTTCGGCGAGCTTGGCCGTGGCCCACTCACGTAGAGGCCGACCGTCGCCGTGGTCGTCGTCATGAAAGCTGACTATGGCGCGCGCATTGCGTGCGAAGAGTCTGGATCTGGCGGCCAAAGCCTCCAGTTCATCGAGATCAAGCAGGAGGGAAAACACACGATACCGGAACGAATGGCGCCTCGGGGCGATGCGCATATGAGTCACGAAACCGGAATAGATTGCGCTCGCGCTCATGCCGCTACCGGGACCAAAGACGGCGCCCGAAAGATGCGCGCGGAGTCGTTCGCGACGCGCCACGGTCTGCGCTGGCCGCCAGCATCTTCAGCGGCAGCCAAGCCAGCTTGCAGCGCGTCCTCGTGGAAGCCGGCACCGAAATAACTGCCGCAAAACCAGGTGTTCCGTGCGCCTTGCACGGTCCAAAGGCGTTGCTGCGCCTGCATCGCGTCGGTGTCAAAGATCGGATGAGCGCAGGAATAGACGCCGTGAATCAGTTCCTCGCGCGGCATATGTGGAGGGTTGAGTGTGACGAACAACGGTGTGCGTTTGTCGATATTTTGCAGCTTGTTCATCCAGTAGGTGACGCACAGATCTTCGTTGGAATTCGCATCACTGCGGCCGAGATAATTCCAGCTCGACCAAGCCCGTTTGCGTTTGGGCATAAGAGCCGGATCAGAATGCAGGACGACCTTGTTGGGTCTATATTGGAATGCGCCCAGCAATTGGCGTTCTTCTGTGCTCGCGTCCGCCAATATCTCCAGCGTTTGGTCGGCATGAGAGGCGATGATCACGCCATCGAATCGCTCGCGCTTACCTGCGGCGTCGACAAGCGTGACGCCACCGTTATCACGCAGAATAGTGACGACGCCGCAGCCAATGCGGATACTCGAAGCATAAGGCGCCGCGAGCTTCTTCAGATATTCGCGGCTGCCACCTGTCACGGTTCGCCATTGTGGCCGCCCCGAAAATCTCAACAGTCCATGGTTGTCGAAAAAGCGCGCGAACGCGGCGGCAGGATGGGCGCGCATATCTTCCAATGATGAGGACCAGATGGCCGCGCCTATCGGAAGCAGATGTAGTTGGGCGAACGCATCGCTGTAGCCGTTGGTTTTAAGATATTCGCCGAGCGTTAGCGTGATATCCGATGCGCGCAGTAGCGACGGCGCTTCACGGTAGAAGCGCAAGGTATCGCGCAGCATTTTCAGATAGTCGCCGCGCAACAGGTTGGATGGCTGCGCCGCGAGCCCCTGCGGACTTCCGGAATATTCCAGCGTCCCCCGATCGAGGGACACCGCAAATGTCATAGAGCTTTCTTCTGTCTCCACGCCGAGATGCCGGAATAGTGCGGTGAGATTGGGATAGTTCGGCTCGTTGTAGACAATGAAGCCCGTATCAACCGCGATCGGGCCATATTGGGTCTCGACATCGACGGTGTGCGTGTGTCCACCGGGTCGCACTTCGCGTTCGTAAACCGTAACGCGATGCCGTTGCGATAGCAGCCACGCTGCGGACATGCCGGCGATGCCGGTGCCTATCACGGCAAAATGTTTGCCAGATTGCTGGCTGTAAAAAGTGGCATCCATCCGGCGCAGTCCTTGTTGGGTATGCGCTGTCTACGCGGGTGAAGCTGTTTCGGATCAAGCCGGAAGCTGTGATCCGGATCCGCCTGAGCTTCGTATTTGCGGCTATGATGGCGTGCACCCAGCCGGTATTTCATAAATGGGGGATTCGCACTGCCCGCCCATGGCGGCTTGCGATATCGTCTTCAGCGACGCGCGCGAGCATGAACGGTCAGGTGCAGAAATCGTCCGAAGAGATGAACGCGCACCTGGTCGCTATTGCGACCACTCGGGACAGGTCGGCGTTCGAGATTCTGTTCGTTTATTTTGCCCCGCGTGTGAAGGCCTATCTGCTTAGACTTGGTGCCAGCGCTTCGCTCGCGGACGATCTCGCGCAGGAAGCAATGATTTCGGTCTGGCGCAAGGCGGAATTGTTCGATCCAGCCAAGGCGTCGGCTTCGACGTGGATTTTCACCATAGCGCGCAATTTGCGGATTGATGCCATCCGGCGGGAGCGTCGGGCCGAATATGATCCGAACGACCCTCTGCTTGTGCCCGATGGCGAACCACAAGCGGACGCGAATATGATGCGTGGCGACGACAATTCTCGCGTGCGCTCGGCGCTAATGACGCTTCCGCCAGATCAAATGAAAGTCGTTGAAATGTCTTTCTTCGCCGACAGACCACACAGCGAAATTGCAAAGGAATTGGGGGTTCCTCTTGGTACGGTTAAATCGCGGCTTCGGCTGGCAATGGTCCGAATCCGTGCTGCGATGGGAGATGTGTCATGACGATCACGCATCATCCCGAAGACTCTTTGTTGTTCAGCTACGCTGCCGGTTCTGCCGATGAAGGACGGTCTCTGGCCGTCGCAACACATTTGACGTTCTGTCCGCGCTGCCGAAAAGCCGTCGCTGAAGCCGAAGCCGCGGGTGGCGTGTTGTTTGCCGATGCGGAACCGCAAGCCTTGCACGGCAATGCGTTGGCGAATGTGCTTTCGCGCTTAGATGAGAAGTTCGAGGTGCCTCCCAGGCAAGTTAATACGAAATCGTCGCTGCCAGAGCCGTTGCGTTCTTACGTCGGCCGGGAGTTGGAGGATGTTCGTTGGAACAAGATCGGGTTCGGCATCTCTTATAAACCTCTATTGCGCCGCGGGGCTTCCAATTTGCAATTGATCCGCTCCGAATCCGGCCGGGGTGTTGGCGTACACACACACGGTGGCGAAGAACTAACCCTTGTTCTCGCCGGCGGGTTCACAGATGTGACGGGACACTACGTTCGCGGTGATTTCCAGACAACAACGTCGGACATCTTACATGCGCCTCTCGCGGACGAAGGCGAAGACTGCATCGTCTTGGCGGTCACCGATGCGCCGTTGCGCTTCGCCAATTTCGGCGTCGCACTATTGGGCAGACTCTTCGGATTCTAACCGGTGTTAGTGATGCGGTGTTGTGCTCGGTGGCAGGGGCGCCGCGCTGTCGGGGATCTGCTGCGGCCCCGGCGTCGTCGGTACAGGCGTTGCGGGCGCAGCTTCAGGGCCGGAAGTGCTTGACGGCGTGACGGCAGTCGTGGTTGCGGGAATTGCCTGTGTTGCCTTGACATCCGCCTCGCTCCAACCGCCGCCAAGCGCTTTGTACAGCCCAATATCAGCCTGAATGCGCGCGAGCTTGATTTGGACGAGTTGATCCTGTGCTGTGAACAGTGTCTGCTGCGCCGTCAGCACGGTGAGCAAATCCGTCACGCCTTCACGATACTGCAGTTCTGAAATGCGGAACGCTTCCGACGCTGCATTCACTTCGTCCGTCAGATGCTTTTCCTGCTCGGACAGGCTCGCGACCTGGCCCAAGGACGTTTCGACATCCGAGAACGCACTTAGCACAGCTTTGCGATAAGTCGAGATGAGCTGGATTTGCTCCGCCTTGGTGACGCGCAATTGACCTTCAAGATTGCCGCCGTCGAAGATCGTTTGCAGCAAAGAGGCTCCGATCGTCCATGCAAAGTTCGAGCTTTTGATAAGCGTGCCGATCGCCGCGCTGGCCACACCACCTGATCCGCTCAACCCGATCTGAGGGAAAAACGCGGCGCGCGCCGCATCGACGTTGGCATGAGCCGCGGCCAGATTGGCTTCGGCTTCGGCCACGTCCGGGCGGCGGCGCAGAAGTTCGGACGGAAGTCCGGGCTTCACGGATGGCGCAACGATCTTGTCGAGGTTCTGCGCTTTTACATCGAAGCCTTCCGGCAACCGGGCGAGCAGGATCGCCAATGCATAACGGGCCTCGCGCTCCGCTTCTTCCAGTGGCGGAATCTGGGCTTCCTGTCCGTCCAACTGCGCTTCTTGTTGTGCGAGGTCGAGCCGCGAAGACACGCCGTTTGTCACCTTGGCTTGCGTGATGTTGAGAATGCGGCTCGCCGCATCGATATTCTGCTTGGCAATGGCTACGCGCTCGCGCAAGGCCAGCACATCGAGATATGTCGTGCCGACATTCGCGGTGATCGTCAGTGCGACCACCTGCTTGGCGAACTGCGAAGATTTCACCTGCTCGTCGGCGGCGCTTAAGTGATTGATGGCTTCGCCCCAGAGATCGACTTCATAGCTCGCGTCGGCAGAAAGGCCAAAGGAGTTGCTGATGCCACCGCCTAAACTTTTCGCTGTTTTTGACCGTTCGGCACTTCCACCTAAGCTGATCTGCGGAAACAAGGCCGATCCCGCGATCTCCGCATTGCCTTTAGCTTGCAAAACTTGACCCATTGCCACAGCGAGGTCGAGATTGTTCTTGCGGGCTTCGTCGATGAACCCATTTAGTTCATCGCTGCCGAACCCCTTCCACCAATCCTTTTGCGGCCAGACCTGCGCATCGGCCGTGACGGGCGCCGTGAAGTTCGACGGCACGTCGGCTGGAGTCAGAACTTGGGGAACCGGCGAGTAGCAGCCGGTAAGCAGAAGCGCGAGCGCGACAGCGGAGGACGACAAAAGAATGCGTTTCATGAATCCACTCTGAATTACGCGTCCGGCGCCCGCCGAACTTCGGCGCTTTCTTAGCCCGTGGGTGGGCGAAAACAAGCTTACATCCCGGATATAGATGTAACCGCAGATATCCAAGGTGCAAGACGTCCCCAGATGTTATCGCGGCCCGGACTTAATATGGCTGCAAACCAAGGTTTATCAGCCTCAGTTAGTCATATTTGCTTGATCCGGCCAGTGACAATTCGATTCTTGGGCTAAGGCGCGTTGCCTTGCGGACATGGGCGCACAGTGCTGTCCGAATGTGTCGCATATAGAGAAAGTGGGCGGCCAAACCAGTTCCTAAGTTCGGGGTCCAGGTTCTGCTTTGGCCGCCCGCGCGACCGCACCCATTGTGGAGCGCCGATGCGGGCGAGGTCACGATTTGAAAAATCCGAAACGGTCCTCCAACACGTAGATGCGAAGAACGCGCGCCTCCCGAACTGGAGAATGAGCCGGTTGGGCTTGAGGCAAAAGACTGTGGTCGCTGCGAAATTGTATCAGTCTGTCGCTCGCGGGCTTACCGCACGAGTTCTGCAATAGAAAAAAGCGGCGCATTTATCATGCGCCGCTTTTCCACGATGGGGGCGGGGGGAAATTACGTGCCCGTGCTGCCTTTGCGCACGACCTTGAAACGCGTGAGCTGTTCGTTCGCCAGGGCAAAGTCCGGCACCAATTGGACAGCCATTTTGTAGTCTTCATACGCGCCCTTGATGTTGCCTAAAGCTTCATTGGCAAGGGCACGGTCATAATAGGCGTACTCGGGCTTATTTGTTTTCAGCGCAATGCCCTGGTTTATGTCGGTTATAGCTTCGTCGTACTGTTGTAGAACGATTTCGGATGCGCCTCGATCGACATAGCCTTCGCCAAGCGCGCCATCGAGTTTGAGGCCGAGATTGTAATCTTCTATCGCCGCGTTGGGATTATCGGCGCGGGAATAGAGAATGCCGCGATTGATCAAGGTCGCGGCCTTGTCACCAATGCTCAACGCGGTCTCATCGATCGCGCGCGTGCAGAGTTGGATTCCATCTTGTGGATTGCCGCCGAATTCAGCTGCTTTATAGCAGCCTTGAGCCAATCCGGACCCTATGACACTGATCGCTGCACTAGCAGACGAAGGCGAAAGCGCCATCACGACGCATCCGGCGAAAACAACTTTGGCGCTCAACAGTCTCATTTAACCCTCCATGAGAAGTGACGACAGCATTTCACCAAGGTTGAGATGCGTCCATTTGGTGGACCGAAAATTTCATTCACGCCTTCGCGAGCACAATGATGTAACATGTCTGTGAGGCTTGTTTTTGCTGCACTTCTTCCTTTAGCACGCGTTATCACGCGTTCACGTCCCTGTGAGGTGTTTGGATGCATCTTTCTTATCTGCTCCCGATTGTCCTTCTCTGCTGCTCCAACGTCTTCATGACTTTCGCATGGTACGGTCAGCTCAAATATCCGAATGCGTCTCTGTGGCTGATCATTCCGGCGAGCTGGGGGATCGCGTTCTTTGAGTACTGCTTCGCGGTTCCGGCCAATCATTTTGGCCATCGCGTTTATTCGGCGGCGCAGCTCAAAACGATGCAGGAAGTGATTACGCTTTGCGTCTTCGCCATCTTCTCGGTCTTCTTTTTGGGCGAGCCGCTCAAATGGAATCATGGCGTGGCGTTCGCGCTCATCGCGCTCGGCGCCTGGTTCGCCTTCAAGAAGTTCTAGGCGTTGTTCCACGGATCGGGACTGAAGTCCTTGACCGCACGCAACGGAATGCGGATCGCATCGCGCTTGCCCAGATAGACGACGAGCGTCATCTGGCTTCCATCCCATTCCATCTGCGGCGCGATCCCGCCGGGCTTGCGGAAGGTCTTTCCATCGAATTCCAACGCGATGGGCTGAACGCTGTCCCAGCTGTCGGCCAAGCCGTCCGCGAGACGCTGGCGAATAGCGGCACGATCCTCCTCCGAGCCGTTGCCGAAATCCTCGGCGTTGGGCGCACTGACATAGATCTGGCCCTTGGACGAGATCTGCAGCCGAGCAGCGACAATGGCGTCCGGCGAATCCAGCGTGCCTTCCCAGCGGCCGGCGGGCGGCGCCGAACCGCGCGAGCAGGCGACCGCAAGCCCGATGCAGAGCAGAGCGACAATGGCGAACGGAAAGCGGCGAACGGCCTGCATGAAGGCCCCCTCGAAGCGATTCGAAAAGGCTAAGGCGCGATGGTTTATAAACGGTAACGCATGGCTGCCGTGACATCGCCGCGCTTGCCGCAAATGCGTGGGCATTGATAGGACTTCCCCTCACCACCGGAGTCGAATTCCCGTGTCCTCCCCCGCATTGCCCAAGGGTTTTCTGGCCGACTCGCTTGGCCGTATCCAGCCATCCGCCACCATCGCCGTGACCCAGAAGGCACGCGACCTGAAGGCGGCCGGCCGCGACGTGATCGGACTTGGCGCGGGCGAGCCGGACTTCGACACGCCTGACAACATCAAGGAAGCCGCGATCGCCGCCATCCGCCGTGGCGAGACGAAATACACCGCCGTCGAAGGCATTCCCGAACTGCGCAAGGCCGTCGCCGCCAAGTTCAAGCGCGAGAATAGTCTCGACTACAAGCCCGAGCAGTGCTTCGTCGGTCCCGGCGGCAAGGCGGTGATCTATGCCGCGATGGCCGCGACGCTGAACCCGCAGGACGAAGTCATCTGCATCGCGCCTTATTGGGTAAGCTATCCTGATATCGTTGCGCTTTGTGGCGCCAAGCCCGTCGTGATCGAAACCAAGATCGAAGACGGTTTTCGCCTGACGCCCGCAGCGCTCGATGCCGCGATTACGCCGAAGACGAAGTGGATCATCTTCAACCAGCCGTCCAATCCGACAGGCGCCTGCTACACGCGCGAACAACTCAAAGCACTCACCGATGTTCTGGTAAAGCATCCGCATGTGTGGATCCTTGCCGACGACATGTACGAGCATCTCGTCTATGGCGGCTTCAAGTTTCATACCGTCGCCGAGATCGAGCCGAAGCTTTACGAGCGCACGCTCACCATGAACGGCGTCTCCAAAGCCTATGCGATGACGGGTTGGCGCATCGGCTATTGCGGCGGTCCTGAGCCGCTCATCAAGGCAATGACCAAGCTGCAATCGCAGACCGTTTCCAATCCGACTTCGATCTCGCAATGGGCGAGCGTCGAAGCGCTGAGCGGCACACAGGACTTCATCCCGAAATTCCAGAAGCTGTTCGAAGAGCGCCGCGATCTCGTCGTCTCCATGCTCAATCAGGCGCATGGCATCGAGTGTCCCAAGCCGGAAGGCGCGTTCTACGTCTATCCGTCGATCCGAAAACTGATCGGAAAATCGGCGCCGAGCGGAAAAAAGATCGCGACGGACGAAGATTTCGCGGGCGAACTTCTCGAAGCCGAAGATGTCGCGGTTGTGCACGGCGCGGCATTCGGTTTGTCGCCGTTCTTCCGCATCTCCTACGCGACCTCGACCGAGGTTCTGGAAGACGCCTGCCGGCGCATCCAGCGCTTCTGCGGAAATCTGCGCTGAACTTTCATTTTTCTTGTGCTTCCTTTCCCCAGATTCCAGATCTTGTACGTCTTTCGGCGATAGCCGCATTTCCTTGACAGTTGAAATTCGATTCTCAACAAATTTTTGCATGAGGGGGCGGGGTGGTCCGTTCAAACTTGAATTGAAGTCGAGTTTTGCCCCCTCAAGAAACGCGTTGGATCGCTACATCTTGTGGTTCGCGAGACGCCGAGCAGTCGTTTTCAAGAATCGAAATACCCCCTCCCTCTCTCCCCATCGTCCCTGCTTTTCAAATTCATCGCCAATGCGTCGCACTCCGCCGGAAAACCACTTCCGTCGACCAAAACCATACGAGAACAAAATAGGAACATAAGTCCGCAAAGTCAAGCCCCGGCAGTGTCCTAATTCGACGGCGCAAGAAAGTTGCTAGATAGGAAGATTTGCAAACGGGCGGCTACAGTTACTAGTTATGACGGGGACACGGATATTCAGCGGCTAGTGCCGCCTCAAACGTTTCAATTTCGGTTTTGGATTGAAACTCGTGATGCGTAGAAATCCAATGGTGCATTGCCGAAAGGAAGCGATCCCGACCGCTCGGGTCCTCGAACGCGCCGCACCCGTCTTTGGATGTGCTGCCGCCGAAAAGGGCAAGCACGAGTAAGCTAATCTCAAGATCGCACGTTTCGGCAAAAACCTTTTCATCGCTCCCGCAATACTGAATCAGTAGCCTTGCGGGCTTGTGCGGCCCAAGCGGTAACTGTTCTTGCGTTGCAGCAGCCGCCCAGAATGCGACCGTCGCGCATATTGCCATCGTAACCAGCACAGAAAAGAGGCGCGCGATCATTTTGTCGCCTGCGCTTCTGCCACGATAGCGGCGCGCACGGCATCACGCGGCGTTATGATCGGCGGGACTTTCAGCACAGCGAAGAATCGCCGGTTGCCGTTCTCTAGCTCGTAAGACCAAGCATAGGCGCGGTCAGCCTTCGGATGGTCGGCCAGATCGAACACATGCACAACGCCTTCCCATGCGGTTTCGGAGCCGTGCATTTCCTTTACAGGCAACGCTTGGACGAATGTGGCTTTGCCGCCGTGCTGACATTCCAGGGCTTTCTTCAATCCGGAGGCAGCGGCTTCGCTCATGATTCAAATATAACACGAATTTCCCCGCGTTCTTTATGCAGGAAACAGCTTCTTTGTTGATACGCCGCTTCACGCGGTTGACCAGTGCTTTCAGAAAGAAGCTGGAAAACTACGAGCGGCAGTGGTTTTGCATTTCTGCCACTATAATTTCGTGCGCGAACACAGCAGCATCGGAACAACGCCTGCTATTGCTGTGGGCGTTGAAACGCGGCCTTGGACGTTGCAAGAATTGGTTGAAGAAACGACAGGTTAGAGACGGCGCATGACTGAATCAGAGAAACGTATTCTGAAAGCGCTTGCTGGTATGTGCTGCCAATACATCCAGTGCGACGACGGCGAACTCGACCATTACTGCATGACTGCGGGTGAACATGCGGTTGAAGTCCTTGTGGAGTATGGGTTGCTGGCTCCCATTCGCGGTGGGGGCACTTGGACCGAGGCGGGGAATGCGCTCAACGACGCACATTGGCGCGATTTAAGACCGAAGTCCTAACTAGGACACTACCCAAGGCCCGGAAAATGAAGCCGTTCTTAACCATCTCTAGCGCAATGTGTCCCAATGCGTCCGATGGTTTTGACGGGACTGTCTCTTATCGCGCTCGCCGCATCGGCGACGGCGCGCGCGAACGCGACCGACTTTTCCGTCCACGGTTATGCCGACTTTCGCGTCGTTTCGCCGGATCAGGACGAGAAGGGCTGGCTTGATGGCGGGCTCGGCCTGTTTCGATATGGCGCATCGCAACCCGATCCCAATTTCCGTTTCGCCGAAGCCTTCGCGGAAGCGCGATTGAATTTCGACAATGGCTTTCATGTCGTCGCCAATGTGCGCGCCGACTCGAAGACGCGATCGGGCGTCGATGTGCTGGAAGCCTATGCGTCGTACACGCCGTCCTCCGATGGCGATTGGCGATGGTCGGCGAAAGCGGGCGCGTTCTTTCCGTCATTTTCGCTGGAAAACACCGATATCGGCTGGACGAGTCCTTACACACTGACGCCATCCGCCATCGACTCGTGGATCGGCGACGAGTTGCGCACCATCGGCGGGGAGAGCACGCTCGCCTATCAAACCGGCTTCGGCAGCATCAGCGCGACGTTCGCGGTGTTCTGCTGCAACGATCCCGCTGGCGTGTTGATCGCGGACCGTGGCTGGTCGCTGGACGACCGGCCGACGGGCCTGTTCGATAAGATTCGTATCCCGGACGCAACCGCCCTTCTCTTCGGCGGCGTGCCGCCGCAACGCACGCCGATGTTCTGGGAGATCGACAATCGTGTCGGCTGGTATGCCGGGCTTGGCGTATCGTTCCGGGGCATCGGTAAGCTTTCGCTCTATCGCTACGATAACGAAGCCGATCCGTTCAAAGACTATGATGAGGTTTATGCTTGGCGCACGCGTTTCTGGAGCGCGGGCTGGGAAACTCATGCCGGCGCATTCTCAATCCTGGCGCAGGCGATGCGTGGCGACACGGTTATCTTCACCTACAAGACGAATTTCAGCTCGGCTTACGCGCTTGTGGCCTACGACGTCGATCCCGATTGGCGCATTGCCGCCCGCGCAGAGACATTCCGCACCGATGCCGGATACGATTCACCCCTGAGCGAGCATGGCGGGGCGCTCACCGCAGCGTTGAACTGGATGCCCCGCGAATGGCTGCGTCTCACCGGCGAAGCGATCTGGCAGACCTCGGTGCACGAAGAGCGTTTCGAGGAAGGCATCGGCGCCAGGCAATCCGGCACGCAACTTCAGCTCAGCGCCCGGTTCTCGATCTAGCGGCCCGTTCGTAAACGCGCCTTACCGCGTTGAAAGGCTTCGTTAAGTCTTGTCGCGTGGCTCAACGATCACAGTCTGCGCTTACCCTCGCGCGTCCTTTCATAGGAACTGGATCGCTGAACGTTTCTTGGTTAACGTGCCGCTGGTTTTCGCGATCGGATCTACGGGGAAATTCATATGCGTTCAGTTTTCAAA
>Ga0265340_10002183_pt1 | contig 11202 bp, 9 predicted proteins | sample 4CB225metaG_FD_202082 | JGI IMG/M metagenome (GOLD analysis project Ga0265340, IMG submission 202082) | Rhizosphere microbial communities from Carex aquatilis grown in University of Washington, Seatle, WA, United States - 4-CB2-25 metaG | ecosystem: Host-associated > Plants > Roots > Rhizosphere...
TGGACCGGAATCGGCGCCGACTGCCGGCTCGAGGCCGGCACGTCCGGGATCGGCCGACCCGACGCGGTCGCGGGAGCAGGGTCCCCCGGCCGCCGGTAGCACTGAGAGCACCAGTCGGCCGAGACGTCGAGCGTGGCGCCACAGTCGCATCGCATCGGGGGCATGGCCGCTCAGCTCCTGACCGAGTGGTGGTGGCGGCGCGCGCCGCTGAAAGCCCCTATCGGCCGGTGCCCGGACTTCCTGAGGGACGGTCGGGCAGGTTGCCCGGATTGTCGGGGGCGGCCGGTGGGGTGCGAGCCCACGCAGTGACGGTGGGCCCGGCCTGGGCCGGGCCGGAAGCCGGCCGGACGGGAGGCGGATCCGGGGCGGTGGGCCGGGGCCGCGCGGACGCCAGGCCCAGGGCGATCGCCATTGCCGCCAGCGTGCTGACGCCGATCACGGCGACCGAGGTGGGCCGCCGGCGCAACCACCGGCTCGAGGTCGCGGTCGGGTCGGAGGGGGTCGGGCCGGAAGCGGCCGGGGGAGTCTGGATCCGCAGGGCCGCGACGGGCTGGATTCCGGCGTGGCCGGCGGCCTCGGCCAGGGCGCGGCGGAAGGCGAGCATGCTCGGCGGCCGGTCCGAGGGGGTTCGGGCCAGGGCGGCGTGAATGACGGCGATCACCGGGGCGGGTAGCCCAGCCGGGAGCGGCTCGGCGGGATCATCGACGATGCGCTGGACCTGCCGGAAACCCGACTCCCCGGCGATCATCGGATGCGGCGGCCGGCCGGTGAGCAACCAGTACAGGGTGGCGGCCAGGCTGTAGACGTCCGACCTGGCGTCGAGGATCTCCCACCGGGCCTCGGCCGGCCGGGTCCGGACCACTTCCGGGGCCGAGAAGGCGTGGGTGGACATCAGGTTCGTGGCCCCCGCGGCGGTGATCGGGCGGTGCCGGCCGAAATCGGACACGGCGACGTGGCCGTGCTCGCCCAGCAGGAGATTCTGAGGCTTGATCCGGCCGTGGAGCAGGCCGCGGCCGTGAGCGAGGCTCAGGGCCGAGCCGACCGCCCCGGCCACGTACAGCGTCTCGGCCAGGCTCGGGCGATGCCCGGAACGGACGACGTCCAGGAGTGAGCCCAGCCGGTAGTACGGCATGATCACGTACGGTCGCTCGTCCGGTGTCCGCCCCGTGCCGTACACCGGGACCAGGTGCGGGCTGAAGGACAGGGCGGCGAGCGTCGCGTATTCCTGGGCGAAGCCGGTCACGGCCGCGGGCTCGGCGAGCCGTCCGGTGAAGTGCTTGAGCACGACGTCGCCGAACCGGCCCGCCGAATGCGCACGGTAGTTAGTGCTGTACGGTCCGCGCCCGATCTCGGCTACGTCCGTGAACTCTGGTTCGAACATCGCCGGCCCCCTGACGTCACAGTCTGACCCATCCGACTGTGACTGTAAGTGTGCCAGCGGTTGCACTCCGGAGTCAGTTGGTCGTCAAAGTACGTCCTTGGCGGCCCAGGCGGACGACGGTCCAGGACACCGGTGGCAACTCCACCCTCAGCGTTCCCTGCGTGACCAGGGCCGTCGTTGCCGGGTGCGGGGTGACCCGGTCCGGGGCCGGCTGGGTGTTGACCGCGAGCACGTCGTCGTCGCTGAGGGTCCAGGCCTCGATCACGTGCAGCCCGGCCCCGGATCCCGATCCGGTCCTGGTCGCCCCGGTCGTGAAGGCCCGCACATCGACCTCCAGTTGGGCGGTCTGGCTGGTGTGCCGGTTGACGACGAAGACGCTGACCTCGCCGCTGCCCGGATCATGGGTGGCGGTGGCGTCCAGGGTGCTGACCGTCCCGAACCGGGCACTCTCGTAGCTGGGGCCATGCAGCCGCACCTGCAGGACCTCCCCGCGGGCCAGCCGGGAGGTGAGGGCAAAAGGATGAAAGATGCTCTGCCGCCAGGCCGGTCCGGTGGGTTCGGCCCGGATCGGGGCGATCGCGTTCACGAGCTGGGCCTGGCAGGCGGCGGCCACCCGGTCGTTGTGCCGCAGCAGCGAGATCAGCAGGTTGCCGACCACCACGGCATCGGCGACGGTGTACTCGTCCTCGCTGATACGGGGGGCCTGGGCCCAGTCCTGCGGGACCCAGGAGCTCAGTCTGCTCTGGTGCCACACGTTCCACTCGTCGAACGAGACGGTGACCCGTTTGCGGCTGCGCAGCCGGGCCGCCGTGGCGTCGGCCGTGGCCACGATGGTGTCGATCATGTGGTCCATGTCGACGGCGGAAGCCAGGAAACTGCCCAGATCGCCGTCCGTCAATTCGTAATAGGCGTGGGCCGAGATGTGGTCGACCTGATCCAGGGCCAGCTCCAGCACCGTCGATTCCCACTGGCCGAAGGTCGGCATCGCCGCGTTCGAGCTGCCGCAGGCCACCAGTTCCAGACCGGGCTCGAGCATCCGCATCGCGCGGGCGGTCTCCGCGGCCAGCCGGCCGTACTCGTTCGCGGTCTTGTGACCCGTCTGCCAGGGGCCGTCCATCTCGTTGCCCAGGCACCAGAGACCGATCCCGAAGGGCTTCTCGGCTCCGTGCGAGCGGCGCAGATCGGACAGGGTTGTGCCGCCCGGATGGTTGGCGTACTCCAGCAGATCGAGGGCTTCCTGGACGCCGCGGGTGCCGAGATTCACCGCCAGCATGGTCTCGACGCCGGCCAGCTCCGCCCACCGGGCGAATTCTCCCAGGCCCACCTGGTTGGTCTCGATGCTGCGCCAGGCCGCATCCAGCCGAACCGGCCGGGAGGCGAGCGGACCGACGCCGTCCTCCCACCGGTAACCGGAGACGAAATTGCCGCCCGGATACCGGACCAGGGTGACCCCCATCTCCCGGACCAGTTCGATCACATCCGGGCGGAAGCCGTCTTCGATGGCTTCGGGATGACCTGGGTCGACGATGCCACCGTAGACGCAGCGCCCGAGATGCTCCACGAAGGAGCCGAACGTCCGGCGATTCACCGGAGCGATGCCGGCGTCGGGATCAAGAGAGAAAGCAGCGGCGAACACAGGGTGTCCTTTCGGAAGGGCGATCGGCTCAGTGCAGGTAGGTCAGCGCCGGCCAGCCGCCGGATCGCCACGTGATCCGGCGCAGGGCCAGGGTGATCGCTCCGCCGGCGTTCGCGTCGTAATAGTGGTGGGCGAGCAGGTCCCCGGAGATGGAGGCGCCACCGGGCCCCACCATCGCGCCGTCCGAGGACAGGATGACCGTGCCGCCGCCCTGCAGCAGGGGAGTGCCGAGTTCATCGGTGAAGGGACCGCTGACCGAACGGGACCGGCCGACCGCGATCTTGTAGGTGCTGTCCACCCCCCGGCAGCAGAAGTCGAAGGACACGAACAGGTAGTAGTACCCCTGGTGCCGGATCAGGTAAGGGGCCTCGACGGCGTTCGGCGGTACCTGCCGGTCGACCAGCCGGGCCGGGGTGGTGACGTCGGCGGCGGGCTTGCCGGTGGGCCACTGCAGCGGGATCTGCCGGATACCACTCCAGAACGAGCCGAACGTCAGGTACGGCGTGCCGGCGCCGTCCTCGACCACGGCCGGATCGATGGCGTTGTAGTCGTCGCTGGTCCGCGACCGCCACACCAGGCCCTGATCCACCCAGCGGTAGCCGGGAGCGGAGGGGTCGAGCGTGGTGTTCGTGGCCAGCGCGATCAGGGAGTTGTTCGAGCCGAAGGACGAGGCCGAGTAGTACAGGTAGTACGTGCCCTGGTGAAAGTAGACCTGGGGGGCCCAGAGGTTGGTGACGGCCGGGACGTCGTCCTTGATCCAGGCCGGGATCTCGTTCCAGACCGTGCCGACCGAGGTGAAGGTGCGGTGGTCGGTCGACTTCTTGATCTGGATCGTGCCGCCGTTGACCGCCGGATCGCCGGTGTTGAGCACGAACCAGGTGCTGCCCACCTGAGTGAACGACGGGTCGTGGGCGTTCAGGTCGCCACGCAGGGGGAGCGGCTGATAATCGGCCGGGCTTCCAGCGCCGGCGGGGGAGCCGCCCGCGATCGTGGCTGAGCTACCGGTCAGCGCCAGGGTCAGCGCGACCAGGGGGGCGGCGAGCAAACTCGAACGGCGAAAGAGACTGAACGACATGGCTTGTCCCTTCTGAAGAAGGCTGGGTGAGCTATTTGAGGCTGCCTACGGTCAGGCCGCCCTGCCAGTAGCGCTGCAGCAGCAGGAAGGCAATGATCAGCGGCACGATCGCCAGCACCGACCCCACGATCACCAGGTTGAACAGCACCTCGGCGCCGCTGTTGATGGTGGCCGACTGGTACCAGGTACGCAGGCCTACGGTGAGCGGGAAGAGCCGGTCGTTGCTGAGCATCACCAGCGGCAGGAAGAAGTTGTTCCAGGTCGCGACGATGCTGAACAGCAGCACCGTGACCAGTGCCGGCCGCATCACCGGCAGGGCCACGCTGCGGAAGATCCGCAGTTCACCGGCACCGTCGATGCGGGCCGCCTCCAGCATCTCGTCCGGGACGGAGTCCTGGGCGTAGACCCGGAAGAGGTAGACGCCGAACGGGTTGAGCAGGGTCGGCAGGATCACCGACCAGAAGCTGTCGACCAGGCCGGCCCGGCTGAGCAGCAGGTAGGTGGGAAGCACCAGCGCGGTCGCCGGAACCATGATGAGCCCGAGCAGGACGTTGAAGAGCAGATTGCGGCCGGGAAAGCGGAGTTTCGCGAACGCGTAGCCGGCGAACGCCGAGACGACGGTGGCCCCGATCCCGCCGACCGCGGCGTACATCGCGCTGTTGAGCATCCAGCGCAGGTAGATGCCGTTGTTGAAGGTGACGAGCTGGTGCAGGTTGTCGAACAGCCCGTTGCCGGAGAACCACAGGGCCGGTGAGCTGAAGAGCGCCTCGTTGGACTTGGTCGAGGCGACCAGCAGCCACCAGAAGGGCAGCAGGAAGTAGCCGAACATGAAAACCAGCACGGCATAGGAGAGGACGGCGCCGGGACCCTGCGGGCGGGTGAGTTCACCGGCCCGGCGGGCCTTCCGATGGTCGGTCCGGGCTGTGGCGGCGGTGTCGGTGAGCGTCGTCATTGCAGGCCGCTCCTCTTACGGGTGATGAACAGGAAGATGTACGAACCGACGAAGACCAGAGCACCCAGAGCGAAGGAGACGGCGGCCGAGTAGTTGTACTGCTGGTAGGAGAAGGCCTGGTAGAAGGCGTAGACGTTGGGCGTGTAGCTGTTCGTGATGGTGCCCCGGTTGAGCGGCTGCAACAGCAGCGGCTCGGTGAAGAACTGCAGAGTGCCGATGATGGTGAAGATGACGGTCAGCACCAGCGCGGAGCTGACCATCGGGATCTTCACCGAGAACGCGGTGCGGATCTGGCCGGCGCCGTCCACCCGGGCCGCCTCCAGGATCTCCCGGGGCAGACCCTGGAGGGCGGCGTAGAGAATGATCATGTTGTAGCCGGCCCACTGCCAGGTGACGATGTTGCCGAGGGAGAACAGCATCACGTGGTCGGCGATCAGGTTCACGTGCATGGGGCTGAACGAGGGACTGTAGAGGTACCCCCACATCAGCGTTCCGATCACCACCGGCACCGCATAGGGGGCGAACATCGCCAGCCGGAACAGCCGGGTGAACCTCGAGGTGAGGGCGTCGATCATCAGGGCGGCGACCAGGGCCACCCCGATCATCACCGGGGTCTGGACCAGACCGAACAGCAGCACCCGGTACACGCCGCGGCGGAACAGCGGGTCGGACCAGACGTCGCGGTAGTTCCCCAGCCCGCTGAAGACGTTGCCGCCGATCAGGGTCGACCGGTAGAGACTGAGCTTGAACGCGTACCCCAGCGGGAGCAGGAGGAACAGCACCAGCAGCACGGTGAACGGGGCCACGAAGAGCAGCCCGACCCCGGCCTGCTGGTGCACGCTGCGCCGCCGCCGGCGGCGGGTCCGGGGCCGGCCGGGCGAGGGCCGGCCGGCCATCACGTCGGTCCTGGCGTCGGCGCTCATGGAGTCGTAGCGACCTTGAAGCCCTGCTTCTGCGCGTAGCCGGCCACGGTCGACTGGGTGGCCTTGAGCGCGTCCAGGAACGAGGTCTTGTGCTGGATCGCCTGCCCGACGTCGGCGGTCAACTGGCCGGCGACGTAGTCGTTGAACGGGGTCCAGTCGAAGGTCCCGACCCCGGCCGAGGCCGGCCCGAAGACGTCACCGTTGACCGCCTGCCCACCGAAGAACGAGTACTTCTTGTTCCGGAAGTAGCTCCAGTCGAGAATCGGCTTGACCGTGGGGAACAGGTAGGCCTGGTCGATACCGATCTTCCAGGCGTCCTGATCGGTGCCGAAGATCTCCATCGCGACCTGGGTGGCCTGCTGCGGGTGGGTGGTCTGGTCGGTGACCGCGAAGGACGATCCGCCCCAGTCGCCCTGCGCGTTCGCGCCCGCGGTCCACTGCGGCAGGGCAGCGGCGCGCCACTTGCCGGCCGTCTTCTTGGCCACGCTCTGCAGGTAGCCCGGCCCCCAGCCGGCGGCGATGTAGGTGAGGTACTTGCCGGTGCTCAGGCCGCTGTAGAAGTCGGTGGTCCCGTAGGACGTGCTGTCCGCGAGTCCGCTCTTGACCATGCCGTCCCAGTAGGCCATCACCTTCTGGGTCTGCGGGCTGTTCAGGTTCACCCTGATGTTCGGCAGGTTGGACGCGGAGTAGGTGTAGGGCTTGGCCCCGGCCTGCCAGAACAGCCCGGTCATGAAGCCGGCGTCGCTGGCCCCGAAATCGGTGATGAAGGCCTTGGGGTTCTTCGCCTTCAGGGTCCTGGCGTCCTGCTGGTACTCGTCCCAGGTCTTGGGCACGCTCAGGCCGTACTTCTTGAACAGATCCGAGCGGTACAGCAGGCCCATCGGTCCGGCGTCCACCGGGATCGCGTACACCTTGGCGCCGTCGGAGGACTGCTTCCAGGCCCAGTCGACGTAGTTGCCCTGGATGCTGTTGGCGCCGTACTTGCCCATGTCGACCAGGTGCTTGGTCAGGTTGATCGTGGGCAGCTCCTGGAACTCGAGCATCACCACGTCGGGAGCGCCCTTGCCGGCCTTGAGCGCGGTCTGCAGCTTGGTGTACTCGTCGCCGCCGGTACCGGCGTTGGTCCAGTCGATCTGGACGTTCTTGTGGGTGGCGTTGAAATGGTCGACCACCGGCTGGAACGACGGATACCAGGCCCAGACCTTGATGTGGGTCACCCCGGACCCGGCGCCCGCGGTCTTGGCCGAGCCACCGGCCGCGGTGGAACTGCCGCCGGAACAGGCGGCCAGCAGGCTGAGGGCCAGGCTCACGGTCAGCAGCCGACCGGCCCGGCGAGAGAAGCGACGTTGCTTTCCCATGATTGACCTTCCTTGGTCATTACGGTGGTGTGGAAACCGGTGTGGCGTAGGACACCTTTGCAGCGCTGCAAGCAGTATGCCTCCGGCTTTGCAGCGCTGCAATAGCTCTCTGGGGATACTAGGATTAAGATCCAGTCCTTGAGGAGGCAACGATGCGAGATGCCACCCTGCACGACGTGGCCGTCCTCGCCGGGGTCTCGGCCCGGACCGTGTCCAACGTGGTCAACGGATATGCGCCGGTCACGGCCAAGACCCGGGCCAAGGTGGAACGGGCCCTCCAGGAGCTCGACTACCGGCCGAACCTGATGGCCCGCAACCTGGCCAACGGTCGTTCCGGGCAGGTCGTCGTGGTCGTCCCCTACCTCGACACCCCGTACTTCTCCGAGCTGCTCCAGGCGATCATTCCGCTGGTGCGCCGGCACGGATACAACGTGCTCGTGGATCAGACCGACGGTAACCGCGAGCACGAGCGGGACCTGATCCGGCTCGGCAAGCGCAACTTCCCGTTCGACGGCATGATTCTCAGCCCGCTCGGGCTGGCTCAGGGCGATCTGCGCGACCGGGACCTGACCCTGCCGCTGGTGATCCTCGGTGAGCGCTCCTCCGACGGCACCTTCGACCATGTCGGGATCGATGACGTCGCCGCGTCCCGGGAGGCGGTCACCCACCTGATCGAACTGGGCCGGCGGCGAATCGCGGCGATCGGAGACCAGCCCTACGTCACCGGCGAGGCCGCCCAGCGCCGGACCCAGGGCTACCGGCAGGCCCATGCCCAGGCCGGCCTGGACGTCGACGAATCACTCGTGATCATCACCCCGCGCTTCAACCGGGCCGACGGGGCGCGGGCGATGGCGGCCCTGCTCGAGCGCCCCGACCCTCCGGACGCCGTTTTCTGTTACAGCGACCTGGTCGCCCTCGGCGCCGTGCACACCCTGCTGAACCGGGGGCTGCGGGTGCCGGAGGACATCGCCGTGATCGGGTACGACGACATCGAGGACGGACGCTACTCGCACCCGACGATCAGCACGATTTCCCCGGACAAGAAGGCGATCGCGGCCACCGCGGTGGACCGGCTGATGCTCCGGCTGGGCAGCCGGAGCCCGCTGGCGGGAATCGAGGTGCGCGCCGGTCACTCACTGATCGCCCGCCAGAGCACCCTGGGGGCCCAGGCTGGATGAAGGCCCGGAGGTTACCCGCGGGGCACGGTGATCGCCGTCATCACCAGGTCGCGGCCGACCAGCCATCGCCCCTCGAAGCCGGTCAGCTCACGGCCCTCGGCCGTGGTCGGGCCGGGAACGAGCAGGTCAGCGGCGAACGTGCCCTGATCGGGGTCGAGAGTCAGCCTGGCCTCGGTGAAGTCCAGCCAGCGCGAGGTCAGCGGGAACCAGGCCTTGTACACGCTTTCCTTGGCACTGAACAGGATCCGGTCCCAGCTGAACTGGGGCCGCTGCGCCGTGAGCCGGGCCACCCAGGCTTGCTCGCCCTCGTCGGCGATCACCGGCAGCACCCCTTCCGGGAGCGGCTCGTTCGGCTCGGCGTCCAGGCCGATCGCCGTCACCTGGGTGGCCCGGGCGACCGCGGCGGCCCGGTAGCCGAGGCAGTGCGTCATGCTGCCGACCACTCCCGGCGGCCAGATCGGAGCGCCGCGCAGGCCCGGCAGAATGGGAACCGCCGGCAGCCCCAGGCCGGCCAGTGCGGACCGGGCGCAGCACCGGGTGGTGGTGAATTCGCGGCGCCGCTTCTCCACCGCCCGGGCGATCACCGCCTCCTCCTCCGGAAACAACGTGAGACCGGGGGCATCGGTGAAGGCCTCCACCACCTGGACCCCGGCCGGCAGGATCTCCTCGATCACACGATCATCCCGGTCAAAGGATCACCCGTGGACCCGGTGGAGTCTCGCCCCGCCGCCGCCATTCCCGCGGGTAACCGACCGAGACCTCCTCGAACCGCACGCCGTCATAGACCGTGCTGCGGGGGATGTGCAGGTGCCCGTACACCGCCACGACGGCGCGGAAGCGCAGGTGCCAGTCGGCGGTGAGCTCGGTGCCGCACCACTGGGCGAACTCGGGGTAGTACAGCACCCGGGTCGGTTCGCGAACCAGCGGCCAGTGACTGACCAGGATGGTCGGTAGCTGCGGATCGATGGCCTCCAGCCGGGCCTGGGTGAGCTCGACCCGGGCCGCGCACCAGGCCTCGCGGCTCGGGTACGGGTCCGGATGCAGCAGCGCCTCGTCGGTACAGACCACGCCGGTCTGGTAGGCGTAGGCCAGGCCGGCCTCCTTGGTCGTCGTGCCGGGGGGCCGGAAGGTGTAGTCGTACAGCACGAAGAGCGGGGCGATCACCACCGGCCCGGTCGCTCCCGGGCCGTCCGTCCCCGGCCAGATCGGGTAGGGGTCCTCCGGGGTGCTCACTCCCAGCTCGCGGCAGAGGTCGACGAGACGTTCGTACCGGTGCTGCCCGCGCAACTGCACCGGGTCGTCCTTCGGCGTCCACAGTTCGTGATTTCCCGGTGCCCAGATCACCTTGGCGAATCGCTTGCTGAGGGTGCGCAGCGCCCACTCGACGTCGGCGAAGTTCTCGGCGACATCACCGGCGACGATCAGCCAGTCGGCAGGGTCGGGCCGCAACTCTTCCAGGGCTCGTCGGTTGTCCCGGTAGGCGATGTGCAGATCGCTGATGGCGACCAGATTCGAGCCGGTGATGATCTTTTCCCCCAATGCTTCGGCTCCGGTCGGCACCACCATGATAAGCGAACCGGATTCAGGTTGACGCCGGTTTGGGGCCCGAAGAGCGCAGACTGCCCAGCCGGCCGAGCACATCGAACCAGAACCGGGCCCCGGGCAGGATCGCCACCAGCATCAGCGCCCAGCCGATCAGCAGCAGCAGAACGAACAGGACGTCGGGGCCGGGGCCGCCGGCCGGGTCGATCAGCCCGTGCCCGGCCGCCCAGCCACACCGGGCCGGGGCCGTGCAGTCCGGCACGGTGCCCCAGCCGATCGGCAGGCCCGACCCGCGAACCTGCTGGATCTCGTCCCGAAGTTCGCGCAGGCAGGTCGCCGGATCCTTGTCCTGGCACCGGGCGGCATTGGTCGCGGTGGTCACCACCGAGCCGCTGAGCACCTGATCGGTGTACAGGGAGCGGGTGATCTGGACCGCGCTGAGATTGAAGGTGACGACCAGAACGGCGCCGATCCCGAGCGAGATCCACTGCACGTGTCGCTGGTACCAGCCGGAGACCCGGGCCATGTGGTCGTCGAACCATTGCTCGAGTGCTTTCCGGAAGGTACCGAGATCGCCGCCGTTCGCCTCCGCCAGCGGAAGCAACTGCTGCTTCAGCCGGCTGTCGGGCAGCGCCGCCACGGCGGCCTTGACGTCGTCCATCGTGGTCCGCCCGGCCGGCCCGGGGACGAGTTCGTCGATCATCGCCGTGGCGAAGGTCCGGCTCGAGAGGTACGACGGCAGGGCGCGCCGTTGCCGGCTGCTGAGCTTGGCGTTGCCCGCGTTGGCGGGCATCGCCGCGTGGCTCGCCGAGCTGGTGATCAGTGGGTGTTCCATGATTCGCGTCACCCAGGGCCGGGCCGGTTCGGCCACTGTCGGTGCGGGGGGCCGGGAGGTCCGGCGGACCAGGTCGGTCAGGCTCAGGGTGAAGTGGCTTCGCCCGTCCAGCAGCGACCGGAGGCCGCGCAGCAGGTACTCCCCGCGCAGCCCGAGCGCTCTGGAGACGGACTCGGTGATCACCGAGACCAGGGCGGCGAAGGCCGCGAAGACGAACCCCAGACCGATGACCGTCTGCAGGACAATGCTGTTCACGCGGGTGATCCGGATCTGAGTAGGCGGTGGCGAGAGGCAGGTGGCTGGCGAAATGCCGGGATCCATC
>Ga0265340_10002185_pt1 | contig 11197 bp, 12 predicted proteins | sample 4CB225metaG_FD_202082 | JGI IMG/M metagenome (GOLD analysis project Ga0265340, IMG submission 202082) | Rhizosphere microbial communities from Carex aquatilis grown in University of Washington, Seatle, WA, United States - 4-CB2-25 metaG | ecosystem: Host-associated > Plants > Roots >...
CGTTATCGCGACGAATTCCTCGAACTGATGCAGAACGATCTCGACATTATTTTCGCCAACGAGGACGAAGCCAAAGCGCTGTTTGAAGTCGAAGCGTTCGACGAAGTATTGCAGCACGTCGGACCATGGAGTGGAATCGCGGCCTTGACGCGCTCTGCCAAAGGCTGCGTCGTGACGGGCGGCGGCGAGGTGCACGTCATCGATGCGACGCCTGTGGCGCGCGTGATCGACACCACAGGCGCCGGAGATCAGTTCGCGGCCGGGTTTTTGTTTGGCTTATGCCGTCAAAGAAGCCTGGGGACATGCGGCAAGCTGGGTGTGTTGGCGGCCGGTGAGATCATTTCGCATTTTGGCGCGCGGCCCGAGACGTCGCTTGAAGTCCTCGCTGCGAAAGCGTCATTGCTCTAGGACCGGGTCTTGCGGAGATACACATACAAGGCGCCGTCGCCGCCATGGCGGCGATGGGCACTGCGCTGATCGGCAATCAGGTCCGAGAGCGGCCTCTCGTGCAGCCAGCGCGGAACCATGGCGTTGAGAACCCCGCGCCTGTTCCCACCAAAGCCGAGATCGAAGGGACCGTCGTTCGTCATGACGCCCTTTCCCGTGACAATCAGCAACAGCCGAGCGCCGCGATACTGCGCCATATAGATGAATGTCGTCAGGACGCGGTGCGCTGCCGCTTCGGTCAGTCCGTGCAAATCCAACTTCGCGTCCGGTATCAGCGCGCCGCGATCCAATTTGCCTGCGGTATGGCCATCCAGTCCGCTGCGAGCGGTGCGGATTTTCGCTGCCACTGGTTTGTATTTCCTAGGCGATGTTTCCACGGGAATCTGCTCCGCCAAAGCGGCGCGAAATAACGCGCGTTCCTCGTCCGGCGCCGGCTCACGGCACCGCGTCCGGATAATCGGTTTTGGTCTTCAGTCGCGCCGCCAGCGCCTTGGGCAGTAGCACATAAAGCCGGCCTTGCTGCTTCATGCGACCGGCCAGCGCTTCCGCGGTGCTTCCAAAGCCGAAGAAGATATCGCCGCGGACAGCGCCTTTGATTGCGCCGCCGCTGTCTTGGGCAATGGTGAGAACGCGAAGCGGCCGCCCATCGGGCAGCGTCGTCGACAAATAGTAAGGAACGCCGAAGGTGTGGAGGCGAGGATCGACGGCAAGACTTGCACCCGGCGTCAACGGTACACCCTCGGCGCCTCTGGCGCCCAAGGACGCATCGACAATCGCTTCTTCCGTGAAGAAGACATAGGACGCATTGGTTTCCATGACCTCCCGCGCCGCCGCCGGATTGGCGCGCAGCCAAGCGCGAATACTTTGGAGGGAAATATTCTCTTCCGATAGCGCTCCGCGCGATTTCAGGGTGCGACCGATAGCGGTGTACGGCAGTCCGTTCTGCCCGGCATAACTTACACGCTCCAAAGTTCCATCTTCGAAGCGCACCCGACCCGAACCCTGAATGTGCAGAAAAAATGCCGTCACCGGATCGTCGGCGTAGAAAAGAATGCGGGCACGCGACAGCCCTTTGGCATCAATATCGGCGCGGCTGGCATACGGAACAAGACGGTTGTTCTCGACCCGGCCGGCGATGTGCTCGCCGCGCAGCTTTGGTCGAAACGCGCCTAGATCGACGCTCACCAGATCGTCCGGTACGGCGTAGAGTGGGCTTTGATATGCGTCGTGCTTGATCCGGCTGACGTTGAGCTGCGGCTCGTAATAGCCGGTAAACAATCCGTCTTTCGCATAGCCGGCGCCAATCGAGATCGGATCAAACCAACGTTCGAAGAAAGCGCGCGCCTCGCTCGCGTTCTGCGTCGGCTTGCGGGCAGCAGCGCATACCGCGCTCCAATCCGACACCGCACCAGCATAGCCGGCGCCGCCCATCGGCTTGCTCGAATTTGACGCAACGAGCCGGTCGCATGAGCGCATGAAAGCCGTTAGGGCCAGGCTCGGATCGCTGTCGTACCATCCCGGCAATTGCGGGAATGAGATTTTCGTTAGCCGCAGCGGGCCGGGCGCGGCCGGACGCAGCGCCCAAAACAGCCAACCCACAACGATTGCAAGGCCTAGAAGACCTAGAAAAACCGCTGCGGGCAGACGCAATCGGCTGGGCACGGAGACGTCAGATCTGATCGCCAGACGTCGCAACCAGCGTCCAATTGGGATCGCGCGCTCGTACGTCGCGCGAGAAGGTCCAGACATCGGTCACGTCGCGAACGGTTTTTGCATCGCCTTCCACCACGGCTCCCTCGGCGTTCGAGGTGGCGGAAATAAACTGTGCGACAAATGCCAGCGTGATTTCGGCCAGCCGGTTCTTGATCACAGCCGAGACGATCTTCACGTCCTTGAAACCCACGAAGGTAAAAGTCAATTTTTCACCGCGCGACTCCCGCGCGCGCATCGCCGCGTCGAACGCGCCATAAACTTCGTCGCTGAGCAAGGGACGCAAGCTTGTGCGGTCGGCGGCGGCGAAGGCCGTCACGATCATTTCATAGGCGGAGCGCGCGCCCGATACGAAATGATCCCTGTCGAAGCTGTGGTCGGCAAGTTGGATGTCGAGAAGTCCGGACGCTACCGGATCGGACGGTCGCTCTGCCGACGCAGCACGAACGACTGCCCTGCCCTCTTCGCGGGCAATCGCGGAATCGTCCGGCGTGTTTCCGGAGAACCTATAGTTCTCTTGGGGGGGTCTTTCGTGACCGGTACGCCGGCCCAGCACGGTGTACAAGCGGAACAGCACGATGCCTGCCACGGTGGCAATCAGAAGAATATCGAGCAGCTGGGAGTTTGCCATGTCGCGGGTTACCTTCTCCGCGGCAGCCTGGCGCGCGGGGTGACTCCTATTCTAACGCCCAGGGGCCGGGGGGGTCCAGCAAATATCCTCGCAAAAACGGGAACATGTGAACATGGTTGCCGTAGGCCGAAGATATGCTTGCTTGTCATGAACGCGCGATCCGTGCTAGCGCCCCCGGGCGATTTTCCAAGGATTTACAATGAGCGGCGAAGGAACGGCAGGTAGCGAGAACGGCGTGGACACGCAAGTCCCACGCGTCCAGGTGGTGGGTCAATACATTAAGGACCTCTCTTTCGAAAACCCCAGCGCTCCGGGCAATCTGACTGGCCGCCCGCAAATCGAGCTGGCTGTGGACCTGCAAGCCCGTCAGCTCGAGCGCGAGCATTACGAGGTTGAGCTTAAGCTGCGCATTTCCGCCACAAATGAGAACAAGCCCGCTTTCTTATTGGAATTGGTTTATGCTGGCCTGTTTCAATTACAGAACATTCCCGACGAGGTTCGCAATCAGGTTCTGTTGATCGAAGGGCCGCAGATTCTATTCCCGTTCGCGCGCCGCATCGTCGCCGACATCGTGCGCGACGGCGGTATGCCGCCTTTGATGATCGAGCCGATCGATTTCGCCGCACTGTTCCGAGCCAAGGCTATGGAAATGCAGCAGATGCGCGCCGGCGTCCAGCCGGACGCTTAAGACTGGAGGTCAGCCCCAGTTCCAAATCGCCGCGTCGCCGAGTTCGTGCGCGACGAAGTCTGCATGCGCCTGGTGTTCCGTTTCGGTCACCAGCGGCGGCAGAGGCTCCGGTCGCTGGCGCGCGGCGCGATTTTCTTCGGCGACGACGGCAGCTGTGTTGTTTGTGGGCGTCAGCAAAAGGTGTTTTTGGCGTCCACCCACCAATTCCAAATAGACCTGAGCGGTGAGTTCCGCATCGAGCAGTGCCCCGTGCTTTTCACGAACCGTCAGGTCTATACCGAAACGCTTGCACAATTCGTCGAGCGAATAGCGTGCGCCAGGGAGTTTGATCTTCGCCATTTCGATGGTGTCAATTGCCCGGCCGGCCGGAAGTGCTTCCCGTTTGATTCTGGCCAGTTCGGCGTTGAGGAATTTCAGATCGAACCCGGCATTGTGGATGACCAGCGGTGCGTCACCCAGAAATTCCAAAAACGCGTCCGCGACGTCGGAAAAAAGCGGTTTGTCGGCGAGGAACGCGTCGGTAATCCCATGCACGCGCTGGGCCTCGGCGGGGACTTCCCGCTCGGGATTGAGATAGGCCTGAAAGCTTTTCCCGGTGGGGAAGTGATCGTTCAATTCCACACAGCCGATTTCGATGACGCGATGTCCGTCGGCCGGATCGAGGCCGGTGGTTTCGGTGTCGAGGACAACCTCACGCATATTTGCCTTCCGCGCGGCGGCGCTGCAAGTCCGCCACGATTTTCTTAACTTGCTCGAAAGCGTGATCGAGGCCCTTGTCGGTTTCAACGACATAATGGGCTTTTGCACGCTTTTCTGCGTCCGGCGTCTGGCGGGCGAGAAGGGTATCGAGTTTTTCCGCGGTCATACCTTCGCGCGAGAGTACGCGCGCGCGCTGTACCTCGTGGGGTGCGGAGACCACAACCACCGCATCCATCAGAGTATCGCCGCTTGTTTCGAACAGGAGGGGAATATCCAAAACGACCAGTGCCGCACCACTCTCTTGCGCCTGTTCGACGAACCGCTGCCGAGCGAGCCCCACCAAGGGGTGGACGATCGCTTCGAGCTTTGCGAAAGCCGCAGAGTCGTCGCCGATTCGGCGCGCCAACTGGCCGCGATCGACGCCGCCGTCTTTCGTGGTGCCAGGAAAGCTCTTTTCGACGGCCGCGACGGCCGCGCCGCCCGGCGCGTACAACGCATGAACGATGGCATCCGAATCGAAGACCGGAATACCGAGTCGGGCAAACAGTTTGGCCGTTTCGCTCTTACCCATGCCGATCGAGCCGGTCAGGCCGACGAGCACGGGCTTTTCAGCCGCCATGGCGCAAAGCCCTTTCCAACGTATCTCGTAACGCTGCCGAGATCTTTGGTTCGACGCCGAAAAAGGCCGCAAAGGATGGCACCGCTTGATGCATCAATATGCCTAAGCCGTCGATCGCGCGTAGGCCACGCGACCTAGCGCGGGCCAGAAGTTGGGTCTCGAGCGGATTGTATACGGCATCACAGACGGCGGCCGTGTCGGGCAAAACATTCAGCGGCAGGTCGATGGACGGACCTTTCATTCCAGCGCTGGTTGCGTTGACCAGAAGAACAGCATCCCTTGCCGCTGCCGGCCAATTCTCAAAACCCCCGCCGGCGAGTTTGGTGTTTGTTCTTGCGGCATGTTGTGCCGACAGGCTTTCCGCCCGCGTCTTGTCGCGACTTAAGATCCGGATTTCCGATGCGCCCATGTCAGAGAGAGCGCATACCGCTGCCCGCGCAAAACCGCCAGCGCCCCAAATCACTACCGGATGATCTCGGATGCTATCGGCGCCTAAGCTTTCGCGCAGACTTGCGGCCAAGCCGTAGCCGTCGGTATTCCGTGCTTCCAAACCTTCGGCCCCGAACAGCAGGAGGTTGGCCGCCCCGGCATCCTGCGCGGCTCTGTCGGAGACGTCCGCCAACCCGAAGACCGTCTCCTTGTGCGGTACCGTGACATTGAGGCCCCGAAATCCCGCCAACTTCAGTCCGGCAACGACCACGGCCACATTCTTTGGCTCGACTGGCAGGGGAATGTAAGCCCCGTCAATGCCGTACTCTTCGATCCAGATGTTGTGCATTAAAGGCGACAGGGAATGCGCCACGGGCCAGCCGATGATGCCTGCCAATCTTGCCGAACCGGTGATCTTCATCGTTGGATGATTCCATGGTCGCGTAACGCCGCCAGCAGAGGTATCAGCGGCAGGCCGAGCACCGAAAAATAGTCTCCTTCGACGGAATCGAAAAGCTGGGCGCCACACTCCTCGTAATGGTAGCAGCCGACGCTGCCCAGAATGTCTTGCCCCTCGCTACACAAATAGTCCTCGAGAAACGCATCGCTGAAAAGGCGCATCCGCATTGCGATGTGCTCCTGGTGGCGCCAAGCCGGTACGCCGTTTTGAGCCAGAACGCTTGCCGTGATCAGATGATGCTCTTTGCCGCGAAGTTGCATCAACAGGGATTTCGCGGCCGCCAGACTGGCGCATTTTCCGATCACACGACCTTCGAAGACAAGAATTTGGTCGCAACCAAGGACAAAGGCGTGTGGACTATTGTGCGAAACGACACAAGCCTTGCGCTCAGCCAGCACGTCCGCAATCGCCGCTTCTCCCCAGCTCTCTGACAGACGCGCGGCTTTGATCTCGTCTTCGTCGATATACGCCGGTTGAATCTCGAATTGGATACCGGCCGCGTGCAGTAGACGCGCCCTGATGGCGCTTGCCGAAGCCAGGACCAGGCGGTTCAAGCGCTCGGCCTTTGGCGATCCGCCAAATAGTTCATGATCGTAGCTGCCGTTTCTTCCACAGACCGCCGTGTGACGTCGATGGAGGGCCAATTCTGCTGTTCGTAGAGTCGTCTTGTCGTCATGACTTCATTGCGGACAGCATCGAGGCTGACATAGTCGGTCTGGCGGTCTTCGCCCATCGTTACGAGGCGGTTACGCCGCACTTGTACAAGTCGTTCCGGCGAGGCCCACAAACCAACAACCAACGGCCCTTTATCGGCAAGAAGTTGCGGCGGCACTGGCATGTTGAGCACAAGCGGGACGTTTGCCGCGCGCACCCCTCGGATCGCAAGATATACACAGGTTGGCGTTTTTGAGGTCCGGCTGGCGCCCACCAAGATGACTTCTGCCGCGCTTAGATCATGCATCAATTGTCCATCGTCATGCTCGATTGTGTAACTAAGCGCCTCCATACGTTGGAGATAACGCTGATCGACCTCGTGTTGACCGCCCGGCCTGTGGGTTTCCCGCACGCCGAAGAAGCGCTGCATCAAGCTTACGGGGCCTTCCATGATATCGAATGTGACAATTCCCATCTGTGCACACTGTGCAACAAGTTCAGTGCGTAATTCCTGATTCACCAGGGTGAAAAGCACCAAGCCCGGATGTTCGCGAATGTAATCCACAGTGCGCACGAGCTGCCGTAGACTTCGGACAAGTGTATAGGAATGCTCTTGGACGTTTACGCCCTCAAATTGTGCGAGACTTGCTTTCGCCAAGGCATGCAAAGTTTCGCCGGTAGCATCGGAAACAAGATGGAGATGAAATTGTCCGCTCACCGTTTCGTCCCTGATCCATCCACGGGGCCAATCTGACTATGCGCATAACTGGGCCTTTTGGCCAAGCCATGTGACTCCCTGTATATCCAGCACATCGAACTGCCCAATTCTTCACAACCGAGCGAATTTGCTCTGAATTCGGAAGCCCTTGAGTCCCTTGGAATTACGGCTTACAGGAACCACCGGCTCACCGACCGTTCCACAATTCACAGGCCTAACATCATCTTCAGAATCTTATTACTAGGAGTCTTGAAGTGACGAATGGCAAGAAGTTTTTGGCGGTTCTTGAAAGAGGGCCTCTTGTCACACCACCACTCTGGATGATGCGACAGGCTGGTCGCTATTTGCCGGAATATTGGGAGACGCGGACAAAAGCGGGTTCTTTCTGGAAGTTATGTATGACGCCGCCACTTGCAGCAGAGGTGACGCTGCAGCCAATAAGGCGGTTCGGATTCGATGCGGCCATTATATTTTCGGATATTCTGGTCGTGCCGGCGGCGTTGGGATTGACGGTGGAATTCGAAGCTGGAAGCGGACCCAAGGTTTCTGCAATTTCGTCAGCCGATAGACTTGCGGAAAGTGTGGCAACGAGCCGCGAATTTCTTGAACCGGTCTATGAAGCGCTTCAGCTCACACGCGCATCGTTGTCGGATTCAACGGCCTTGCTGGGTTTTGCAGGAGCGCCGTGGACGCTAGCGACTTATGTGGCGGCTGGTGGAGGCGGCGACGAACAACGAGCTGCAAAACTGTGGGCCTACCGCGATCCTGTGGGATTCCAACGGGTGATCGACTGTCTGGGTGACTGTGTGTCGCGACACTTGATCGGGCAACTGCGGGCTGGGGCGGATGCCGTTCAGATCTTTGACAGTTGGGCTTCGGGATTGCCAGAGCGCATGTTTGCGCAATGGGTCACTGCTCCAACCAAGAAGATCGTCGCAACGGTACGCGCCGCCATGCCGCGGGCCCGGATCATCGGGTTTCCTCGAGCGGCGACATCGAGTGGCTACGAATCTTACGCGCGCGAAACAGGTGTGGACGCGATCTCGCTGGACACCTCTGCATCAATGACCTGGGCGGCCAAAGCGCTCGGCAGACACACCGCTTGTCAGGGTAATCTTGATCCACTGGCGCTTGTCGCGGGCGGTACGGCCTTGACGGAAAGTGTAGAGGCGATTCTCACGGCGATGCGCGACACCCCCTTCATCTTCAACCTAGGACACGGAATCCTTCCGGAAACGCCCATCGCACATGTGGAAGAATTGGTGCGTCTTGTCCGGGGCGCAAGGTGAAGCTCGCTGTCGTGTTTTTCAATCTGGGGGGACCGGATTCGCCGGGGGCCATCGAGCCGTTTCTGTTCAATCTTTTCCGCGATCCGGCGATTCTTTCTGTACCCGGTTTTTTGCGCACGCCGCTGGCGCGATTAATTGCCCACCGCCGCGCGCCGATTGCGCGCGAAATTTACGCAAAGATCGGCGGGCGTTCGCCGATCTTGCAGGAGACACAGGCGCAGGCGCGCGCCTTGGAACGCGCTCTCCATCAACATGAGACGCGAGCTTTTGTGGCGATGCGTTGCAGCGAACCATTCAGCGACGACGTCGCCCGCGAAATTGCAGCATGGGCGCCGGATCGTATCGTATTGTTACCGCTCTATCCGCAGTTCTCAACAACCACCACAGGTTCGTCGATGAAGGATTGGTGGCGCGCTGCGGTCGCGGCAGGTTTGGTCGCCCCACAATCGCGCATTTGCTGTTTTCCATGGGAGAGCGGCTTCGTGGCCGCCATGGCCGAGTTGACTCGGGAGACGATGGCGAAAGCGCACGGCGATGTTTCCTATCGGGTGTTGTTCTCGGCACACGGTCTGCCTGAAAAGATAATTGCGAAAGGCGACCCTTATCGCTGGCAGATCGAACGTACTGCTGCAGCTTTGGCGGACTGTTTGGAAGTGGAAGACTGGACCGTGTGCTATCAAAGTCGTGTCGGGCCGCTGAAATGGATCGGCCCGTCAACCGATGCCGAGATCCGGCGGGCCGGCACCGACGGCAAGGGTATCGTTGTTGTGCCGATAGCATTCGTCTCCGAACATTCCGAAACACTGGTCGAGCTCGACATCGACTACAGGGTGCTCGCCCAGGGCGCCGGCGTGCGCGACTATCTTCGAGTGCCGACAGTCGGGACACATCCGCAGTTCATTGCCTGCCTGGCGCAATTGGTTCTACAGAGTTTGGCGCAGCGCGAAGCTGTGACCTGCGAAGCGGGCAGGATTTGCCCGGCGGCGCAGAGGGCATGCGGATTTGCGCAGGGGTAGAGGATGAGTGCTTTTCTGCTGGATCACTACCAGGTAATCAAAGCTCTCCACATCATCGCGGTGATCTCGTGGATGAGTGGCATGTTCTATTTGCCGCGGTTGTTTGTTTACCACACTCAGACCACGCCAGGGACGGCGGAATACGAACGATTCGTGACGATGGAGCGCAAGCTGCTCAAGATCATTATGAACCCTGCGATGATCCTGGTGTGGGTGCTCGGCCTGACGATGGCATGGCTAATGGATTATTGGCCGCTGCACTGGTTCCAGGCAAAACTCGCGCTCGTGGCTGTCATGACCTGGACCCACCACTCCTATGCCGTTTGGGCGCGTGATTTTGTACTCCATCGGAACCGGCGGTCGGAGCGGTTCTTCCGGCTGTGGAACGAGGTTCCAACGGTCCTGATGATCGGAATTGTCATTCTCGTGGTCGTCAAACCTATATGACTGTTCTCGCGTCAAAAAGATCGATACCCTGTTTGCAACGCCGCCAAATCGCGGTATAAGACCTGCGTTCCCCATTGAAGCTCGAATACGGCGCGCGCAGGTCAGCGCGAAGGCCGAGAATGGCAAGACTAGCCACGGGCCGACGGATTCTATCTCCACCTTCAATCTCGCAGGCCCAAGCAAGAAGCGGGTTCTGCGAGCCCCAACCAGATAATTGTTTCAGGTGTAAACTCTCATGACAGTACAGACTGGCCTGCAGGCCATGAAGCTGCAGGATCTCAAGGCAAAATCCCCCACCGATCTACTCTCCTTCGCCGAGGAGCTTGAAATCGAGAACGCCTCGTCCATGCGCAAGCAGGACATGATGTTTGCGATCCTCAAGGAGCTTGCGGAGCGCAACGTGGAAATCACCGGCGCCGGGGTCCTCGAAACCCTACAGGACGGCTTCGGTTTTCTGCGCTCTCCGGAATCCAATTATCTGGCCGGACCGGACGACATCTATGTCAGTCCCTCGCAGATTCGGCGTTTCGGGCTGCGCACCGGCGACACGGTGGAAGGGCCGATCCGTTCGCCCAAAGACGGCGAGCGCTATTTCGCCCTGCTCAAGGTCACAACCATCAATTTCGAAGATCCCGAGAAGATCAAGCACAAGGTCCACTTCGACAATCTAACGCCGCTCTACCCGACGCGCTGGCTCAACATGGAGCTGACCGATCCCACCAACAAGGACAAGACCGGACGGGTGATCGATATCGTGGCGCCGCAGGGCATGGGACAGCGTGCGCTCATCACCGCGCAGCCGCGCACCGGCAAGACGGTGATCCTGCAGAACATCGCCAAGGCGATATCGGCCAATCATCCGGAGTGCTTTTTGATCGTTCTGCTGATCGACGAGCGCCCCGAAGAAGTCACCGACATGCAGCGCTCGGTGAAAGGCGAAGTGATTTCTTCCACGTTCGACGAACCTGCGAGCCGTCACGTGCAAGTCGCAGAAATGGTCATTGAAAAGGCCAAGCGGCTGGTCGAGCACAAGCGCGACGTCGTGATTCTGCTCGATTCGATCACCCGCTTGGGCCGCGCCTACAACACGGTCGTCCCGTCATCGGGCAAGGTGCTTACCGGCGGCGTCGATGCCAATGCGCTGCAAAAACCCAAGCGCTTCTTCGGCGCGGCGCGCAACATCGAGGAAGGCGGCTCGCTGACGATTATCGCCACCGCCTTGATCGATACCGGCAGCCGCATGGACGAAGTGATTTTCGAAGAGTTCAAAGGCACCGGCAATTCGGAAATCATCCTCGACCGCAAAGTCGCGGACAAGCGCGTCTTCCCGGCGATCGACATCCTCAAATCGGGTACGCGCAAAGACGAATTGCTGATGGATAAGGCGAAG
>Ga0265340_10002187_pt1 | contig 11193 bp, 10 predicted proteins | sample 4CB225metaG_FD_202082 | JGI IMG/M metagenome (GOLD analysis project Ga0265340, IMG submission 202082) | Rhizosphere microbial communities from Carex aquatilis grown in University of Washington, Seatle, WA, United States - 4-CB2-25 metaG | ecosystem: Host-associated > Plants > Roots >...
GGTCTGGAACCGGCGGGCCTCCAAGAAGGGCGGCAAGAACAACCCGGTCGCCGAATGGGTGCTCTCCCCCGAGCCGACTCACCCGGCGATCATCAGCCCGGCCGAGTTCGCCGCAGCCGCCGCCGTCACCGGGCACCGCGAACGATCCAAGAGCGGCAACCAGCTCAACACCCACCCCGCGACCCAGCGCAGCTACGCCCTGCGCTCCTACGTCTTCTGCGCGATCTGCGAACGACGGATGCACGGCCGGTTCCTGCACGAGCGGGTCTACTACGCCTGCCAGCCCCACAACGAACGACGACCCGAAGGCCACCCCGCCTTCGTCACCGTCCTCGAAGGATCACTCCTGACCGCGCTCGGCAAGTTCTTCAACACCCGTCTGCTCGGCCCCGACCGCGCCGCCCTGCTCGCCGCCAGCCTGAACGACGTCGAAGCGGACGCCGACGCCGAGCACACCACCCACCTCGCCGCCATCGACCGCCAGATCGCCGACCTTTCCCTCCGCCAGGAACGACTACTCAGCCAGGCCGAAGACGCCAACCCCGGCGATCCCTTCGCCGCCGGACTCCGCCAGCGCTACAACGACCTCGAGGTTCAGCGCCGCACCCTGGAGAACGAACGAGCCCAGGTCACAGCCAACCCACCCCGACCCAGCACCGCCGTCGTCCAAGGACTGCTGGAGCACCTGCCTACCGCCACCCTGAACCTGGCCGCCATGCCCCAGGAGACCCTGCGCGGCCTCTGCGACGCCTTCCGGATCCAGATCACCTACGACCGGCAGGGCAAACGCGCCCACATCAGCGCCGAGATCCAGGCCCAAACGATCAAACATCTGCAAAAAACGGTGATCAACACCGTACGGTTCTGTGACGTGCCCTCGACGGGACTCGAACCCGTACTTGAGCGCTTTTAAGGCGCCTGCCTCTGCCATTGGGCTACGAGGGCGTACCGAGCGCGCTCGGCAAACCGCCGGGCCCGACCTTCCGGACCCAAACGTGCTGAGGCAAGGTTATGCCGTCCGGCTTACGCTGCATGCATGGGCCATCTAGTTGATCGCCGACGGGTGCTGCGAGTGCGTGGGGCGGGTACCGAGTCAATGCTTGCCCAGGAGCAACCGGATCAGTTGGCGGTCGAGGCGCCGCTGACCCTCCGGGTCGGCAGCGAGACCGTCGCCACCACGATGCGCACGCCGGGCCACGATCTGGAGCTGGCCCTCGGCTGGCTGGTCGCCGAGGGGGTGGCCCGCCGTCCCGGAGACGTGCTGGAGGCGATCAGTTGCGACCTGGATACGGTGCAGTTGCGACTGGCTCCCGGCGTCCTCCCGCCCACAGCCCGGCTCGGTGCCACCAGCAGCGCCTGCGGGGTCTGCGGCAGCGACACCATCGACGAGGTGCTGGCCCGACGCGGCCCGGCGCCGATACCCGGCGATCCTGTGGTCGCCGCCGGAGTCATCTCCCGGCTGCCGGACACCCTGCGGTCGGCGCAACGGGCTTTCGCCCGAACCGGTGGGCTGCATGCCGCCGGGCTGTTCACCGTCGAGGGGGACGTCGTCTGTGTGCGCGAAGACGTCGGGCGGCACAATGCCGTCGACAAAGTGGTCGGCTGGGCTTGGCAGTCCGGGCTGTTGCCGGCCGCCTCGTTGGTGCTTCAGGTCAGCGGCCGGGCCTCGTTCGAGCTGACGCAGAAGGCCGCGATGGCCGGAATCCCGGTGCTTTCGGCCGTCTCGGCGCCGTCCACCCTGGCCGTTGACCTGGCCCGGGAGGCCGGACTGACCTTGATCGGCTTCGTCCGCGGCGATTCGATGAACGTCTATGCGGGCAGTGACCGGCTTGACCTGAGCACCTCGATTCAGCTCACTTCTTCGCCTTCTTAGCCGCCTTGACCTTCTCACCCGAGGTCGGCGTGGCCCTCGCCGCAGCGGTGGCACCAGGCGAGGCCGCGGCGGCACTCGACGAGGCAGTCGCACTCGCAGAGGTAGTCGCGGCCGGAGTGGGCACGGCGACCAGCGGCGGGACGGCGGCGAACGGGATCGGCGCCGACGTGGGTGCGGCCAGGCCGCCGTTCCGGTTCTGCATTCTGACCTGTAACGGGAAGACGTTCCAGCGCGGCGGGGTGCCCGGACCGGAGGCCGGCGACAGGTCGCCGTAGGTCCCGTTGGCATCGTTGGAGTAGGACCGGGCGCCATCGCCGATCTCCAGTTGATGACCGTCCTGGTCGTAGAGCTGGACGCCGGTCAGCGGTCGTCCCTGCGAGTCGTACGGGAACACGTTGCTCACCTGGTCACCGTTGTTGCTGAGCCCGGTGGGAGGGTTGTACCCGCTGTCGGAGTAGTAGCTCGAGCTCGAGCCGGAGTCGGACGCCACCGGCAGCAAGGCGATCACGGCGATCACGTTCCCGACCAAGATCAGCCTCCGCGCCCAGGGTTGTGGGAACGGGGAATGCCGGCCGAGCTGAACGCTGATCACCACCGCCACGATCAGCAGCACAAACCCCGGCACGCCACCGGGAATCACGCCCCTCGAGTTTCCGGCGAGACCCTGCATCAGCACCTGAACGGCGACCCAGGCCCGCAGCGCCCACCAGGCCGGCCGCAGCACGATCAGGAAGTCGCGAACCGTGGGCCACCAGGGCTCGTCGTTGAGCCGGTTCACCCAGTGGTCGTAGATCTGCCGGGGCGATCGGCCCACCGGCCCGGAGCCGAAGGGGGAACGATCGCCTCCCGCCTGGGCACCCACCCCGCGCCGCGCCCCTCCGGCGGCGCGAGGTGGAAGTCCGGCGGCCGCGCGCAGTTCGCCGGCGTACGCCACCGGGTCGCCGTAATGCTCCGCCGGGGTGCCTCCCTCTTCGGCCAGGGCATCGGTCAGATCGGCCTCCAGTCCGCCGGTCAGCTCGGTGACCTCATCGGCGGAAAGGTCGTCGAGTTGGGCTCGGACGGCCTGGACGAATCGGGAGATCTCCTCACCCGTCGTTCCATCGGGGCCACCGGTCTCACCGGTTCCGTGTGCAGCGCCGAGAGGTCGTGTCGTCGGGATACTCATCGGATCTCCTCCGTCAGGCGGCCGCCGACCAGCAGCCCGTTCATCGTCTCGGCGAACCTCGACCAGGTCTTGGTCTGCACTTCCAGCGTGGCCCGGCCGTGAGCATTGATGCCGTAGTACTTGCGGTGCGGGCCCTCGTCGGAGGGAACCACGTATGACGTGAGCGCCCCAGCCGCATAGAGCCGACGCAGGGTGCCGTAGACCGAGGCGTCGCCGACGTCCTCCAGTCCGGCCGCCCGCAGCCGGCGGAGCACCTCATAGCCGTAGCCATCCTCTTCGGAGACCACGGCCAGCACCGCCAGGTCGAGCACCCCCTTGAGCAGTTGGGTGGTGTCCATCGCCCCTCCTTCAGTGTTCGCTTCCGCACAGTACTACACACTGCGCACTACTGACGAGGCGTTCGGTCGAGCCTGGACCGGCGTGGCTTTTCGGCGTCGCCCTGCGCTACCTGGTTCGCACCCAGCAATGCGTCGAACTGCCGGTGATCAGTAGCGCTCCGGTGGAGGGGGCAACCTGAGGCCACCGGGCGCATCGGGCGGGACGGCGGGCAATCCCGGCGGCACTGGCACAACCCGCCGGTAAGGCTCGCCGAGGGCCGGACGCGGATCCGGCTCACCGCGGTTCGGCCAGAACGCGAGGGCCCGCTCGGCCTGCGCGGTGATGGTCAGCGAGGGATTCACCCCCAGGTTGGCCGACACCGTGGAACCGTCGACGATGTGCAGGCCGGGGCAGCCGTGCACCCGGTGATAGGCATCGACCACCCCGGACCCGGCATCCTCGCTGATCGCGCAGCCGCCGATGAAGTGCGCGGTCAGCGGCACCTGGAGCATCTCGCCCCAGCTACTGCCGGGAATCCCGCCGATCTCCTGCGCGACCAACTGGTTGGCTTCGTACCCGGCTCGGATGAAGGTCGGATTCGGTTCTCCGTGGCCCTGTTTCGACGTGAGGGCGGTCCGCCCGAACCGGCGGCGGGACAGGAACGTGGTCAGTGAGTTGTTCCGGCTCTGCATCACCAGCAGGATCACCGTCCGCTCACTCCAGCGGCGCAGGTTCAGCAGCAGCACCAGCTTCGGCCGGGCCCGGAACTTGGCCAGAACCTGCCGCCAGCGGGGAACCTGGCTGTCCCCCTCGCTGTCCAGGGTCTGCAGCAGCCCCATCACGTTGCTGCCCTTGCCGTACCGGACCGCCTCGATATGGGTGTCGGCATCCGGATGGAACGACGACGTGATCGCCGTCCCGGAGCTGTAATCGGTGGCCGGATCGACCCGCAAACGGTTACTGCCGACAATGGCCTCGGAATTGGTCCGGGTAAGTTCGCCCAGAGCGGCCGACAGACCAGGGATCCGGCCGTCGGCCTTCATCCGGTGCAACAGGTTCTGCGTCCCCCAGGTGCCGGCGGCCACCACCACCTGCGGCGCCCGCAGCGTCCGGCGACCGGCGCCGAACCACGCCCCGGTGCGCTGCGTGCTCACCGTCCAGAGACCGTCCGGCCCCCGGCTCAGCCCGTCCACCGTGGTCAGCGGCTCGACCCGGACCCCGGCCCGCTCGGCGAGGTACAGGTAGTTCTTCACCAGAGTGTTCTTGGCTCCTACCCGGCATCCGGTCATGCAGGCCCCGCATTCGGTGCAGCCGGTCCGGCTCGGGCCCACCCCACCGAAGAACGGGTCGTCGTCCGTCCGGCCGGGACGATTGAAGTACACCCCGATCCGGGTCGGGTGAAAGGAGTCGCCTACGCCCATCCGCTCGGCCACGGACTTCAGCACCCGGTCGGACGGGGAGTGGGTCGGACTGGTGACGACGCCCAGCATCCGCCCGGCCTGGTCGTAGTACGGGTCCAGTTCATCGGCCCAATCGGTGATCCCGGCCCACTGGGGGTCATCGAAAAAGGCGGCCGGAGGCCGGTACAGCGTATTGGCGTAGGCCAGCGATCCCCCGCCCACCCCGGCGCCGGCCAAGATCACGGCGTCCCGGAGCAGGTGGATCCGCTGGATGCCGAACAACCGCAGCCGGGGAAACCAGAGGTACTTCGGCAATCGCCACGAGGTCTTCGCGAACTCGTCGTCGGCGAACCGCCGACCGGCCTCCAGGACGACGACCGAATACCCCTTCTCGGCCAGCCGGAGCGCGGCCACACTCCCCCCGAAGCCGGATCCGATCACGATCACGTCGACGGCATCGGAACTGGTGGTCATCGACGGCCTCCGTTCGGGGATTCCGGCCGATGTTACCTTTCGGTAGATGGTCGGGCCAGGCTCCAGGCGATCCCGTCCAGAATGTCGTGTTCACTGGTGACGACGTCGGTCAGGCCGGCCACCGCGGCCACCCGCTCGACCAGTTCCCGCCAGACCAGGGCGCCGGCTCCGATCACATCGATCCGGCCCGGATGCATGTAGGGCAGCTCCGCCCGCTCGGCCCGGGGCATCGCGATCAGCTCGTCGCAGGCGGCCAGGACATCGCCCACCGGCAAGGTCGCGCCGTGGATCGCGGCCGGGTCGTACCCCGGCAGACCGAGCGCACGAGCGGTCACGGTGGTCACCGAACCGGCCAGACCGACCAGGGTGCGGGTGCGTTCCAGCGGCACCACGGCGGCCACCCGGTCGAAAGCGGCCTCGATATCCGCCCGCGCGGCGGCCAGTTCGGCGCTCGAGGGCGGATCGTTGCGCAGGTGCCGCTCGGTCAGCCGGACACAGCCGATATCGACCGACAGCGCCGCCTCAACCTTTTCCTCCCCGAGCACCACCTCGGTGGATCCGCCGCCGAGATCGACCACCAGGAACGGCGGGGCCTGGCCGGCCGGCAGCCCCCCGGTCGCACCGGTGAACGACAGCCCGGCTTCCTCCGAGCCGGCCACCACCTCCGGTTCCACCCCGAAGATCGACCGGATTCCGGCCACGAACTCGTCCCGGTTCCGGGCGTCCCGGGAGGCCGAGGTGGCCACGAACCGGACCGCACTGACCCCGGCGGCGTCGCACAGCCCGGCGTACCGGATCGCGGCGTCGAAGGTACGGCGCATGGCCTCGGGAGCGATCTCTCCGGTCCGGTCCACACCCTGACCGAGCCGCACGATCTCCATCCGGCGGTCCACATCGACCAGCGTGCCGGCTTCCGGATCGCAGTCGGCGATCAGCAATCGGATCGAGTTGGTTCCGCAGTCGATCGCGGCGACCCTAGTCATCCGCGGCCGCCGCCCCGGTCGATGGGGTGCCCACGGCGCTGGCCTTCTGGTCGTCCGCACACGCGCCCCGGGCCCACCAGTCGTCCAGGGCCACGAGAATCTCGTCGCCGAGCGGGTTGATCCCCGGACCGGCCGCGAGGGCATGAGCAGCGAGAACGTGCAGGCATTTCACCCGGTCGGGCATGCCGCCGGCCGAGATACCGGCGATCTCCGGCACTTCGGCGAGGGCGGTCCGCCGCCGCAGATAGTCCTCGTGGGCCCGGCGGTAGTGGGCGGCCAGTTCCGGATCCGCGGCCAGCCGGGCCGTCATCTCCCGCATCCAGCCCTGCGATTCCAGCGTGCCGATCGCCCCAGCGGCCCGGGGGCAGGTCAGGTAGTACATCGTCGGGAACGGGGTGCCGTCGTCGAGCCGGGGCGCGGTCTGGACCACGTCCGGCTGACCGCAGGGACAACGATGAGCGATCGCGAGCACGTCGCGCGGCGGCCGCCCGAGCTGCCGGCGGACAGCGTCAAGGTCGCGTCGATCCACTTCCACGCTCATCGGCCGCTGGTGCCGGCCGGATCGGCGGCCACCTGGGCCGACAGCCAGATACTGGCGAACCAGGGCCGTTGGGCCACCGGGACGGCGGCGGGGGTGGAGTCGGGGTTCGGGGACGACGTCGCGCTCGGGGTGGGATTGACGACGACGAAACCGGTTTCCCCGGGCATCACGTAGTTCAGCCGGGCCCGGGCCTGGGCCTTGATGTAGTCGTCGTCCTTCCAGCGTTGCTGCTGACGGGCCAGCGCGGCGACATCCTTCTGGGACTGGCTCACCGCGACCCGGGCGGACTCGATCTCGGAGCGCTGAACCAGCCATTTCTGGAAGTACGGAAGGATCAGCAGGGCCAGCACCACACCGACCGCACCCAGCACCCAGATCGGCCGGCCGGTCCCGGCGCGCACTCCCCCTCGGGGCGAATCCACGCGGCCCGCCGAACCCGGCCGCGGCCTGCTGGAGGCCGCGGAACGGGAACCGGGGGCACTACCGGCCCGGGATTTGCCCGAAGGCGGCCCGACCGGACGGCCCCGCCCGCCCCCGGTGCTCGACGGCCGCTGGCCGGGAACACCGGGTCCGGTGGGACGACGTGGACTCATTGACCTGAACTCATCGACGAGCGAACCTCGGGAAAGCGGCCGCGCCGGCGTAGACCGCCGCGTTGTCCAGCTCTTCTTCGATCCGCATGAGCTGGTTGTACTTGGCCACCCGGTCGGTCCGGGCCGGAGCACCGGACTTGATCTGGCCACAGTCGGTGGCCACGGCCAGGTCGGCGATGGTGGTGTCCTCGGTCTCGCCGGAACGGTGGCTGAGCATGCAGCGGAATCCGTTGCGGTGGGCCAGGGCAACCGCGTCCAGGGTCTCGGTCAGGGTGCCGATCTGGTTGACCTTCACCAGCAGCGAGTTCGCGGCGTGGGTGTCGATCCCCTTCTGCAGCCGGATCGGGTTGGTGACGAACAGGTCGTCGCCGACGATCTGAACCCGGTCACCGAGGGCGGCGGTCATCGCCGTCCAGCCTTCCCAGTCGTTCTCGTCCAGCGGGTCCTCGATGGAGACCATCGGGAAACCGTCGACCAGTTCGGTGTAGTACGCGATCATTTCTTCGGTGCTGCGCTTGGTACCTTCGAACGAGTAGGTGCCGTCCGAGTAGAACTCGGTGGCGGCGACGTCGAGGGCCAGGCCGATGTCGGTGCCGAGCGAGAAGCCGGCCTTCTCGATAGCGGTGGCGATCACCTCGAGCGCGGCCCGGTTGCTGGTCACGCTGGGCGCAAAGCCACCCTCGTCACCCAGACCGGTGCTCAGGCCCTGCGACTTCAGCACCGACTTGAGCGAGTGGTAGACCTCCGAACCCCAGCGGACGGCCTCCTTGAAGGTTGGCGCGCCGATCGGGGCGACCATGAACTCCTGGATGTCGACGCCACTGTCGGCGTGGGCGCCACCGTTCAGGATGTTCATCATCGGGACCGGCAGCAGGTGCGCGTTCGGGCCACCGAGGTAGCGGAACAACGGCAGCTCGGCGGAGTCGGCGGCGGCCTTGGCCACCGCGAGCGAGACGCCCAGGATCGCGTTCGCACCGAGCGCGCCCTTGTTGTCAGTAGCGTCCAGGTCGATCATCGCCTGGTCGACCAGACGCTGATCGGTGGCATCGAAGCCGAGCAGTTCCGGCCCGATCTGGTCGAGGACCGCGGTGACGGCCTGCTCGACGCCCTTGCCGCCGTAGCGGGCCTTGTCGCCGTCCCGACGCTCTACAGCCTCGAAGGCCCCGGTGGAGGCCCCGGATGGGACGGCCGCACGGGCCAGGGTGCCGTCATCCAGCGCCACTTCGACCTCAACGGTGGGGTTGCCCCGGGAGTCAAGGATCTCGCGAGCCCCGACAGCTTCAATGGTTGCCATGCCTCAATGCTCCTACAGCTCGACTGGCTGACTGCATACGCGGTCACATCCAGGCTAGCGACACTGCGGAGACGATTGTGGGAGGGGCGCAGGTTCACGCCCCAGCGACAGGGTGTATCCGGCAAGCTACTCAGCGTGCCTAGCATCGTGATTCCAGCCCATCAGGAAGAACACTCGATCGGCGGATTGCTGGCGGCCCTGGCACCGCTGTCCGCCGATACCGAGATCATCGTAGTCTGCAACGGCTGCCGCGACCGGACGGCCGAGGTCGCGCGCACGGTTGCGCCCTGGGCGACGGTGCTCGACCTGCCGACCGGATCGAAACCGGCCGCGCTCGACGCCGGCGATGCCGCCGCCACCAGCTTTCCCCGGATGTATCTCGATGCCGACGTCCGGATCGACGCCGCCGCGGTATCCCTGATGTTCGCGGCCGTGCGCGGTGAGCCGGCGGCGCCGGACGGGCCGTCAGTACCCGGCGGTCTGGACGCCGCCGCCGCCAGCCCGACCTACGACCTCGCCGGCGCGAGCTGGCTGGTACGCAGCCATCAGCGCTTCTGGCAGCGGCTACCGGCCAATCGCCACGGGCTGGCCGGTACCAACGCGATGACCGTCTCCCGGGCCGGGCGGGCCCGCTTCACCCGATGGCCCGCCTTGATCGGAGACGACTACTTCCTGGACGGGCTGTTCGGACCGGCCGAGAAGGCCCGGATTCCAGCCGCGATCGTGACCCGGCCGACGTCCCGCCGATTCCGGGACTGCATCAGCCGGAAAGCCCGGATCCACCAGGGCAACCGGGACATCCGGACCGCCGGCCTGCGGACCGTTCATACCGGCGGCGGGGCCGGTGGGATCGCCGTTGTGCTCCGCCGGGAGCCGGGCGCGATCGTCGATCTGCCGGCCCACCTGATCGTGACCGTCGCGGCCCGGCTGCTCTCCTGGTGGCGACGGCGGCGGGGAACCTCCGGGGTCTGGTTCCGCGACGGCAGCCGCCGAAAGACCTAGCGGCTCAGCCGGTGACGGCGGACACCGCGGCGCGGACCTGGTGGGCGGCCCGGGTCCAGGTGTAGTGACGGCGGATCTGGGCCACCTCCGCCGCGCAGCGCCGGTAGAGCTCGTCGTCCTGCAGTGTCGTCACGATGACGTCGGCCAACTGGCCGGCGTCCTCGCCCTCCAGCAGAGCGCCGCCGATTCCGGGGCGGATGATTTCCGGCATCGCGAAGGCGTTCCGGCCGATGCAGGGCAGCCCGCGCGACAGGGCCTCGACGAAAGCGATGCCGAAACCCTCCAGCCGGGAAGGCATCACGAAGAGATCATGAGTGTCCATCAACCGGGCCACCCGATCCCGGCCGACCGGCCCGAGGAAGTCGACCCCGGGCGGGACCGGCCCCGGAAACGGCCAGCGCGGCGGGCCGCCGACGGTGAGCCTGATCCTGGGCCCGAGGTCGCGACGTAACCTCGCGAAGGCCTCGACCACGACGTCGAGGGCCTTGGTCTGAGGATCCCGCCCGATGAAGAGCAGTCGCCGAGCGTCACCAGTGCGCCGCGCCGGAACCGGATGGTCCACGGCCACAGGCACATTCAGCCCTGGATGAACGGCAAAGATCTTGGACCGGTCGATCCCGGAGAGCACCAGACGCTCGGCCAGCCAGCGGCTCATCGGCAGCAGCGCGGCCGCACCGTGATAGACCCGGAGCTGCCGATCCCGCATCCGCTCCAGGGCCTCCCGGCGCAGCGACGGGAAATGCGGAACCCCGGTCCGGTCGCAGTGATCCAGCAACACGTCATAGCTGAGATCCTGGACGACCAGATAGGGCACCGGCAGGACGCCGAGGTCCTGGATGGTGACGACGGCACCGCACCTCCCCCGGCCGGCCTGCCCGACGAGCCGACGCTCGGTCAGCCGCCGGGCCACCGGCCCGTGCTTCCACATCGACACCCAGCGGCCATCGATCCAGCGGGCCGACGCGGCCTTCAGACCGAGCTGAACCGGCCTGGGCAGTCCGGCCCCGAGATTGATCAGCGGGCCCGAATCGGCCAGCGCCGCTCGCAGCCGAAACGGCGTGCCCGACCAGGTCTCAGCCTGATCGGCATCCCAGGCACAGGCGAACCCGATGACCTTCCCGGGCGTATTTCCGCCGGGTCCCGGAGCCACCTCACCCTGCTCAAGGCTCATCAGTAATCGATCGCCAGCCCAGTGGACTGGTAAACGTTGCCGATGATCGCGGCCGGAACATTCAGCCGCAAGGGTCCGTAGGCGCTGTCGTTCAGAAAGTGATTGCCGCTGATGCTGATGTTGTCGATGAAATAGGTGCCGTCGTCCCCGTCCACGCACTGCAGCGTGTAATTGCCGCCGCCAAGTACGTTGTCCTCGACAACGAGCGGCCCGGACGAGCTCGGGCCCTGGTCCGGGGCCAGGAAGAGCGCGGAGTTGCCGTCACCGACGTCGAACCAATTCCGCCGGATCATCACGTTGGTCACCCCGGACTGGACCTGACCGCAATCGGAGTGCGCCCCCGGGGCCAACAGCAGATCGTGGCACCACGAATCCTGAA
>Ga0265340_10002188_pt1 | contig 11192 bp, 6 predicted proteins | sample 4CB225metaG_FD_202082 | JGI IMG/M metagenome (GOLD analysis project Ga0265340, IMG submission 202082) | Rhizosphere microbial communities from Carex aquatilis grown in University of Washington, Seatle, WA, United States - 4-CB2-25 metaG | ecosystem: Host-associated > Plants > Roots > Rhizosphere...
GTGGGTACCGAGACGGTTGAGATACTGCTGGAGTCGGGCGGTGCCAAATTCGTCCAAATCTTGGGCCATATCGCCCCGTCGCACGAAACTTGACCAATGGAAAAGTTTTCGGCAGTAGTGTTAGGCTCACCGAACGGCCGCGAAGTCGTAGGAAAGTTACGGAGACATGTCGTACCATCTGATCAATCGAAGCCAGTGGTTCATCGTCGGTTTACTTGCCGTGAGCGCGTGCAGCAACAACAACGAAAATAACTCGGAGGCCACCGGAGGCATGCTGGCGTTGGGCGGCCAACAGAATTCAGGTGGAACACAGTCTCCTGGCAGCTCGACCATAACAATAGTTGGCGGCAAAAGCTCCACCGTGCCTGCGAGTTCTGGGACCGGCGGAGCTGGCACAGTTGGTGGCAATAGCAGTACTGGCGGGACAAGAGCATTAGGCGGTGCCTCTTCGGCAGTTGGCGGCGGTGCAACAGGCGGCAGCACGAGTACCAGCAGTCACGCGACCGGAGGCTCTAGTGCAACGGGCGGCGTTAATGCAACAGGCGGTGCTGGTACAACAGGCGGCAATAGCAGTACTGGCAACACACAAGCGGTGGGTGGCACGTCGTTGGCAACGGGCGGTGTTGGTGCAACGGGCGGCAGTTCAAGCAGTTCGGGTAGTGATACCGGAGGCACGCAGGCCACGGGCGGCGTTGGTGTAACGGGAGGCTTCGCGGCGACGGGCGGGCTTTCCTCCACAACGGGCGGTACTTCTGGGGTCGTGCAGCCCACGAGTTGCGCCGAGGACACTTGCCTTTGTGATTCCGAACCCGGATCCACTAACATTTGCAATCAAGTCTGCGAGGCCCAATCGCCGAAAACCTGCACCGTGGATTGCCGAGCCAACACAGTCTGCGACGTGGCATGCAACGTTCAGTCTTGCGGAGGCACTTGTGCAACAGCCAACTGCAATCTTACGTGCGATGGTGGCTGTGATCTGACCTGTTCCAGTGCAGCCACTTGCAACGTCGCATGCAATAACGCGTGCAAGACAACGTGTCTCTACAGCACTCAGTGCAATATGGACTGCACCAACGGTGGTTGTGTTCAAGCCTGCTCTGTTAGCTCGACATGCACGCTAACGAGCTGCCCGGGTGGTTGCCAGCAGACTTGTGAGTCCGGGTCCGCGTGCGTGCTCGATCACTGCAACGGCGGTGGTTGCCAGCAGACTTGTGCGGCTGGATCGGATTGCCTGATTAGCAAATGTGAAGGCGGTGGGTGTACAATCGACTGTCCTGCCGGCGTCAACTGTGAGATTGACAGTTGCGAAGGTGGCGGCTGCTCAGTCAACTGTGGCCAAGGTGCCACCTGCAAGATTACCAACTGTGAAGGCGGCGGCTGCGCAGTCAACTGCGCTCAGGGTGCCACTTGCGCAATCGGACAATGCGCGGACAGTTCGTGTAGGTGCACTGGATGCTAGAAGCCATCTCCTCTAGGTTTCGCCCAGATGTGAGCCGCTGCTGCTGCGAGCGTGAATGGCAAGTGTGTTTTGGACTGGGAGCGGGATTCTTGTAGCGCGGTAGGGAGTTCGGCCGGCGAGCTTCGTTGGAGGTCGCATTCTGCTCAATGACGGTTCGTCCCACTGTTTGACGCGCTCAAAAAGGGCTCCGCTGCGCGCTAAAGGCCAAATGGCGGCGGACGCAGGAGGCCGCAAGAGTCCCGGGCGTGGGCCCTAAAGGTCAAGGCACTTATCACCGGTATCAAGTGAGACGTACGGGGGACGTACCTACATGGCTCCCGAGACAGTAAGAGAGGACACCAAAGCCCGCGTGCTCATCGTTGATGACGATGAGTCAATTCGGCGGTCGGTGAGGCGAGTTCTCGAAGCATCCAACATTAACGTGACCACCGCTGGAAGTGCCACTGATGCCCTCGGTCTGATTCACGTGAAGCAGTTCGACGCGATTGTAACGGATATCGTCATGCCGGGCATGGACGGTCTCGAGTTTCTGCACTTGGTCAGAGAGCGTGATCAAGAGTTGCCTGTTATCATTCTCACGGGCTATCCGACGCTCGACAGCGCAGTGCGCGCGATCAAAGAGGGCAGCTTCCGTTACATGATGAAGCCATACGCAGGCGACGAACTTTGTGTGACGGTGAACGAGGCGGCTGCGATGTATCGTTTGGCTGTTCTGAAGCGACTTGCACTTGAAAATCGCCAGTCCGGTGCTTGGAGCACAGAAGCCATTTCCCGACTCATGTCCATATTCGACGAGGCGATCGCGAGCCTTTGGATGGCATTTCAACCCATCATCGACTGGCCCAACCGGGAAGTCTTTGGTTATGAAGCCCTCGTGCGAACGAACTCAAAGGAAATGGGTAACCCGGGGCTGCTGTTCGACGCTGCCGAGCGCCTCGGTCGCGTCCACGACTTGGGGCGGATGATTCGCCGCCAAGTAGCTAGCGCCATCTACCGAGCTCCCACGGACGCGGCAATCTTCGTTAATTTGCACTCAGCAGATCTCAACGATGACGAACTGTTCAGTGCCGATTCTGCGCTGGCCCAATACGCGCAGCGCGTGGTTTTGGAAGTCACCGAACGCGCGTCGCTCGAACAGGTTGGGGACGTGCAAGGAGCCATGGCGAGACTGCGCAAGCTCGGCTATCGCATTGCTGTCGATGACCTGGGTGCCGGCTACGCGGGCCTCTCGAGTTTTAGTCAACTCGAACCGGATGTGGTGAAACTCGACATGTCCCTCATCAGGGAGATCGACGCTTCCAGCCGCAAAACGAGCATAGTCCGCTCAATGATCGCCGTGTGTGCCCGAGATCTCGGCACCAAGGTGGTTTGCGAAGGAGTTGAAACCGAAGCCGAGCGCAACACGCTCCAGGACATTGGTGCGACGTTGCTCCAGGGGTACCTGTTCGGACGACCCGAACGCGAATTTGCGAGACCTAACCTGACCGTGTCGCTCCAGTCAGCATAGTTCGGGTGCGTCGGCATTGCCCGAGCCGTAGTGCTGACCATTCATCTCATCGCATCCTGCCGCGACGCCCGCCGATGACGCCGAGGAATGGTTGAAGAACCATGGCTGCGTTTGACCTGCGTGACGCCGAGGAATGGTCAACGGACCACTCCGGTGCTCAAATCCCCAAGGATGTTCCGTGACACCGAGGAATGGTGGTCCTTCGACCATTTCGCTGCGTCATCGGAGGACCACTCCGGTGCTGGTTCTTCAACCATTCCGCTGCGTCATCGGTCAAACTTCGCCAGCAAACGAGCTTGACGAGCGGGTTTTCTGAAATGTGATGAATGGAAAGGCCTTAGTGAGGCATTGCCAGTTGGCGGTGTCTTACGAGACGTCTCAATGCCAGACGCCGATGGAAGCACTCCACGAAAAGTAGCGCTGCGCTGTGTCCACGGAGCCTTGGACCTTCCACTGCGTGTCCTCATCATACAATCCAAACAAGTTCCAGTCGAGTGCTTTGGCCTCGAACCCTCCCGTGGAGTGTATGCGTGGCGAGGCGCGGCCATTGCTGAACCGTGTGGGTTCCCCGTAGACTCCGGCGCGCAACTTGACCCAGCGCGGAATCACTTCACTTTCCAGACCCAGGTGCGGAGAAGCGACCACGTGCTCGCCAGAATGGTCTGTGACGCGCTGCAGAAATGACTCGACGCCGACGGCGTCTCGCACTGGGCCGCTGACTTTCAACGACGTCGCCGTTAGTAAATACCAACGTTTGAGTGCTTTCTCGCGCGCCTTGATGATGGCGCGGGCACGCTTCATGGCCTGGTCGAGTTGCTCGTCGTCGTGCCTTCGCTCGTCGGCCAAGGTCGCCGCAATGCGGGCGCGTCGCTCCTTGCGGTCAGGTGCAGTATCGGAGATTTCGCCGAGCAGCTGGGATTCGCGCTCTTTTCGTTCGATCTCGTTGGCGTGCACGGCCTGGCGTATGTCGGCTGCGATATCGTACGGATCGGTCCAACGTGGGTTGAACTCACGGCTGCCGAATTGCACCGCAAACCCCAATGCCCAATCCCACGGCAACGCCACTTCGTTAGGCAAATACATTTGATCCGGAGTGTCCGCGAACAGAACTCGATTGCCGTTGCTGTCGCTGGCGATATTGCTCCCGGTATCCACTCTGGTGCGGACCGCGGAGCGAACAGAAGCACCCAGTCGAAAAGCCTGATCATGCGGGCGCCAGAGCCAGCCAAATTGCAGCCCGATGCCCTGCGTGGTGAACAGTGTTTGACTCTTGTAGTTGGCTACGTTCTGGCTCAGGATGTTCAACGCCGAGTAGCGAATGCCAGCGCCAAACAGTAGTTGGCCATTGTCGAAGCCGCGCGCCAGGTGCACGAGGCCTACGGCGAACGCAGCCTGCAACTGTTGATTGGATGCATCTGTGCCTGGCAATGCGGCGCGTTGCAAGCCGAATTGCTGCACCGTCCAGGCAGTGCCGAGGGCCCAGGGACCCAGCTGAATGTCGCCTTCGACGTCGAATGCCACGAATGAGTATTGGTTGGTGGTGCCGAAATTTGTTCGGTCGGTGCCGGAATTGAAGATGTCAGCGTGCTGGGTAAAACTCGAGAGTGCAATGCCCCCGCCGAGGTCATAGTCCAAGTGGGTGTGCGACCAGGGTAGACGAATCGCGGCGCCGGCTGGGTTCACGAAATTGCCTTCGGAGCTTTCGGCAATTGCGTCATAAGCACCACCCATACCAACGACTCGAGTGCTGGCGGTGACTGGACCTTGAAATAAATCAACCGAGTATTGGCTCGACTTGATGGCGCTGCCATTGGGCCCCATCTGAGCATGCGCTGTGATCGAAAATAACAGCGCCGTCAGCAGGCACGTGCCCGAGTGGACTGCGTTGAGCCGTGAATTCACCTCACCTCCGGTGACGAACGAGCGAGGCGCATCTCGGTCCTGATGACCGCAGCGGCGATCCCGATGGCGCCCACGGCAAATACTAGCAACACGACGCCGACTTGATTCGCAAGTGCGGCAAGCATGGTGAGAAACACGAAGGTGTCGCGCTTGAGCAGGGGTGCGAGGCGTGCGATGCCACGGCTCGGGCCGGTCGTGGCTTGTGACAAGGGGTACTTCAACAGATCGCCCGAGCCGATTCGAATCAAGTAGCGGTACTCTAAGCCGCTCGAGAGTAGACCGCAGGCGACAGTGACTGCAGCGGCAATCAGGTAGATGGGCTGTTGTTGCACTCGGTACAAGCCAAAGCCGGCACAGGCGAAGAAGCTATAGTTGGTCAGGTCGTCGCCGATGGTGTCGAACCATTCACCGGCTTTGGACCCACGATAGGTAATGCGGCTGACCTCGCCGTCGCAGCCGTCGAGCACACTCTGCAGCTGGAAGAGAATCGCACCTATCGCTAGCGTCGTGTACGTGCCGCAACTTGCCAGGTACGCGCCGAACAGACCAATCGCCAGAATCCCCACCGATATTTGATTGGGTGATAGCGGCGTTTTGACCAGCCAGCGCGAGAAGAACAAGGAGATATAGCGATTGAGCCAGCGCGAGGTCCAACCATCTTGGACCTTGCGCAGCGATCGGAACAGTCGCTGCTCCGCCCGGGCCGCGGTGCGAGCGTCCGTGACGGCGATTGGATCAAATCCATACGGGGCCGAACAAGTGAATTGCGTTAGATCCAGAGCCATGTGCGGCTCGCCGTGTGGCATGTTCGCTAGAAATGAGGGCAACGTCGAGCGATGCCAGACGAAATGCGCTGGCACAGCAATAACGCGAGTGTCATTGGGGGGCTCGTGCAATACAGGGGTGAGCAAGCGACGATCCGTCAATGCCGCGGCTACGCGTGGATCTCCTGTCTGATCCACGATGCCGATCGAACCCGCGGCTTGCGCGTCCAGCGCCAAGCGCAGAACCAGACTCAGGCCGCCCACTTGGCGGCAGGGGTCGCCTTGCGGCGGTTGCAACAGGAGCACCCAATTGGCCGACATGTTGGCCCGAGGATGCAACGCTCCCGGACAAGCGCAAGCCGCGAGGCATGATCCATCGGCCGAATTAGAGCTCCGTACCAGCGGACGAATTCGCCGTTCCCATGAAAGAACCCGATTCAGTTCAAACGACGGGTTAGGTGGCGCACATAGACTTGCTGGCTGAACCATCGCTGAGGGTGCGCATCACACTCGTAAATGACGGTCTGCGCAGCGCAGTAGCTGCCGTGCAAAGTCCCTAAGCTATAGTCGGCCCGTGTCCTACCGAGCTGAGTTTCGATGTTTCGCAGGTTGTCCTGGTTCGTTTCCGCTGACCCAAGCCATCTATCGCTGCCCCAAGTGTGGCGGGCTCTTAGAAGTTGCGCACGATGTGGCTGCACTCCGCGACCGTGACGCTGCTGCCTGGAAGAAGCTCTTCGACGATCGCTATCACGGGCACTCGTGGCCTTATGGTTCTGGGGTGTGGGGCAAGAAAGAGTGGGTCATCCCGCAGTTGCCTGCGGAGAACGTCGTGAGCATGTACGAAGGCGGCACCAATTTGTTTTGGGCTGAGCGTTACGGCAAACAACTGGGGCTCGACGATGTTTGGGTGAAACTTTGTGGCAACAGCCACAGCGGTTCCTTCAAAGATCTCGGAATGACTGTGCTGGTGAGTGTCGTACGCTGGGCACTGCAGCAGGGTCTCAAGGTGCGTGCGGTTGCGTGCGCATCGACGGGAGACACGAGCGCGGCACTTGCCGCCTATGGTGCTGCAGCAGGACTGCCCGTTGTGGTGCTCCTGCCGCGCGGCAAAATCTCGACTGGGCAACTCGTGCAGCCCATTGCACACGGTGCACTGGTGCTCGGCCTTGACACGGACTTTGATGGTTGCATGGCGATCGTCCAGGATTTGGCCGAGGAAGGCCTGATTTACCTCGCCAACTCAATGAACCCGCTGCGTATCGAAGGTCAGAAGACCGTGGGGATCGAGGTCGTGCAGCAGTTCGGGTGGGAGGTACCAGACTTCATCATTTTGCCAAGCGGCAACTTGGGCAACGCGTCTGCTCTTTATGCGGGCTTCAAGATGATGAAGGACCTCGGGTTGATCGATCGATATCCAAGACTCGTTGCTGCCCAAGCCGAGAACGCCAATCCACTGTATCTGGCATGGAGCGCGGGACGCACGGAAGTGACTCCGGTCGTCGCAAAGCGCACGGAAGCTTCAGCGATTCAAATCGGTAATCCGGTGAGCGCACCGCGCGCGGTACGTGCACTTCAGGATATGGAAGGCATTGTCGAGCAGGCGAGCGAACAAGAGTTGTGCGATGCTGCTGCGCGTGCTGACAAGACGGGCCTGTATTGCTGTCCCCACACGGCCGTGGCTCTCGCGGTTTTGGAGAAGTTGGTTTCACGCGGTGTCATCAAAAGCCACCACAAAACGGTGGTCATCTCGACTGCGGCAGGCCTCAAGTTTACCGAATTCAAAGTGAAATACCACGAAGGGACGATCGACGGAGTCGAGAGTCGCCTGGCAAACCCACCTCTCATGCTGCCTGCACGCTACGGCGACGTTGCCGACGCCATCAAGAAGCACTTCGAGCAATAATTCGCCCCTTGTAAAAGCGCCACGGTAGCCACATGTATGGTGCGCTCTCTCTTAATTTCGTGAGGGACCGAGCGTAAATACTTTGCGAGCAGCTTTCCGCAACTGAGTTGCTGCGCGGGCGTGGTTGCGTTGGTCGTGTTGGTTGTTTGGGGCCCGGCCCAAACAACGGCTATCTGACGCTTCATTGATGGTAGCTTGCCAAGCACCAATGCCAAGAGTAAAAAAGGTATCTGGTCCGTAGTTCCGCTCGGTTGTTCTCTTCCGACGGCTGCGCTGGGCGAGCGACGGACAGCACCCCATGGCATTGGTCAGTTCAGTATCAGTTGGAATGGTTGTCGCCGGGCGGTACACGCTTGAACGATGCATCAACAGGGGTGGCATCGGTTCGCTGTGGCACGCGCGGGATGAGCAGTCCGACAAGTACTGTGGCCTGCGACTTGCCGAGAGCACGGGGCAAGGTATCGTGGAACTTGCCGCTCGGTATCTTGCTGAAGCTGACGTAATAGGGCGGATTCGCTGCGAGAACGTTGTTGACGTCTTGGACTACGGCGAATGGAACGGGATGCCATTTCTCGTCGTCGAGCATGTGGAAGGAGAGGAGCTTTCGGCCACTCTGCTTCACCAGGGCTATATGCAACCGAAGGTGGCCTATCGCATCATGGCTCAGACCGCGCGAGCCCTCGCGCGTGCACACGCGTCTGGCATCGTGCATGGCGATCTAACGCCTGAGCACATCCTCATCACTTCTGATGGCATGCAGCCGATGGCCAAAGTTTTCAACTTCGGGCTATCCCAGCGCGGAGCCGAAGCCGATGTGACCAATTCGACTCGAATTGGGTCGTTTCTGCACATGCCCTACTATTCGAGTCCGGAACATATTGCCAACCGTGCGGTAGACTGGCGCTCGGATCTCTGGTCCCTCGCGGTGATCTGCTACGAATGCTTGGTTGGACGGCGGCCATTCGAGAGCAACAATTTCGGAGAGCTACTTTCGCTCATTGTGACGGAGCCGATTGTACCTATCAATCTGCCCGGGGGGCGTACGCCAGCTGCGCTGCAAAGTTGGTGGAAGAAAGCGATGTCGCGCGACCCCGACGACCGCTACCAGTCTGCTAAGGAAATGGCTGACGCTCTGGGAAAGGCGCTCGGTTTTCCGCTGGTGTTCGTGCCGGAACCAATGAACAGCCCCTTGGGCCTGCAGGCTTTGCCTGCAGCTCTTCCAATCGTGATTCGGGACTCATCAGTGCCACTAGCGCCCAATCCCAGTGGTCGCGCGATAACACCGAACCCCAAATTGAAGTCAACACCTGCCTCGGCCTCGAGCAGACCGATGCAGGTTGCCGTCCGCTCCCAGTTACCCAATCCAGATAGCAATCGGTCGATGGCGAAGTTCTCTCGCCACGCCACGGTGATTGGACTCGGCGCGGTGTCCTCGACGCCCCCTTTGCCGAACGAGAGTTGGTCTGGCTCATCGCAAAGAGCTTTGCCTCCGCGCCCATCAGGCGTTGCGACGGACAGCGACGCGCCAGAATCACCCCCACCAAGTAGTCTCAAGGTTGATGTGGATGTCGTGCCACTTTCGGCAGGTTCACACCCTCAGCCTGGGGATTCTTCTCCAGATTCGGCGGGACATGAGCAGGCTTGCGCCGCGCCTGTCGAGGTCGATAACGACTACGACTCATTCGGTGCCTTCCCGCTCAGCGAAGCTCCAACCGTGGCTCGCAAACCGATCGAAGTCCCCCTGGAAGAGGTATACAAGGAAACGGCTTCCGGCGATCCGCTGACGGTGTCTAGCGTTCCGCAGAAGACCAGCTATCGCGCGGTCTGGATCACTGCTGCCGGCATCGTTATCGCTGGAGTCCTTGGCGCTGCGCGTCTGCTGAGCACGCATGCGAGGCCCGCTGCAGGCACGGATTCGGTTCCGTCCCATGCGACCGAAGTACTCCCGGTCGCTTCTCGAATTCAGCTTGCGGCGGAGCAAACCCGGGATGCAGGTCTCGTGCCCGAAGCAGACACGAGCAGCGCAGATATTCACACCGCTTCAGACTCACCAACTGAAGTGAACCTGCCTTCCGACTCCACGCCGAGTCATGGCGGCGTCGCAAAAGCAAAGGACAAGCAGACCACCGAGCGTAACAAGCCAGCTAACGGGAAAACTGGTGGAGCGCGAGCAGCTCCGCATATTGCTGCGAAAGCTTCGACCAATCCCGAACCCGCCACAGCCCCACCTGAAGCTGCTCCACCTGACACTGACTCGAAAGGCGCACCAAGCAAGCCAGCAAACAAGGCAAAGCCGTCTGTCGATCGGGAGTACGGGATTTAGATCGCTCAGTGGTTTAGATGCCGTAATCGCGCGCCGGTTGAACTGGGCGCGGCGATTTCTGGGTGGGTTTCGCGTTTGGCTCGGGCTTTTTGTTGGGGTCCGCTCCGTCCGAATCCCCGACTTTGCCGGAAGTGTCGGAGCTCGTCTTGCCGTTGCTGTTCTTGATCAAAGGCAGCATGTCAACGGTTAGCGTCTCGGCCGAAGCGAGCAGTTTCGGAGAAGTCGGAGAACCGACGCCTGCAGGTGATCCACTCGTCGCGGAGCGCGGTGGCTCACCGGTTGTGCTCGAGTCGCTCGATCGATTGCGCAACGCGAGCAAGAGAACTGTGCAAATGACCAACAATGCCCCAGCGATTGGAACCAGCAACACTGCGCGCGGGCGCCTGATTGTCAACTGTGCCAGGCCGTCGCGCCATCCGCGATCTGCAAATGATGGCAATGGGACGTCCGTCACGCCAACCCTCTGCGAAGCTAGCGCCACCGAATCACGTGCACTCGGTTGTTGTTCAATGATACGGATTGAGGAGTCTCGCTCAGTACGGGGATACTGGCTGAACGAATATGCGGGTTTTTCAACCTGTGCTTGCGCAGAGTGCCATGGAGTACCCACGGGCGGGGACAAGTCTTCGAGCTCTGGCTCGACAGACTCCGGGATGTCCTCGTCGTTAGGGGGTAGCGACGATGGCGACGAAGAATCGGCAGAAGCGCGAGGCTTGGGCTTTGCCATTCGCTTCAGCGGCTCAGCGGCAAGCCTTGCAATGTACCGAGCGTTACCCTGTTCTTCGTGTTCCGACTCAGCCACTTGCTCACTCGTCAATGGCAGTTGCGCTTCTGCCTGAGACCGAGTGAGCTCATCCGAGTCGGATTGCGATTCAGGAGCAAGCGCCGTGGTTCGAACCGCAGCTTCTGGAGTTCTTGCGGCAGTGATGACCCCCGAATATTCAGCGGCAGGTGGCATTGAAGCACGCCGATGAGGCAGCGTTGTCGGAACCAAAACCACGGACTCTATTCCGAGTGCAACCCCCAGCTGATCCGCCATTTCTTTGGCTGATTGGAAGCGGTCTTCGCGTCTACGTGCAGCCGCTCGCAACCACCAATCATCGAATGCCACCGGCAAGTCGGGGCAAATTGCGGAAGGTATCGGAAGTGGTTCATAGAGGATCTGTCCCATCAGTTCGCCAAGTGCCGTGCCCTCGAAAGGCAGCCGTCCTGTGAGACACTGAAAGGCGATGACCCCAAGCGACCAGAGATCCGAACGATGGTCGATCAGTCTGCCTCGAGCTTGCTCGGGACTCACGTAGCAAGGCGTCCCGAGGAATGCACCCTCTCGGGTG
>Ga0265340_10002189_pt1 | contig 11186 bp, 13 predicted proteins | sample 4CB225metaG_FD_202082 | JGI IMG/M metagenome (GOLD analysis project Ga0265340, IMG submission 202082) | Rhizosphere microbial communities from Carex aquatilis grown in University of Washington, Seatle, WA, United States - 4-CB2-25 metaG | ecosystem: Host-associated > Plants > Roots >...
GTAGTTGTCCGGCTCGTCGAGCAGCAACACCTCGTCGGGGCCACGCAGCAGCGCCTCGAGGACCAACCGCTTCTGCTCGCCGCCGGACAGCGTGCGGACCTCGCGCCAGCGGGCCCGGTCGTACGGGAGGCCGATTGCCGCGACCGTGCAGGTGTCCCACAACACCTCGGCGTCCCAGCCGCCCGCGTCGGACCACTCGGCGAGGGCGTGCGCGTAGCGAAGCTGGGTGCGCTCGTCGTCGGACTCCATCATCGCCAGCTCGGCCGCGTCGACCGCGGCCGCGGCGTCGCGCACCCGTGGCGGCGCCACCGACAACAGCAGGTCGCGAACGGTCGAGTCGTCGCGCACCGATCCCACAAACTGACGCATCACGCCCAGCCCGCCCGAGCCGGTGACCGCGCCGGTGTCCGGCGCAAGGTCGCCGGTGATGATCTTCAGCAGGGTGGTCTTCCCGGCGCCGTTCGGGCCGATGAGGGCGGCCTTCTGCCCGTCGCCGACCCGGAATGAGACCTCGTCGAGCAGCATCCGGCCGTCGGGCAGCGCAAGGCTGACCCGCTGCACGTCGACGTGGCCCATCCGTCCAGTGTGTCAGCGGGCGCGAGCGATTTTTCTCGATCCGCACGCTCAGGACGGCTCGGACCCCGGAGCTGGCTCCGGCCCGGTCGCGGCCGCACCTTGGTCGACGTTGTAGGCGAAGTAGAGCAGCTCCAACGGCTGGGCGCCTTCGGGCCGGAGCGAGGGATCGGTCACGCGCGGGTAGAAGCGCAACGCGATCTCGAAGATCACCCGGTTGATCTCGCGCAGTTCGTCGAGCGTGAGCCACATCAGGCTCTCGAGGTTGGCCTGCTCGCGGGCCCACTCCTCGGGCAGGGACGGCCGCCGGGCGAATGCGTCGGCCAGCCGCGCGAACTGCCGCTCGAGGAACATTCGCCACAGCGCATCCGCCGCGATCTGGGTCTTGGCATCGTCGAACAGGTATCCCATTTCAGTCCCGGCGCTCACCAGTCGCCAGGGCCGCTCCCGGCCGCGCCCATCTCCGGTCTCCTCGACGAACCGGTGCTTGGCGAGCGACCGCAGGTGAAACGAGCAGGACGACGGACTCTCGCCGACGTACACCGCGGCCTGCGTCGCGGTCAGCGCCCCGTGCAGCGTCAAGGCCTCGAGCAGCGCCAGCCGAGTGGGGTGGGCGAGTGCGCGCATGTCCCGCGGATCTCGGAGGTCCCGCAAGCCGGCGGCGGCCACCGCGGCCGCCATCCCCGAGCTGTCCGAACCGGCACCGCCGGCCGGCTCGGTCTCCTCGGTCACTCTCGGTCCGCTGCCTGGGACCGATGCAGGTGCTCGTCCGGTGTGACCAGCACCGACATCGCAGCCGCCTTCAGCGGGGTGGGGCCCCGGGCCGGAAGATCACTCGTACGGACGACGCGCTGCTCGGGGCGGGTGAACAGCCAGATCCCAGCCATCAGTGTGACTGCACCCACCGCGCCCAGCAATGCCTGGTAACCCACCACCGAGACCAGCCCCGCACCGAGCGCGATCGACAGTGCCTGCGGCGTACCGGTGAGGACATCGAGGGCGGTGCTCACCCGGCCCTGCAGGTTCGATGGGGTCAGCCGCATCACCAGGGTGTTCGCGGCCGCGATCGCCCACGGCAGTGCGAAGCCAGCGATGAGCGAGCCGGCGGCCGCGGTTGCGATCGTGGGCGCGATCAGGAGCGAGTCGCCGATGGCGAAGATCACCAGCCCGATCGCCATCACCTGGCCCTCGCCGATTCGCCGCATCGCAGCCGCGACGCTCAGGCCGCCGGCGATCGCGCCGATGCCCATGACCGCCTCCAGCGGGCCGAGCCAGCTCGCCGAGCGGTGCAGCCCGTCAGTGACCACGGCCACGATCGCGGTCTCGGTGAAGCCCACGACCGCGCAGACCGCAGCGAACGCGAGCTCGACCTGACGGATCTGCACCGTGTCCCGGATGTGTGCCCAGCCGGCCGCAAGCTCGGTCCGCAGGCGCTGCGCGACCCGCACCGGCGTCGGCTCGTGGAGGGAGATGCTCGCGATCGACGCACCCGCAACCGCGAAGGTCCCGGCGTCGATCATCGCCACGACATGACCACCCGCGAGCGTGAACAGGCCGGCACCGATCAGCGGTGACACCAAGCGGAGCCCTTCCCGGACCGTGGAAAGCACGCCCTGGGCGTCTCCGACGAACTCCTCGGGCACCAGGAAGTCGAGGTAACCCTGCTGAGCAGCACCGAGCACCGAGTTGGACACGCCGTAGCCGACCAGGACGAGCCAGATCAGCCAGACCTGGCCGCGGCCGTGCACGAACAGCAGCGAGAGCGTCATGAGCCCTGCCGCCGCGTTGACGCCGATCAGGATCGGCCGGCGGCGGAACCGGTCGACCGCCGCGCCCCAGAGCGGGCCGGCCATCGACGGCGCGGCCATGAAGAAGAAGCTCAGCCCGGCCTTGCCGTTGGAGCCGGTCAGCTCGCGCACCCAGATCACCATCGCGAGCCACATCGAGGTGTCGCCCAGGATCGACAGCGACTGCCCGACCAGGTAGCGGCGGACGTAAGGCAACGTCCACAGTCGCCGCATCACACCTCCCGGGTCCGCTGACCAGGGATCGAAAGATATCTATCGAAAGAACGGTTGTAAAGGCCCGGCGTTCCCCGTTTCAGCACACAACGGTCCGGCGCCGTGGTCGGTTTGGTGCGCGATGACCGTTTTAGGACGGCGATCCGCGGCGGTTGTGTGCTCGAACGGGGTGAGGTGGGGTGGGGTGGGCGCCTGACGGCGAGCGGTCGGGCAGGGTACGGCGCTGGCGGGTCCGGGCGACCCGGGCGGCAAGCTCGCCGTCCGGCGGGTAGTCGACCGCGACCAGGGTCAGGCCGTGCGACGGCGCGACATTGACGGCCGGGTCCCGGACGCCCGCCCGCAGCAGGTCGGCCGGCCAGGCCGATGGCCGGCGGCCCTCTCCCACCGTGAGCAACGCGCCGACCATGGAACGCACCTGGTTGTGGCAGAACGCGTCCGCGACCGCCGAGATCACGATCACCTCGTCGGCATCCCGCGCCGCGCTGAGGTCGTGCAGGGTGCGGATCGTGGTGGCACCGGCCCTCGGCCGGCAGTACGCCGCGAAGTCGTGCTCGCCCAGCAGGCCCTTGGCGGCCTGGTTCATCGCCTCCACATCGAGCGGCCGTGGCCAGGCCAGGGTGTCGCGGCGTCGCAGCGGGTTCGGCTCGACGTCGGTGACCCGGTAGGCGTACCGGCGGCCGATCGCGGCGAACCGGGCGTCGAAGCCGGCCGGCGCGATCATCATGGCTCTCAGGGCGACGTCCGCGGGCAACAGGCCGGCGACCCGGCGGGCGAGCCGGTCGACATCGATCGCGTCGTCACCGCCGAGGGTCGGAACGTCGACGTGCGCAACCTGGCCGGTCGCGTGGACGCCGGCGTCGGTCCGGCCCGCCACCGTCAGCAGGAGCGGCGGGTCGAACTGAAGGACGGTCGCGAGCGCCGTCTCGACGACCTCGGCGACGGTTCGCCGGCCCGGCTGGCGGGCCCAGCCGGAGAAGTCGGTGCCGTCGTAGCTGAGGTCGATCCGCAAACGGACGAGCCCGCCGTCCCCGGTCGGGGCGGCGGGCTCGGTCGCGTCGTTCGAGATGGTCACTCCGCCGGGGTGTCGCCTTCGGCGCTGTCAGTAGAGCCTTCGGCGCCATCCGTAGAGTCTTCGGCGCCATCCGTCGAGCCCTCGGCGCTGTCGGTCGGCTCGTCCGCGGACTCCTGGGCCTCGGCGGCCGGCTCCTCGGCAGCTGCCTCGGGAGCTGCGGCCTCGTCGGTGGTGCCTGCCTCAGCGTCGGCAACATCGGCGTCACTGTCGCTGACCTCGGCTGCATCGGACTCGGCCGCATCCGCAGCCTCGGCGTCGGCGGCCACTCCGGCCGCGACGTCGGACTCGCCGGCCAACTCGGCCGCGGCTTCCGCGGTCGCGCCGGTCGGGCGACGGCGGCGCGCGAAGCGGGTGCCGCGGGCCGCCTCGGCCTCGGCTACCGCTTCCTGCGCCACGGTACGGAACTCCACCAGCTCGATGACCGCCATCGGTGCGTTGTCGCCCTTGCGCGGGCCCACTTTGGTGATCCGGGTGTAGCCACCCTGGCGGTCGGCGAATCCGGGCCCGATCTCCGCAAACAAGGTGTGCACGACGGCCTTGTCGCGAACCACGGTGAGCACCCGACGCCGGGCGTGAATGTCGCCACGCTTGGCGAAGGTGATCAACCGCTCGGCGAGCGGGCGCAGCCGCTTGGCCTTCGTCTCGGTTGTGGTGATCCGGCCGTACTCGAACAGCGATGTGGCCAGGTTGGCCAGCATCAGCCGCTCGTGTGACGGGCCGCTACCGAGTCTCGGTCCCTTGGTGGGCGTAGGCATTTCGTGCTCCTGTGCTCAATGGCAATCGGGCGCTGCGGGGTCGCTTAGTACTGCTCGGTCTCGGCGAACCCGGCATCGCCGGAGTCGTCGTAGTTCTCGTCGTACCCGGCGATGACCGAGGTCGGGTCGAAGCCGGGCGGGCTGTCCTTGAGCGCGAGCCCGAGACCGGCCAGCTTGCCCTTGACCTCGTCGATCGACTTCTGGCCGAAGTTGCGGATGTCCATGAGGTCGGCCTCGGACCGTGCGACGAGCTCGCCGACCGAGTGGATGCCCTCACGCTTGAGGCAGTTGTAGGAGCGGACGGTGAGGTCGAGCTCCTCGATCGGGAGCGCCAGGTCGGCCATCAGCTGCGCGTCGGTCGGCGACGGGCCGATCTCCACGCCCTCGGCGTTCTCGTCGAGCTCTCGGGCCAGGCCGAACAGCTCGACCAGGGTGTGTCCGGCCGAGGCAAGCGCGGTGCGCGGGCTCATCGAGGCCTTGGTCTCGACATCGACGACGAGCCGGTCGAAGTCGGTGCGCTGCTCCACCCGGGTGGCCTCGACCTTGTAGGTGACCTTGAGCACCGGCGAGTAGATCGAGTCGATCGGGATGACGCCGATCGGCTGGCCGGGCTGCTTGTTCTGTACGGCGGAGACGTAGCCCCGGCCGCGCTCCACGGTGAACTCGATCTCGAGTTTGCCCTTGCCGTTGAGGGTGGCGATGTGCAGGTCCGGGTTGTGGATCTCGACCCCGGCCGGCGGCGCGATGTCTGCGGCCGTCACGGCGCCCGGGCCCTGCTTGCGCAGGTACATCACGACCGGCTCGTCGTGCTCGCTGGAGACGACGAGGTTCTTGATGTTGAGGATGAGGTCGGTGACGTCTTCCTTCACCCCGGCCACGGTGGAGAACTCGTGGAGCACATCGGCGATCCGGAGCGAGGTGACCGCTGCGCCCGGGATCGAGGAGAGCAACGTGCGCCGAAGCGAGTTGCCCAAGGTGTAGCCGAAGCCCGGCTCGAGCGGCTCGATGACGAACCGTGAGCGATTGGTGTCGATGGCCTCTTCGTTGAGAGTCGGCCGCTGAGCAATAAGCACTGTCTTGCCTTCCTGTCATGGCGACCCGCTATTTGATCGCCTAGGTACTTCCGGTCTTGCTTGTTGTTCTTGTTCTTGTTCTTGTTGTTGCTTTGCCTACTAGAAGCAATTGGAGCGAAGCGAGAATTACTTCGAGTAAAGCTCGACGATGAGCTGCTCTTGGACCTGCGTGTCGATGACCTGCCGGGCCGGAAGCGAGTGGACCAGGATCCGCATCCGGTTGGAGATGACCTCGATCCACGCCGGCACCGTGCGCTCGCCGGCCTCGGCCCGCGCGATCACGAACGGGGTCAGCTCGACCGAGCTCGGTCGGACCTCGACGATGTCGTTCTCGCTCACCAGGAACGACGGGATGTCGACCTTGTGGCCGTTGACGACGAAGTGGCCGTGCTTGACCAGCTGGCGGGCCATGTCGCGGCTGTGCGCGAACCCGGCTCGGTAGACCACGTTGTCCAGCCGCCGCTCGAGCAGCTGCAGCAGGTTTTCGCCGGTCTTGCCGGGGCGCCGGTTGGCCTCTTCGTAGTAGCGGCGGAACTGCTTCTCGAGGACGCCGTAGATCCGCGCGCACTTCTGCTTCTCACGCATCTGCAGCAGGTATTCGCTGTCTTTGGTGCGACCACGACCGTGCTCGCCCGGCGGGTAGGGCCGGATCTCGATCGGGCACTTCGACGACTCGCACTTGCTGCCCTTGAGGAACAGCTTGGTCTTCTCGCGCCGGCAGCGCTTGCAGTCGGGACCGGTGTAGCGCGCCATCAGACCCGCCGCCGCTTCGGGGGACGGCAGCCGTTGTGCGGTGCCGGGGTTACGTCGGAAATGGTGCCTACCTCCAGGCCGGTCGCCTGCAGCGACCGGATTGCGGTCTCGCGGCCCGAGCCCGGGCCCTTCACAAACACGTCGACCTTGCGCATGCCGTGCTCCTGGGCCCGGCGAGCCGCGGCCTCGGCCGCCATCTGGGCGGCGAACGGAGTCGACTTGCGGGAGCCCTTGAAGCCCACCTGACCGGCGCTCGCCCAGCTCACGACGTTGCCCATCGGGTCGGTGATGGACACGATCGTGTTGTTGAACGTGCTCTTGATGTGAGCGTGCCCGTGGGCGACGTTCTTCTTTTCCTTGCGGCGCACCTTCTTGGCGGCCACACGCTTCTGGGCGGGGGGCATTAGTGGCTCACCATCCCTGCATCGTGGATGGCGGCCGCCGGCGAGGGCGCGTCTGGCAAGGCCGAGCGAGCCTGCGCAGCGGTGCTGCGTAGGCGAGTGAGAACGCAGTCAGGCGTGCGCTCGGCAAGGCCGGCGCCGCGGATGCGGGGATGGTCAGCCACTTACTTCTTTCCTACCTTCTTCTTGCCGGCCACGGTCTTGCGAGGGCCCTTACGGGTGCGGGCGTTGGTGTGGGTGCGCTGGCCGCGGACCGGAAGGCCGCGACGGTGGCGGATGCCCTGGTAGCACCCGATCTCGATCTTGCGCCGGATATCGGACTGCACCTCGCGTCGCAGGTCACCCTCGACGCGGTAGGTGGCCTCGATCCAGTCGCGCAGCTTGACCAGATCCTCGTCGCTGAGATCGCGAACCCGGATGTCCGGGCTCACACCGGTCTGCGCCAGCGTCTCGTGCGCGCGGGTCCGACCGATGCCGTAGATGTAGGTGAGCGCGACCTCCAACCGCTTGTCGCGGGGAAGGTCGACGCCGACTAGGCGTGCCATCCGGGCTCGTGCTCCTCTATTGCAGCGAAGGTCCTCCGCGTCACCGTCCCCACCGGCCCAGGTGGGGCCCCGGCCTTCGCGCCGGGGGTTGTTCTGCCGCACACACGATCGTCGCGGCAGAGGGTGGTGCGCGCTGTTTCGGTGGCTGCTAGCCCTGCCGCTGCTTGTGCCGCAGGTTTTCGCAGATCACCATGACCCGCCCATGGCGGCGGATCACCTTGCACTTGTCACACATCTTCTTGACACTTGGCTTGACCTTCACTGCACTGACCTCACTGGGGCGAACCCTTACTTGTACCGGTAGACGATCCGACCGCGTGACAGGTCGTACGGCGAAAGCTCGACCACGACCCGGTCCTCCGGGAGGATCCGAATGTAGTGCTGGCGCATCTTGCCGCTGATGTGGGCAAGGACCTTGTGGCCGTTGGCGAGCTCAACCCGGAACATTGCGTTCGGCAGTGGCTCGACGACGCGCCCCTCGATCTCGATGGCGCCTTCCTTCTTCGGCATGTCCTCCGTTGTCCCGTGTCGTGACTCGATAGCGTTGCAGTCGTTGTGGAGCGCGCTCTGATGAGCGCTCGGTGATTCTGGGCGACCCGCGTCCAAACGAACGTCGCAGGCCAACTAGGCAGTCTACGGGAGCGTGCGCCCCCGTTCAAACCCGCTCGTTCTCAGCGTACGGCGGGTCAGGCGCTGGCGCGGACCGAACCGATCGCCGCCAGCCGGTCCCGGCCGCCGTCGAGCGCGGTGAGCACCCACGGGCCGTCCTCGAGCACGGTGAACGTGTGTTCGAAGTGCGCCGACGGCTTGCCGTCCTGGGTGATGACCGTCCAGCCGTCGTCGAGGACCTTCGTGTGCCGGCCGCCGAGGTTGACCATCGGCTCCACGGCCAGCGCGAGACCGGGCACGATCGCCGGACCGCGGCCCATCCGCGGGCCCACGTAGTTGTGGACCTGCGGATCCTGGTGCATCTCGGTGCCGATGCCGTGCCCGACGTACTCCTCGACGATCCCCCACGAGCCACCGCCCGGATGGGGTTGGGACCGGATGTAGGTCTCGACGCCACGGGAGATGTCGACCAGGCGGCCGCCGAGCCGGGCCGCGGCCATGCCGTGCCAGAGCGACTCCTCGGTGACCCGCATCAGCTCGCGCTTGTCCAGCGACACCTCGCCGACCGGGACGGTGACCGCCGCGTCACCGTGGAAGCCCTCGATGATCGCCCCACAGTCGATCGAGATGATGTCGCCCTCGTGCAGGACCACCTTGGCCGAGGGGATGCCGTGCACGATTTCGGAGTTGACCGACGTACAGATTGTGGCCGGGAAGCCGTGGTAGCCGAGGAACGACGGGGTTGCGCCAGCGCCGTAGATGACCCCGCGGGCGACCTCGTCGAGATCGGCAGTGGTGATCCCCGGCCGGACCGCCTCGCGCAGGGCCGCCAGGGCCGTGCCGACGACGATCCCGGCCTGACGCATCAGGTCGATCTCGTCACGTGTCTTGATCTGGATCATCTGTGCCGCTCTCTCCTCCACCTGCCGCTCACGACCGCGAGAACGGCCTCAGGGCTGCCGACGCCCGTTCGGTGACGTCGTCAACCGGGCCCATCGCATCGATACCGACCAGAATGCCCTGCTCAGCGTAATAGCCGATCAAGGGGGCCGTCTGCTCGTAGTAGACCTCGAGCCGGTGCCGGATCGTGGAGGGCTGGTCGTCGTCGCGCTGGAACAGCTGTCCGCCGCAGTTGTCACAGACCCCGTCGGCCGAGGGCGGGTCGAAGTCGACGTGCCAGATGTGCCCGCAGCTGCGACAGGTCCGTCGCCCGGACAGGCGCCGCACGACCTCACCGTCATCGACGACGAGCTCGAGGACGACGTCGAGCTCGGTGTCGAGCTCGCGCAGGATCTCGTCGAGCTGCACCGCCTGCGGAACCGTCCGCGGGAAGCCGTCGAGCAGGAACCCGCGGTCGGCGTCCTCGGACTCGAGCCGGTCACGCACCATCGCCACGGTGATCTCGTCCGGCACGAGGTCGCCGGCGTCCATGAACTCCCTGGCCTGCTTGCCCAGCTGGGTGCCATGGCTGACGTGCGCGCGGAAGATGTCGCCGGTGGAGATCTGCAGTACGGCGAGATGCGCCGAGACAAACTGGGCCTGCGTCCCCTTCCCCGCACCAGGGGGGCCCACGAGAACGAGCCTCATCGGAGGCGCCGCACTACCGCAAGAAGCCTTCGTAGTTGCGCAGCATCAACTGGCTCTCGATCTGCTTCGACGTATCGAGACCGACACCGACCAGGATCAGCACCGAGGTGCCACCGAAGGGGAACGCCTGGTTGGTGCCAGACGCAGCGCCTGGCAGGTAATGCAACGCAAGGATAGGGAGCACGGCAATGGCCGTGAGATAGAGCGAGCCCGGGAATGTGATGCGCGAGAGGACGTACTCGAGGTATTCGGCCGTCGGGCGGCCCGGTCTGATGCCGGGGATGAAGCCGCCGTACTTGCGCATGTTGTCGCTGACCTCGACCGGGTTGAACGTGATCGCGACATAGAAATAGGTGAAGAAGACCGTCAGCAACGCATACGTCAGGATGTAGACGTAGTTCGGGTTGTTGGCATTGAAATAGCGCGTGACGAAGTTCGTGAAGCCGGGGTTCGACGTCCAGACCTGGCCGAGAAGCTGCGGCAGGTAGAGCAGCGACGACGAGAAGATGACCGGGATGACACCGGCCTGGTTGACCTTGAGTGGAATGTAGGTCGAGGTGCCGCCGTACATCCGGCGGCCGATCATTCGTTTGGCATATTGCACCGGTATTCGGCGCTGGCCCTGTTCCATGAAGACGATGCCCACGATGATCAGCAGGCCGGCCAGCAGGACCGCCACGAAGGTGGTCACGCCGCGGCTCTGCAGGATCTGGCTGCCCTGGCTGGGGAACCGGGCCGCGATCGAGGTGAAGATCAGCAGCGACATGCCGTTGCCGATGCCGCGGTCTGTGATCAGCTCGCCGAGCCACATGATGACCGCGGTGCCCGCCGTCATCGTCACGACCAGCGTGATGATCCGGAAGACCGACGTGGAGTAGAGCAGCGAGATCTGCTGCCCGGCCGAGTTGGTACACGGCAGCAATCGGCCACTGCGGGCCAGCGCCACGATGCCGGTCGCCTGCAGGATCGCCAGCGACACGGTCAGATAGCGGGTGTACTGGGTGAGCTTTGCCTGACCGCTTTGACCCTGCTCCTTGAGCCGCTCGAGCCGCGGGATGACGACCACCAGCAGCTGGATGATGATGCTGCTCGTGATGTAGGGCATGATCCCGAGCGCGAAGACGGTGAGCTGGAGCAGCGCGCCGCCACTGAACAGGTTGACCAGCGCGAGAACCGAGCTGTTCTTGTCCAGCGCGAGGCAGGTGTGGACGTTCTGGTAGTTGACCCCCGGCGCCGGGATGGTCGACCCGAGCCGGAACAGCGCAAGGATCCCCAGCGTGAACAGCAGCTTGTTCCGCAGATCCGGCGTGCGGAAGGCCCTGCCGAAAGCGGTGAGCACGGCTCCTCCTGAGGCGGACTAATCCGGTACGGGGCGAGCGGTCGATGGGGGTCCGGCGACCACAATCATGCCCGCCGACTGTACCCCGGCCACGCGCTGCGACGAGCGCGCGCCCGGGGACCTAGAGGTCTGTGACGGTCCCCCCGGCAGCGGTAATCTTGCGTCGCGCCGCATCGGAGAAAGCGTGTGCCCGGACCGACATCGCGCTCGCGACATCTCCCGTTCCGAGGATCTTCACCAGTTGTCCCTTTCGGACCGCCCCCCGATCGGCCAACACGTCCGGATCGACGTCGCCGCCGTCCGGGAACAGCGCCGACAAGCGATCCAGATTAACCACCTGGTAGACCACACGGTTGGGGTTGGTGAAGCCCTTCAGCTTCGGCACCCGCATGTGGTAGGGCATCTGGCCGCCCTCGAACGCCGCCGACACCTGGGTCCGCGCTTTGCTGCCCTTAGTG
>Ga0265340_10002190_pt1 | contig 11186 bp, 11 predicted proteins | sample 4CB225metaG_FD_202082 | JGI IMG/M metagenome (GOLD analysis project Ga0265340, IMG submission 202082) | Rhizosphere microbial communities from Carex aquatilis grown in University of Washington, Seatle, WA, United States - 4-CB2-25 metaG | ecosystem: Host-associated > Plants > Roots >...
CTACTGTCGTCGCGGCTGTCTTGGTCGCCATTTGCGCTTTGATCATGCTGCTGGTCCGCTTTTGGCGTCGGAGCGCGTTGGAGCCAGTTGCCGGCATTTTCCCCAGTCACCCTCCAACCCAAAACCAAAAGCAACCTATGCAAACAATAAAAAACAAAACATTGTGGATTGGCGCGGCCATCAGCCTGGTATGCATCGCGCTGGTCATTGCGCTGCTGGCCTTTCTGATCAGTTTCAGCCACCACAAACTGACGGTGAAGGCCTTCATTGACGGGAGCGATGTTCTCAAAGTGAGCGGCGCCAGATTGTGGTTCGAACACGAAACGGCTGTGTTGCCGGGGAAGACCATTTATGTGAACGGCAAGGCCTGGTCGCCAGGTTGGACCAACAATGTGAGCACCGAATTTTTGGGTTTGAGTCCGGCGTTCCACCCGGCTGATGTCCAGAAAATTCAAGTCACCAAACGCGCCGGCCGTGGGATTGTTAGCGTCGCGCAATTTCCATCTTTCGCCAACGATAAAACGCTGGCGATCCGGTTGGATGACGATGATCCTCCCGGGGCCGATTGGTATGAAGTTGTCATTACCTGGTGAAAAATTGAATTGATTGATTTCGGAACATTCCAGTCCATCCACGAGTGCGCCGGGCGACATCTTCGCCACGACGCACTGGACGGTCGTGCTCGCGGCGGGCAAACGTTCCACTCCGCAATCGGACCGCGCGCTGGAGGAATTGTGCCGCACCTACTGGTTTCCGCTCTACGCCTACGCCCGGCGGCGCGGCCACAACAAGGAGGACGCGGAGGATTTGACGCAGGGCTTCTTCGCCCGTTTTCTGGGGAAAAATTACCTCGCCGGTTTGAGCGCGGAGCGTGGACGGTTCCGCGCGTTCCTGCTCGCGTCGCTGAAACATTTCCTCGCCAATGAATGGGATAAATCACAGTGCCAGAAACGCGGTGGCGGTGTAATGCCGCTGTCGCTGGACTGGCAGACTGCCGACACCCAATTTCAGGTCGCCGCCACGAACGAGCCGAGTCCCGACAAGGCATTCGACCGCGAGTGGGCGGTGGCCCTGCTCGCCAAGGTCATCGAGCGCCTGCGCGCCGAGTGCGACTCGGACGGCCGCCCGAAACAATTCGAGCAACTCAAAATCTTTCTCACCGCCGGCAAGGGCGCGCTCTCCCACGCCGCCGCCGCAAAAGTGTTGGGCATGGACGAAGGCGCGGTGCGCGTGGTGGTGCACCGATTACGGAAGCGCTACCGGCAACTGCTCCGCGACGAAATCGCGCAAACCCTGGCCGATGCGGCAGACGTGGATGAGGAGATGCGCGCGCTGTTTGGGGCGTTTGCGTAGGACAGTGTGTCCCGCCTGTCTCCGGCTTCTTTGAATATGCAGACTGGCGCGACGCCTGTCCTACATTTGCCGTGCTTCACAAAAGCTGTTTTGGCGCACGGATGAATGAATTTTTCCGCCCAGTGCGGCGAATGGCGCAACACTGATGACAAGACCGTCGCACCCCGTCATCCTATCGCCAATTCCGGCGCGAGCGCGCTGACGGTTTCCGCCGGGGCTTCGAGTCCGGGGCGCGTCCTTTGGCGAAAGGTCCCGCTCCACCTCCGCCATCTCCGGCCAGCCGGAAATCCACCTGCTTCTTGAAACTGTCCACCTTGGCCACCTGCACGCGCACGTTGTCGCCCAGCCGGATGATCCGGCGGTGGCGCCGGCCGACCAGCTGGCCCCGGTCTGAATCGAACACATAAAAATCGTCTTCCAGAAATGAAAGGTGCACCAGCCCGCTCATCGCCAGCCCCGGCACGTCCACAAAGAAACCAAAGTTGCGCACGTCAATCACCAGCGCCGGATACGGCGTCGGCTCCGGCGACTTGAGCTGCGCCTTCAGGAAGGCATACAGCTTCACATCCTTGCTATCCCGCTCGGCGTCGGCGGAATTGCGTTCGGTATCGGAGATATGCCCGGCGGTTTCCTTGAGCGAATGCGCCGGGCCGTGGCTCGTCTGGAACAGCGCGCGATGCACCACCAGGTCGGCATACCGCCGGATCGGCGATGTGAAATGCGTGTATTTGGCCTTGGCCACGCCGTAATGACCGAGCGGCTCGACCGCGTAACGGGCGCGCATGAGCGACCGGAGAAACCCGATCTTGAGCGCGGCCCCGATGGGAATCGTGCCGAGTTTTTGCAGGAGCTTCTGGACTTCCGTCCGCTTCGTCAAATTCGCGCAGGGCACATGGTGGCTGAGCACCTCCTCGCGATATTCCCGCAGCCGCCGTTCATCCGGCTGCTCGTGCACCCGGTAAATCGCCGGCACATTCCGGCCCATCAATTGCCCCGCCACCGCCTCGTTGGCCAGCAACATGAATTCCTCGATCAACTGGTGGGAAACATCATTCTCCACCTTCTCGATGCGCGACACGCGGCCGCGTTCGTCCAGCCGGATTTTCATTTCGGGAAAATCCAGGTCCAGCGAACCCGCTTGGAACCGCGACCGCCGGATCTGCTGGGCCAGCAGGTTCGCGTCCTGCAACATCTGCTCAATCCGGTCGCCGGGTTTCCGCTGTAAAATTGCCAGCACTTCCCGGTAGATGAACCGGCGCTGCGAATGAATCACCGCCGGATAGAACCGTGTCTTCAGCACCTGGCCCTCATCCGACACCAGAAACTCCACGCATTTGGTCAGGCGATCCACGTCCGGTTTCAGCGAGCACAACTCGTTGCTCAACGCCTCCGGCAGCATCGGGATCACCCGGTCCACCAGATAGGTCGAATTGCCCCGCCGGCGCGCCTCGTTGTCCAACGATGTACCCGGCTTCACATAATGCGACACGTCTGCGATATGCACCCACAGCTTCCAGGGTCCCGAGGGAACCCGCTCCAGACAAATGGCGTCATCAAAATCCTTCGCGTCATCCGGATCGATGGTAACGACCGGATGCCGCCGGCAATCTTCGCGCCCGGCCAGTTCCTGCGGCGAGATGCTTGTTCCGATGGCCCGCGCCTCGTGCAACGCCTCCTTCGGAAAATGTAACGGCAGGTTGTACTGGCGCAACACGGACAACATGTCCACCCCTTCCTCATCCGGCGAGCCGAGCACCTCGATGATTTCGCCTTCCGGGTTGGTGTGCCGCGATTCCCATTCGTGCAACTCCACCACGACCTTGTCGCCGACGCGCGCGGGCCGGCCCACATCCCGGGGCGGCGGCACATAAATGTCATGCGGCATGCGCGGGTCATCGGGAATCACGTAAAGAAACTCGCGGCCCCGCTGCAACGTGCCCACGATCTGTGTCCGCTTCCGTTCCAGGATGCGAATCACCACTCCGGTTTCCTGTTCGAGCCGCCCGGGGACCAGCCCTTTCGCCCGGACATCGCGCCGCACGAGCACACGATCTTCGTGAAGCGCGGTGGACGTCGCCCCTTCGGGGACCATGATCTCCTTCAACCCCGGATCGTCCGGCTGTAAAAAGCCTTTGCCCTGGCGATTGATGCGAATCCGGCCCGGGACGAGGTCCGCCTCACGCGACTGGATGTAACGATTCCCTTTGGTGCGGGCGATCTGACCGGACTGTTCCAGCCGGCGCAGCGCTCCTTGCAATTCCTGCTGGCGATGAGGCGCCAGCCGGAGATGCCGGAGCAATTCCGGCACATTGGCCGGCGCATAATCCCGCCGGCCCAGCAATCTTAAAATCTGTTCTTCCATAAATCCGTCCCGCATCCCGTGAAAGTCTTTCATGGGACTATGGATGATTTTTACCGCATTGCCAACCCCGACTCGAAATGGATTGTCGGTTCGCGGTTGAATTCCTTGCGCGACGAACGCACTTTCCCAAACCCGCATATGCTGTTAATTGTTGTTGGTGAACTTTTTCGTTCAACGCAGCGGGTTGCGCGACCTTTACAACAAGGTCGCCGCGGGCGAACGCATTTCCGAGGCCGACGCGCTCCGGTTGTTTGAATCGAAGGACTTGAACGCCGTCGGCGCCATCGCGGACCTGGCGCGCCAGAAAAAAACCGGCAACAACCGCGCCAGCTACATCCTCAACCGCTACGTCAACTACTCAAACTACTGCATCTTGTCCTGCCAGTTTTGCTCGTTCGCGCGCAAGAAGCGCGATGCCGACGGTTTCGAGCTGACCACGGAACAGATCATCGAAAAGGCGCGGGAGGCGCTGAAACTTGGCATCACCGAGCTGCACATTGTGGGCGGGCTGCATCCGTCGCTGCCGTTCAGTTATTACACGGATATGCTCAAGGCGCTTAAGGCGCTCAACGATGATGGTAGGGCTGCGCTGCCGCGCAGCCAGGACGACCAGCAGGTCGTCCCTACCGGGAAACTGCATCTTAAATGTTTCACCGCCATTGAAATTCTGCACCTCGCCTGGCTGGCAAAAAAATCCGTTGAGGAAACGTTGCGCGAACTGAAAGCAGCCGGACTCGATTCGCTCACCGGCGGCGGCGCGGAAATCTTTCGACCGGAAGTCCGCTCGGCCATCGCGAGAGGCAAGGAATCCGCCGAGGAATACCTGGACGTGCATCGCACGTGGCATCGTCTGGGCGGGCGCAGCACCTGCACAATGCTCTTTGGCCATGTTGAATCGCTCGCCGACCGCGTGGACCACCTGCGGCAGTTGCGCGCGTTGCAGGATGAGACGCATGGCTTTGTCGGCTTCGTGCCGCTGCCGTATCAGCCGGAGGACAATGACATCCCCGTGGACAAACCGCCGACCGGGTTCGATTCGCTGCGCACCATTGCGGTGAGCCGCGCCTATCTCGACAACTTCGACCACATCACCGCGTATTGGGTCGGCTTGGGGCTGAAGCTGGCGCAAGTCGCGTTGAGCTACGGCGCGGACGATTTGCACGGGACGATCATTGAAGAACACATCTTCCACATGGCCGGCGCGACCTCGCCGCAACTACAGACCGAGGCGGAGATGATCAAAGCCATTCGCGAAGCCGGCCGCACACCGGTCCAGCGCAACACGTTTTACGAGCCAATCCGGGTTTTGGAAAGTGTACCGGCTACTGAAACAACAGAAAATGCCGCGCGCTCGAAAATGCTGGAAGACAATCTGGCGACGGCGTGACTAATCCAAACGGGATTCTTTGCAGGCGACGGGCTATGATTCGCTTCGAAACAAAGAGCGGAGGACTGATGGTGGTGCAGGAGCTAATATCTCCAAGTGTGTATCTTGACCATTGGGCTTTCCGAGAAATAGCCGACTCAAAGACGCTAGAGCATTTTCTATTTAGATAGACGCATATTGGGCGTGATGAAAGAAGGCTCGGCAGTGTTGGGGTGAGAAGGAGTCGAGTGAGCCTGCCAAAGCTGAATGAAGGTCATCCAGAGTACGGGCAGCCGCCTGACGCAAATGCGCTTTGAGTTTGGCGAAAGCCAGTTCAATGGGATTGAGATCGGGACTGTAGGGCGGCAGGTAGCGGACACCAACCCCTCGAGCTGAAAGCAATCGGCTGACGTTGTGGATTTTGTGGGTGGAGAGGTTGTCGAGGATGAGCGTGTCGCCTTGGCGCAGTTGCGGACAAAGTACCTGCTCAAGATAAGCCGTGAAAACCTCGGCATCGACGGGGCCTTCGATCAAAAAGGGAGCTTCGATGCTTTCATGGCGCAAGGCCGCAATAAAAGTGGAACTTTGCCAGTGGCCGTGCGGGATGGCGCTGATACAGCGCTGGCCCATCGGGCAGCGACCATGGTGGCGGGCCATCTTGGTGTTCAAGCCGGTCTCATCAATGAACACCAGTTTGCTAGCATCCCAGCCGGGCTGTTGCTTTCGCCAAAGCCTACGCGCGGCCTTAACGTCAGGGCGATCTTGCTCGGCGGCGCGCGTTATTTTTTTTATAGCTCAGACCGAGTTGTTCCAACCGATGCCACAAAGCGGTGATGCCAATGGAAACTTTCAGATGCTCCAGACACCGCCTTTGGAGTTCGCCCAAGGTCAGATCCGCCTGCGCTCCGATCCATCGGCACAGGGTTCGGTCATGCTTTTCCAGGCGGGAGCGCCGGTAACCACCGATCTTTTTGGGCCGGCACTCGCCGGTCAGGCGGTGCTGCTTCCAAAAACGTTCCACACTTTTACGGCTGACACCAAAACGCCGGCAAACTTCCCCGGTGCCTTCCCCACGCTCCCGTGCAGCGATGATCCGCTGTCGCAAATCCTGACTTAATGGCCGCATAATTCCCTTTTCATAAAAAGAGAATAACGGGCTTAGTTCAATACGTCTATCTAAATCGAAAATGCTCTAACCAAACGATTTTCTGAGGTGCTACTTTTCCGTGGCGGCACTTTGGTGCTTTCGTGGTTGAACATTGTGGAATTTTGCAAAGTCACAATAGAAAACCAACGGCACAATGCTTCGTCTTTCCTAAACAAAGTTAGTCCAAACGTATTTTGGATTAATCCCGACTTTTTTACGGTTACAAAACATGAGTCTGGACGCAGCGGTAATCGCAACTGCCCGCTTCCCGATATGAAAAACGCAGCAATCCACCTGAAAGCGCTTCAGAGCAAATCACAAAACCAGTCGACAGCTAGTCTTGGTGGGGGCTTTGATGTTGTTTTCAATTCTAAAAATATAAAACAGCAATTTGATGAACTGGGCAGTTTGATCAGTTCTCAATTCGACTGGATGCGAGGCGATCCAATAATTAACAAGTCTCTTCGCAAACCGCTTCAACCGCTAAAGCTAGAACAACCGAACTTACATGCAACCGGGTTGATTGCCCGCGAATTGATCGGCCCACTCGTTAACCAGCGTGACCTCAAGATAAGTCATAACGATGCCATTGATTTAACTCACACCGTCGTTCCCGTTTCTTACTGCGATTACGTTCTTCTCGACAACGGATGGACAACGAGGGTCAATCAGATGCGAAAGCGTTTTATGGCAGCCGGTGTTTGCATACCAATGGCAAAGGTATTCTCAAAAAAGAATGATGGGCTGGAATCGTTCTTTAAGGAACTCGAAGGCTAAATAACGCTGCATCCATTTGCGCAAGAACAATTCGTGTTTGATTCCCGCCTTCGCTTTACCACGGCGCGACAGGCGTGAAATTCGCGCCAAAAATTCCTGTTTGCCCGCGTCCCCGGCAAGGTTTAATGTTATTTCATGAGTCGCGAAGCCATCATTGCCAAAATTGAATCGCTGCCGGAGGAATCCCGGAAGCAGCTTTTCGCGTTTCTCAATTTTCTGGCCGAGCAATCAGGGCAGTTGGCGCCATCCGCCAAACCGCCCGGTTTCAAATTTAATTGGGCCGGTGGTCTCGCTGACCTCGGCAAGGAATTCACCGCCATCGAATTGCAGCACAAAGCAAACGAATGGCGATGAGCTTTCTGGTGGACACGAACGTCTTCTTGGAAATCCTGCTCAACCAGCCGGGTCGGGCAAAGTGCGAACAGTTTCTGCAACAAAACACCGGGACTCTGGCCATTGCGGATTTTTCACTTCATTCCATCGGCGTCATAGCGTTACGCCGGCAGCAGGCCGCGTTGTTCGCTGACTTCTTGAACGATTCACTGCCGAACTTGGAATTGTTGCATCTGGATCGCATCGGTTATCCGGCGGTGGCGCGAGCCGCGCAATTATTTAATTTAGATTTCGATGATGCCTACCAATTCACCGTTGCGAAAGCGCATGGATTGGCAATTGTCACGCAAGACCAACATTTCACGCAGGTGAAAAAAGAGGTTGAAGTCCGATTTCTTTGAGCCAACCTTTGCACGTGAAGTCTCCAGGAGAACCAAAAAGATCCCGCATCAGCCCGGCGCATTATTTCAGCGCCGCGCCGGTCCGTTGTCTGGCGGTGTCTTTGCTTTCGATCGTCCTGCTGGCAGGCTGCTCGACCGTGACAACCTATAAACCCAAAGCGGTCGCCGGACCGGCGAAGCCGCCTGGTTATCCTGTTCTTGTCTATACGGAGGACATGACAGTTTCCCGGCCTTGCGAAGTGATTGGAACGGTTTCCATTCACGACACCCGCCTCACCCTGTTTGGCGGATCGGTCGAAAGCGAGATGTTAAAGGTGATGCAAACCGCGCGGGAAAAGGGCGCCGACGCCGTGCAGATGAAATCGGTTGAAAAGCCGGATTTTGCAGACACGAATTATCGCCTCGTGGCCGACCTGCTCCGCTACACAAATGCCTGGGAGACGATGGCCGTCTCGGAAGGCGGATTCGCCGTCTATCTCAAGACAAATCAGCGGAACCTTGACCCGATTGAAGGGGTCTGGGCCGGAGATGGACAGATTCCGCACCGCATCGGCATCATGCGGGATGCTTCAAAGCCGGGCCGGGATTTTATCGGTGTTATTCTGAATACTGAAAATCCGACCTGGCGCAAAGGCTACAAGAAAATTGACATCCACCGCGGGCTCCAACCGGGAACCTACCTTTTCGACTACTACCTCGATAATTTCAGCAAACGGGAAACCACCGTCATTTTGAACAACCGGATGACGTTCACACTGTCCATCCCGACATCCGGCGATGAAGCCAACATCGTCACCTACTCCAAGAACCAGTAAGGCATTGCAAATCCTTTAAATCATTCACCGACTGAAATGTCCGCCGCCGAAACCCCAAAATTCCGCATCGGCTCGGTGAAATATCTCAACGCCGTGCCGCTCACGCGCGGCATCGAAGACAAGGTTATTTTCGCCACGCCGGCCGAACTCGCGGAGAGGCTCCGGCGCGATGAGCTTGACGCCGCGCTCGTCAGCACGGCGGAAGTTTTGATGACCGACCGCTATGACATCCTCGACGGCATTGCCATCGCGTCGCTCGGCGAGGTTTACAGCGTGCTGCTCGCCCATCGCCGGCCCCTCGCGGAATTAAAGGAGGTTTACTGCCACACCGCGTCGCTGTCGGGCTTGAATCTGCTGAAGGTCCTGTTGGCGGAGCGGGGGCTGAAGCCGGAATTCAAGCCGCTGTCCGACCCGCAACAGGCGGCGGAACATGACGCCGTGCTGCTTATCGGCGATCCGGCGATTGATTTCCAACGCAGTCGCCCGCCTTCGCGCGGCTCCGGCGCGACAGGCACTCCACACGAAATTTTTGATCTCGGAGCGGCGTGGTATGAACTGACCCGTCTGCCGTTCGTCTTTGCCGTGTGGGCGTTGCGACGTGGCATCGAAAACAGGGAACTGTGCCGCGAACTGCTGGAAGCAAAACAATTCGGCCTTGAAACCCTGGATTATCTCATCGAAACCCGCGGGGAATACGACGAGGATTTCCGCCGGGATTACCTCGGCTGGCACGTGCATTACCACCTGGCCTCGGACGAAAAGCGCGGCATCGCGAAGTTCTGCGAGTTGTTGCAAAAGCACGGGCTGGGGCCGGTGTTCGAGCCGAAGTTTGTTCCGTAAAATGGGAGGGTCGCCGTGTCGGCGACCCAAATTTTGGAACGGCGGCCCGTCCTCCGTAGCAATACTGCGGAGGGTGGACACGCCGTCCCTCCCGTAAAATTATTCTGATTCCCGTTCCAACCTCGCCAGCGTTTCCGGGTCGCGCACGTCCACCCAGCGGCCCTGAATCTCCAGACCGGCCAGTTTTTGTCCGGCGGCAATCATTGCGCTGATGGCGTCGGTCAATTCATATTCGCCGCGCGGCGATTTTTGCAGCCGCGCCGTGAAGTCAAACAGTCCCGGACGGAACACGTAAATGCCCGCATTATACCAGGCCGGCGTATTGGGCTTAAGCCAGCCGTCATGGCGCAATTGATCCAACTGCTCCGGCGCCGGCTTTTCCACGAGCCGTTCCAGGCAAAACTGTCCGTCGAAAAAGTTCAACCCGCCCTTCGTCACGTCCTCGCCGCGCGTGACGGTGATGACCCCTGCGAAATCGCCTTCGCCAAAACGCCGGACCATTTGCGGATACGTTTCGGGCGGAACGAGGATGTCGCCGTAAGTCAGTAGAAATGGCGAGTTGCCGATGAAATCCTTTGCCAGCTCCGGCGCCTTGCCGGTGCCGTCCTGGACGACCTGCCGGCCAAATGCGATGCGTGCGCCAAATGGTTTGCCTTCGCCAAAATGGTTTTCGATCACGTCAGCGCGCCAGCCGGTGACGATGAAAATCTCCCGAATGCCCGCCGCAATGATGCCGGCGATGATATGTTCGAGGATGGGTTTGCCCTGGACGCGCAGCATGGGTTTGGGCAGCTCGTTGGTGAGTTCCCGCATGCGCGTGCCCTTGCCGGCGGCCAGAATGACGGCTTTCATTTTCACCACAGATGAACACAGATGGACACGGATGAAAAAGAAAATTCGATTGCTTCGCGCAACAACGCAAATTTATTTCCCCTTTGTTTTTACCCGCTCCAACGAAAGTTCCATTTTCCCTTCCAATGTTCCAGCCTGAACACCCTTTTGGAAAATTTGGAATTTATATTGAAGAGTCATTTCTCCGGAAGTGTATTCTCCGATCGTTTCATCAAACGATTCCTTGCCAGAAATGCTGCATGACACATTTTTTATCGCCGCGTCTGCTTGTGGTGAATCCACTTCATCTTTGAAAAGAGAGCCTGAAATGCCGATTTCATTTCCAGTGCCGTTCGCTTTCGTATATTCGAGAGGACAATCCAAAATCAGCCCCATGATCATGGGAATGCGTTTGGTGCCCTGCCAATGGTCTGTCCCGTGATGATAAGGACCGTGCATAAGTCGGAGAGTGTTTACGTTCCCTTCTGCGATCGTGGCATATCCGGAATCGGAGAGAACCTGTCTTCCCAGTTCGTTCTGGTCTGCATCAAGTTTTATCTTGATAAGGTTGGTTGCAAATGCGCCGGCCATGGCTTCTTGTTGTTCCGGTGGAAGTTCATCGAACGATGATTCGGTCTTTCGATCACCTGCTCGTTGCACAAATTTGTCGCGTGTCATCAATGTATCCTCAACAAAAGCGCCGTCTCGATACAATTTCAATTCCATGGAATAGAAGGTAAGAATGATTCCGTCGTTGGTTTTCTGATGGGCATATTCCATTTCCAAAGTGGAATCTATTTTTTGACTGCCTGCGGATTGTTCAATGTCGGTGAGACTTTTGGCCGTGAGCTTGAAATAAGAATCCGGCAAAGGTGTTTCCATCAACACTCGACGGGTTTCTGTCGCCGTGGCGCCCTCTTTTGTTCTCTGCGTGTTGTCCGCATCGATTGCCTGAACAGAC
>Ga0265340_10002191_pt1 | contig 11186 bp, 11 predicted proteins | sample 4CB225metaG_FD_202082 | JGI IMG/M metagenome (GOLD analysis project Ga0265340, IMG submission 202082) | Rhizosphere microbial communities from Carex aquatilis grown in University of Washington, Seatle, WA, United States - 4-CB2-25 metaG | ecosystem: Host-associated > Plants > Roots >...
TCCGGTCGCAGGATTTCAACTCCTACGGCTCGCGCCGCGGCAATCACGAAGTGATGGAGCGCGGCACCTTCGCCAATATCCGCATCCGCAACGAAATGATAGGCGGCAAAGAAGGCGGCAACACCATTCACCATCCCTCGGGCGAAGAGATGTCGATCTTCGATGCGGCGGCGAAGTACAAGGCTGGCGGCGTGCCGGCCATCGTCGTGGGCGGCAAGGAATACGGCACCGGCTCGTCGCGCGATTGGGCTGCGAAGGGTCCCAAGCTGCTGGGCGTGCGCGCCGTGATCGCGGAAAGCTTCGAACGCATCCACCGTTCCAATCTCGTCGGCATGGGCGTGGCGCCGTTCGTCTTCGAGCCTGGAAAATCGCGCAAGGACTACGCGCTGACGGGTCAGGAGATCGTCGACATTCCGGGTCTCTCGGGTACGTTAAAGCCGCGCATGATGGTGACGGCGACGATCCGTCACGCCGACGGCACCACTGCGCCGTTGCCGCTGATGCTGCGCATCGACACGGCGGACGAGGTCGCTTACTTCACCAATGGCGGAATCCTGCCGTATGTGCTGAGGAACTTGGTGGCGGGGTAAAGCGCGGCTGTCGCTCTCGTCACTGTCGTGGCCAGCAGTTGCTGGTGACGCCCGGATTTATCAAGCACCTCCCGCCTGGATTATCCCCCGCGCACGCTCTATCCTTCCCGCCAGGGTAGAGGGGGGAGATGGTATGCGTATCCGCTTCGCGGCGCCGTGGCTTGTCGTGGCTATGGCGCAGGCTTTCGCCTCGCCCCCGACGACCGTCAAGCCACCCGTCAAGCCGCCTTTCGAGATCACCAAGGATCGTGAGGAAGTCGAACTCGCCGCGGACGGCACCTACATCGAAACCCAGGAGACGGCAGCCCGGGTGCTCGACGCACGCGGTATAGAAGCGCTGCACGAGCGCAAGCTTGCATACACCCAGAGCTTCGAGGCGATGGAGGTCACCTCGGCTTATACGCTGAAGGCCGACGGCAAACGCATCGATGTGCCGCCGGGCAGTTACCTATCGGGCTTCGGTCAGTCGTCGCAGGAGGGATTTCACGACCTTCATATCGTCAGCATCTTTTTCCCCAATCTTGAGGTCGGCGATTCCGTGGTTCTGGTGACGGTACACCGCCAGCTGGTGCCATGGTTCGCCGGTCAGTTCGATATGCGCGCCGATTTCAGCCGCGCCATCGCCTCACATAACGTGCACTATGCGATCACCGCGCCCGACTCGCTGGCACTCAAGATTGATGCCGCCGGCCTGCAAGGGGGCGAGGAGGAAAGATCGGGCGGCAAGAAGCGTTGGGTCTGGCAGTTCTCCAACGATACGCCCGTCTCGTTTGAAGACGATGCGATAAACGAAAGCGATTTCGGACCCCATCTGCGATTGACGACGTTTCCCGATTACGCGGCGGTCGCGGCGGCCTATCGCGAGCGCATACGCGGACATAGCGATGTGACACCGGAGATCTCGGCGCTTGCGGACAAGCTGACTGCGGGCGTGGTCGATAAGCGCGCGCAAGCGAACAAGCTCTACGACTGGGTATCGACGCATATCGCTTATGTGGGAATTGTGCTGGGAGCGGGAGGCTTCACGCCGCACGACGCGAAGGAAATCTTGGCCAACCGCTACGGCGACTGCAAGGATCACGTCGAGATTTTGGAAGCGTTGCTCAAGGCCAAGGGCATCGAAAGCATGCCCGTTCTGATCCTGGCGGGCGCCAGGAGCTACAAGCTGCCCGACGCCGCTTCGCCGCACGACTTCGATCACGTCATTACTTATCTGCCCGCTTTCGATCTCTATGTGGATTCGACCGCGCAACTGGCGCCCTTTGGCGTTCTGCCTTACGAGGATGTCGGAAAATCGGTCTTGAACGTGACGACGGGCACGGTGGCGCGCACGCCGGTTGCGACGTCGGCGAATTCCGTCGTGCGCACGGCGAGCGAAATTACCTTGGATGCGGAAGGCAACGCCCAAGGCCACAGCGAGACCACCGTGAGCGGCGCCTATGGCGTCATGATCCGTTCGCTGATGCAGTCCGTTCCGTCGGGCAAGGAAGGCGATTTCTTCCGCAGTATTCTGGGCCCTGGCGCGGACGGAACGCTTGATCGCGGCGATCCCAGGGCATTGACGGAGCCTTATGTTTGGAGCGCAACCTACAACGTACCGAACGCGGTGACATTTCCCGGACCGGGCGCGCTGCCGTGGTCGCTGGCGCCGAAGCCGTTCCGTCTCACCGCGATGGTCGGCGGAAACATGCCGGCGACGCGCAATAACGACTATCAGTGTCACTCGTTCAAAGCCGTTGAGAACACAAAAGTCATCTTCCCGGCGGGCACGCGCCTCATCGCCATCCCGGACAGCCAGGTTCTCAAGACCGACGGCATCAATTTGCAGATCGATTACGACCGCCCGGATACGCATACCCTCACGCTCGCTCTGACGCTGAAAGTCGATCATCCCGAAGCGGTCTGTACGCCGGATTACTACGCGCGCGTACACGCCTCACTCGTGAAAATGACGAATGCGCTGCATCAGGAGATCATCTATCGCGGCCCGCACGGACAGGGGCAATGACGATGACACGCCGATGGACTTGCCGCTTGATCGCTATGGCCGCGCTGACGGCCGGGTCTGGCGCGGCCGCCTTTGCGCAGAACGCGAGCCCAGCCAAAAACATTCCTTGCGCCGGGCCGGGCGTGACGCCGCCGGTCGCCGCCAACGCGCATGTCATGCAAGGGGAAGACTATCCGCTTTTGTCCATGATCCTCGGTGAGCAGGGAAGCACGGTTCTCAACGTTCTAATCAAAGACGATGGGACCGTAACGGGTGCCAGCGTCGCCACATCGAGCGGTTCGATGCGCCTGGACGATACGGCAAAAGAGGTGGTCACCGAACGCTGGCTCTATAAGCCCGCGACGGCGGATGGAAAGCCGGTCGCGTGTCCGTGGAAAGTTCAGGTCGGGTGGAAACTGTCGCAGCACGATGGGATGGTGCTAAGTCATAGCGATGCCTTGACGATCGCGATGAGCTCCGAGGACTATCCGCCCGATGCGCGGGGGCGCGGCGAAGAGGGCACCACGGTGCTGATTGCGGCGATCGGGGATGATGGCGTCCTACCGGGGGCCGCAGTCCTGCACTCGAGCGGTTTTGCCGACCTTGACGAGGCCTCGACGGCGCTCCTTGCCGCCAAAATCAAGTCTCTGAAGCCTCAGCCGCCCCCGAAGACGCTTGTTATCGTGAACATGGTCTGGTCGCTCAAGCCGAAGTGACTGGAGTGACGGCAGCCGGACCCGTATGGTCCGGTTATGAAATACGCTGCTGCCTTGGCCGCCATTGCCCTTGCCGTCGTTGCCGGGTCCGCCGTTGCAGGCGACAAGCCCCCGGTCGTGGTGGAACTCTACACCAGCCAGGGCTGCAGTTCCTGTCCGCCGGCCGATGCACTTCTCGCCAAGCTCGCCAACCAGAGCGACCGCAACGGTGTGATCGCGATGAGCCTGCCGGTCACGTATTGGGATTTGCTGGGCTGGAAAGACACGCTGGCCAGCGACGCGAACACGCGCCGGCAGAAGGCCTATGCGGCGGCGATGGGACGCGGCGGCGTCTACACACCGCAGATCATCGTCGACGGTGTGACCGACGTGGTGGGCAACCGCGCGGAAAAAGTCGCAGCGGCGATCGAAGCGATCCAGAAGGCACGCGAGACTGCCGAGGACACCCAAGAAGATCAAGACGACAATGAGCAATCAACGACCGCGCCGAAACATCCGCGAAAGGTGTTGGCGAAATTGCCGCCCGTCGCTGTGGCTCTGTTGCAGGCGCCGCAAGCGCTGCGTGTCGCCATCGCTGCGGCGCCGCCCGCCGCAAAGACCGCCGCGCCGAACGCCACGATCTGGGTTTTCCGTCTGCGCTCGAGCGCCACGGTTCGCATCGATGCGGGCGAGAACAGCGGCCGCACCATGACCTATCGCAATATTGTGGTCGGACCGATCAAGGAGGTGGGAAGGTGGAACGGGAAAGCCGTGACGCTCGATATTCCCCATATCGCATCGCCGCCGCATGACGGGCTTGTGGTGTTGGTGCAGCAGGGCGGCTATGGCCGCGTGCTCGGCGCCGCCTATCTCGCGCGCACGGATTATTGCGCTTCGAAGTAAGCGGGCATCTCAGAGTTCTTCGTCGAAGGAACCTTTGAGCGGGAGGGCCGGGCCGCGATAGGCGGCGTGGGCTAAAGTGCCTTCGTAACGGTTCAGGCCCATGGCCTGGCCGAGGACTTGAGCGACGAAGGCGGGCATCAACTGCGGACCGTTCCAGAACGAGCCATCGTCAACCGTGCCGAATTGGCACACTGTACGCCGGCTCGGCACAGCGACGGAACAATCGCGGCGTTCGTGGAACGGCGAAAATTCACCATCGAATTGCCGGCGCGCCTGTGCTTTCTCGACAGCGCGCAGGCGCGTGGCGCTGCGTTTTGCTGCAGGGCTTGGAAGCAGAGGATAAGCGCTTGTCGCCATCATAACCCGTTCTTAAGGCAACTTGCGGACCGTGCGCTCCGTTCCGCCCGATTGCCGCAAGAGTTACGAGTTTTTTAAGGCGACACCGCCATCATCATCGGGAACGGCCGAAAAATCGGCTTTGGGGTGGTGGATTGTGTTGAACCCGACGCTTCAGAAGAAGAAGCCCGAAGAACGCGTTGCATCGTTACGCGCGGTGCAGGAGGCGGAGCGTCTGCAATCGGCCGTCGTCGGCGCCGGCATTGTCACCTTCGATTGGACGCTCGCCGACGACACCATCGTCTGGAACGGCTCGACCGAGATTCTTCCCCACCAATTGGTTTCGGATGACACCAGCGCGGGCCGATCGCTGCTCGGCCTAATGAGTTCCGAAGGCCGTAACAAGCTGAGCAGCGTTCTGGAAAGCCGCACCCGCGAGAACGGGCACTTCGACATCGATGTCGAGTTGGCGTCGGCGATGGGCTCGGTATGGTTCGTCATGCTGGGCTCGCGCGTTGCCGACGCCGACGGCGCCACCGAACGGCTGGTCGGCGTGATGCGCGAGATCACCGAGCGCCGCCGCGAGCAGCAACGGCTCACCTATCTCGCCACGCGCGACGAACTGACCGGCCATCTCAACCGCAATTCCCTGCGCGCCGAATTGGCCGAGGCGATCAATTCCGCCAAGCGGGCGGAGCGCCATTGCGCCTTTCTCGTCGCCTCCATCGACCGCCTGGCGATGATCAACGATTCTTATGGCTTCGACGCCGCCGACGAGGTGATCGTGGCGGTGGGCGAGCGTCTGGCGCAGTCTCTGCGCTCCAGCGACGTGATCGGGCGCACCGCCGGCAACAAATTCGGCGTCATCCTGAAGAATTGCACCGGGCCGGAAGTCACGATCGTCGCCGACCGCTTGCGCGCCTCGGTGCGCAGCAAGGTGATCGACACGCGTTCCGGCCAGGTGGCGGCGACCACTTCGGTGGGCGCGGTGTGGCTTCCGTCCGGCGCGGCGTCGAGTCAGGAGGCGATGCTGCGCGCCGAAGAAGCGCTGGAACGCTCGCGCACTGGGGGCCGCGACGGATTCCACATGTATCAGCGCTCGCCGCAGCGCGAAGGCGCGCGCCTACGTCTGATGGCCGTGGCCGACGAAGTGGTTGAAGCGCTGAACGACCAACGCCTGATCTTCGCCTATCAGCCGATCGTAGACGCCAAGACGCGCAAGCCGGTCGAATACGAATGCCTGCTGCGGATGCGGCGCGAGGACGGCACCGTCGCCGCGGCCAGCCAATTCATTCCGGCCGCCGAGCAGCTCGGCCTGGTCCGGCTGGTCGACCGTCACGCCTTGGAGATGACGGTCGCCCAATTGCTCGCCCACAAGGACATCACGCTCAGCGTCAACGTCTCGGGCACGACGGCAACCGACCCGTCCTGGCTGCAATCTTTTATCGAGTACGTGCAGGCCAATTCCTCGATCGCCGAACGCCTGGTGGTCGAGCTGACCGAAACCGCGGCGCTGCACCATTTCGAAGAGAATGCGCAATTCGTCTCGCGGTTGCGCGAGATGGGCTGCCGCGTCGCGATCGACGATTTCGGCGCCGGCTACACCTCGTTCCGCAATCTGCAGATGCTGCGCGTCGACATGGTCAAGATCGACGGCGCCTATGTGGCGGGCTTGTCGACCTCGCCCGAGAACCAGATCTTCGTGCGCACGCTGGTCGGCCTCGCCAAGAGCTTCAATCTGAAGACCACGGCGGAATGGGTCGGTTCGAAAGAAGATGCCGACTTGCTCGAAAGCTTCGGCGTCGACTCCTTCCAGGGGTTCTACTTCGGCGAACCGGCGCTGCAGCCCGAATGGATGAAGTAGCTACTTTCTCTGCTGGCTGAGCTCGGCGAGCTGCTTGCGCATCGCTTCGATCTCGCTTTTGAGATCGCTGATATCTTCCGAGGCCTTGGATTCGCTGGCGCCGTTGGCCTTGGCGTCGTCTTCGCTGCGTGTGGCGCGCGCCGGGAAGGGCGAGAACATCTGCATCGCGCGCTCGAACATGGCGAAATTCTGCCGCGTCAGGTTCTCCAGCGTCTGGCTGCCGCCGCCGAAGGCTTCGGCGATGCGGCTGCGCATGGCTTCCTGGTTCTTGGTGAAACTCTCCATCGAGAGATCGAGATAGCCCGGCACGAAGGCCTGCATGCTGTCGCCATAGAGGCGGATGATCTGGCGCAGAAAGCGGATCGGCAACAGGCTGGTACCCTTGGCCTCTTCCTCGAAGATGATCTGGGTCAGCACCGAGCGGGTGATGTCCTCGCCGGTGCGCGCGTCATGGACCTCGAAATCGGTGCCTGCTTTGACCATCTCGCAGAGATGATCGAGGGTCACATAGCTCGATGTCTGGGTGTTGTAGAGCCGCCGGTTCGCGTATTTCTTGATGACGACCGGCGCTTCGGTTTTGGCTGTGTCTTCCGCCACGCGTATCCCCCGCCGATTGGAAGTGTGTCCCCGCCTCTGCCGGGCGTTACGGGATGGAAGATCAACATCACATAATCACCCCTGTCCAGCGATTTTGCGCAGGTGCAGCAGGGGCTGGCGCCGATCATAACAATTAAGGCATTGATTTAAAACAGTGTTTTTCTGCCACCGTGGGATACTCGCAGGCGCGGCAATTTCGTGCGGCTGCAGCAATCTTCGCTGTCCCCTTGCCGGGGTCGGCGCCGCCGGGCTAGCGACGGCGGGCAGCGAGAATCGGAAGGGGAGCTGACATGAGGCTTTTCGGGATGCTCTGGCTAGTCTTCGGCGCCGTGCTGGCGTCGGCCGCGGCCAGCGCCGGCGAAGTCACCGTCGCGACGAACGTCCTTGGACCGGAGGGTCCTTTGTTCGTCGACGGCAATCTTTATTACGTCGGCTGGATGTCCGACACGCTGTCGAAATGGGATGGCAAGAAGACGACCGTTCTCAATCACACGCCCGGCTGTGGCCACAACGGCCTCGCTCTGACCCATCACAAGACCTTCATCCTCGCCTGTACAAATGATCCGGGCGCGATCCTCGAACTCGATATGAACGGCAAACAGCTGCACCGCTGGGATGTCGACAGCAAAGGCGGCAAGTTCGTCGGTGGCATCAACGATGTCGTGGTGACCGCGAACGACGGTGCTTACGCGACCGTGTTCGGTCCCTGGGTAGCGAAGCCGACCGATGTGATTGGGAAGATTCTTTACATGGCGCCCGGCAGCAACACATGGGTCGTTGTCGCCGACGACCTCAATTACGCCAATGGCGTCGGCGTCTCGCCGGACCGGAAGACGCTTTATGTCAGCGAGACGGTCGGCAACTGCATGCTGAAATTCTCGATCGAAAAGGACGGCTCGCTCAGCCACCGCATGAATTTTGCGCTGCTGAACCTCCTGGTGCCGAACAAGCTCGCGTCCTGGTGGCTGGGGCCCGACAGCATGAAGATCGACGCCAAGGGCGATATCTATGTCGCGCAATGGTCGGGCGGCAAAATCCTCAAGCTGTCGCCCGAAGGCAAGCTGTTGCATGTTTTCAACATCGCGGCGGGCAACGGCACGACGAATGTCGCCTTCGGCCCCGGCGGCAAGGACCTCTACGTCACCGTGGCCAAAGACCCGAACGACCCGCAGGCCCGCGGCAGCGTCGTGAAAATTCCGAACGTGCCGTAAGAGGGGTCTAGGCGGTTTGCGCTTATTCCCCTTGGTGTCATGCCCCGCCGGAGTGCGGGCCACCCAGGTGACGCAAACGCGCTGGTTGCGTGCTATACCGCCGCCATGGAAGAATCCGACATCCTGCGCTCCGCCAACGGGCTCATAAAGAGTTACGGCGAGAAAGCCGCCGAGGTTGCCGCCGGCAAGGTGGTCGCGATGCAGCAGATGGGCGATGACGATGGCATGGCCGACTGGCTCAGCATCATGCTGGCGATCAAGAACCTGCAGCAGAAGAACCAGGGCGACGTCGAACGCGATTAGTGGATTTCGCTGCAGCGCAACAAAGGCTTTCCGTCGCGTCGTCTCGACAGGCCCGCCACCTCCACGCTACCAAGGCGGTAAGCAGAATAGACGCACTGGGAGCGGAACATGTCACGGGTGGCAATCGTCACGGGGGGAACGCGCGGCATCGGCGAGGCGATTTCCGTCGCGCTGAAGAAAGCGGGCTATACGGTCGCCGCCAATTACGCCGGCAACGACGAGCGCGCCAAGGCCTTCGGCGCGAAGACCGGCATCGCCGTCTACAAATGGAACGTGGCCGATTTCGAGCAATGCACGTCCGGCGTGGCGAAGGTCGCCGCCGAACTCGGCCCGGTCGATATCGTCGTCAACAATGCCGGCATCACGCAGGACGGCACCATGCGCCGCATGGAGCGCTCCGGCTGGGACCATGTGCTCGACGTCAATCTCGGCGGCTGCTTCAACATGAGTAAGGCGGTTTGGGAAAGCATGCTGGCGCGCGGCTTCGGCCGTATCGTCAACATCGGCTCGATCAACGGACAGGCGGGCCAGTACGGCCAGGTCAACTATGCCGCCGCCAAGTCGGGCATCCACGGCTTCACCAAGGCTCTGGCGCAGGAAGGCGCGCCCAAAGGCATCACCGTCAACGCCATCGCGCCGGGTTATATCGACACCGACATGGTGGCCGCCGTGCCCGAGCACGTGCTGGAGAAGATCGTGGCGCGTATCCCGGTCGGCCGGCTTGGCAAGGCGGACGAGATTGCGCGCGGCGTGCTATTCCTGGTCGCGGACGACGCCGGATTCGTCACCGGCTCGACTATGTCGATCAACGGCGGCCAGCATATGTATTGAACGGTGTCGCCGCAGCTTCTACGGCGTGATCGTGAAACTCGTGGCGCCGATCGGAGCCTTCGCGCCATTGTCCCGGCCGACCAGGAAGAATTCCATGCGCCACGTCCCGGTGTAATAGGCGGGAATCTTGCCGCTGCCGAAGCCGCCGGCCTGGATGGCGAAAGGCCCGATCTCTACGGATTTCCCCGAAGGCTCGGTGAAGCGATAGGAATACGTCTGCGAGCCGCGGAGTTCGGGCGAGGTGCCGATCTCCACCCAGCAGCCGAATTGCGGCCCCACGCCGGAAAAACGTCGTTCGTTCATCAATTTGCTGGTGGAAAACTCCAGGCCTTCCGTAACGATCGAGACCGAGCCGGTGTCTTCGGTAAATACGCCGCAGTGCGGCGTCCCTGCAGAGGCCGGTGACGCACCGAAGATGCCTAGCAGCGCCGTCGCACCCAGCGCTATCGCGGATTTCCCAAATGCCATGACGTTTCCTCATGTTCATTTCACGGGATAAAGATGTCGTTGGTAGGGTGTTCGCGTCGTTGACGGATCGCAACTTTCGCCAGCGGTATTGCTGCGACCTTTTAGGCAAATGCAGACGGTCCTGCCCCCTGCGGTTCGCCCTAAGTTGACCGCCCGCGCGTGACTGTGCTCACCATGCCAAACCGCTATTGGAGAACACTTCCATCCTGTCCCTCGCGCTCGAGCTTCGCGATCTGTCCTGCATCCGCGGGCAGCGGGTGTTGTTCCGCGGCCTCAACGTTGCAGTCGCGGCGGGCAAGGCGCTGTCGGTGGAAGGGCCGAACGGCGCCGGCAAAACCTCGCTGCTGCGGATGATTGCCGGGTTCCTGCGGCCGGCGGCCGGGGAAATCCGTGTACGAACGAAGGGCGGAGAAATCGCCGATGCCGAAGAGCGCGGCAAGTTCGTCGGCTGGTTCGGCCACCAGGACGCGGTGAAGCCGCAGCTCAGCGTGCGCGAGCAGCTCGAATTCTGGGCGCGGCTGTATCGTAGCGCGCAGTCGCCCGGCGGTGTGATCGAAGCGTTCGGGCTTTCGTCCCTGGCCGAACTGCCGGGCCAATATCTTTCCGCTGGTCAGAAGCGCCGTCTGGCCTTTGCGCGACTGCAACTGTGCAGCCGACCGCTGTGGCTGCTCGACGAGCCGCTGGCGGCGCTGGATGCCGCCGGCAAAGTGCTGGTTGCCAATGCCGTTGCAGCGCATTGCGCGTCCGGCGGCATTGTATTGGCCGCCACGCACGAAGCGCTGGGCATTGAATGCGACAAACTGTTGCTGGGGGCCCGATGACGCCTTTCCTTGCACTGCTGTCCCGCGACATCCGGCTGGCGGTGCGGGCCGGCGGCGGCGCGGCGTTGGCGCTGGCGTTCTTCGCGTCGGTGGTGACACTGGTGCCGCTCGGCGTCGGCGCCGATTTGAGACTGCTCTCGCGCATCGCCGGGGGCGTATTGTGGGTGGCGGCGGTGCTGGCGGCGCTGCTCTCGCTCGACCGTTTGTTCCAAGCCGATTTCGAGGACGGCAGCCTCGATCTCATTGCGCTGTCTCCTTTGCCGCTGGAAATGACGGCGCTCGCCAAGATCGCCGCCCATTGGCTCGCCACCGGCCTACCGCTGACGGCCCTGTCAGCCTTGCTGGCGGTGCTGTTCGATCTTCCCGTCAACGGCACGGTCGCGTTGGTGCTTTCGCTGCTGATTGGTACGCCGGCGGTCAGCGCGATCGGAGCAGTGGGCGCCGCGCTGACGCTGTCCATCCGCCGCGGCGGCTTGATCCTGCCGCTGATCGTATTGCCGCTTTTGGCGCCTGCGGTCATTTTCGGCAGCGGCATGGTGCTGGCGACTCTTGACGCGTTGGAGAACGGAGCCTTTCTCTT
>Ga0265340_10002193_pt1 | contig 11174 bp, 12 predicted proteins | sample 4CB225metaG_FD_202082 | JGI IMG/M metagenome (GOLD analysis project Ga0265340, IMG submission 202082) | Rhizosphere microbial communities from Carex aquatilis grown in University of Washington, Seatle, WA, United States - 4-CB2-25 metaG | ecosystem: Host-associated > Plants > Roots >...
CCCCTTCGGATTCTTGACACGTCATGTGGGCGGCGCCTACTCGCACGAGACGAATGATCCGAAGGAGGACGCTCAACTAGCGGACGTACTGAGCCACTACGACGCGATCTTCTGGGATGGTAATGTAACCAAGCAGGCTAAGCGAATTCGAACTCTGCTCAAGCCGTGCCTCATCCACCAAGAAGCACAAATTTCCGTCTACAGGCACAGCCAAACGTGCCTGGCGAGTCTCACCAAAAAGTGACTTACGCAAGCTTTGCTCGACGTTCCGCAGCGCAGCAACAGCAAGCAGTGGCAGTAGCAGCAGCAGTGGCAGTGGCAGGAAACCGAATCTACACCACGCGCACCAGTTCATCGACGGGCAGCCCCTCGATGAACTGGTCTACGGCACGAGCCAATTGGAGCGCGCTCGTGCCCTCGAACGTAATCTTAGTCTGTGCATCAGCGGGCGGACTCTGGGGGTACGACCCGATTTCCACTTCGGGGTTTGCGAGTACCGTGATGTCAATCTGAGGTTTGAGCGTGAGCTCATCTGAGCGACACAACACCGTGCGACAGTGGTAGGTGACCGGGCCCGTGAGGTAATGACGAACAGCCGCGAGCTTTGCGTGAAAAATGGCGGGAACCCCGGGTAGAATCCAAACGTTGCGCATTACGACCGTAGGCCAGGGGGTGTCGGGTAGGCGCATCATACTTGCGCCCGTCGGCACGCGGGCTAACTGGAGATGGCCGGCGGTTAGCGGCTCTCCGTAGTGGTCGGCGAGCATGCGGCGCATGTCTTCATCGATCACGGTCGCCACATTGAATGCTTGAGCAACGGCCGCGATCGTCACATCGTCGTGCGTCGGACCTACGCCACCGCTCGTGAAGACCACGTCGTAGTTCGCGGCTGAATATCGGATCTCCGTGCATAGCGTCTCGACCTGATCCGGGAGTACGAGCGCGCGTTTGAGCCTAATTCCCAGATCCCGCAGCGTGCTCGCTAGCTCCGCAAGATTGCAGTCAACCGTGCTGCCATTGAGCAACTCATTGCCAATAAGCAACGCACAGGCCGTGGATACGCAATTGCGAGCCATGGGCTATTCAGTTTCCACGGCAGTTACCAAGGGACGACCGTTCTCGTCGAAACCCAGTAACTGCTCCACTCGCTTCTCTGCGGCATCGAGCCGCGCCTGTGCCTCGCGCGAGAGGCGAATGCCCTGCTCGAACATGGCCAGTGACTCTTCGAGCGGCAGGTCCCCTCCCTCGAGCTTTTCCACAATCTCGCCTAGGCGCTGCACGGCTTGCTCGAAACTGGGTGAGCTTTCGCTCGCATCCGTTTCAGTCGTTTCCACCTCTTCACGGCTCGATGATTTCTTAGCAGCCACGGTGGATAATTGATATCACCCTGAGTGTAACGACGCCCGCCTTTGGTTTGCGCTTCTTTTTGTCGTTTCTCCACTGAAGCAAGGGTTGTCACGGGCGCCATTGCCTCGGCCCGAGCTCCAACAACGGGGTTGACCCCCTCATCAACCGATTCGAACCTCTCTCAGCGTAAAAACCGGCTTGTTCTGGCCATTTTTAACCCTCGGCAACCCCCCGCCCGGCTTCCCTCCCCAAAAACCGAGGCAACTTCATCGCTGTAGAAGCTCCAAACTCGTTGCGAAAGCTCCAAAGCCGCTGTTGGGACTTCCAACGTCGCCTGGCGAAGCCAGCGGCAGAGAGCCGCGCTCGTCGTCGCAAAATACAATGAATTCAGATAGCTGGCCCTAACTCTTCAGCAAGCCCCGCCCGTCAAGCTCGGCCGTTGGCGAAGCTTGACCGAGCACCGGAGCGGAACATCCTTGGGGATTTGAGCACCGGAGCGCAGGGCAAGCGCAGCCAGCGGTCGAGCTTGACGGGCGTCGCTGCAAAATGCCACAACGCCTCAGCTAGCTGGTGGCTCGTTGGAGCCCTCGGGGCAGCCATCATCATCTTCAACCCCGTTCCGATCTTCCGCGAGTTCCGGACAGTCGTCAGCGTCGTCGGGGATACCGTCACCATCCGCATCTGCGAACCGCGGTGCCCAATTGATGCCAATGATGGCTCGCACCGTTGGCACACCCACTGCCGAATTGAGTGGAAGCTGGACACCCAGCAGCGCCGAAAAATCTTTGGCCACTGCGTAGCGCGCACCAAAACCCAAAGCCGCTGGCGAGGTTCGCGACTTTGCGAAGTCGGGAGACAGCGACAACGCGCCCCCTGCCTCGACGAACCACTGCCACTTGCCCTGATTGTCGATGCCGAGCGCACGGGGCCGCAAGAGCAACCCGGCTGCCCAAGGCAATTCATTACCGTACGTGTCGGAAAACAACACCTGCCTTTCGCTGCGAACCAGGACTCCCGCCGAAAGCCGCAACGACGCAATGATCCAATCGAGTTCGCTCAGTAGACCAAGTTCACCCGTCACCCCTGAATTGCTAATGGTCGAGTGCCGCGCGCCGCTCGGCGCAGTCATGCGCGCATACGAGGCTAGCCCTACCCCGCCCAGTGCGCCGCGGGGAATCAAGGTGGCTTTGGCGTCGAATGCCAAGTCGCCCAGCGCGGAGCGCGGCAATTGCCACCCGAGCGGCACTTGCGAATCGCCACCCTGGCGCATGATCATCGGCAAACGCAAACCAAGCGCCAACCGTTCGCCAATGCCGATGTTGAACAGAAGATCCGACGAGAGCTGGTCAGCAACGGGCACGGACACTTGATGACCACTTGGGTCGCGCAGCACCAGCAAGCGCCGCGCATACGAGGACACGAGGCCCGCGCTCCACGCGCTGGCGCCGGGCGTACTCGCGGGTTGCAGAACCAGAGTCGCGTTCGGATCAGTGGGCGGCGCAAACCGCCGCACGTCAGCATTGAAGTCTTGAGCGTACGCACTCTGCCCCAAGCCGCGCAGACATAACAAAAATGAAATCAGGCTGATGATTGTTTTGATGTCGCAGCGGCGCGTGGACATGAGTCGCTTGGGGCAGGCGCTTTTCGCGCCCCCGATGATTAGTACCTCGTTTCCGCAGCATCGAGGTACTGGAAACTGGCCGAGCCACGACGCGTCAGGACGAATGCCCAAGAAAATGAGACCGGTTCGTGAGCCCAGAGCTTCACATTCCACTTCGGTTAATTGCCGACTGTTGCTTTGCGACGCCTGCCTTTTGCCCAGGTCGACTCGTCGGTCCCCGTAGCAGCCATCGCTCCGCGAGAAGCTATCGAGATTTGCTTTTCAGAGTGCACGAATGTCCTTCTTGAATGGCGAAAGCCCACGCTACCTTGACGGTGGTGGGCTCTCTGGGGGCGGATTAGGCTCTTGGCCAACGCTTACGGTCAGGTGCTCCCCCGGATAAGTGATAAGCGGGGGCCACGAATTCATTGTCGGCTCGCTCGCACTACTCCTTGCGATCGAATGTAACGTAAACGAGCGTCTGATTGAGTTGCATGTACGCGATTTCACCAAACGTTATCGGTCCGGTGGCGTTACCCGTGCGCTTGCCTTCGAGTTCAGCGTAAAGGAAATTCAGGATGCAGTTGCAGCTGAACGCGGGTTTGACCTTGCGCGCATCGAACTCCTCGCCGAAGAACTCAGCCAAGTTTGCCACCGGATCGGCCAAGCGATATTCGACATCTTCGAACACGGGGGCATAGAGCCGTACTCGCTTAGGCGCATCGTCAATGCCCTGGAAGCTTACGTTGATTTGCGCACCCGCATAGTCGGCCACCAGTGGCCATCGAATATCGACGCCATTTTGCTTGATGTAGTCGACAAGGTTACGACGTTCACCGTTGACCAAACAGTCTGTCACGGCAAACCCCGAATGGGGAAAAGTGATCGTGTCCCCACGACCTTGTTGGAACGGATTGATGATTTCTATCCGCGCGGCATGAGCATCGTTCGTCGTCGCATGGAGAACGGCCGCAGCATTCTCGAATGATTGCAGCGTCGTACCATCGAACACTTTGGGCCGCGAGTCTGCGATTTCGCTCAGCAGTACGCCAGCATTCCAACCGACAAGTGGAGAGTTGAACAACCCGGGCCAACTCAAGCATTCCCGGTCAAAGCGCAAATGGGTCTCACTGCCTGACGGCAGGATGATGAACGAGCAGCCCCGATCTGGGTAGTCCCCAATGATGCTCTGCAACTCGCTGGCTTGATAGATTCTAGCCACCGCCGACTCGATCGGTGCCCCCAACAGCGTGACGAACAGGCGCTCGCGCTCAACGACGCCGCCGCTGCGCGTCATAAAATACGGAGTAGTTCCCCCGATCCAATGCCCCTTGGGTAACTGGGCAAGTAGGCTTTCATCTCCGGCTACCAACATCGGTTGCCCAGTGGCGATCAATGCCGAGGCATCTTGAAGAGAAACTAGGTCAGCCATACTCCGGTCCAAAGACAATGCACAGATCGCCTGCGGCGAGCACTTCGTTCTTCTGGAAGTATTCATGTGCCAAGCGGATGGCTAGCTCGGGATCTCGCCGAGCCAATATCTTGACCTGGCCATACATGATGCGCGAAGCCAGACACTTCAACGGGAATGCTCGTTCGCTTCGAACGAATGCGTTCCAACGTGGATCGGTGGCTGGTGGGACTTTCATTCGACCGAATGATCCAATTGCGGACGGCAGAGACTGCCCTATTCTTCCTACGGTCAGATAGTCACCCGCATAAGGTCACGGTCGAGCATTCGGCTCCGAGTCCCGAACAATGCAAGCCTAGAGCGGCTTTCACGGCAATGGAACACCAAACTGAAACAGAAACCGAGCCGAGCTAGTTCGAAGCAAACAGTTCCGCCAGAAAGGCTTTCATCGCTACCCAGGAACGCTTGTCAGCGCTCTCATTGTAGGCAGCGCCTTGCTTTGGGTCGTTGCCAGCGTTCGAGATCGTAAACGAGTGTACGGCGCCGCCGTAAAGTACCACCTGCCAATCAACGCCGGCATTGCGCATCTCGCTCTCGAAAGCAGCCACTTGTTCTGCGGGGACATATGGGTCGTCACCACCCTGAAGCGCCAACACCTTTCCCTTGATAGCCTTGGCATCGGCCGGCGTGGGCGTATCGAGTCCTCCGTGGAAAACCACCACGCCCGCCAGAGGGGCGCCGCTGCGAGCGACCTCGAGGGCTACCGTGCCGCCAAAACAATAACCAAGCGCCACCACGTGCGCGGCATCCACACGCTTGTGTGCGCTCAAGTACTGAAGACCGGCACGCGCACGCGCCCGAAGTTTCTGCCGTTGACTCTTCCATTTGCTGGACTCAGCCGCAGCTGCTTTGGCGTCGGTGGGGCGAACCCCTTTGCCGTAAACATCAGTCGCGAATGCGACATAGCCGAGCTCTGCCAACATGTCGACCCTTCGCTTGGTTTCGGCAGAAACTCCCATCCAGTCGTGAACCACCAGAATGCCCGGTTTTTTGGCGCTCCCCGCATCATCGTACGCTAGGTAGCCCTCCAACATAGTTCCGCCGTCTCTATAGCTCACGGTTTCCGTGTGCAGTTTGGCTTGCGCGGTACTGGTCAGCGCGGTGACCAACAGCAATGTAACGCCTGCGAACCATGATCGAACCAATACTCCGATTTCATCAGTCATGATGGGTCAACAACCTTCAGCCTGAGCGACCAAACCGCAAGCCCCTATCCAGGGGCAGTAGCCCTCGAAACCCACACACAATACCCGCGAACGCCGCGGACGAAATATCGACAATTAGGCTGCCTGATAATTGCGATTTCGGGGCACTTGCTCTCGAACGTGCCTCGAGTCTGGAGTACCCAACGTCATGAACTTTCCCAAACTTCGATATTCTAGTCTTATTGGTCTCGCAATGTTTGCTGGCGGGGTAGCTGCAATGGCACCCGGATGCGGCTCAGGCACAATGAATTCGGGCTCTGGGTCATCGGGGTCTGGTGCGTCCAATTCGGTGGGTAACTTTGGCGGCGCGCCCGCAACCAGCACCGACTGTCCTGCAGGTGACGAACGCTGTACCTGCTATGGAAACGGTACGTGCAATGCCGGTCTGGTTTGCGCATCACAGCACTGCGTCAATATCAGTGGGTTGGCGCAAGGCTCGGCCGGTGGAAACTCGGCAAACGGAGTGGGTGGGGCAACGGGCAACAATGGAGGCACCAATACGGATTCATCGGCAACCGGTGGAGCTTTTGCAACGGGGGGTTCCTTCGCGACCGGCGGTGCTCTTGGGGCAGGTGGTTCCTTTTCCACCGGCGGTACTCTTGCAACGGGGGGCTCTATTGCTACAGGTGGCTATCCCGCTGCGGGCGGCTCTATTGCTACCGGCGGCGCACTAGGAACCGGTGGGGTCTCGTTCTGGAAAACCGTTACATATAGTTCGACCGGCTTGCCCAATCCCTCAAATGGCAATCACAACCCAGGTCAGAACTGTATCCAATGTCACGTCAGCGGTACCTCTACTGAGGCTCCCACTTGGCTGTTCGGGGGCACCGTGTACAAAGCCGACGGGACAACTCCGGCGCCTAGCGTCCAGGTAGGCATCAACGACGGTACCAACCTGTACACGGCGTATTCCGCAACCAATGGCAACTTCTGGTTTGGTGGTTCAGGCACTATCAACTGGGCCCAAGCACAAGTTCGAATCAGAAATTCCAACGGCGAATTGACGATGGTAGGAGCCACACCCGCTGCAACGTGCAACCTGTGCCACAACTCCACCACTTACCCGAGAATTACGGCACCTTAACATGAACTACCCTCGACTTTCTAGTCACGGCTTTTTCGTTCTAATGCTGGTGGCAGGCGGAGCAACGGCGATCGCACCAGGCTGTGCCTCACCTTACAAGAATCCAGGATCGCAGTCGCTGGATGGTACTGGCGGCGCCAACACGACTACACCCGGCACGGGCGTAGCTTGTCCTGCTGGCACCGAAGGTTGCGATTGCTACGGCAACGGTACCTGCAATACCGACCTGGTCTGCGCCTCACAACTTTGCGTGAATCTTAGTGGATTGATCGGGGTTTCAGCGGGCGGTACTTCCGGGAACGGCAATGGGGGAGCGGCTGGTATTAACGGAGGCAACGACAGCGGTCCTGTTACTACAGGTGGCGCCGGCATAACGCTGGGTGGTACCACGGCTACTGGTGGCACTTCAGCAACGGTCGCAGACACCTTCTGGAAGACCGTAACGTATAGTGCAACCGGCTTGCCCAATCCCTCAAATGGAAATCATAACCAGGGTCTGAATTGTATCCAATGTCACGTTAGCGGTTCTTCCACCGGTGCTCCCACTTGGCTGTTCGGGGGCACCGTGTACAAAGCCGATGGGACAACTCCCGCGCCCAATGTCCAGGTAGGCATCAACGACGGCACCAATCTATACACCACCTATTCCGCAACCAACGGCAACATTTGGCTTCCTGCGTCAGGTACCATCAACTGGGCCAACGCACAGGTGCGCATCAGAGATTCCAACGGTGAATTGACGATGGCGGGCGCCACGCCAGCAGCAACGTGCAACCTGTGCCACAGTTCTACCACCTACCCTAGAATCACCGCTCCGTAAGATCGGAAACTACCTGCGCCGCCAGGCACTGCGCATAGTTCCGCCCGCAGCGCTGCGGCGTATGAATTGAAGTCTTGCGCGCACGCTGACGCCAAGGAATGGTGGTCTGCCCGGAGCCGCAACGACATAACAAAAGCGGATCGGCGTTTACTTTATGTCGTAGCTGCGCGTGGACACGGGTCGCTGGGGCGGGCGATTTTTGCGGGCCGAAGCGGGTGCATTGTTTGCACATCATCGAGGTCTTCGACATGGACCAGAACACATTGCGCAAACGCGAATGCCGGGGAAACTAGCGGTGTCGCGGCGCGGAGCGCGGGCGCATGTTGGGCGGCGCAAACAGACGCGCGGGTCGGATGGGTGTCTGGACCTTGCACGACCGCTCGGGAGCGAGTACCTGGAGCTGATCGCAGCATGGATGCCATACGAATTCGCGGCAATCGCAAGCTAACCGGAACCCTGCGCGTGGGCGGCGCAAAGAACGCAGCGCTGCCCATCTTGTGCGCGACGTTGCTGTCCGACGGTCGGAGTCGACTCCGCAACGTGCCCGGTCTACGCGACATCGAAACCGCGGCGGCGCTCTTGACACACCTCGGGCGCACCACGCTCGTCAACATTCCTGAGGTCGTGGTCGAGCCGAATGGTGTCGGTCACGTTCCCGAAGCACCGTACGACTTGGTCCGCCAAATGCGCGCCAGCATCCTCGTGCTCGGACCTTTGGTGGCACGTTATGGAAAGGCACGCGTGTCACTGCCCGGCGGTTGCGCCATTGGCGCAAGACCAGTCGACCAGCATCTAAAGGCCCTCGAATGCATGGGTGCAACGATTGAAGTCGAGCACGGCTATGTAATGGCCGAGTGCAAGCGACTGCACGGAGCAGAGGTCGTCTTCGACATTCCGACCGTGACCGGCACTGAAAACATCATGATGGCCGCCGCCCTCGCCAAGGGGCGCACCACGCTAGTAAATTGTGCGCGCGAGCCCGAGGTTGAAGAGCTTGGGCGCGTGTTGAACAAAATGGGCGCTTCCGTGGCAGGTGCGGGCACTTCGATTATTCACATTGAAGGCGCGAGCGAATTGATGCCCTTCGATCACGCGATCATCCCGGACCGGATCGAAGCTGGCACGTTCATGGCCGCCGTCGGAGCGGCTGGCGGTAACGTACTACTCGAACACGCACCCTTTGACGATCTTGAACCAGTCATCGTGAAGCTCCGCAAGGCCGGAATGCAGATCGAGCGCGAAGGTGAGCACGTTCGCGTGGTGCGCGAAGGCGCTGTACTTCCCGTCAATGTCACGACTGCACCCCATCCTGGTTTTCCAACGGACATGCAGGCGCAACTGATGGCCCTAATGTGCATTGCCGCAGGCCAGAGCGTCCTCACTGAAACCATTTTCGAAAATCGATTCATGCACGTGCCTGAATTGCAGCGCATGGGTGCCAACATCGAGATCCGCAACAACACGGCGTTCGTGCGCCAGAGCACACTTGAGGGCGCAAGCGTAATGGCCACCGATCTGCGCGCAAGCGCCTCACTCGTGATCGCCGGTCTCATCGCCGATGGTGAAACCATCGTGCGGCGTGTGTACCACCTGGATCGCGGCTACGAGCACATCGAACGAAAATTGGCGGGAGTAGGCGCGGACATCGAGCGGATTCGGTTGGAGTCGGGAACGCCGTAGCCAGGTTTATCGATTACTCAGGGCCTCCCCCCGCCCCCCCGCGCAGCGCGGAGGGGGAGACCAACGTTAGGTGCAACCGGGTTGGGTGCTCGCGATTTCGTCGTGTATTGGTCGTAGTGTGCTACTTGGTCGCGTTCCCACACTCTCCCGGCGGCGGGTCGACCAAGAGCTTGGGGGTCAGCTTCTGCAGCGACTTAGCTCCAATTCCACGCACGCGGCGAAGCTCTTGAATCCTGTGAAACCGCTTGAGTTTGTCGCGCAGCGCCAGGATCGCATCGGCACGTTTTTGTCCAATCCCTGGCAACGTACGCAAATCGGCCACCGTTGCTAGGTTCAGAATCACCCTACCATCTGCAGTGCGCCCGGTGGAGCACGCAGCCGGAGCCGTGGCAGCCTCTTGGTTGGAAGCACTCACCGCTGGCGGCGATAGTGCACCACTTTCTGCAGGTGTTGCACTGGGCGTGGCCGTTGCAAAAAGGTCTGGGTGTTGAGCGCCAGATGGCGCGTGAGTCGCAGTGACTTGAGGTGAGTTGGCGCGGGCGCCGTCGAGCCCGGCAAGCATCGAAGCAGCGCCCACGCCAGCAAGTCCCACGAGCGCGAGTCCACTCAAGACAACGCGCGTGACAACCGGCTTCCAGATGCTCGGTGGTGGAACCGGCTGTGTAACACTCGAATCCACACGTAGTGCACTCGATGTGTCCGGCGAGATTTTACCCTCGGATTCACGATACACGTCATTCAGGAGTGGTGAGTTCATGGTCGTTCACTCCGCAGCAACGGCCCTTGCCTGCCCGTTGCCGCGCGCGCGCGTCACACCGGGACCATCACTCTCTTCCCGCGGCACGTAGTCACGAATGTGAATCTCGCCGTTGATCGGGAATGATTCCAGCTTGAGGTTCCACGACCCGTCTTTGTTGACGAAACCAATGCCAACCTTGTTGAAATAGCTCTTGCCGTTACGCTCACTGATTGAATAGGCCATCTTGATTTTGCTTGGATCCATGATGTTGTTTCCTCACTGATTCGGAAGCAGCGGCACGCCGCAGCTTCAGTTCTTGTTCAGCCGCGGCTGCCGAACTATTTCGGCCTTGCTCGGCTGCACAGGGCCTAAGAGCGACGAACATGCCAAGCACCCATTCGCGCTGAAATCGCGGCTCTGCGCGCGTAACCAGCTGGCGAAAAGTGGCGAGCCGCCAACGACCACAGCACTGACCGTCCGTCACATTTCAGAAATCCTCACCCGTCAAGCTCGTTCACTACGCCCTGCGGCGAAGCTTGCCCGCGAGTGGCAGAGCCTCGGGGGCGCGGACCAGTAGCCTAGGCAATACGGTTTTCATTCAGGCGAACGGTGTTATGGTTAGTCTGAATCGTGCTCAAGAGCCGGACAAGCCCAACGTGGGGCTGACGACTGTAAGGCAAATTGCCATGAACCACACCATCAACCGTCGCGAATTCGTCACCACCACCACGGCATTGGCCGGCGCGGGACTGCTGTCCACTTTACCGGGACTTGCCGCAGCAGCAACCGATCCCACGGCGTCGCTTGTAGCGCACCCGCCAACCGGGTTTGCTCCATTGGCCCTGCCTGGTCGCGTTGTGAAGGTTTCGGCAAAAGGTGACTTCGCGTCGTTCATGCACAAAAACCAGATCTGGCCCAAAGCCGACGTAGCCAAGAGTCTACTCGAGCGCGCGCTCACCGAGCTCACTGGCGCACCCAACATGGTCGAAGCCATCAAGAAGTTCATTCACAAAGACGACATCGTTGCCATTAAGCCAAACGGCATCGCTGGCCAAAGCATGTGCACCTCTTTCGAAGTGATCGCACCATTGGTAGAGGCCTGCATTGCTGCGGGGGTGCCTCCGGAGCACATCACGGTCTACGAGCAGTTCTCTAGTTACTTGCTTTCGACGCGAGTGGGTGCACCTAAATTCGATCTACCCAAGGGTGTTGGCATGGCCGTGCACAA
>Ga0265340_10002195_pt1 | contig 11172 bp, 9 predicted proteins | sample 4CB225metaG_FD_202082 | JGI IMG/M metagenome (GOLD analysis project Ga0265340, IMG submission 202082) | Rhizosphere microbial communities from Carex aquatilis grown in University of Washington, Seatle, WA, United States - 4-CB2-25 metaG | ecosystem: Host-associated > Plants > Roots > Rhizosphere...
TAATACTGCGCGCCGCACCAGCGGTTGCTTCGGCCAGCTTCTTGCTCTCTTCCGTTGCAACGACGGTCGATGCTCCCGACTCGCGAATGTCCGCAACCAATTTCTTAACGTCTTGTACGGAAGCCGTTACTCGCTCTGCCAGGCGCCGCATTTCTCCGGCGACCAGAGAGAATCCGCGACCAGCCTCACCGACGCGAGTGGCTTCGAGTGAACCGTTGAGTGCCAGCAGGTCGCTTTGGTTGGCGATCTCTCGAATGATCTCGAGAATGTCACCAATCCGGTTGGCATGCGTGCTGAGTGAATCGATGCGGCTGACCATTTGTTCGGTGTTCTGCAGAGTCCGTTCGGCGTTTTGAGCGACCCCTTGAACGGCATCGGAGACGTGAGCGGCCGACTTGGACAGGGACTCCATGGTCTGGGCTATTTCGACCATGCCCGACGCTTGTGACGACGAGGCCACTTCCAGTTCTTGTGCGGCGGCAGAGATCTCGGCAGCGGCGCTAGCCAGTTCCGAAGTAGTGGCCCGAGTTTCCTTTACGACCATCCGAAGCTGAGCCACGAGAGTACGGAATGCTTCGGCAAGTTGGCCTTTACCCTCGATAGCGACTTCGAGATTGCCGGAACCAACCAAATTGGCGGTACGCGCAAGATTATTCAAACTCGAAACGACTTCGTTGACATCGCGTATGAGGTCACCAAACTCGTCGTGAATTGAGTGGGGCACCCGCTGAATTTTCGACAGGTCCCCCTGGGCCGCTAGGCGTTGCGTGGCATTCGACAACTGTTTGAGTGGCGCAAGCATCGAGCGGGCCAACCAAATCGAACTCGCGTAGGCGCCAATAACGCTCATGATCAACACGAGCGCCGCAGTGCTCATCATGGCAAGCACCGAGGATTGGTTCGAGTCTGGCGCGGTCAGACCGATGCCTGCACCGATGGCTGTGAGTCCTATGGCAGTCGCCAGCACGCCCAGAACGGTAACGAGCCTCCCCGCGATCGATCGGCGAGGCCTGCGAAGAACGATTCCGAGTGTACAGGCAGTCATTGAATTACCACCGGCGGCCTCGAGCACGACCCCGTCGACGAACGGCAGTGCAAGCGCGAAAACCCCGAGACCAAGCCCGCAGACAATCAGACCTGCTGCCAGATACCGAGACTTTTGGAATTCAGCATTCGACAAAAACCAAACGGAAGCTGGAGCGATGATTGTACACATCATCCACGAGCCAGCTGCGAAGAGCGCCAGCCTGAGCGGCGCCGCTTGCAGCTGCCGGTCGGCGGCGCGCAACTCCGTTGTCAACTGACTCGAGGAGACCTCTCGATCGTCCGCCTCGGGTTCGGTCGAATGTTCGCTGGGGCCCAGGTGCGCCTTCGTTTCTCGAAACAGAATGAACAGCCTCGCGAGGGTGAGAATGGCCCAGAGCGCCAAGACCCGATAATCGAGCGAGCCCATCACCTGCGTGAATAGCGCAACGACCCCGGCGGTTGTGAGTACGTCGAGTGCCGTGAGTCCCTTCGTCACACGCTTGGTCAATTGAAGTGCTTTCACGAGTGAGTTCTCCGATAATCAGGTGGGATGGCTACCTACCGCTGCTATGTTCGCCATTTGATACAGTCTGTCGACATCGAGCACAATAACGGGACCCGATTCATTCTGAAAGATGACATAACGCATCGGGTGGTTTTCCGAGTCTTCGAAGACCAAGGGGGGCAACGGCAAGAAGCTGGTCGGTTCGAATGTCTGCAAGTGAAGAATGTAGTGAGTGCTAAAGGCGCAGTCTCCAAACGAAGATTGAAGGACCACCACGTGCACGCCTTGGTCCAGGCACTCGCCGCCCAAAAGAAGGTCGAGACTCGACGCTCGATGTGGCCAGTTCGCGGCGGTGGTGATCGACAAGACTCGTGTCGCAGGCAGGGACCATTTGACGGGTGCGGCGTCAAACACCAGCAGGGTTCCAGCACCCGCACATTCCGACCTGAAGGTACTGTCGAACAGGGCAGCAGACACCGTCACGCGCCCACCGCGCTCTCAAGTATTAGGGCGGGCTCGAACAACGGCAGCACTTCATCGCCAATGCGCACTTCACTGGGGCTATACGGAAACGCTGTCACCGAGCGGGGATGTATGGCGTCCGTGTCGATATCGATGATCGAACTGACGCTGTCAGCGGGTACCGCTAACCGACTCTCGCCGACCTGCAATACGAGTAAACGTGAGCGCTGTTCCCCGACCTGCAAGGGGCGCAAATCAGGCACGAGGCGAGCGAGGTCCAGCATTGCCACAGCGCGATGACCCCAGCCGATCACACCCGGAATTTCTTGTCGCGCTCCAGGGATTGGGAACCACTCTTTGGTGCCCAGGACCTCGCGGACGCACCTTGCCAGCAAAAGCAATCGCAGCGATTGGACGGTAATCATGAGATGAGGCTCAACCATGGCGGTAGGCATCGAGGGCTAACGATTGCCCGAGGATGGCGCACGTGCAGCTCGCACCATTACGCCTTGTGCGTGCATCGTACCGCTGGGGCGATAGGACGAGACTCGCAAGAGACGAGACAACGTCTTGACCAGGCTGGTCTCCAATTGGTCTTTGAACAGCACTGCGTCTGCAGTGGCCAGTTCGCACATTCCCGAGAGTTCGTCTTGGGTCTTTCCGGTAACGACGATGACGACCAAACCGTCGAGCCGCTGATTCTTTCTGAGCACACCAACCAACTTGTCACCCGACAGTCCTGGCATACTCACGTCGACGACAACCGCCGAAACTGAGTGTTCTCGTATTGCTCGTGTGGCACCGATGGCCGATGGTTGTTCGAAGACAACGTAATTGGCATCGCTCAAGATACCCGAAATGTGAGATCGCGCGATTTCCGAGTCGTCAATGACCAGTACGTTTGACTTTGCTTGAGAATCGAAATTCGTACTTTGGGACATGTTCAGCTGTTTCGAAATTCGACCTGGCGACGAATAGTATTTAGTCTCATCGATCCTGATAACCGTCGCGCTGCACGACCATAAAATGTCAAAAAGTATGACAGTGACTCTATCGGTCTTTTGTACGCGGTTCCAACAAGATTCGTTGCGGGCGGGACTACCGACCAACTGGTTGTGTTAGCAAGTACCGGTCGTCTGTCCTGCCATTGGGTCATTGGCGCCAACTGCTCTGGCGGGATTCGGCGAAAGCACCGAACGTAGAACGTAGGTCGTTCCTACTTGCGTTCGAACGATAGTGAGCGTGCCAGCTGTGGCGAGGTGTGTGCGACCCCGCGGGTCCCTGTGGGGGACTCTCGTTCACTGTGACACACCGTCAGAGCCCAATGAGCCGCCGTCCGTTACCGCTGTACGCGCCGTACAGCGGGCGTACAGCGCTGTGGGCGGCGGTTGTATGGCTAGTTTGGGCTGCCATGACGGCCCCTTCTGGACCGTCAAGCGTCGTACTCTACCACCATGAGACGCAGCGTCTCCGCGTAATCGCCCGGAGCAGAGTCACGCCCTTGCAACTTGAGGTTCATACAGCCTTTGCGCTGCATGAGCGCGACGTCCTCAGGTTTCAGCCACGACCTTTTTAGGGTGATCCGCTGCCCGAACTTGAACTTCTTGACGGGCTTTCCGGCTTCATTGAGCACAGCATTGTACTTGCTCAGGTGACTGAGAAAGCGATCACTCTCAACGCCCCTGGCAGCCGCCTGCGCCATACAGACTCGAGTCGGCAGGCCGCCGACTGACTGGTAACCACGCGCGATCAGCGTGTAGTGCTTGATGACGTACGGGCAGTGCCAGAAGCAGTTGTTGTTGACGAGGAACTCGAGCTTCGCCTTATCGAGCTTGTCGAGTACGTCAAAGCGCAGGTTGAGCTCAGAGGGAACTACGACGCAATCGTAGTGCTGCACCTTCTCTTGAAAGTAACGCACTATCGCGTCGGGACGACGGTCAATGACTTCGTCCAGATAAGCGTTGATAACGGAGCGAATCAGCCGGTACTTTGGGTAACGCGCGCGCACGTAGTCGGCGAGCACTCCGTCGCACACGACGACACCGTTGTGCTCATCGTGGAACTTCTCCAAGAGCAGGTTGCCGTATTCGTTCCCGAGGTCGTCCGCACGCAGCAGGTGATTCGAGAAGAGCAGGTTGAACCCGACGCCACGCCGCCGGTACTGCTCGATCACATCGTCAAGCACGGTGGCTTCTATCGTGCTGCCATACTCGCGCCCACCGGACCAGGAAAGTCCCGAGAAGCCGTCGTGCACCGTTAGCGAGACGTTCGGAACCTTGAGAGCGTCGATGAAGGGGAGCAGCATGTTACGGTGAACGACGCCACCTGAAAGGTTCCAATGAATCATTGGGCAACGCTCATGAGCGCGAGGCCTCAACGCCCGGAATTCTTTCGTCGCCTGAGCGAGCCCAGTGCGAACGCGCCGAGCATACCCAGGAGCGCGAGTGGCTGCGAACTGGAGCGTTCGCGATTCATGCGGCAACTGCAGCCACCTGAATCGGTGGACGTCTGACCTTGGTTTGTCACACTCGTATTTGCTTGCGAAGGATTCGTGTCGCTAACCGCAGCCGTGAACCCACCGGTTGCAGGCGCATCGCCACCCGCGGCTGGCCCGCGGCCGCCTGCGCCGGGCATTCCTCCAGTCTCATTGCCACCAATGCCTGCGACTCCGCCGGTCGAGACCTTGCCGCCCGACGCGCTTGTGAAACCACCCGCATTAGCGCCACCCGCAGATTTTGAACCGCCAGAACCCAACGCGCCGCCCGTGGCGTTTGCACCGCCGATGCCCGGCGCACCACCCGTGGACTTCGTGCCAGCTGCGCTGTCAGCTCCACCGGTGCTTGTAAATCCACCGGTCGTCGCCTTGGAACCACCAGTACCAGTACTCGCAATGTTCGTAGAGCCGCCAGCGCCCGTGGCCCCGCCGTTGCTCGAGGCGCCACCAGTGCCGGAGGCTCCAGCGGTGCCGGTACTGCCCGAGCCAACCAGCGACGTAACGCTCGACGCATCCAAAGACACAGACATTGAACCATTGGAGGCGGTGACCGTACTGTCGCTGGCCAGGGTCTTGCTGGAAGATGTCGTGTACTTGGCAAACGAAGTCAATGACGAGCCAGCAATCGAGATAGAGAGTGTACTCGCCGAATTGTTCGTGTTTACGGCAATAACGACGACGGACGTATCACTCTTGTATGCCGAAAGAGACACCCCGGACGCCGGACTTGCAGTGGCGTCAACCCGATAGAAACCCGGGCGGACGAATTTGGACCACTGCCCCATGCAACCACCCCGCTTGGTGACCGCCCCGCTATTGATGGGCCCATAGCTCCGCTTAATAGGCCAAAAAACGTATGCGCTCATCTGGCCTGTCACCATGACATTGTGCATCTCTGATGCAACACCCAAGGCATTGGGCCACGAATTGGCGTCCGTCGTGCTATCCGTATAATGTTCGGTCATCCACATCTCTTTGCCAGCACCCTTGGACACGAAATTCGGGTAGGCATAGGCACTCACGGCAGTGCCGTAAAGGTGTGTGCCGAATACGCCGACGTTGGCGAGCGCCGCGGAGTCGTTCAGGATTGCATCGTAATAGCTCTTGTTGTAGCTGTATGATTCGCAGCTCATCAGCTTTGTCGTAATCGACGCGCCGTAGTTCAGAACGAAGTCATGGCATGCAGATGCGCTCCACGACCCCCAGCCAGCGGTTGCTCCATAATCAGGTTCGTTTTGGACGCTGATGGCGTACAGGCCCACACCTTGGTCCTTCATATAGGAGACGAAGCTATTCAGATGTGTCGCGTACGACGCGAAATCTGAGGAAGTGTAGGTATGCGCAGCGTTCCAAGGTGATGCGAAAACGATGGCCCCAGCTGCAACAGCAGCCTTGGCCGTAGCCACGTCGACTGAGCTAGGGCTGCCATCGCTCACCGGAATTCGCAGAATGGAAAAACCGAGCTGCCCAGCCGCGTTACCAAACGCCAGTGTTCGTTCGGCGGCCGTTAGATCTCCGAGCCATGCCGCGTGGGAGATACCGCCGAAGCCGCGAATGTACTGCTTCTGACTGCTAAGAGTCACCGTCGCGGACTGCGCTGAAGCTTGGCTGACCATAGCCAGCACCATGGCAGTGCCCAGCGTTGTCGGAATGATTCGGCTAAAAGTTCTCATAATGGTACCTGAGTAGCTACTCGTCCGATCCGGAATGCCAGGCGGAAAGCGCGGCTTTAGGGTCCTAAACCAGCTGTGCCACCCGAGAGTCCCGTCCGCCAGAAATTGAGAAGTGTGAATCGCAATACCTCTGCAGGGAAATCACCAAAGTTCTCCGCCACTGTAAAGCACTCACCGCCTTGGGGCGGAGTTCCTTTATCCTCGCAACTTTGGGATACAAGCGGAGGTTCAATCGGTGGATGGTTGCCAACCCTTGGGGCTCCGAGGCCAAATCAAGAAAGTCACGAGGCATTCTACGGGCAACATCACCATCCGTCAGTTTCCAGACCCCGATACCCGAGTCGAGTGACCCCTGGGCGTAGTACACGCCATACTCACCTTGTTTCCACTTATGGTGAGCGGCAGCCAAAGTTGTCGAGCGAGTAAGCGCTCCAGTGATCCCCCGCGTAGATGTAAGAGGTTGTTTGACTTCCTACGTAAGTAATGATGTATGTGGACTCCGATTGGTACGTCTGGTTGTCACCGATATTGCTTTGAGCGCTCCAACTACGGTTGAAGCCGAACCATAGACATTATTCTCCCGCATAATTCGATTCATAGACGTTCGCCTGCGTAACTGAAACAACAAGCCAAACGCGCCAAGCAGCGCTAGCGATGTCGAGTGCGCGTGCTCTCCAGCCACGCGGCAGCTGCAGCCGCCAGTGTTGCTCGACGTCTGGTTATCGTTAGTCGCACTGGTGACAGCTGAGGAATTCCCGCTGCCAGCCGAGCCCAGCATGCCACCAATACCTAGTGCGCCGCCCGTTGCGAGAATGCCACCGGCACTGAGAGAACCACCGGTACTCATACTTGGGGAGCCGCCAGTGCTCACGACCACGGTACCACCTGCCCTGGAACCTCCGGTGCTGGTGCCACCGGTGCTCACGGTCGCGGTACCACCTGTTGCCCTGGAACCACCCGTGCTTGGAGAACCACCGGTGCTCGAAGCGCCACCCGTTGGCCTCGCCCCGCCCGTGGAAGGAGTGCCGCCCGTACTCGAAGTGCCCCCAGTGCTTCCTGCGACAGGTGCGAGGCTTAGTCGGTACCCATCGTTGTTGTTTGCACCCGAAACCGTCACTGTCATTTGGCTGTTCGCCACCGGAACATCAGCCGTCGAGACCGTATCCGTTGCCGTGACAACCGTGGTGCGATTGACGAACGGCGTGTGCTCGACCACCGCGTGCACGGTTGAGCCGAAGAAAGATGCAGCTTGAAATCCCTTGACTACGATCTGGATTGTTCCGTCGTTGACTCCCCCAAACAGGACACTGGCCTTCGCACCTGTGGTGTCGAGGTTTGCGAATCCGTCGAGCGCTGACGGGGTGTTCGGCGAAGGCGGAGTTGTCGTGACCATGTTGCCGCTCATGTCGCCGTACCATTTGTAGAACCACCAACCGCCATTAGTAGCCGTATTCGTAGCAAGTAAGCTACCTAGCCGACCAGGATGTGCGACGTCCCAAAACGTGATGGATGCCGAGTCGATTTTGAAACGCTCGAATTTTGCGATCATCGGCGATGACGCGCCTGGCTGGCCTTCGTCGTCGATATGATCAGGGCCACTGTATTCGTTGATGCTGATGGGCAGCGGCCCGATCCCGAGTTGCGTCTCTATTGACCTGTAGGTCGTGAAATTGCTGGTTAGGTTGCCACCACTGAGTTCGTGCCAGGATATGATATCGGGCACGCAGTCGTTGGCCTTGGCATAGGTCAAGAAGGTGTTTAGATAGCTGCTGCTAAAATAGGAGATGGAAGGACCAATGATTTTCGCGGTCGGATCGAGTGCGCGGATCTTAGCGTACGTCTGCCGCCAAAACTCGGTGAACGCCAGCGAGTTGGTCCAAGTCCCGTCCGGTTCGTTCCAGATCTCGTAGCCGTAGTAATTGGTCACCCCTGATGACTTCTTGCTGGTGTACGTTTGCGTGACCTTATCGAGCCAATCCGTCATGTTCGTGAAGGTGTAGGGCCAACCCGGAAGCCAATCTGCAAGGCGGAGAGTCACCATCCCGCCGGTTGATGCGATGCGAACTGCGACAGCGATAGCGCCCCCCACAGGCTGTTGCTTGCCTGACCCGGCAGCAGCGGGATTGGTGAACATGATGGGGTGCAGCGGTGCGATGAGACCGGTTACGTCCGCGGGCAGTGACTCAGTGACACCGTAGAGCGAGCCGCTTGCAACGTGTTTCGCTGGACCAATCGTCGAGGACAGATCAACCGTCAAAGTGGTAGTGGCTTCTGCGCGTGTTGCAAGCAAACCCGCCGACAGGGCAAACGGGGTGGTGAGCAATATGACGTGTCTTGTTCTGAAGACAAGTCGACGTAAACGTGGATTATTCATGGCTTCCTCAAAATCGAAAACTCGTGCTGTCGCGCGATGAAGACACACAGGACGTCATCGAGCATGGTGCGTCACCCGCGGCTCATCCGACGTTACCGGCCAAAGTGCAGTTCGTCGTGCACCGCGGCTGGCCGTCGCACTGCTCCGTTCCATTGACGATTCCATCGCCGCAATAGGAAGGGAGTGCAATGGGTCGAAGCCGTAAGCCACTTAGTACTACAGAGTGGATTAGCGCAGAGGCAAAGACATGACGCATGGTGACTCTCCGTTCCACAGAGCCCGCGCAGTACGGCGCAGACGACTCCCCACTACGTCCACCATGTGGTGATGAGGAGTGACTATTAAGTATCACGTGGCACCTTGAATGCCACTGGTACTCCCTATCCAACCCGTCGACAGAGACCCTGCAGTGGCGGCGCCCAATATCTCGTAAACAAGAAGGCGCTCTGGCTTACACCGAAATACTAGCGACAGCCGTAACAACAACGAAGACTGAAGACAATAGTGATCAAGGATTGGGTTTAGTGCCGTGCAACTTGGATCCGAGGTCGTTGGCGATCAGAACGATGACAGGTCGTTCGTCTGCGTACCCACGAGCACAAAGCAGTACGAGAAGCAGCCAACAAGCAAACGCACGCAATTTCATTGAACGGACTGCACCAATGAACGCGCCTGAGCCGCCTGTGCCCCGTCTGGGTGGTACCTCAAATAATCTTGTGCCACCTGGCGTGCCTGTTCTCGCTGACCCATGTTGAGCCATACGCTCATCAAGTAGGTGCGAGCCAGCGCCGCCAGATCGCCACTGGGTGACTCGGCGAGAAATGTCTCGAACCAATGAATGGCGATGTCCGGCCGATGCTCGATGTCCAATGCCGAACGTGCAAGGTAGAACGCCGCCAATGCGGCGCTGCAGCTACCAGCGAAGCGCCCTCGCAACTTCAATTGCGCCTGATGTGCTCGCGCAGCGTCCCCACTGTACCGTGCCGCATTAGCCAACAAGAGCAGATCGTTCTCGTTAACCTCAGTGATGAGCGTCTCGAACCCGAGCATTTCCGCAAGGGCCAACGCCTCCTTGTACTTACCTTGCTTGGCCAAACTGCTCCACGGAGGTCCGGCTACGCCAGTGGCGGACACGTGCGCAGGCCCGACGAGGTCCTTCGTTGGCGCGCGAGGTAAAGAGGGCATTGCTGCACTGATCTCGGCCAGCGCCATGACCGCAGTCCGTACTGAAGGTTTTGGGTGGTCGTTCGTGGCTCCGCGCTCCAGCGTCGTTCCTGCGTCGAGCACGAGCCCCTCGTTCGGCAAATCACCTCCCGAAACTGTGACACGGCCCTCTCGCACCGCCACGCGCAACTGGCGGCGGTCGCAATCCCAATCAACCGTAAAACGAGTGCCTACAACCCGAATGCGATACGGACCTGCAACGAAGATCCAGGTGATGCCAGTGTGCTTGCGAATACTCGCCAGAATGTGACCATCATCCAAAGTCAAATTTGCGTAATGGTCCGACATACGCGCCAGGCTCACACGCGTGTCAGGCTCCAACAGAACTTGGCTGCCTTCGGTGAACTCGAGGGACTGGGGGCGATTGGTCGCGGCCTCGACTACGCTAGGTCCGTATAGCGCAGCGCCATTCCACGTCGCACGAATAGCTCGTTGCGCGTGCGACCAACGAATCCCACAGACGACCAGCACGATGGTCACAAAGGCGAATGCGAACGCCACCCCCAGCGCACGCCGCTTCGAGGCACGTTGCGGTTCGCTGAGACTGAGCGCAACGGATTGAATCAGGCGTTCGCGCTGCTTCGCTCGTGTCGCTGCGCTAGGGCCTTCTCCCAGATCACTTGCGAGCGTGTTACCAAGTTGAATGCAGCACCAAGTCACGCTCCCTCCTTGTCGTAGCCAAAGAGCTTGGAGAATTCCGGATGCTCGACTGCCAACGCGCGAAACCGGCTGTTGACGGCGCCCAGCCGCCGTTTGGCGGTACGCAGCGAAAAGCCGCGCAGTTCTGCAACTTCACGCAAACTGTATCCCTCCACAAAGTGCAGAACAAATACGATTCGATCTTTTGCGGGTAGTCGACCGAGAAGTGTCTGAGCACACAGCAACAGATCGCGGATTTCCGAATCGCGTGTCAAGTCCGGGTGAAACTCGGCTAGCGTGCGTTCCCGCAAAAATAGGCGGCGAACCCCGCGTCGACGCAGCTCCTCGTAAACCGTGTTGACAGTGGTTCTCTGGACCCAGGCGCCAAGGCGTGATGGATCGCGGAGCCTTCCTGCGTGCTCGATGATTTTGCAGAACACCTGCTGCACTAGATCATCGTGATCGGAGTCCGCCCCAAGCAGGCGCCAAACGAGACGATTGACGATCGGTCCGTATCGATCGTGGAGCTTGGCGGCGGCGGCAGAGGGGTCGCGCAACAACAGAGCAACGAGATCCGTGTCGTCCAGATCGGCCGACTCCGCAACTTTATGGGCGCGCGCAGCCCACGGGCCGCTCACGACAGCATTCATCGCAGGGTTCGACTCAGGCATCGCTGACATGCTCGTTGTTGATTGACGGCCAACCCCATACTCAAGTGCCAAGAATCTCCCTGTTCGCACGATTGGGCCCGCGATCCAGCGCATGCACGTGCGTT
>Ga0265340_10002196_pt1 | contig 11169 bp, 7 predicted proteins | sample 4CB225metaG_FD_202082 | JGI IMG/M metagenome (GOLD analysis project Ga0265340, IMG submission 202082) | Rhizosphere microbial communities from Carex aquatilis grown in University of Washington, Seatle, WA, United States - 4-CB2-25 metaG | ecosystem: Host-associated > Plants > Roots > Rhizosphere...
TAAAGAAAAAAATCGGCGATTCAAGCATTTCAAACCCTCGTGGCACTCGTCGCAAATAATCCAAAAATGAGAAATGTCGCCGAAACGCGGCCTGACACAAAGAACAGCTCGCCTCGAAGGACGCGTCTGCCAGCAATCTTCGTCCATCGCTCCGCACATTTGGCAAAATCGGACTCGCATACTTGAACCTAGCCGGCGCGGGTTACAACGCGCAAGATGTTCTTTTAAGGCACACTTTTGAAGGGGTGTTTCTGCTACAAAATGACCGATGGCAACGAGCACCAAAAAGCGTCCGTCGCGAAATATCATCGGCGACAGAATCAGGGAAGCTCGCCAGCTATTTAATCCTCCTCTGACCCAAGACCAGCTTGCGGGGCGTTTGGCAAAGAAAGGAATTCAACTTGACCGTGTTGCTTTGACAAAAGTTGAAAACGGATTGCGTTGTGCTTTTGATTTTGAAGTAAAAGCTCTGTCTGCGGTTTTGAAGGTGGATGCCAATTGGCTATTGGGCAATGTTGCCCGCTCCCAAACCACCCGAAAGCTCAAGTGATTTCCATGAGTTTTCAAACTGCGGCATATCTTCGGAAGGCAACTGGGCGAGCCAAATCAGATGTGGCAAACAAATTGGTGAGTATGTTCCTTCACGAAGTCAGCCGCAAAATTACTGCAAAGATTGGATTGAGCGTTGCGGATCCCAAATACGTCCACGCTGTTGAAACCGAGTTTGGGGGTCATTGTTGTTACTGTGGCAGATTGCTGGAAAGCGACCGTGCAGCAGTTGAACATCCAGATGGGATGAACCGATTTCGAGCGGGATTGCACATCCCCGGCAATGTGATTGTTTCCTGCAAGAAATGTAACAATGAGAAACGCCGCGATGACCAGCTTCACGATCTCACATTGGCAAAGACCGGCTGGGAATCATTTCTTTCGCATGATGGAACAAAATGCGGCGAACATTGTAAAACTTGTGCCTATTGGAAAACCATTTGGCCGGACGAAATGAGGGCTAAAAATCTAAAAGCAACACGCCGAAAGATTCTAGAATTTCGTGCGCGTTATGCAGAATCAATTGAGTTAAATCGCAAAGCTCACGATTCACTTCGTCGGGAATTGGATAAGATTTATCGAGAGTGCCAATCGTTTGCGACGGACAGGATTAAAGAGGCGGTTGAGTTGCTACTTAAAGTTTAGTCATCAATAATCGCGGTTGCTTCCAGGTTTGTGACCGTGTTTGGTGCAGCCGTGCCAAAAACAACCGTCAACAAATACTGCCAGACGCTGCTTCCGAAATACGAAATCCGGTTTGCCGGTGAGTGCTTGATTTCTACGCCAGCCGATGACTTTGTTCGCGCGAAAAATAGCCGCTAATTTCTCTTCCGTATCTATATTTGCGTTTGAACGAATTGCGGCCATGACTTCAGACCGTTTTCGTTTGGAAAACACGTCGCCCATTTACTTTTTCAAAAACGCGCTGAACAAATCGATCGGCAGCGGCAGGAATGTGGTTGTGTTGTGTTCGCTGGCCATTTCGCGCATGGTCTGGAGATAGCGCAGTTGCAGCGCAATCGGCTCCTTGGCAATCAACGCGGCGGCCTGCACCATTTTTTCGGCGGCCTGAAATTCGCCTTCCGCGTTCACGACCTTCGCCCGGCGCTCGCGTTCGGCTTCGGCCTGTTTGGCCATCGCGCGCTTCATGCTGTCCGGCAGCGCGACTTCCTTCACCTCCACGCCCGTGACCTTGATGCCCCACGGCTCGGTCTGCTTGTCTATGATCTCCTGCAATTTCTGGTTGATCACGTCGCGTTGAGCCAGCAGGTCGTCCAGCGGCGATTGTCCCAACACGCTGCGCAAGGTCGTCTGCGCGATGAGCGAGGTCGCCTTCCAGAAATTTTCCACCTTCACCACCGCCGCGTTCGGGTCCACCACGCGGAAATAAACCACCGCGTCCACCGTGGCGGGCACGTTGTCGCGCGTCATGATTTCCTGCTTGGGCACGTCAATGGTCACGACGCGCAAATCCATCCGCACCATCTTGTCCACGATCGGAATGAGAAAAATGATGCCCGGTCCTTTCGCGCCCTGCAATTTGCCGAGCCGGAAAATGACGCCGCGTTCGTATTCGCGCAGGATGCGAACGGCCTGCGGCAGGATGATGACGAGCACGATGAGAACGGGAACGATGATTGCCATTCCTCCTCCGATGAGATGTTGCATTGATTGGGTGTCCATATTTTTTCCGTTATTGGATTTTTGGTTTCACTTTTAAAGTCAGTCCTTGAATGCCGATGATTTCAACCGGCTGGCCGGCTTCAATCGGTGTTTCACTCACGGCATTCCAATGTTCGCCTTCGATAAACACTTTGCCGCCCGCCAGGTCGATTCGCGAAAGTGCCTTGGTCACTTTGCCAATCATCGTTTCCGCGCCCGCGCTTTTCGGCAAAAACTGCGCGCGAATGCCCTTGCTGACGAAGAAAACGAAAAAGGCGGCGGTGACCATCGTTGTCGAAATCACCCAACTCATCGGCAAATGATAGCCGGCCGGCGCGTGATTGAACAGCATGAGCACGCCGAGGAAAAATGCGATGATGCCGCCACCGGTCAACACGCCGTGAGTCGGCGCAAAAATATCTATGATGAACAGCGCCACGGCCAAAAGAATCAACGCCAGACCCGCGATGTTCAGCGGCAGCGTGGCTGACATGTAAAGCAGCAGAATCAGCGCGAGCGCCCCGGCGACCCCGGGAAAAATCGCGCCCGGATGGCTCATTTCCGCGATGATGCCGTAAACCGCGACGAGCATGAGCAGCATCATCACTTCCGGCTGCCAGAACAGTTGGAAGAATTTTTCACCCGGAGACATCGGCATTTCCACGACGCTCGCGCCGGCGGTTTTTAGGATTTTTCCGTTCACGGAACGGCCGTTCACTTTTTGCAGCAAATCAGAAACATTGGTTGCAATCAAATCAATGACCTTGGATTGCAACGCTTCCTCGGATGTGAGTGCCTTGCTGTCGGTGACGGAAGATTTCGCCCATTCAACATTGTGATGGCGCTTTTCGGCAATGGTTTGCATGACCTTCGTGTAGGCGTTTCCAATCTTTTGCATCATGATGCTGTTGGTGGTTTCACTCTCGTTGTCCATTTGGACAGGATGCGCTGCGCCAATGGTGGCGTGCGGCGCCATCGCGGCGATGTCCGCCGCCAGGGTGATGTAAACGCCCGCGCTGCCGGCCATCGCTCCCTCCGGCGCAACATAAACGACCGTCGGAACTCGTGAGGCATAAAATTCCTGGACAATGTCGTTCATGGAATTAACGAGGCCGCCCGGAGTGTTCAATTGGATGACGAGGCACTCGTCGTTTTGCGCCGCGGCTGTATCAATGGCGCGTGAGATGTAGCTGGCGGTGGCCGGGCCGATGGCGCCGTCAATTTTAATCAGCCCGACTTGCGCAGCCCGGGTGGCCACCGCACCGAGAATCAACCCGGCGGTTGCGAGGGAAATCCAGCGCTTCATAATTCCAGCCCTGATTCAAATTAGCAAACGGCGGGAAGTCTGCCAATGCTTTTGTCAACCGGTGACGTGCGTGCCTCCCGACGGAATGCGCCCGGCCGATGCTGATTGAGGGCAATTTCAAGATTGACAGCGGATTTGCGCTGGCAGCAAGCTTACCGGTTCAAAAAACAAACACATGGAAATTACCAACAAACTTGCAGACCGCCTGGTTTATGCGTGCGGCGTCGCCACCGGCAAACGCACCTTGGACATCGGCGGACGGGGAATGCCGCCGACGCCGGACAATGTGAAATTGCTCGGACCCAATTCATTTTCCTTGAAAAAAGAAGACCCAGGTCAAAGCAGGTTTGCGAAACTGTATCGCAGCATCGGCGAAGGCGCTTCCGAATACCGCGTCCTCGATGCCCGCAACGAGCCGGATGTGCATTACCCGCTCAATCTGAGTGAGAAAGGCTGCATTGAAAAATTACGTGCCATCATTTCTGAATACCGCCCGGAAGCCATTATCTGCATGGAGACCCTGGAGCATTGCAATTACCACTTCGAGGCCATGAACGAAATGGCGCGGGCGGTCGGCGGGTATGGAACCGAAGTTTTCATCACCATTCCCAACAACTCCAATTGGATTTTGAACTATTTGGGTTGGAACCATGACCATTGTGTTGCGTTCCTGCCTGACGTGGGCAAACGTTTTGTGGAACGCTCCGACCTCGGCCAGCACCGTATCACCTACGTGCCATGCTTTCAGCAATACCTGTGGTATTGGCGGCTGGCTTACGCCGCGTCGTTCTTTCAACCGTTCAGCCTTGGCTTCCACATTCGTCCCCAGGGCAGGTGATTTCCGAATTCGCCCCATAAAGAATCCTCTTGCGCCTCAAGCCCACTCCCGCCGAAGCTGCTGGCTTAAACATCTATGAGCGCAGGGATTGTTACAGTCGCAGCCGGCTTGATCATTACGGAAATGCGGGGTGCGGATTGAAAATCTCCAATTCGCCGCGAAAACCCACCACCGCGTTTCGGAATATTGCCGGATGCGAGGTGGCCATTGCCGGCAGGCTGGAACAGCCAAAACAGCAGCTCGTATGAAAAGCGATTCCCGGGCCGGAAATCTGTTGCAAAGCGGCATTGTTTTTACAGTCATTAATTTTCTGACGCTGCTGGTTCATTGGGTGTTTCAATTCATCATCAGCCCGCAACTCGGCGGGACCGTGGGCGAATTCGGTCTGGTCCTCGCGACCATTGCGTTCATCGGATTTCTCGGCCTCCCCCTGACCATCGCCACCCAGGCCGTCACGCATTACATCGCGCGTTTTCATTTCAGCGGGGATGACGCGCGGCTTCACGGGCTGCTCGCCGGCTGCCGCAAATTTCTTTTTCATATCACCCTGGCCGGCTCGGTCGTTGCCATCCTGCTGGTGAAACCGCTGGGCGACTTTTTTAACATCCCGCGGACGAGCCTCACACTCATCGCCCTCGTTTGTGTGCTGGGCAATCTTTGGACGTCCTATGCGACGGCACTTTGTCAGGGGCTGGGCTGGTTCAAACGGCTCGCCTTGATTGGATTGTTGTCAGCCGTGCTGCGGGTTTTGTTCGGCTGGCCCGCAACCAAAATCTGGCCGGTGGCCGAATGGGCGGTCCTCGCCTCCGCCGTCATGTTGTTGCCCAATTTGATTCTGATTTATTGGAGAAAGGATTTGCCGCGCCGGACAGACGCCGTCATTTCACCGTGGACTCCGGAATTTGTCCAATTTCTCGTCGTCAGCGCCGCCTGTGCGATCGGCATAAATTTTTTTACCCAAGGCGACCTGCTTATCGCCAAAAAATATTTCCCCAGCGCGCAACTGGATGCTTACGGTTCCGCCGGCCTGCTGGCGCGCGCTCTCCCGACTGCCGTCGGCCCCTTGCTGATCGTTTTGTTTACGCACCGTTCCAGCGATCATCATCGCCACGGCGACGCGTTGCGGGAACAATTGAAATTAATCGGCCTTTACGCCGGTGGATTGATTTTTGGCGCCATCTGCCTTTACGCGCTGCGCAGATTTGGCCTGCAATTGTTGCATCGCAACACGCCCGAGGCGGCGGCAATGATCGGCCCGCTTTCTGTAACCATGGTTTTTGCCGGTCTGCTTCAAGCGCTCGCCCTGTGGTCACTGGCCAGCCGCTGGATAAAAATCTCATTGCTCTTTGGCGTTCTCGGTCTTGCCTATTGGCTGGCGCTTTTGTTTTTCGGCAAATCGCCGGCGGACCTGCTGGGCTTGATGCCGGTGGCTGCTGGAATTTCGTTTGCCGTGCTCTTTCTGGTCTGGCTGGTGGCAATGCGCCTTCATAAAATCAGCGCGCGGGAACAAAGCTGATTTGAATTTGCCGCCGGCTTCGGCCACACTCCCCCCATGCCGTCTGGTCTGGAAAATCCGCCGCGCGTCAGTTTCATCATGCCGACACTGAACGCCGGGGCCTTGTTGGACAACTGCCTCGCGTCCATCGCGCGTCAGACCTGGCCGCGCGACCGCTGTGAAATCATCCTGGCTGACGCGCATTCGACGGACGCGACCCGCGACATCGCCAAAAAATACGGCGCAACGGTCGTTGAAGACGACGGCAAAAACATGGAGGAAGGCAAACGTCTCGCGCTCCAGCATGCGCGCGGCGAATTCATCGTATTCGTGGATGCCGACAACGAAATCACCCATCCCGACTACATTGAACTGGCGGTGAAGGCGCTCGCCGTCAATCCGCAGGCATTGGGCGTGGAAAGTTATTATCTGCCGTCGCCGAAAATGAGTTCGTTCTGCGCTTATCTCACGCATTTGCTGCATATCAGCGACCCGATTGCCTGGCTGATGAGCGCGAACCCGAAGCTGGTCGCGCGCGAAGGCGAGGTCGAACGCTGGGTCCTGCCCGGCGGTTCACTGGCTTATCCGCTTGGCGCCAATGGCTTTGTTTTCCGCCACACCGATTTGCAATCCGTGAAAGCGGACGAAAAATTCCAGGACACGCACGTCGCGCTGTTCCTGATGAAAAACGGCAAACGCGAGTGGCTGCGGATTCGTGGACGCGGTGTGCATCACTATTACATCCAGACGCTCTGGCGTTTTGTGCAAAAACGCCGTCGCGCCACGGTGCATTTTCTCCGCGTGCAGGAGGAGATGCCGGTGAACTGGATGAAGGAAAGTCCGCCCGTTCCGCTTTGGCTGGCCGCGGTGTATTGCGTCACGTTCGTCGGTCCGCTCTGGCACACGCTGTGGGGAATCATCCGCGATCGCGACCCCCGCTGGCTGTGGCACCTGCCGGCGTGCCTCGGCTGCGTGCTCGGCAACGCGTGGGGCGTGGTCACTTACAAACGGCGGGGCAAGGAAAAAAAACTCATTGCCGAATTGCAGGTCAAGCAGGGCCTGAAACCCTGATCGCGCGCATCATGGCAAACCCGGCCCCATCATCGCCCTTGTCGGCACCGCATCCGCGTCTGGTTTGTTTCGTGAACGGCATCTTCGGCGGCGGCATCGGCGGCGGGGATGTTTATATTTACCAGATGGCGCGCGCGGCGATTGACGCCGGCTATCCCATTCATTTCTTCGGCGGCCACGCGCTGAAACGGTTTCTGGAAAAACAAAACCTGCCGCTCAACCTGACCTTGACCGATTCACAAGTGGCCGGGCTCGGCGACGTGAATCGGCTGGCCGGCCAATTCCGGCTGCTGCGCGATTTCGGCGGACGTTTGAAGAGCACGCTGTCGCAGTTGGAGGAAGTGACACCCGGCGACCTGGCTTACACGGCGTCCGATTATTGGTTCGACACCATCCCGCTCATTCGTTGCCGGGCGCGTGCGAAAATCCTGTATTTGGGCATGACGGCGCCGACGCTCGGCCAGGTTTTGTCGAAAGGCCGCGCCGACGTGACCTCCACACGGCTGCCATCGTTGTATTACTGGATGAGCCAGCAATTATCCTTGCGCTGGTTCCGGCGGGTGCGCAACGGCGTTGTGACTTACAGCCATCCGGGAATCCGTGATTATCTGAAGCGGTTTGGCTACGCGGAGTCGCGCTTATGGTATGTGCCCAACGGCAGCGACGCAGCCGCTGCGAATCGCGTGCCGGAACCACCCAAACAATTCGACGTGGCGTGGGTGGGCCGCGTGCATCCGCAAAAAGGCATTGATGACCTGCTGGCGACGCTGGCGTGGTTGAAACAACGACTGCCTGATTTCCGCGCGGTCATCGTCGGCAAAAGCGAGGATGCGCTCGCGCCGCTGGTGCAACAAATGGGTCTGGCCGGCAACGTCGTGTTCAGCGGTTTGGTTTCGGAAACGGAAAAATTCCGGCTGTTCAAAAGCAGCCGCGTGTTTGTGATGCCGAGCCGTTACGAAAGCTGGGGCATCGTGGTCGGCGAAGCGCTGGTTTCCGGCGTGCCGGTGGTGGCTTATGAACTGGACTGTTACCGGCCGGTCTTCGGGGATTTTGTGCGTTATGTGCAATGCTTCGACAGTGACGGCTTCAAACGCGCCGTCGAGGACGAGGTGCGCCGGCAGCGTGCGGGACGCAATTATCTCGCAACCATGGATGCCGGCAAATTGAAGCAGACGTTGGATTGGTCAACTGCCCGGGAGAGTTTCGTAACATTGCTTCAAAAAATAGCCGGCGAAGGACCGCCGGGCCGACGGACCGGCGATTAAGCGTTGCGGTCGTGCGGAATTGAATGTGCCGCGGTTTGCGCCGCGCGCCACCTTCATTCGGGGACGTGCAACCGATTCGTATTTCCCAAAGCGCGCGGTGAAAGGTGCTTCTTGCTATCAGCGGCAAAGAGGTGGAAGTCCTGGTATTTGCCTAATTGTAAGCGAACGGAGTTGTTTGTTTTCTTATTGACACCCTGCCTGTCAACTGCTTAGATCAATAACATGGCTGAAACGGTTCGGCTCCTGTGAGCCAAAATCAGAATGCACTCCAAGGAGTGCGCGGGTAGGCGATATTGGGAAGGGAATCGCATGAAGAACAAGGCATCTGCAAACATCGGACGGTCGTCACATATCAGAGGACGCTTTACCGCAGGCTGTGCAGTGTTGTTACTCCTGCTTGCATCGCGCGCCCAGGCGGCGGAGAGACAGATGTTGCACGGCCATGTGCCGGCGGTCGTGGCGCGACTGTTGCCCGTTGGCAGTTTTCCAGGCACGAACCGGTTGAACCTGGCAATCGGGCTGCCGTTGCGCAATCCGGAGGCGCTCACCAATCTGCTCCGACAAATTTACGACCCGGCCAGTCCCCATTATCGCCACTATCTGACACCGGCGCAATTCACAGAACAGTTTGGGCCGACGGAAAAGGATTATCGGGCGGTCATTGCCTTCGCGAAGGCTAACGGTTTGATGGTGACTGGCACGCATCCCAATCGCATGTTGGTGGATGTAAGCGGGCCGGTGGTGGACATCGAGCGCGCGTTGCAAGTGACGCTGCGGACATACCGGCACCCGACAGAGCATCGAATGTTTTACGCGCCGGATGTCGAGCCGTCGCTGGATCTGACGGTGCCGATTTTGAGTATCAGTGGTTTGGATGACTATTCGCTGCCGCGCCCACGGCTCCAGGCAACGCCGCTGGCCAATGCATCAAAGGCACTGCCGAATGCCGGCTCCGGGCCGGGCAGCACTTACATGGGAAAGGATTTCCGGGCGGCTTACGTTTCGGATTCGTCACTCAATGGTTCCGGGCAGATTGTCGGACTGCTACAGTTTGATGGTTACACTGCCAGCGATATCACCTATTACGAAAATCAAGCCAGCCTTCCGGGTATCACCCTGTCGAATGTGTTGATTGATGGAGCCAGCGGATTGCCCAGCGGCAGCGGCGGAGAGGTTGAGGTGTCTTTGGACATTGAAATGGCGATTTCCATGGCGACGAATTTGTCCAAAGTGATCGTTTACATGGCGCCGAATGGCAGTCCTTGGGAAGACATTCTCAACCGCATGGCCAATGACAATCTGGCCAAACAACTCAGTTGTTCCTGGTATCAGCCCGGAGGCGTCGCAAGGCCGACGGCCGACGCGATTTTCCTGCAGATGGCGGCGCAGGGGCAGTCGTTCTTCAATGCCTCTGGCGATGCTGATGCTTATGCCGGGTTGATTGATTTTCCGGGGGACACTCCTTATCTCACACAGGTGGGCGGGACGACCTTGACCACGAGCGGACCAGGAGGCTCGTGGGTTTCAGAAACGGTCTGGAATTGGGGAATTGAGTATGGCCAGGACGGCATCGGCAGCGGCGGGGGGGTCAGCACGCAATATCCCATTCCGAGCTGGCAGACGAACATCAGCATGACGGCCAATCAAGGTTCGACAACGAAGCGCAACACGCCAGACGTGGCCCTGACGGCGGACGGGGTTTATGTTCGTGCGGATGGTCGCAACTACAACGTTGGTGGTACCAGTTGTGCGGCACCGTTATGGGCGGGTTTTGCGGCACTGGTCAATCAACAGGCTGCGGCCAGCGGAAAGCCGACGATTGGATTCATCAACCCGCTGGTTGAAGCGATTGGCACCGGACCCAATTACACTTCAGCTTTCCATGACATCACGACTGGCAACAACACCTGGAGCGGCAGCCCGACCAAATTTTACGCCGTTTCGGGCTACGACCTATGCACCGGCTGGGGAACCCCGGCCGGGCAAAAGTTGATTAACGCCTTGGCAAACCCCGAAGCTTTGTTAATCACTCCCAACTCCGGCTTCACTTCCATCGGCGGGGTTGGCGGACCGTTCACCACAACTTCCCAAAGCTTGTCGTTGACCAACGTGGGGACAAATTCACTGACTTGGAGTCTGGTCAACACTTCACTTTGGCTCAACGCTTCGACCAACGGCGGCACGCTGACGCCCGGCGGAGTTGCGGCCACCGTGACCGCGAGCCTGAACTCGGCGGCCAGCAATCTGGTCGTGGGGACTTACAGTGCGACGTTGTGGTTTACGAATCTCAACAGCCATGTTGGGCAAGGCCGTCAGTTTAATTTGTCTGTGATCAGCCCGCCAACGATTACAACCCAACCGACCAACCAGGCGGTGCTGGAGGGGGCTGCGGCAACATTCGCCGTGGCAGCCACCGGCGGTTTGCCGTTGTCCTATCAGTGGCAGGATAACGGAACCAACCTGGCCGACGGGGGCAATGTTTCCGGTTCGACGACGACCAACCTGACCATCGGCAACGTGTCTTCGGCCAATGTGGGAACCTATACAGTTACTGTGACCAATATTGCTGGTGTGGCGATCAGTTCCAATGCGTTCCTGATAATTACACCGTCACGGCCGGTTATTACCATGCAACCCTCCAACCAAACAGTGGTGGTGGAAGGAACTGTGCAATTCGTGGTATCAGTCGTTGGCAGCAAGCCCTTCTTCTACCAATGGAATTTCAACGGGACGAACATTAGTGGAGCGACCAACACGACACTGAGCTTGAACAATGTGGAGTTGAGTCAGGCGGGCAACTACGCGGTGTTAGTGACGAACTTGCTTGGTTCGGTTCTTAGCTCCAACGCGGTGTTGACAGTTATTCCATGTGATCCAGCGCCATCGGGTTTGGTGGCTTGGTGGCCCGGGGAAGGCAATGCCGATGATATCATCGGCACCAACAACGGTTCTCCTGTTGGTGCGCTTGGTTATGCCAACGGCG
>Ga0265340_10002201_pt1 | contig 11159 bp, 9 predicted proteins | sample 4CB225metaG_FD_202082 | JGI IMG/M metagenome (GOLD analysis project Ga0265340, IMG submission 202082) | Rhizosphere microbial communities from Carex aquatilis grown in University of Washington, Seatle, WA, United States - 4-CB2-25 metaG | ecosystem: Host-associated > Plants > Roots > Rhizosphere...
GATGTCGTTGGTCAGATCGAGGCCTTCGATAACCTGAATGTCAACGCCAAGCGCCTCGCGCGCTTGTGCAAGTTCTTTCTCGCAGTCGCCATATTGAAGGCTGACAAAGTGCACGCCGGGTGTTTTGAGGATCGGCCCCCACATCTCCAGCGCGCTGTAATATTTCGCACGTTTGGCATTCAACATCATGGAGCGCCAACAGATGCCTACTGTGGGGCCGGATTTTCCGGCTCGAAGAAGCGTGCGAAATTCCTCCGCGCGCTCCGGATCCGGTTTGAGGAAAGCCTGATGCGGGAAATCGTCGATGCGCTTGCGCAAGATATGAAGCGTCGTCCCCATCGGCACGTAAAAATCCAGTTCGTCTTTGCCCGCCGCGAAGGGCAGGAAACGAAGTGCCTTATTTCCGTCCTTGTCGAGGAGGGTGCGGTCGTCGTAGCTGCCGACGTCGGCATCCGGGAACGATCTCTTGAACAAGTTGACCAAACGTGGGTCGACCGCAATCTGCAATTTCCCATTGGGACCGACCGCGCGAGCGATATCGGGCAGGGTGTTCGCGAACATGAATTCGTCGCCGAGACCTTGCTCGCCGACCACCAGGATGCGTTTGCCGTCCAGTGGTTCGCCGGCCCAAATCGGCGCTTTGGTCATATGGTGGACATAGGCGCGAAAGCGCTCGTGGTTGCGGATTTCGTAATCGCGAAAGCCTTCATCCAACCGGCCCATACCGATCAGGCAAATGGAACGCGAATGCTGGCCCTCGATGCGCTCCGCCGGATCGACCACGCGCGCTAGCGCATTGTCGTAGGCCTCAAGCGCCTCGGGCAGCATGCCAAGATGCGAATACGCGTAACCCAGATTGTGGAAGAGACGCGCAAAGGTCGGATCGAGGCGGATCGCTTCCCGATAGAACACGAGGCTTTCGTCGGCCCGTCCGTCCTCGGCCAATACGGTTGCCAGCGAGTTCCACAAAATCGCTTCGGTCGGCATGCGGCAAATGGCGGAACGTAGCGTCTCGATCGCCGTTGCGGATTTTCCCATGTCGCCTTGCACGATGCCGAGATTGTTGTAGCCCAACGGCGAATCGGGACAGGCGGAGATGTAAAGCTGAAACATCTTTGCCGCACCGTCGATGAGTTTGAGATTCCACGCGGTAAGGCCGAGGTTGATGAGGAGTTCCGGGTCTTCGGGATCGAGCGCAAAGGCCCGCTCGTATGTAACAAGCGCTTTATGCAGGTGGCCCATTCTCTCCAACGCCATCGCCAAGACGTGGAAGGCTTTCGCATTGGTGTCGTCGATGTCGGTCGAGGCAAGCGCCAATTGGCCCGCGCGAACGATATCGCCGCGCCGCCACGCCTTGATTGCACGCCGCAACAGGCCGTTCGATTTGCGCCGTGCCAGCGCCGCATCGATCTCCTCTGAGAGCGCCTCCAGCTTGGCAAGGGCCTGCATTTTGGCGTCCATACCCGCGAGCGACTCCATGCTGCGGGCGGCAACGACCTGTGCCATTTGGCTGATTCCTCGACGATGTGACCCCCGCAGTAGAGCTTGGCTATGCTTAATCTCGCGTGAATGTGCTCATTCTCATTGCAAGGATATTATTAACTATGAGCGGTTAGTCTCAGCGTTCGAGCATGTCTGCATTCGATGGGGACCGCCGATGCCGCTGAAATTGTCGCTGAAGCCGGGCGAGAAATTTGTCTTGAACGGCGCCGTTCTAACAAACGGCGACAAGCGAATTAGCCTGGTCATTCAGAACAAGGCCTGCGTGTTGCGCGAAAAAGACATCATGCAGCCGGAGGAAGCGACAACGCCGGCGCGGCACATTTATCTGCCGATCATGATGATGTATCTCGACCCCGAAGGCAGCGAGCAACATTACATCGATTTTGCGCTGCGTATGACGGAGTTCATGGGTGCCATCCACAATCGTGCCGCTTTGGCGGCCTGTATTGAAATCAGCCGAGACGTGATGAGCGGCGCCTATTACAAAGCCTTGATGTTGTGCAGGAAGTTGTTCGAATTCGAGCAGGAACGGCTAAACTATGACCCTGAAAGCCTATCAAAATACGCAGCGCATTACTGAGGATCCGCGGCAGACCGAGTACCGTCTATTCGGCCAGGTCACTGGAGCGCTCATCGACGCGCAAAAAGCCGGCAAGAGCGGGGGTCCGCTTGCCGAGGCGATCGATTGGAATCGCAAACTGTGGCGAACCCTTGCTGCCGACTGTCTCGACGAGCGCAATCAATTGCCGCAGGACGTGCGTGCTCAGATCGTGTCGCTGTCACTGTGGGTAACGCGTTACTCCAAAGAGGTAACTCGTCAGGGCGTTTCGCTCGACCCTCTGATCGACGTCAACCGCACGATCATGCAAGGCCTCGAAGGCGCCGCCTGAAGCGGGCTAGGGATTTTTCTCCGAAAGGCCGGCTGCAAAGTCGGCCTTTCTGTTTTTTGCCGGGCGGCAAAAACTGCCCGTGGCCGCGGACCTCGCCGATAAAAAAATATATTTGAAAACAATAACTTACACATCTGCGATGGTGACAATCGCTTGGTATGGGCATTGCGAAGATGGGGCGGGGCATAGTGCCTCGAGATGCGCAAAACGCCGTCTGCTGACCAGAATGGAAATGGAGAACACACCATGCTTAGCGTGAACACCAACACCGGCGCCATGATTGCGCTGCAGTACCTCAATCAGACCCAGGGACAGATGGCCCAAGTGCAAAGTGCCATCAACACCGGCCTGAAAGTCGCGTCTGCCAAGGACGATGGCGCCACCTACGCCATCGCCCAGAACATGCGCGGCAACGTCGCTGGGTATACGGCGGTCACCGACAGCATCAATCGCGGCATGTCCACGGTCGATGTCGCCATGTCGGCCGGCCAGTCGATTTCCGACCTTCTGATCCAAATGAAGGAAAAGGCGCTCTCCGCGTCCGATTCTTCGCTCGACACGGCAAGCCGTCAGGCCCTGAACCAGGACTTCGTGGCTCTGCGCGATCAGATTTCGACCATCGTGAAGAACGCCGTGTTCAACGGCTTCAACTTGGTCGATGGTTCGACAACGCAAATCTCGGCGCTGGCTTCGGCCGACGGTTCGCGCCGTATTTCCGTGCCCTCCGAAAATATGTCCCTTTCGGGGTCCATCGTGACCGTGGCGACGACGGGCGCGATCTCCACGGCCGCCAGTGCTTCGACGATGGTGTCAACGATCCAGGCGTCGCTCAACAACATCGACTCGGCTCTGGCGAAACTGTCTGCGGGTTCGAAGAAGTTTTCGATTCAGCTCAACTTCGCCCAGAAGCTGTCCGATACGCTGACGACCGGCATCGGCAATCTGGTCGACGCTGATATGGCCACGGAGAGCGCGAAGCTCACATCCTTGCAAACCAAGCAGCAACTCGGCGTTCAGGCGTTGTCGATTGCCAATCAGGCGCCGTCGACGATCTTGTCGCTGTTCAGATAAGAAACTTCGGGACGAGGGGGATTGGAGCGGCGCGGGGATGTTCCCCGCGCCGCTCTCGTTTTAACCGGCAAGAATTGCCGCCCCCCGGCAACTTTTGCCGGTCTGTCGGTAAATAGTGCCGGGCAGAAACCGCCAACGGGCATTTTCGCGCCGATGGAATTTTCCGGCACTACAAACAATCGAGAGTAAAGCAATTCTTACTCTTCGTCGGCACGCTGATTGCCTTGTGATGTGCGGGGTCGAAACGCCCTTGAGCAAAACGCTCATGTCAAAACGCCAGAACGGAGGCAATAATGCTTAGCGTCAACACCAACAACGGCGCCATGATCGCGCTGCAGTACCTCAATCAGACTCAGGCCCAGTTGACGACGACTCAAAACGCCATCAGCACGGGTCTTAAGGTTTCGTCCGCGAAGGATGACGGCGCCACCTACGCCATCGCCCAGAACATGCGCGGCGACGTCGCCGGGTATACGGCGGTCACCGACAGCATCAATCGCGGCATGTCCACGGTCGATGTCGCCATGTCGGCCGGCCAGTCGATTTCCGACCTGCTGGTCCAAATGAAGGAAAAGGCGCTTTCCGCGTCCGATTCTTCGCTCGACACGGCAAGCCGTCAGGCCATGAACCAGGACTTCGTGGCTCTGCGCGACCAGATCTCGTCCATCGTGAAGAACGCCGTGTTCAACGGCTTCAACATGGTCGACGGTTCAACAAACCAGATCACGGCGCTGGCTTCGGCCGACGGTTCGCGCCGCATTTCCGTGGCTGCCGAAAATATGTCGCTGTCGGGGTCCATCGTGACCGTGGCTGCGACCGGCACGATCTCCACCGCCGCGAGTGCTTCGACGATGGTGGCGACGATCACGGCATCGTTGCAGAATGTCGACGCGGCTCTGTCGAAGCTGTCTTCGGGTTCGAAGAAGTTCTCGATCCAGGCCGAATTCGCCCAGAAGCTTTCCGATACGCTTACAGCAGGTATCGGCAATCTGGTCGACGCCGACATGTCCAAGGAGAGCGCGACGCTCACATCCCTGCAAACCAAGCAGCAACTCGGCGTTCAGGCGTTGTCGATCGCCAATCAGGCGCCGTCGACGATCTTGTCGCTGTTCCGGTAAGCATTTTTTCAAACCGGCGGACGCATTGGCGTCCGCCGGCGCTTTCCCGAATGGCGGGTGCCGCTTGTTGCGGCATTGCCCAGGGCGTGGGTTGGGGGTTCTCAAAAGAAGGTGCGGGCGGAGAAGTTTCTCCGCCCGTAGCCCTTTCAATGGTCTAGAATGTTCCCAACGGTGCTCGCAACGCGCTCGACATCGTCCTGGGTCATCGATGCGAAAAAAGGCAGGCTGAGCGCGCGGGCATAATAGCGATCCGCGCCCGGAAGGTTGGAGACGCCGTAACGGTGTGCGTAATAGGGTTGCCGGTGGACCGGATAATAATGGACCTGGCTGCCGATTCCTTCGTCCGCCAGCCGACGCATGAACCGCGCCCGGCTGATGCCGAAGGAATCAAAGTCGATCTGGACGGCGTAAAGATGCCATGCCGGCAGACAGTTTCCGTGCCGGGAAACGGGACGCAAGCGGGGCGCATAAGGCGCCAAAAGTTCGTTATAAGCCGCCGCCAGAGCTCGGCGCCTTGCCAGGAAGCGATCTAGTTTCGCCAACTGCGACAATCCGAGCGCACACTGGATGTCGTTTGCACGCCAATTGAATCCGGCCTCGACCAGCTCGTAATACCAGGGATTTGGCTGGCCGGTCGCGTCGAAGGCATCCTCGGTGTTCGCGAAATCCTGGGTGTCGCGTGTCATCCCGTGATTGCGGACACGCATCAGGATTTTGGCCGTCTCGTCGTTGTTGGTTGTCACGGCACCACCTTCGCCCATGGCGATGGCCTTGACCGGATGGAAGGAAAACACACTCAGATCGCTAAATGGATTCGCCCCGATAGGACTCCGCGTCCCGCTTGCCGCGACGATTTGTGTGCCCAACGCGTGACAGGCATCGTCGACGATCCGCATGCCGTTCGCTTGTGCGATGGCGAAGATCTCCTCAACTTCGCCGCACTGCCCATTCAAATGGACGTTGAAGACGGCATCGGCACCGCCGGCCCGGCTGATCGCCTCTGCCAAATCGCATGGGCGCATCAAACCGCTCTCGGGATCTACATCGGCAAAAACAATTTCGGCACCATTCAGATGAGGTGCACTTGCCGTCGCAAGGAATGTGATCGACGGTACGATGACTTTCGTTCCGGGGCCGAGGTTCAGCGCATGTGCCGCCATGTAAAGGGCGGCTGTTCCGTTGGCGCAGACGACGGCATGCCTTGCCCGGACCGTGCTCGCCAGCGCCGCTTCGAAGCGCCCGACCGCTGGGCCGGTCGTCAGGAAATCGCTACGCAGAGTTCCGCAAACGGCGTCGATGTCGTCTTGTTCGATGACTTGCCGGCCGTAAGGTAAAAATGGCTTCGCGTCATCCGCTAGGCGTGACCTTTTTAGTGCCGGCAGGTTCACGCGTACGCCTCTTGAAGCAGTAGGTGCAAACCGCGCGCGTCCAGCATTTCCGGGTTGCTGTCGCTGGAATAGGCGAAACCCTCGTTCACGGGCTTGGCGCCGCGATTCAGGTATGCTTCCCTTGCAGCGGCTGCAAAGCTCGCCAGAATGACATAGCGGTCGTCAAGCTCGACGGTCCAACGCGAATCGTCGGCCGGAATCATTGTCTCGTGCAATTTCTCTCCGGGGCGAATGCCGACCACGCGTTGGCCGAGCGCCGGTCCGATGAGGCTGGCAAGTCCCGTAATTGTCGTCGACGGAATCTTCGGTACGAAAATCTCGCCGCCTCGAGACAACTCCATGCTCGAAAGCACGAAATTTACGCCCTGCGTCAAGGTGATCCAAAAGCGTGTCATCCTGGGATCGGTAATCGGCAGTTCCCCCGCGCCGCTTTCCGCCAGTTTCTTGAAGAAGGGGACGACAGAGCCGCGTGAACCGACCACATTGCCGTAGCGCACCACGGCGAAGCGCGTGCCATCCGCGCCCGCCAGGTTATTTGCAGCGACAAAGATCTTGTCGGAGGCGAGTTTTGAAGCGCCGTAAAGATTGACCGGATTGGCGGCCTTGTCCGTGGACAAGGCTATGACCTTGCGCACATTGCGTCTGAGTGCCGCGTATACGACGTTTTCCGCTCCAAACACATTCGTCCGGATGCATTCGAAGGGATTGTACTCGGCGGTTGGAACTTGCTTCAACGCAGCCGAGTGAATGACGTAATCGACGTCCCGCATCGCCATCTCGAGGCGGTCGCGGTCTCGCACGTCGCCAATAAAATAGCGCATGAACGGATGCCGATCCATCGGAAAGACCTGCTCCATCTCGTATTGCTTGAGCTCGTCGCGAGAGAAAATGATCAGTCGGCGCGGTTTGTATTGTTCGATGACGGTCCGCACGAAGTGTTTTCCGAACGAACCAGTGCCACCGGTGATCAGAATGGATTTGTCGTTGAGATCCAGCCAGGGCTGCGTGAAATCGCGCAGACCGCTTGGTGCGGGTCCGACGACGTCCTCATCTTCTTGGGTCGCCAGATAAATCTTTTTCGCCCGCTGAGCCATTATTTCCGCCCCGATTTTGCAGAAATCATGGTTACAGAAATTGGTTACCGCCCTCTAAAGCACTGCGCTAACGCTGAAACGCAAACGCCGCGGGCCGGCTTGAAAGGGCGTCGGCAGACGGGTGTCGTCCAGTTCCATCGCCGACAGGGCCAACTGGCAGAACAGGCTCCCCCGCATGCGCCGATGGGTCAAAAGGCCGAGCAACGGTGCCGTCGCACGGTCGACCTCGATTCTGATGCGGGCTCTGTCATCGCCCAATTCCGCCCACCCCTCGGTCATCGCCAAGCCATGCGAGGCCGAAACCAGGAACGAGACCGGTGCTCCGTGGTCGACCGCTTCTCCGGCGAGGAAAAAGGTTTCAAATTCCTTGCCGCCGTTGTGGGTCGTTAAGAAAAGCCTATCCCAGGAGAATGCTGACGGCAGCAAGGTCAGGTGTCCCACACGCAAACTGCCTCTGCCCCAATTGTCCCAATGGAACGTCAGATCGAAGTCGATTCGGGGCTCATGGCCGTGAAAGCGCAGTGTCTTCTCGATCGGGCCCTTCGGCGTATCTATGCGGCCAAACGCGAGTACATCTTCACCGTCCCGCCACAGCCGTGTCTCGCACCATTCCAGATCGGTGACCTTATGGTCCCCGGGCGTCTCGAAGACGCTGTTTCCCGTGTACCAGTCGGCCTGAAGCGCGATGTCGTCGAAATGCCCAAGGGGCAGGTTGCCGATCAGTGCTTCGCCGCCAAACTGCACTGATGACATCGCAAGCCCGCGTCGGCGGTCGAGCCGCGCGGTGATCGATGGCGTGACAACGTCGATATAGCGCTCGTTGCGCTTGGTACCATACGGCGCCGGAGTGGGCCAAGACTCGGCGGCGCCCCAACGGTCCAGCCCGTCATTGAGCCTCCGGCAAAACGCATCCCAACGCTTTTGCGTAATGTGCGTGCGAAAATCGCTTGCCCAGAGATAACAGAGCTCTTTCCAGTCTGCCTGGCTGCCTTTTGATGCGACGAGACCGCGATAGATGCGCTCGCAAGCGGCATTTATTGCAAGATCGTCGCGGCCTGTAACGGCCCAGCGCGACAAATTGTATTTCCGCTGCTTTTTGACCGGGATCGGGCAAACGGCCGTTTCCAGCCGCAAGGGTTGGTATTTCGGCGCCGTGCCGGAAAGAACGCGTGATGGCGGAACGATTTCGCATGCCGGTTCCAGCGCAAGGCGCGAAAACGCCTCTGCAATCTTGTCCCACTCGCCACCGTTGTTCTTTTCTTCGGTGCGGTAGCGCCCGGGCCTGAAATCGAAGATCTCTGCATCGCTTGCATGGATGCACAACGCCCGGCGCTGTTCGCCGCGATGCGTGCGGATATACGCCAGATAGTCGTCAAGCGAGATGTCGCCATGGGCAAAACGCTGAAGCTTCTGGAATGCCACAGTGTTGGTCCAGATGAGACCGATGGCACGGCCGTCGGCGCCTAGGGCGCGCTGCGGGCGGTAGCGCGCTTCCGCCGGCCACTGGTGATGCGACGAGGGATTGTCCCAGTCCATCAGCAGCGTGCGATAGCCGGCGTCGAGATAGAGGCCGACAAGTCCGCCGGAATAGGCCTGTTCGTTGACCAGCGCGATCACCGGTTTAATACCAAGAAGCCGCTGATAGATTTCATTGCCGATGGCCAGATTGGCCTCTGTGACCCGCGCCGGCACCAGCGGTCCTATCATCTGCGAGTAACCCGCGCCGATGAATTCGACCCGACCGGATGCAATCAGGCGCTTCAGAGCCTCGATCCATTGCGGATCGCGGGCGGCGATCTCCTCCAAGGTGAATCCGGAAGCTTCCACGCCTATCGGACCGCATTTTTCCGCAAGTCGAAGCAGCGGCCAATAGCAGCGCGCGATGACTTCATCGCGTTGTTCTTCCTCGATCGAAGAGAAGGCGATGTTCATATGGAAAAAGGCAAAGAGCTGCAGCGTGCCTGTCGCCACGTCGAATTGTCGGTTGGGAAATGGCGCGTTCATGCGATTACGAACTTGAGACAGGAAAGCGCATCGTTGGCCGCTTTCAGCGCCACGTCGCGCGTGGGCCCGCTGGCCAGCACCATGGCTGCCGAGGGGCGTTTGTCGCCGGCCGACAAGATGACATCTCCCGGCTTGGCCGTAACAATGACGTCGGCGATGCCTTCTATGCGGCGTGCTTCTTCGGCGCCGGAAATCGAAATCACGCGGCCGGCAGGCGGGAAGGCATAACGCTGGATGACAGGCGTGAGATGCTTCGGTTCGAGGTCAGCAGGCTCTATAGGTTCTCCCAGCGCGACCTTGATGGCGTTTTCGATGAAATCGACGCCCGTGTTGAGCGGGATTTCGCGGGTACAGAAGAAGCCACCCGATAGCCGGGCCGCCAATTCGATGACAAACGGCTCGCCGTTGTGGACGACGATGTCGCCCTTGACCGTGCCGTCGGTCACGCCGAGCGCGGTGGCGGCACGCGCCACCACATCCTTCACCTTGGCTTGAAGCTCGGGCGGCAGGTGGCTCGGCAGATCGCCGCCATTCTCGATGAAATAGGGCGCATATCGCTCCAAATATTCGTAATTGCGGTCGGAGAAGCCCGGCGTATAGCAGCGGCCGCCCACCACAATCGATTCGGTGGAGATTTGCGGTCCGTCCAGATATTGCTCGACCATGACGCGGTCGCTTGGCGAATGGGAGCGAGCGAACAAGAAGGCCTTGGTGAGGTCCTCGACCTGCAGCACCCGTTGCACGCCGCGTGAGCCGCGGCTGTCGACGGGTTTGATCACGAGGTCGCGCCCGCGTTCGACCGCGAAGCGTTGTAGCGCCTGCGGCGTTTCCACTTCCGAAAACCACGGGATGGGAACGCCCGCTTCGGCGAAGCGGCGCTTCATGGCGAGTTTGTCACATGCCAGCTCGGCGCTGCGGCGAGAGATTCCCGGCAGGTTGAGGCGCTCGGCCACAGCTGCCGTTGTCAGTGGCGCATCTGCGGCAACACAGATGACGCCGTCGATCTTACGAATCTTTCGGCTGTAGCGCTCCGCCGCTGCCGTCGTTTCGGCGGGTCCATAGACGTCAGCAATCAGACAGGAATCCGCATGCGCAAAACCAGGGGCCTCGGGATCGCGATCGGAGACCACGACATGAAGCCCCATTTGCTTGGCGCGCAGTGCGGCGTCTGCCGCTTCGACGCCGCCCGAAACGATCAGCAGCGTTTTGTCCATCAAAAATACAGCCCGCCGTTGACGTTGATGGTCTGCGCCGTGATGTAAGCCGATGCTTCGCTCGCAAGGAACACCACAGCATCGGCGACTTCGCGGGAGGCGCCCAGGCGCTTCAGGATGATGGCCTCGGCCGCTTTCTGCACGCTGGCCGCCGCCATGCCGGCCGCCGCCATGTCCGATGCGATAAGGCCGGCCGCAACCGTGTTCGAACGGACGTTGTGAGGCGCGCCAAAACGCGCGATCACCTGAGCCAGGGAGATCAGTCCGGCTTTCGAGGCCGCATAATGGGCCGTGCGCGGTCCGCCATATTGGCCGCTGACGGAACCGATGTGCACGATGCTGCCGCCGCCGGCCTCGGTCAGGAGTGGCAGGAAGGTCTGCGCGCAAACGAACGGACCTTTGAGATTGGTGGCGAGAATTGTGTCCCAATCCTCGTCGGTCACTTGGTCGAAGTCGGTCGGCTTGTTGATGCCCGCGTTGTTCACAAGAATCGAGATCGGCCCGAAACCTCGCGCATCCTTGGCCGCGGCGACGACGCTTGCGCGTTCGGTCACGTCCATCTGCAGAGCCAGAGCGCGCCGGCCCATGGCTTCGATCAGTTGAGCGACTTTCTCCGCCTCGGCGCGAGTCTCGCGAAACGTCAAAACGACGTCGGCGCCGGCCTCGGCAAGACCAAGCGCGATGGCGCGCCCGATGCCGCGGCTGCCACCGGTGACGACAGCGTTCCTGCCCGCAAGCGAGAAGCGACTCATTGGACGGCCCTTTTGCGTGAGATGGCGCGCTTTGCAGCGTCGGCGATGAACGGCGCGGTAATGCCGAAATGCTCGGCCAGTTCTTCGGGCTCGCCGGATGTGCCGAACGTGTCCCTGAGGCCAAC
>Ga0265340_10002202_pt1 | contig 11159 bp, 9 predicted proteins | sample 4CB225metaG_FD_202082 | JGI IMG/M metagenome (GOLD analysis project Ga0265340, IMG submission 202082) | Rhizosphere microbial communities from Carex aquatilis grown in University of Washington, Seatle, WA, United States - 4-CB2-25 metaG | ecosystem: Host-associated > Plants > Roots > Rhizosphere...
AAGCCGCGCAAGCGAAGGATCGCGGCGCAGCACGGCCGCGGGAAACTCGCTTCGCAGGCTGGCCTCGGCCTCCGCCTTGGTGGCCGCAAGCGAGAGCCAGCACAGCCCGCGCTCCGTCGCTCCAACGATCACCCATCCAAACGGCGAACGGGCCGAAGCCCACGCGATCTGCTCGCCTTTGCCGCCCTGGGCAAACCGCGCCGGCGTCATGCCCAGCTGGTTCCCTTCGTAGGCGCGACTCGACGATCCGAAACCGGCGGAGTAAATGGCATTGGTCACGCTCTCGCCCTGCTTCAGTGCGCCGCGCAGCCGCCCCTCGCGCATCGCGCGTTGATATTGCAGCGGGCTCACGCCCATCTCGCGCTTGAAGAGGCGCTGTACAGTGAACGGACTCAAGCCAGCAACGCGCCCCAACTCTTGGAGCCGCACAGGCCGGTCGAGATTCTTCTCGATATGCGCACGAATCTCATCCAAAGGTCTGCTCGATGCAATGGTGGTGGCAGGACTGCACCGTTTGCAGGGGCGAAATCCCGCGGCATGCGCTTCCGCGACGGACCGGAAAAAGCGCACGTTTTCGCGCAGCGGCCTGCGGCTGGCGCAACCCGGCCGGCAGAACACGCCCGTGGTCGCCACACCATAGAAGAAGCGTGCCTGCGGATCGCGGGCCGCGAGCTGTTTCCAGGCGGTGTCGGAATCGAGCGCCGAGGCCGTTTGCGAGTTGGGAAACGGGGTCATGAATGGAACGCTGGCCGCTGCGATGTTTGAAATGTTTGAATTGCTGCTCATGAACATTATCGTCGCCGATCTGCGCCGCAGCTGCACTCCGATTCTTGCGCGCAATTCATTTTCTCGGCAAGCTCTTGCTTTGGCTTACATCGCCTTTCAGGAGTGCCTCTGCCCTCACCAGATCCTCCTCCGTATCCACGCCGATCGTGTCTCTCGGCGCATCGGCCACATAAATCGCGATTCCGTTTTCGAGCAGGCGCAATTGCTCCAGCCGCTCCAGCTTCTCAAGCGGCGAGGGTGGCAGCGTGGCAAACCGTTCCAGCGCGGCCTTGCGATAGGCATAGATGCCCAAGTGTTTGCGATAGCCGGTAAAGCCCGTCGCGTCGCGGTCAAAGGGGATGGTCGCGCGTGAAAAATAGAGCGCGCGTCCATCGAGCGCCGTGACTACCTTCACCGCGTTGGGATTGGTGACCTCGTGCGGAGGGCAGCGCACCGCCAGCGTGGAGACCTCTACCTCCGGCCGCGCGAAGAGATCGAGAAGCGGCGGAAAGAAGTCGGGTGTGAGGGTCGGCTCGTCGCCTTGAATATTGACGTAGATGTCTGCGGCGAGCTGGCGGGCCACATCCCTCACTCTGTCCGATCCACTGGGGCAACTGGGCGAGGTCATCACCACAGGAATTGACCGTGAGCGGCACGCCTCCGCCACTTCATCCGCATCGGTTGCGACAACCACCGGGTCCATCAGTCCGCTTGCACTCGCCGCGCGCCACACCCACTCCACCATGGGCCGCCCGGCAATGGGGCGCAGCACCTTGCGCGACATACGTGTGGAACCAAGACGCGCGGGAATCACGGCCGCAATGCGGAGGGGGCTCATGCAGACGAGTGTACATGGGCGCGGAGCGGCGACCTCAGGTCGTTAACTCCGCTAACGCTCGCTCGGCGCATGCCAGGCCTTCGGCTGCGGCGTCAGCGCTTTCGCTTTGGCGTTCGGCGTGGATGAACTCGACGTCGGTAAGGCCAATGACGCCGAGAATCGCGCGCAGGTAGGGCTCCTGATGATCGAAAGTCTGGAGCGGCGAGCCAGCTGGGTATACGCCCCCTCGCGCGGAAAACACGAAGACTCTCTTGCCCGGCGGCACAAGAGACGCAACGCCGTCAGCGGTAAATGCAAACGTCCGCCCCTCGCGAACGATCATGTCGATCCATGCTTTCAGCGACGCAGGAACCGACAGGTTCCACATCGGCGCCGCGAGCACTAGCACATCGGCGGCCAGAAGCTCGTCGACGAGGCAGTCAGAAAATTCAAGCGTCCGCATCTGTTCCGAGGTCAGCTTGGCCGGCGGTGTGAAGAACGCGTCGATCGTTGCCTCGTCGAGGTAAGGAAACCCATCCAGCGACGTGTTGCGATGCACCACCGTGCCTCCCAGGTTTTCGCGCTTCCAGGTTGCCACGAAGGCGGCGGCAAGGCGGCTCGAAATGGATCCGGCGCGAGGGCTGGAATCGATGTGCAGTAAGGCGGGCATGGGAGTTCTCCTCGAATGATGCGAATCGTACAAAGGAATTGTCCAGAAGCATGAGTTTATGCCGTTTGACCTGCCATTCTCGTCCCCTTATCATCGAATTTGGCGCTGCTGCGCGTTGTTGATGGGCCAGCGCTCCCACCCGGCGGAGTAGCTCAGATGGTTAGAGCGACGGATTCATAACCCGTAGGTCGGCAGTTCGATCCTGCCCTCCGCCACCATAAGATCAGTGGTTTAGCAGGTTTCCTTCGAAATTGCCTCGAATTGCGATTTCAGTTAAAAAGTCATAGCGCGGCATGGAAGAATCTCCACCCGCAATTCAGGGCGTTTTCGGGTGTGGCGGCCCTTCCTTATCGCTGAGCGTGGCCCGTGCCGCAGTGCGGGGCCGGGAGCATTGAAGCTTTCCAGGCTCGCGTACAATAAACCCATCCAGCCCGGGAGGCTGAAGCCCTGTGGCCGCGACTCTAACCCCTTTGCTTGCTTTGATCAGCCTGCCAGGGGGAGTGGTGCGTTCGGCCGCGGCCTATCTGGCTTTTGCTCCGGAAGGCGCCCTCCACCACTACCTGAGAATGCAGTACGCCGACCAGACCTTTAAAGGGCTTTACCACTGGAATCTCTTTGACGCGCTGGTGCTTTTGCCGTACTTCGCAGTGATGCTCGTGCTTTCGCTTTACGGCCTTCACCGCTACGCGATGGCGTATCACTATTTCAAGTTCCGCAAGAACTACGATCCAAATCCTCCGCGGCAATTTGACGAGCTGCCGCTGGTCACGGTCCAACTACCGATCTTCAATGAACAGTTCGTCATCGACCGCCTGATCGAAGCCGTCTGCGCGATGGAGTATCCGCACGAGAAGATCGAGATCCAGGTGCTGGACGACTCGACCGACGAGACCTGTGAGGTGGCCTCAGCCATCGTGGAGCGGTACGCAGCGCTGGGTCACAACATCGTCTACATTCATCGCAAGAACCGGCACGGCTTCAAGGCCGGGGCGCTCGGCGCCGGACTCAAAGTGGCGAAGGGCGAGTTCATCGCCATCTTCGATGCCGACTTTGTGCCGCCAGTCGACTGGCTGATGAAGGTGATCCACCACTTTGCGGAACCCCATATTGGGATGGTGCAGACCCGCTGGACTCACCTGAACCGCGACTACAGCATCCTGACCCAGATCGAGGCGATTCTGCTGGACGGCCACTTTGTTCTGGAACACGGCGCGCGTGCCCGGTCCGGAGAGTTCTTCAATTTCAACGGAACGGCGGGCATGTGGCGGAGACAGTCTATCCACGATGGCGGGGGCTGGCAGCACGACACGCTGACCGAGGACACCGACCTCAGCTACCGGTCGCAGATGGCGGGCTGGAAGTTCAAATACCTGCCCGATGTGGAGTGTCCTTCGGAACTGCCCATTGAAATGACGGCCTTCAAGACTCAACAAGCGCGCTGGGCCAAGGGGCTGATCCAGACCGGCATCAAGATTCTGCCCAGGGTCTTCCGCTCCAACGCGCCGATGCGCAATAAGATCGAGGCCGTTTATCACTTGACAGCGAATATGAGCTACCCGCTGATGGTGATCATGTCGGCGCTGCTCATCCCCGCCATGATCTGCCGTTTCTATCAGGGGTGGTTCCAGATGCTGATCATCGACGTGCCGCTGTTTTGCGCGTCGAGCTTTTCCATCGCTGTGTTTTACGTGATGAGCGAGCGTGAGATTTACCCCAAAGCATGGAAGAAGACGATCTACTATCTTCCATTTCTCATGGCATTGGGCATCGGCCTGACCGTGACCAACACCAAAGCCGTGTTGGAGGCGCTGCTGGGAATCAAGAGCGCGTTCGTGCGCACGCCGAAGTACCGTGTGGCGCAGAAGGGCGAAAAGTCTCAGGCCGCGAAGTACCGCAAGCGCCTTAAGCTGACGCCATGGATCGAGCTTTTGCTGGGCTGCTACTTCGCCGCGGCCATTTACTACACCTTCACCAACGACAACTTCTTTACTGCGCCGTTCTTGATCCTCTTCGTCGTCGGCTACTGGTACACGGGCTTGATGAGCCTGCTGCAGGGCCGGTTCGAGCGCTGGCGTACGGGCGTGAACACAGACGAATCCAGCCCCAAGCCATTTCCGGTTGGAGTGTGATGTTCTCATCTTACGGGCGCAAGCAAAGAGGACCGTTCGCTAGAAGGTTACCTGCGTGTGGAGCGCAAGCACGGCGGCATAAGTCCTGTGCTACATTTGCGCCATGGTGTTGAAAGATCTGGCGATCGCTGGCCTGTTGGCCTTCATGGCTTTGGGGCCCGCGGCAAGTACCGCACAGACTGCAAATCTCCCATCGAGCAATGCAAGCGCGCCCACTCCCGCCGCATCGCCTGTGAGTGCGCCGGGCGCTGCCAATCCAGCGCCGCAAACCAATTGCCAGGGCGGTCCGTGCGACGCTCCTCCGCCGCACATCACCATTGCAACTCCGGCGCCGGCGCCCGCACCGTGGCCATTGCAGGAGCGGATCAGTTGGGCAGCGAACCTGATTCTTGTTTTCATCGCCTACATGGGAGTCATGCTGGGCCTCTCTGCGCTGCGGAAGATTGAGCGGCAGACGCGTTTTGGCGAAATCGCAGCTCAGGCCGCCGCCGATAGCGCAAAAGCAGCGTTGATGTATGCCGAAGCCCAGGCGCAGTCCCAACGGCCCTGGCTTGTCGTCACCGCGGAGGCCGAGCCCGGCCCCAACAACAGGTTTACGGTCGTTGCTACGAATCGAGGACGCAGTCCCACGAAGCTCGTTACGCTTGTTGATGAAATCGCGATCGCGCGGGATGAATCCCACCTCCCGCTTGCACCGGTTTTCAAGAGTGCGCCAGAGCCTCCGCGCGTTCCCATCATCCTGTTGCCCGGAGAATCGAAGGGACTCAAGACCTTTAGCCGCGAAGATGTTAGCTCGGTTTGCGAGACCCCTGAGGAGCTGCGGCGCCTGGAGGTATGGGAGACCAGGATCTACCTCTACGGCGAGGTCAACTATGTGGACTTGCGCGCGCCTGCGGGCAATGAGCCGTATACGACCGGGTGGTGCTGCTGGTATATCCACGGCCAACAGAAGAGCGGCCTGGTCATCGCCGGCCCGACGGAGTACAACCGGCATACGTAGGCAGGTGCTCGATCAAACCCGCTTTGCTGGGGCAGGGGCGCCGGGCGATCCGCCATTTTTGCCGCTATTTGCCGCTATTTGCGCAGCAATTTGCGATAGTACTTCTGGCTCGATTCGTCGGGCGAAAAGCGCAGCCGGCTGTAATTCGTTTGCGCGCCGTCGCGGCCCCAGCAATAGTTGTTATTCCATGCGCACTCAAGCTCATGAGGAATGAGCAGACTTTCGTAGTCGGCGCAGGTTCTTAAGGCAAGTTCTTGCTTGCGGCGGACACCACGGTGGGCCATGCGCTTGTCTTCTTTCGCGCTGGCGGCGCCCGCAATCGCCGCGAAGGGGCGGCGAATTGAACGGCTCATGACAAACTCCAGGACGCAGTTGCGTACCTATGTCATGGCGTTCCTCCTTCTTTTTTCAGTTCACACTGAAGCGGTGGATGCGGATGAAACTCCGCGCATTCATTTGACGAGAAATCCAACCGAATTGTTGCGGTGCCTGGCCGAATTTGGTGTTGAGATGGGGAGCCGGGAATCGAGCTTGTAGTTTTACCGACCCGTGCCGCCTACCGTCATCTTGTCCAGCTTGATGGTCGGCATGCCGACGCCGACAGGCACGCTCTGGCCATCTTTGCCGCAGGTTCCGATGCCTTCGTCGAGCTTCAGATCGTTGCCCACCATCGAGACATACTTCAGCGCTTCCGGCCCGTTGCCGATCAGCGTGGCGTCGCGTACCGGCGCGGTCACTTTGCCGTTTTCAATCAGGTAAGCCTCAGAAGCCGAGAAGACGAACTTGCCGTTCGTGATGTCCACCTGCCCGCCGCCGAAATTCACCGCGTAGAGCCCGCGCTTTACGCTGTGCAGAATGTCTTCGGGCGCGTCATCGCCGGCCAACATGTAGGTGTTGGTCATGCGCGGCATGGGAATCGACTGGTAGCTCTCGCGCCGTCCCGATCCCGTGTTGGCCATGCCCATGAGCCGCGCCGAAAGCTTGTCAGACAGATAACCCTTGAGCACGCCGCCTTCGATCAGGACGGTTTCCTGCGTCGCCGATCCTTCGTCGTCGACATTCAGCGAGCCGCGGCGGCCGGCCATCTTGCCGTTGTCCACGACGGTCACCTTCGGGCTCGCCACCGCCTGACCGATCAACCCTGCGAACGCCGACGTCTTCTTGCGGTTGAAGTCGGCCTCGAGTCCGTGTCCCACCGCTTCGTGCAGCAGAATCCCCGGCCACCCCGGACCGAGCACGACTTCCATCTCACCCGCGGGAGCAGGCACCGCGCCCAGTTGCAGAATCGCGCCACGCGCGGCCTCGCGCGCCAAAGTCTCCGGGCTTTTGCTCCCGTCAAATTGGTCCAGCCCGGCGCGACCTCCGCCACCTGCCGCGCCTTTGGTGGTGATTGCGCCATCCTTCGCGATGACCCACACATTCAGCCGGCATAGCGGCTGCGTGTCGCTGGCGAATGCACCGTCCGACGCAGCGATCAGGATCCGCCGCAGTTCCTCGCTGTAACCGGCGCGCACCTGCACGATGCGCGGATCGTAGGCCCGGGCAGCGCGGTCAGCGCGCAGAATCAGCTCCAGCCGGGCCGCCAGATCCACGTCATAGCCGCCAAGCGGCACCGGATAGAGATCGGCGCCACGCGTCTCGGTAAATCCCTGGATCGGCTGTTTCGCGGGACCGGAGGCAATCAGCGCCGCCGTGCGCGCAGCATGCAGCAGCCGCTCCGCGCTCAGATTGTCGGTGTATGCATAGCCGGTGCGTTCGCCGCTCAGGACGCGGATGCCGCATCCGGCGCTGGTGCCCTGGCTGGCCGATTTCACAATCTGCTCGTCCACACCCAGCGCAGTTGCCGTAACCGACTCGAAGTAAAGGTCAGCGTAGTCGCCGCCGGCGCTCAGTGCTTCGCCCAGGCAGCGCTCCAGCAGCCGCTCGGTCAGGCCGAATTTCTCAAAAAAGTAACGCCGATGGCTTGAATTTGGGGAAGTTTCCGAATGCGTCATCGTAATCCAAGTGTACTCTGCCCGCGTCTACCATTCAGGTGCGGAAGCACGTTCGTGTCCGACGCAATTCGCATAGTTGTTCATCGGATACGTGGGTCTCCGGCGTGCCTCCGCAAGGAATTGAAACCATGCTAGGATTCGAGCCATGAAGAAACTACTTGCGGCAGCTCTGCTGTTGATGACGTTCGCAAGTCCGGCGTTCGCTTACGGGCAGCACAACCATCATCATCACCACCACAACCACCACCATCATCATCACCATTCCGCCTGAGTTCAGGTCGCCGCTCAAGGCAACCGGCCTATGGTCTGCCCGCTCCGCGGGCGCAGTTCCATCCGTGCGCCCGGGCGTGGTAAGTTCTTGCCATGGCCGAACAGGAAGACCTGCGGTACCCCATTGGGCGATTCCGTCCGCCGACTGAGGACACGCCCGTCTTGCGTGCAGCACAGATCGAAACTCTGCGTTTGCTCCCTGAGCGGTTGCGGTCGGCTGTGGCCGGCCTTAACGACGCACAGCTCGACACGCCCTACCGCGACGGCGGATGGACAGTGCGCCAGGTGGTTCATCACTTCGCTGACAGCCACGCCAACAGCTACGTGCGCTTCAAACTCGCCCTTACCGAGGATTGGCCGACGATCAAGCCGTACGACGAAGCCGCGTGGGCGCGGCTGCCCGATTCAAGCCAGGCGATTGAGCCATCACTCATTTTCATGACCGGGTTGCATCAGCGCCTGGTTGCTCTTCTCGAGTCGATGACGGAAGAGGATTTCGAGCGAGGCTTCAATCATCCAGAACGAGGGCGGATAACTCTTGCCGCGAACCTGGCGCTTTACGAATGGCACTCGCGCCACCACACGGCCCACATCACCAGCCTGCGCGCCCGACAGGGCTGGTAAAAGACCATGAACCCCGGCGAAGCACCCCATCGACAAAAGCATGTCGCTGGGGGCGCAGGGGCAGAACCTGCCTCGCCAACGCTGCTGGCGCAAACCATAGAATCCTATCTCGCCGATCATCCCGGGGCCGCGCTTCTCGAAGATGGCCGCGTTGTCTTTGACATGCGCACCGCGCACTACTCGGTCGGCGAGTCGCACGGCCGCTGCCTGCTCCAGCTATGGAGCGACGAGCGCAACATTGTGCGCACGGTTGTCGACGTAAAGGAGCGCGCGCAGTGCCTGCGGCTCGTCACGCGGCACATGGGCGCAGCCAAACCGCAATCGCTCGAGCTCGCGCCCACCAGCGACCGCCGCACGCCCACCGCCCGCGACACAGCACGCCGCAACTACCTGCGCCTACTGGAGCGCGTACTCGCCCATCACTTCATCGGCGCCAGGGTCGACGGCTTGCGCACGGCCATGGATCTGGAGCACAGCTTCGGTCCCGCCTATGTGCGCGGCAGGCTGCTCAAGGGCTCCGCGGCCGATGCAGTCATCGGCGTTGGCGAAGCCGAATCCACGTCGACGATCGACGGCATTCTCACTCTGGGAATTCTGTGGCTCAACTATTGCCGCCAGCACGGCGACGCCCGGCGCCATTTCGGGGGCCTGAAAGTCATTGTTCCCGCGGGAGCCTGGCGCACCACGGCCGAGCGCATGGCGTGGCTGAACCACGCCGCAGCCGATTTCGAGTTATTCACGCTCAACGAGCGCGGCGAAGAGCTCGCGCAGGTGGACTTCCGCGACACGGGCAACCTGGAGTCGCGCCTCGTCCATGCATTCTCGTCGACAGCCGCACTCGGGCGCTGCCAATCCGGAGTTGATCGGCTTCTTGCGCTCGTCCCCGATGCCGCGCGCGAACGCGTCGAGATTCGTCCCCACTCGGCGACTGAGGTTGGCCTTCTGCTGCACGGCCTTGAGTTCGCCCGTGTGCGCCACGGCGCCTCAGCACATTCCTTTGCGCGAGAAGATGAAGTGACTTTTGGTGCGGGCGCAAATGAGACCCCGCCGAGCCGAGAGAACGAAACTCTCTGCCGCGATCTTCTCGAGCGCCTCTTCCACAGCCGCCATGCCGACGGCGCGCACACAGATCCGCTGTTCCGCATGGCGCCCGAGCGCTGGCTTGAATCGCGCCTGCGCGCGAGTTTGCCCGAGCTCGTGCCCGAACTACGCGGCGAGCTGCTCTACACTCAGGTGCCCGCGCTCTCCACCGGGGATCGCGGCATGCTCGACCTGCTCACGCTCGACCGGAATGGCCGGCTGGTGGTCCTGGAATTGAAGGCCGGCGAGGACCTGCACCTGCCGATGCAGGCGCTGGATTACTGGATTCGCGTGCGCGCCCTCAATGCCGACCGCCAGCTCGCGCCGCCGGCTGCCGCGCCACTCTCGGCATTCGAGCGCAACGGCTACTTCGCGGGCGCGGAGGTGTCGCCGCTGGCGCCGCGCCTCATCCTCGCCGCGCCGGCCCTGCGGATTCATCCCGCCAACGAGCCGGTGCTGCGCTATTTTTCTCCGGAGATCGAGTGGGAACTGATCGCCCTCACCGAACACTGGCGCCGCGAGTTGAAGATCGTATTCCGCAAACGCAGCCGGGACCGCGCATAGAGAGCCCGCGCGCGTCGATTGCTCGTTCCCTCGGTCCCTTGGTTTGTCGTTCCCGGTTGCTCATGGCTTCGACATCATGTCCGGCTTGCCCGACGTCAAGGCAACAGGAACAGACGCGTGCTCAAGCACTCGAATCGAGCGCCAGCAGATCAACAGAGGGATGCTCCCGAAGACCCCGAAACTGCAGTCGATCATCCGCCAGACGAGCGGGATGCCTCGAATCTGGCCGGCGATGAGCGCCAGCGGAATGACCCCTGCACAGGCGATGAGACCGAAGGCGACGACCCATTTGTTGCGCACCGGATCAACAAAGGGACCAATGAACGCGGCGGCGATAGCGAGATGTGCAAAGGCGAGCCAATCGGTGCCGTAAGCGAGAAAAGGATAGCTCGCGCTGGTGGCGTTCAGAGCAACCGCCACGCGATCGATCCATCCGGTCAGCCCCGCCGATTTGAGAACTGCTTGCAGCACTCGGAAGTGAACAAGCGAATCGAGCCAATTGATTTCGGTCTGGAGAGGAAACGCCGTGACGCCGCTGAGCACGAGTCCAACGATGAAGACGGCGAGCCAGAAACGGATGAACCGAAGTTGATTGGAGTGTGTCATTCCGGTAGTCATATTGTCGAGCCTTTAGCCGCCAACTCCGCCTAAGCGGTCTCCAACACAGCGCCAAAGCGCCGATCCCTTTGGCAAAACTCTCTGAGCGCGCCTTCCAGGTCAGCCTCGTCGAAATCCGGCCACATTCGATCTGTGAAGACGAGTTCGGCGTATGCGCACTCCCACAGCAGAAAATCCGACAGGCGCTTTTCGCCGCCGGTACGAATCAGCAAGTCGACCTCACCGCTGTCTCCGGCGAGCGCCTGCGTCAGCGCCGCCCGAAGTAAATCCGGCTGCCGCAACGCTATGTCGCCCTCCGCCGCGACACATGCTACCCGGGCGATGGCGTCGCGCGAAGAATAATCGATCGCTACGCGTAAATGCAGGCCGCGGCCTGCGGAGGTAGCCTCTTCCGTTCTTTCGATCGCTACCCGCGCATTCTTCGGCAATCGATCGCGTCGCCCAATTGCTTCAAAACGCACACCGCGCTCTCGCAGCCGCGCGGCTTCAAGGCGGAGGAACGCGCGCAGCAACCAGAAGATTCTCTCCACTTCGGGAGAGGGGCGCCGCCAGTTGTCTGAAGAAAACGCGTAAAGCGTGAGACAGCGGATTCCGATCTCATCCGCGTGTTCGACGATGCGGCGAGCCG
>Ga0265340_10002204_pt1 | contig 11153 bp, 3 predicted proteins | sample 4CB225metaG_FD_202082 | JGI IMG/M metagenome (GOLD analysis project Ga0265340, IMG submission 202082) | Rhizosphere microbial communities from Carex aquatilis grown in University of Washington, Seatle, WA, United States - 4-CB2-25 metaG | ecosystem: Host-associated > Plants > Roots > Rhizosphere...
GGCGGGTTTCGATCTGCCCCCGGCAACGGATATCGACATCGCAACGAACCAAAACGCTCCACTACCCGTTGAGGGCGCGTTGATGTCGATCGCTGCCGCGGACAAGGCAGTGACTTGGCCGGACACCAATGGCGCTGCCTTCATCCAGGACCTCACGGCTTTCATCAATGCCTGGGCCGATCCCAATGATCCCATATTGGCGCCGCCCCTGTATGGCCAATGGTATGCCGCTCAGACACAACTCACTGATCCGACTTCGAGCGGGGGCAATTCGCCTTGGTTCTGGCAATTGAATACCGACCCGAGAAACCGCGTCGCAGCGGCTCTCGGCACCAAGGTGATTCAACGCGAACAGCAGGCGTTGCTAGCCGCCGGCTGGGATCAGGTCGAAGAGCTTCCGTTCGTCAACGAGTATCTTCGCGTGTTGCAGTTGACGCGTCAACTGCTGGTGCAGCTCTACATCCGACATTTCAAGACCCACCACCTCCAATACCTTTATCAGCTCACCGCGCGCCTGCACGCCGAAGTAACCTGCGGCGACAACACCGTTTGTTACAACCTCGGAAGCAGTCCGATTGTTTCCGGGTTCTTTGCGGCGCAGTGGTTGCGCTGGGTTCGCCCCTACGGCGCAATTGGTCGCATCCAGGGTCGCCCGACGAACGCCTCTACACCGAACCTTATCGACCAGCTCAACGATTGCGGCAAACCGGCAACTGATCCCGAACGTCCCGGGAGCATCAGCACGGTCAATACGTCCGTCGTTTGCGATTATATCGAGGAACTCGTCGGGCTTGGTTCCGAGGTCCTGCTGCGCTGGGGCCTGCTCATTCTCTGGACCTCGCGAAATCTGTTGGTGCAACGCAACGGGGAGTGTTGGTGGCTCGGGCTCAAGGCGCTCCGCGTCGCCATCGGCTTCATTCAGATCGCGATCAGCGGAACCGATGCTACACGTCGCTGCCGGGCGATTACTTTCACGACCACGGTTCAGGACATCGTCGACTCGCCGCCTCAGGGAGCGGAATTCACGGACACGCTACCCGTTGGCGACACGATCGCGTTGCCAAGCCTGCCAGGCGGAACCATTACCACGGACAGCTCCACCGCGGCCGAGATCCGCGCCGGGCTCGTCGACGTGTTCACGGACCTCCAGGCGCCCGAGGCACTGGAATGCCCGCCGGGTATCGACCTGCAGGATTGCTATACGTCACTTATTGCCAGCATCGATCCCGAGGTCACGGTCGTTGATAGTGTTACCGACAGTTTTCACTTCGATGACCGATTGCTCTGGAAAAACAGCACCGATCAGTTGCAGCCCCGGTTTGCCCAGCCGTCTTTCGAGCGCCCCATGTACGAGCCATTGGCGGCCATATCGAGCGACTGGATGTTGCCTGGGTTGAACAACCTACCGCGCAACACCGCGGGGCTCGCTCTGGTCAATCAGCGTTTCATCGAAGCGTACATGACCGGGCTAAACCACGAAATGACGCGCGAGCTGCTCTGGAACGAGTTCCCCACCGACCAGCGCGGCACCTATTTCCGGCAATTCTGGGACCTCGCTGGCTGCAGTGTGAGCTCACCTGTGCCCCCGGAGAACATGCGCGACATCAAGCCGTTCCGACTGTGGGATCCGATCGCGAGCCTCGGGCAGAACAGCACGCGACCCATCGCAATAAACAATCAGGCGTTCATCGTTCTGGTGGTTCGCGCCCAACTGATCGAGAAGTACCCCAATGTCATCGTATACGCTCAACGCGTCGAAAACGGGTCGTTCGTTGCGAACACGCGCACGGACCCCATCTTCTACGCGCTGCTCAAGCCAGACACGGCATTCTACGGCTTCGCGATGACAGAGCAGGACCTGAGGAGTGCGAACGGTAACCAGGTCTGGTACTTCGTTCTCGAGGAACAGCCCGGTGATCCGAAGTTCTCCGATCCCGCAGATGATGGTACGGGTTCACTCCACACTGCCGGTGGCTACACACAACCCTCGTCATCGCTGGGGACCAGTTCTGGCATCATCGGACAAAACACGTTCCTGCAGCCGTTCCGCCTTGGCATTCAGGCATCCACCATGCTTCCTCAGCCAACACCCTAAGAGCACGCCATGGCTATCATCTACGACCTGCAACCCATCAATCAAGCGCGAGCTGACTACTCGACGGCACAGCGGAACCTGATTGCCGCGCGCTACGAATACGAAACGGCGCTCGCCGCGTACAAGGCCAAACAGCGTGTGGTGGGGGACGGCGAAATTGGTAACACGAAGGAACAGGATGATCTCGATGCTGCGCAAACCAAGTTCGAGACCGCTCGCACGGCAGCGACTAGTACGTATGAGGCGCTGCAGGGTGAGCTCGAGAGCTGGATGTCGGACGAGGCAACCGAGAAGTGGCTGACAGCAGAGCAGGATCTGTCTCGCCTCCAGGAGTACGGTCCGATTGTTCTGTTTCCCGTTCGTTTGGAGACGCGGTTCGATCTCGACCAGAACAAATTGAAGATCCGGATGTTTCCGGACGAGATCTTCATTAACACGCACGAGATAGCGCTCACGGATGAGGAGCGCTCCGCCGCGGAATCTTATTACACCAAGCTCAATAAGACAGAAGACTCGGAGCCGGCGCTCTGGCGCGACTTGGTGGCGCGCTTTGGCGCGCCGCGTTCGGCTTACATCCTGCGGCGGATGATGCCCGTGTTTGGCGCCGTACCGACATATACCGGGCACTATCGTAGCCCCGAGAGCTGTGGCGTCACCCTCACCGGCGGAAACAACGAAGCGCTTACGTTCCCCGATAAGATCGATCCGAGTTCGGTCCTAAGCCGCACCTCGAGTTGGACTCGACCGGGTGAAGCCGTGTTGCCCGACCGTTGGATCGTCATCGCGCAAAGCGCTGAACGGCGCCTTGTCACCTGGGGCAAACGTATCCCGGAGCCATTGGCCGTTACCATGGACCCCAATGTCGAGGAAGCCGACCTCGTCACGATCGCGGGCGATTTGAAGATCGACAAGCGAATCCTCTGGACCGTCGACTACGACGAAGCGGTCGAGAACGGCATGGCCGTGTCGATCGATCTCGCCGGTACCGAGGCAACCAATGGCTTCGATCGGGTCATCGTGATCGGCGTCAAGAGCTCGATGGGCCCGGAAGATACGTCGCGTTACCTGGAGACACTGCTCGATGCTCATCACTACACGCGTGGCATGGCATTGGTGCGCCAAGGCACGCCCACGAACAACATGGAGGGCCAGCCGACGTCGTATCCACCGCGAGACAATGCGGCACAAGCGAGTTTCCAGATCGAGCGCAGGCCCGCACCCGTGGATCAGGATTACGCCTACCAGTGCCTATGCAACGACTGTGATGGGACTGCGCTAGCGAGCGTGCTCGGAATTCCGAGTGGCGTTTTCACCAACGTGGATCGCTCGAGCCGTCAAGAGATTGCGCGCGCCAAGGACATGAACACACTGCTCTGGTCGGGTACGATTGGCTACTTCCTGGCCAACATGATGAACCCGGTTTTCACTTGGGAGCAGATCGGCAACGCTCGCAAGTTCTTTCAGCAATATGTACTCGCGCGTGGACCCGCACCTGCATTTCGGATTGGCAACACGCCGTACGGAGTGCTGCCCACCGTGTCGCTTGCCCAATACGATGCCTCCGAGCCGCTTACTTCGGACACCGAAGCAGAAGACCTCCGAAAGGTGGCCGGCGCACTTGCTGGGCCGCTGAAGAGCTTGCTCGACACCTGGTATCAGGCCGCTGACAAGGTGCCCGTAGTTCGCGCAGGGCAGTCCAACCCGGACATCGACATTGCGACCGTGTTGTCGACCACGCCGAGCTCAAAGCAGTTCTGGGTCCGCCGTGGTGTGGGCCAAGACGTAAACTATCTGCACTATTGGTTCAGTGGTTGGGATATCAAAGTCCTACACGACTCGATGGACGAGCAGGCAGGCAAGCTGTTTGGGCGCATTGGGTACCCCAACTGGAGGCCACGTGTCGGCAGGGTTCAACTCAACGAAAAGGCCTGGTACTACAACGGTGTGGTTGTCGCGACCCAGCCCCGCGAAGACCGTTACCTGACATTTCTCGGCAGCCTTGCCACGATGCATCCTAGGAACTTCTATGACGGAAGTCAGGATTTGGCAGGCGGCGGCGGAACGCTGTTTCACAAGGTCGTGCGGCATTCACTGCTCAATGAGTACCTGTACGGATATCTGGGATACAAGGGTTTGTTGTCCAACTGGTATGAGCGTGAGGTCTTCTATCTGGGTAATCGGTGGACTGAGCAGACACTCCGGTCAGTCATTTTCGATGGTATCGAGTATCCCTACACGGATGCCGATCTCGACAAGTACGCGGCCGATGCGCGCCGCGCTTGCTTGAATCTGGCTGGTGAAAGCACGGCCGAGCTAGAACGGTTGTTCACGGAAACCTTGGATCTCTCGTCGCACCGTTTGGATGCGTGGATTACCGCGCTGGCTAATCGACGCCTGGATAGCATACGCATTCACCAAATGAGCCAATACGGCACGCCCAAAGGCAACCGCCTGGGCGGCTACGGCTGGCTAGAAGACGTACGACCCCGCCAACAAACAACGGAGGTCGTGGACGGTATCACGGCTGAAAATCGAGCCACCAACGGCGGCTTCGTGCACACGCCGTCATTGACGCACGCGGCGGCCGCTGCGGTTCTTCGCAATGCTCACATGAGTTTTAGACAATACGATAAGTCTACCTATGCGGTCGACCTCTCGTCGCGACGCGTGCGAAGCGCCCGTTGGCTATTCGATGGCGTTCGCAGCGGGCAACCCCTGGGAGCATTGCTCGGGTACCAGTTCGAGCGAGGGCTCCACGAGAATCACGGCGTCAACGTGGAGCTCGAGAAGTTCAGGTTCAAGCTGCGCAATCGCTTTCCGCTCGTCGCCAAACAGAGCGGCAATGACGACCCAGACACACCGTCCGACGCGATTGCCGCGCGCAACGTCGTCGATGGACTCAGGCTGTTGAGAGAGCGCGCCACGCTGAAATTCGGCACGGACCCCGATCTGCCAGCGTCAGGCTCAGACGAGCAGCTTGCGATTGATGACGAACTCGACAAGTTGGCGGAAATCTTCGACGCGGCCGCGGACATGCTAACGGCGGAGTCCGTTTTCCAGCTGGTTAGCGGCAACATCGACGCTGCCGTACCGACCATCAACAACTTAGCTGAGGGAAGGCAGCCGCCGCCGAGCGTGTTCACACGCAGCGCCCGCGGTGGTATTGGCATCGCTCACAAGGTTGCGTTGGTGTTCCCAGCTGATCAGCGGCCGGTCCTCGGCGCCGATTGGCCCAGCACGTTGACGCCTCGGGCGCAAGCCGAACCGGTTCTCAATGCCTGGTTGGGCCAAATCATCGGTTCGCCAGCAGCCATCAGCTGCACTCTCACTTACTTCGATGACAAGGGTAACCCAATCCCGAATACGCACGATGAGAATGGTACCGAGATTGTCACATACGCAATTAAGGTAACGGCCAAGGAGCTCGGTCTGCATCCGCTCGATTTGCTCGCAATTGCCACGCCCGTTGCCAAAGACAACCAGGGAGCGATGCTGGATCGCCGGATCGTAGCTGCTGCGTACGCTGATTCGAAAAAGAAGCCAGATACCACGCCAGCATCAGTCAAAATTAGCTACACTGAGTTGGCCAACTCCGGTGATCGCAGCTTCCCGGAGGTACTCGAGATCCTTTCTACGGCAGGTGCGGTGCTCCGTGCATCGCGGCCGCTGGCAGTTGCCGATTTATTGGCACCCGCCGAGGTCGACCTCGCCGAAGACGAGACAGCGAGTCCCAATGCCGTCGCGTTCTATGACCGAGTAGAATCCTTGCGCACGGACTTCCTGTCGGCACTGGAGGTGTTGAGGGTGGCGGTAGAAGACAGTTCCTCCGGCTACAAGGTAGCCCTGACTGGCGTTGCATCCTACTTGCCCTTCTCTGCCTTCCCGGATCCGACGCTCAGCGAAGAGGCCTTGCAACCTGCCGCCGCAGCCGCACTGACACAAATGAAGAGGAAGGCCGGAGCGCTGCCGACATCATTGACTACGAGTGAGCGCAACCTCACCAATTCCGTGACCTTCATCGCGCTTGCCACCCAGGCGCTCAAGGGCCTGTTTGGTGATGATTTCGTGGCTCTGCCGGAGGTGGAACCACCGCGGGGCGCTGAGCTCGATCTTTCGTTGAAGGCTCGCGCGACGCTACTCGGTATCAACAATGACGACGCTCCAGACAAGTACCTGCAGCAGATCGCTCGCGTCCGCGAACGCACGGGTCGGTGGCGTAAGCTCAACCTGTATTCTCGAGCCTCAGGCTTGCCGCGACCGCGGACGGATATCGTTCAGTTGCCGTATGTTCCTGGCGAGACCTGGCTTGGAATGAAGTTCGAAACCCCGCCAACCGCGGGACGATCGGCGCTGCTTCTGCTGAACTATGCGACTGAACTCGACAGCAGCGAAAACTGGGCGGGGCTGCTCCTGGACGACTGGAGCGAGGTCATTCCGAACCAAACCGAACAAACCGGCATTGCGCTGCACTATGAAAGCCCGCAGGCGCAGGCGCCGCAAGCCGTTCTCGTCGCAGTGCCAGCGCGCACTTGGTACAACTGGGAGCTCGACGCTCTGGTCGATTCGGTCGAACAGACACTGAAACTCACCAAGGCCCGGGGTGTCAATCTAGAGCATCTAGATTTCGGTCAAGCGCTGCCGATGAACATGTTCGCAACGGTCACGAGCCAGAGCTACGACTACGCCGTCTCGACGATCTTCACCGGGTTGCGAGTGGCGAACATCATCAAGGGGTTGGTCCCATGACTTATCTCACGTACTACAATCGCATCGAGCCTCGCTCGAGAGACAACGACTTCGTTCATGGGTTGGCCGCGGAGATCCGAGATCCGCTTTGGATGATGATGCGCCAATGGCAGGTCGGCGAGTTCCGAGGAGAAGACACCGGTTCTTTAGCGTATATCACGTACTCCGGCGGAGTGTCGCAGCTACCGCGTTGGCGAGAAAACGGCAACGAGCATGAGGTCCTCGACAAAACACCGCTCGAGCCACAGACCCTGCGCGAGCCCTTTCATCCGGACTTGACGGTGCGCGTCGAGCTCGCACAAGACTTTACCGATATCTTGGCCGCGAACCTCGGTGACAACACGTTAGCCACTCAGCTCACGAGTGCATTCCAGAATGTCCCCGGCTATCGACTCGTGACACCCACGGATGGTGGCGACTTCGATCCACCTGACCCTGCAACCGTGAGATTCATGACAATCTGCGGCGATTCCGTGGATGGTTTCGCGCTTTACGGGCTCGCCCAGCGCATGGCCAATGGCACCGATTCCGTGCCTGGTGAGGTTACAACCGACCTCGATCAAGTCAACGCCATCACCAAGGCACTAGGGGATCTCAAGCAACGAGTCGAAGACATATTCGGTGTGCTTGCCGAGGTCCCCGATCCTGCCACCTGGGTACCGAAGCGGTTGGAATATCAGCTTTCGGTAGTGGCCGCCGACCCATCCGGACAAGGCAATGTCGAGCTAACAGCGTATCCGAACAGCGAAGGGGACTACGAATGGTACTCCTTCGATGCCAAGGTGAAGGACACCTCGGCAGCTGAGACCAAGTTCGACCCCGTATCTCAGGTGGAAATCCCGGCACGCGTCCGCTTCCCGGGCATGCCCTCAACACGGTTCTGGAACTTCGAAGAGAACACGCTGGCAATCCCAGATGTCAAAGCGGGCACGCGCGATCTCGTCAAGTTGTTGGCCCTCGATTTCATGATGTTGCACAGTCATGACTGGTTCAGGATTCCCTACCTCCAGGAGCCAGGGACAGTCGCGCGGACCGATCATATTTTGGTTCACGACGTGTTCGGCAGAGCTACCGTGGTTCGTGGTGCGAACAGCGCACCTTCGGTCGAGGCAGAGAAGCGCTGGTCACTCTTCAGTGTGACCGACTATGACCCACCCACCGGCGACCCGCCCACCAAACCCAATGCGGACTACTTCATTCTGCCCTTGAGTGGCGGAGTTGCCATGCGGTTCGGCTCCGTTCTCGAGGATGTCCGGATCGGTCGCGATGAGATGGCCAACATGGCCTGGGGCATCGAACTCGTTACGACCAGCCCAATTGGTGAGCCGCGTTCGGGTCGCGAGCGCGACGCCCAGATCGATGCCAAACGACAGCCGCGAGCCACGACTCCCACGGGTACGGGGTATCCGCTGAGGTACCAGATCGAGAGTGAGGTCCCGGCCAATTTCATCCCGCTATTTCCTCAGTTGGCGGATCCAAGCTCTGGGGACCCGTCAATCCTGCTTCGGCGCGGTCAGGCGTTCAAGCTCAACGCAAACAACGAACTGACGAAAGTTCCTTTCCTGAGCGCGACTCTGAACCCAGGAGAAGCGGGCACCAGTGTCGCCTATGACATCGAAGAAGACGAAATTCCTCGAACCGGGCTGCGGCTCGAGCGAGTGGTATGTCGAACACGTTGGGTCGACGGTTCGACGCACCTGTGGGTGCAGCGGCGTCGGCGCATCGGCGCAGGCGAAGCGCAAAGTGGGCTCCAGTTCGACCAAAGTTTGCCCAATGAGGGTTGAGTACTATGGCAATTGCGCTTCCTGACCCCCGTTCTCTTTTTGCTAACCTCGTCGCGTTGGAGCGAGGCATCGACGGCTTCGAGGCTACCCGTGCCGCACAGTCCTATACTCGCAGCTCCAGCGACTCGGCGGTGACTGTCATCATTGACGGGCTGGGGCGAATCGTGTCGCTCACGATCCAGGAGTCCCAGGCCACCGTCGCGGCGGCGGTCCTCGCCGCCAAGGTAAAGGACACCATCAATTCTGCCATTGATCAGGCCTCTGCGGCCACGGCAACGGCCATCGCCAGCTTTGCCGCCGCACTCGGCCTGCCAGGACTGCCAGCGTATGGCCAACCTGCTCCGGATTATGCTGATTTCGTGCTCAGCGCGGAAAGCCTGACAGCTCAAATCATAGCGAACAATCCGTGCCAAGACGGGTCGGTGTTCTCGTGCGAATACGGACAGGTCGCGGCTGTGGTCGACGCGCAACGTCGTGTCGTGACTCTGACCTACCTGAAACCGCTGCCGGTCAATATGTTCGAACTGGCTGCGCAGACCATGCAAGCGCTGAACTGTGCGATTGATGACGGTACGACGCGCACAGGCAGCACTGGTCCGGTGATCGACGGTGTGATCGACTCCAAGGGTCTTGCAGATCTTGTCATCTACGCGAATGGTACGCTCAAACTCGATGACCGTGTGCAGGTGCTCGGTACCAACTGCAACGGCTTTGCGGCAGTCGCCAATGCCGGCACTGGCGAAACGAACATCGGGGTCGAAGTCCAGGTGGGCAGCGTCACGAGCTCGGCCAAAGTCATTCTCCGCGACCGTGGAAAAATCCATGGCTACGTTCAGACCGCGAGCACTTACGAACCGGGTGCCGATGTCACCGTTGACGGTGAAATCACCCAAAACGGTGTGGTTATCCTGCCCAATCTCACACTCGACGTTCCGTTCCCCGGTGTCACGCAAGGAACCATCGAGCTAGAACCCGACCAAACTCAGACGGCTGCACCCGGTTATTTCAATCAATGCCATCCAAAGCAAAACGCGCAGGTATTCCTTAGTTCGGGTGTCTACTACTTCAACGACGTGACGCTGGAGCCCGACTCCAAGGTTTGGCTCAATGCAACCAACGGCCCGATCATTATTTGGGTGAAGAATTCCTTCACGTTCCGCGGACAGTTCCTGGATTCCGCCGGTGGGTTCCCACGCGTCTTCGTCGGGTATCTCGGAACGCAAATGGCGCCGATCGAGAGCGCGTACCGCGGCACACTCTGCGCGCCGAACGCGAAGATTAACCTCAAGGCCATGACCAACCCGGTCTATGAGGGCTCATTTCACGCAAAAGACGTCGAGGTTCAGCCCGATTCGCGCGTGTGCTTTCATCCGTTCGAGATCTCGTACGGGGATCTCCCCGGGGTTGGACCAGCTCCCTCGCCAACCGTGGATCTCGGGTTCGAGACCACGCAAGGCTGGTCGTGCACGCAGGCTCTTCTCACCTCAGTTACGAGCCCCGCGTCTCAGGGCAGCCACTCGCTGCAAATTACCAACGTTACGGGCTCAGTGCAGATTGCGAGTGCGAACTTCAGCAGCACGGTGTCGCCAAGCGGCGCAACGCGTCTGTTGATTGACCTGTGGGTCCCTTTGAATCAGCCGAACCCGAGCAATTGGGGGACGTTCACCATTCTCATCTCGATCCCGTCTGCCGGCATTACCAACGTATCACTGGGCACGGTCACGATTACCGGGCGCCCTCAGAATCAATTCAGCCCGTGTGAGTTCGCGTTACCGTCCGCGGTTCAAACCGCACTCGCCGCGGCGCGCTCCGACGTATCGCTCAAGCTCCAACTCGCGATCACTGCTGGGTCGAGCCCTTGGTACCTCGACAACATCCGCTTTGCCGTGCCGCAAGTCTCGCCCGACGTTATCCTCAGCTTCGAGGATGTCACGAAGTGGAGTTGTTCCCAGGTCACGATTACCAGGGTCAGCAGTCCCAAGTCTCATCTGCAGTACTCACTGAAGTTCACGAGCGTACCCTCCTGGTTCGAGATCATTAGCGTCGCATTCAGTAGCGCGACGCTCTCGGCCCCTCAGGGAACCCTCAAAATGGACATGTGGCTCCCAACGAGTCAACCAAACCCTTCGTGGTATGGCCAGGTCCAGATCTTCGTGAACGTGCCTTCCGCGGGTATCTACGGGGCCTCTGCAGGTCCAGTTCAGCTCACCTCACTGCCAACCGGGCGGTTCAACACGCTCACGTTCACTTTGCCGGCGAACGTGGTGAGCGCGATTAACGGTACGTACGACGACGTCTCACTGAAACTCACGTTCAGCTTGCCGTCGGGCGCTGGTCCTTACTACATCGACAACATTCGATTCGTCTGAGGCGCGGGTAAGTCGTGCCTGTGCATGACCACTCGAGGTTACTGTACAATGCAGTGGTTGCCTTGGACGCGGGGCGCTTCGAGCGAGCAATCCAGATCTGCAGCGTGGGTCTGAACCGAAACTGCGAGCCCGAGGTTCAAACGAAGCTCAGGTTGATGC
>Ga0265340_10002206_pt1 | contig 11147 bp, 8 predicted proteins | sample 4CB225metaG_FD_202082 | JGI IMG/M metagenome (GOLD analysis project Ga0265340, IMG submission 202082) | Rhizosphere microbial communities from Carex aquatilis grown in University of Washington, Seatle, WA, United States - 4-CB2-25 metaG | ecosystem: Host-associated > Plants > Roots > Rhizosphere...
TGCGTGTTGGTCATGCAGCCACCCGACGAATAGCCGGCGGCGAAGACCCTGGAGGCGTCGGCGTTCTTGTTCGTGAGCACATACTTCACCATTGCCACGATGGCTGCAGGATCGCCGCTACGGCTAGCGCTGGAATCGAAGCAGTTCTTTCCAGCATTCGGAGCGATGATGTAAAAGCCATACTGGTCGGCGGCCGATTGGAACCAGCCGTGAGCGTTTCCTGAGTTCCCGCCGCAATAGTGGATCGCGACTATGATCGCGGGCGATGCGGCGGGATTGGTCGGGGTATAGAGGTCCCCATTCAAGGTTGCCCCGAAGGGGGCGTTGCTCAGCCAGCTCCCCGCCTGGGCTGGAACGGCGAAGAAAAGCCCGCCGCCAATCGTTAGCAAGGCAGCAAGGTGATTCCGATGTCGAGTCATGTTGAATGTCTCCGGTTGGTTGGTGTCCATTCGAAGCGCGAATCGGCTCAGCGTTTTCGGCGGCCCCTATGGCCGGCGCCGGTTTGCACCTGGAGTCTTTCAGATGCTCTTGCTCTCTTCTTCGCATCCTTGGCTCCGAGCTTCCGTAAGTGTCGTGCAAGCGCACGCCATGTCTTACGCGGCCGCCCTCTCAGGGAGAGCACGGCTTGGCGTCCGCCCCGGAAATCACTACCTACTTCTTGAACAGCTTCCCCATCAGGCCGCCGCGCGATGGCTCAGGCTTGCCACTGGTGGGTTTGCTCTTGCGCATTTCGATCAGGCGCAGCTCTCGGCTGGCCTCGATAAGGTCGCTGTCCACGGTGACGGCCTCGCGGAAGGCGCGTTCAGCCTTGGCGGGCTCGTTGAGAAACTTCCACAGCAGGCCGACCCAATAGTGTCCGCGGGCGAAGCGCGGGCGGTCATGTACCACGGCCTCCATGACCCGAAGGGTCTCGCGCACGACGTCTTCCTTGCGCGTGCGCGGGTCGTCGAAGCGAGCCCACGCCAGGTAGGCGCGGTACTGCGGCTCGCTCGGGTTGCCCTGGGTGGCCATTGTGAAGCACTCGATGGCCTTCCCGAAATCGCCCTTCTTGAGAAACACCTCGCCCTTGAGAAACCAGTTCTCGGCTTCCAGCACCGTCGGCAGACTCGCCTGCACTGCTTTGGGCCCCGCGGCCAGGGCCGCCAGGTATTCCGCTCGCCTAGCCGCATTGCCGAGCACCATCGACGCTTCGTTGATGCGAGCGAGGATGCGCTCGGCGATGGGCTGCAGATCCTGCAGGCCTACGCTGGATAGGCGATCTGGGTGATACTGACGCGCTGCCCGAACGAAGGCGATGCTGACCTCGTCGGGGCTGGCGTTTTGCGAAACCCCGAGCGACTCGAAGTGGTTCAACCGGTCAAGCCTCTGCGCCATCTCTTGAATGGTTGCGCGCAGCGATGATTCGCTCGCGGCGGTGGCCGCCCCACGTGCCGGATGGGTGGCGGCCACCGCGCCCGCGGGCTTGGCCTCGGAGTGTACGGGAACCACGGGGCCGCGCACGATGGGCGGTGCCGACGCAGTCGCTACCGGTCCGTGACCTGTTGCACTCGGTGGCGGGGAGACGGTGAAGATGCCCGACGGGCGTTTGCTCGCCGGAATGGCCGCCACGGTTTCCCCCGGAACGTTGGGCCGCACCTGCCCCGGCGGCGAAATCGGACCGGCATGGCCTGGATTTGCCGGCACCGGCGCAGCCACACTTGCCGCGGACTGGAAATTCGGCTTCGGCAAGGGCGAGGCCACCCCGGGAGCGGGCGCGCTTTCCGGCTGGGCTTCTGGCACGGCCGCCAGGTTGGGATTCGAATCGGCAGGCAGCTTGAACCCGGCATGGGCACCGGACGAGTGCGCCTGATGAATCGCGCGCGGAACCGGCGAATCGGACGGAGCCTGCGCGATCGATTCGCGTTCGAGCACGTCGCAGTAGTAGAGCGCCAGCACGATGGAGCGGACCTCGAGTGGGCGCGCCGTGATGGCGTCGAGATCGTCGAGCGTGATCCAGCCTCGGCCGAGGGACTCGACGGTCGAGTCCTGCGCCGGGATGCCAAGCGCCGTGATGAACCCGGCGGAAAGCTCGATCAAACGAAACCGATAGCCGACCAGTCGAGACAATTCCCGCGTGACCCGCGGCAGGTCGTACGCGGCGCGAATGCCAGGGTAGATCACGGTGCGTGGGTCGACGCGCATGAGCGGAAGGTCCGCCCCTTCGCCGTAGCCGTGCGAATCGAGATAGACCCGATAGTTGCCCTCGGTGATGAAGAACAGCCGGGTCAACTTGCGCAGCAGTTGCGACTTCAGGACCTGCGCCAGCTTGACCCTGTCAAGCACCCCCATGCGGTCGAGCACCTCGCCCAGGCGCAAGCCCGGGGTGACCTGCCGGCTGGCCGCCGCCACCACATCCGCCGACAGCAGCCCGTATTCCACCAGCAGGTTGTCCAACCGATCGGTATCCACGGGGCGGCCCACGTGCACGAGCACTCCCTCGCGCATGTAGATTTCGCTCTCGTCGCGGGTCTGGTCGCTCACGACGACCCGACCGGTAAGCTTCTTTCGATAGAGCTGTTGCAGCAGGCGCGGCAGGGGCCGCTCCCTGAATGTGCCCTCGGCCGCCGCCGATTTTACGATGTTCTCTGGCACGTTAGACCGTCCGCTCGATACCAAAACTGGTTGCATGTTTCGCGCTGGAACACCTGCCGTGTCAACACAAATGCTGGGTTTGGGGTTGTCGTGTAAAGTACGACCGTCGTGGCACTCGTCGTCTTTGTCAATCCAGGCTCACGGGCCAATCGGCGGGATCCGGGCACGGCCGATCGCTTCGCAAAGATCGTCGGGGACGCCGGACGCGTCGCAGCCCCCGCGGGGCTCGACCGCTTGGCCGAGGAAGCCCGCCGCGCCGCCGCCGAGTCGCCTTCGCTCATCGCCATCCACGGCGGCGATGGAACCCTGCACCGCACCCTGTCGGCGTTGGTTTCCGCGTATGCAGAAAGGCCGCTGCCCCCCATCGCCATCCTGACCGGCGGCACCATGAACGTGGTCGCCTCGTCGCTCGGCATACGCGCCAAGCCCGACGCCTTCCTGGCGGACATTGTCGCGGCCGAGCGCGCGGGGACAACGCTGCCCGCTATGCACCGGCGCTGTCTGCGGGTGGCCGACGACTGCGGCTTCATCTTCGGCAATGGCCTCCTCAGCAACTTCCTGGAGGAATACTACGCCCGCGGCAGCTACGGGGCCTGGCGCGCGGTGTGGGTCGTCCTGCGCACCGTATTTTCCCTCCTCACCACCCGCCGCTACGCTCGGCGCATCCTGCGGCGTTTTCGCGGGGTGGTGAAGGTGGACGGGGCTCCGCTGCCCCGCACGCAGCTCACCGGCATCGGTGCGGCCACCGTCACCGAAATCGGCTTCCGCATGAAGCTGCACCACCGCGCCGACGACGACCCCGACCGGATGGGAGGCCTGGCCATCCACGGCGGAGCCGCCTCTCTTCTGCTGGACGTGCTCGACGTGCGATTCGGCCGCGGTCTTTCGCCCAAGCGCGCGACCAGCTTCGTCGCCAAAGAGCTCTTGATCGAGCCCGAGGATCCCGAATCCACGTACACCTTGGACGGCGACCTCTACACTGCCAAGGGCCCGCTTTCGGTCCAGGTCGGCCAGGCGTTGCGGATCATCCGGCCCAAAGAATAGCGAGCCAAGCCAACGCGGCCGTCCCTCCTGACGCAGTCCGTTCCACCGTCACCGCCGCTGCCCCAGCACCCCACTCCAAATTACAGGTGCTCTCCGCAACCCTTGAAAACCTACCGTCCGCGACGGTACGATAGCTTTTTCCATGAGCACGTCCTTCCCCATGGATGGCAAGCGGGTCCGCTTCTCGGGCGATACCAACGTCGGCATGAAGCGCGACCACAACGAGGATTCGTTCTTCCTGCCGCTCTACGAGCGGCTGGCCATCGTGGCCGACGGGATGGGCGGTCACGCGTCGGGCGAAGTCGCCAGCAAGATGGCGGTGGATACCATCGTCAGCTACTTCCGCGAGACCGAGGGCGAGGCCGAGCTGACCTGGCCGTTCAAGGTCGACCGCGGCCATTCCCACACCGTCAACCGCATGGCCACCGCGATCAAGCTGGCCAACCAGCAGATCTTCGAGGAAGCCGAACGCAAGCCCGAGTGCCGCGGCATGGGTACCACGGTGGTGTCGTCGCTGTTCCTCGACGATGTGCTCATCATCGGGCACGTGGGTGACAGCCGACTTTATCGGGTGCGCGAGGGTGGCATCGATCAGATTACCGAGGACCACTCGCTGCTCAACGACTACATCAAGATGAAGAAGCTGTCGGAAAGCGAGATTGCTTCTTTCCCGCACAAGAACGTGATCGTTCGCGCGCTCGGAATGAAGGCCTCGGTGGAGGTGGACATCATCACCGACCACCCGCGCCTCGGCGACCTTTACATCATTTGTTCCGATGGTCTTTCCGGTATGCTGTCCGACACCGAAATCGCGGGGCTCGCCATCGAGGAGCCGGATCTCGACAAGCTGTGCGATCGCTTGATCGCCAGCGCGAACGAAAACGGCGGCGCCGACAACATCACGGTGGTCTGCGCGCGGCTTGAACCGCTCTAGCGTGCTGGCATTCTTCGGGATCCGTGCCAACTCTCGACGAATGCATCAGTGCCGGGCCGGATGCAGCGGCGGCGTCTTCGCGACTTGAACGCGTGCGCGAGGCGGGCTGCGCGCTGCCCGGCGACGGCGCAGGAACGACCCTGCTGGCCGCGCTCTTGGCAAGTGGCGACTTTCTGCCCAACCTACTGGTCGCCGAGCCCGATCGCCTGTGCCGGCTGCTAACCGACCCGTACCTGGCCCAGCCCAAGCCGGCCGATCTCTTCGCGCGGGAAGCGCGTGCCGCGTGCGCGGGCGTGCGCAGCTTCCCGGCCCTACAACGCGCCCTGCGCCGCTATGCCCGTTCCGAAATGTTGCGCCTGGGGACGCGCGAGATCGGCGCCGGAATCGGGGCGCATGCCTTCACCTTGCCCGAATATGGGCTGACCCTGGAGGTTGCGCGCGAGCTTTCCGCGCTGGCCGATGCGTGTCTTTCGGAAGCGGTCGCCTTTTGCTCGGCGGAGCTGCGTGCGGGTTTCGGCGAGCCGGTGTGCGAAGGCTCGGCACCCGGATTTTCTGTGTTGGCTATGGGGAAGCTCGGCGGCGAGGAGCTCAATTTCTCGTCCGATATCGACATCGTCTACCTGTATGCGACCGACGACGGACAAGCGGGTTCGCTTAGCCTGCACGAGTATTACGCGCGGCTTTGCAAGCTGGTAACCCGTGCAATCTCCGAGCCCACCGGCGACGGCTTCGTCTTCCGCGTGGACTTGCGCCTGCGGCCGGAGGGACAAGGCGGCGCCATCTGTAACTCGCTGGCCGCGGCCGAGAGCTACTACGAGACCTTCGGCCGCACCTGGGAACGGCAGGCCCTTTTGCGAACCCGTCACAGCGCGGGCGACGCCTGGCTTGGCGAAGCCTTCATCAAGACGGTCGAACCGTTCGTGTATCAGCGCATATCCGACAGCAAGACCTTCGACGATGTGCGCTCGCTGCGGCGGATGTTCGTCGACAAGACCGCCGACACGACCTGGAACGTGAAGCTCGGCACCGGCGGAATTCGCGACGTCGAGTTGGTGGCGCAAGTGATGCAGCTTCTCTACGGCGGAAGGAGGCGCGACTTGCGCGAGCGCACCACCCTGCCCGCCTTACACAAGCTGGGCCTGGCCGGGTTGCTGTCGGGGCAAGAGGTCCGTACCCTCTCGGATGCGTATCGACTGCTGCGGCGGATCGAGCACCGCCTGCAACTTGAGCACGGACAACAGACCCACGTCTTGCCCACCGACGACGAAGGGCTGGTGCGCCTCGCGAAGCGCCTGGGCTTCGCCGGCCTCGACGCCTTTGTCAGCACCGTCGAACAAACGCGCGCAGCGGTCGTGGCCATCGCCGACACCGTGGGCGCGCCGGCCTCCGGTCCGTCGCCGCTGGTTCTTCGCCTGCTGGCGCCCACCAGCAGCAACGAAGAGATCGAGCGCGATCTGCACGCCGCGGGCTTCCGCGACGTCGAACGCTGCAAGCACAGCTTGGAGACTTCGCGTGCAAAGCTCCCGCCTGAGTGGCTCGAAGAAGCCATCGCCTCGCCGGATCCCGACCGGGCCCTTGCGCTGCTGCGCGACCTAGCGTTGCACGCGTCGTTGGGCCTCTTCGCACTGCTAAGGGAAGACCGCCAGTTGCTGCGCATGCTGGCGGGCCTTTTCGGCACCAGCGAGCGTCTGTCGCGCCACCTGATCACGCACCCCGAAATCTGGCCCCATCTCACCGACGAGCTCGATGCGCCCTTTCCTGACCAGGCCGCGTGGAACGCAAGCTTCGCTTCCCGGCTGGCCGGCTGCGACTACGAGGCCGCGCTCCACGGCATGCGCAGCTTCCAAGCTGAGGAGATCCTGCGCATCGGCCTTCACGATGTAGCCGGCAACCTAACCCACGAGCAAGTATCGGCTCAGCTTTCGCACATGGCCGGGGCGATCCTGGGCGAGGCCGCGCGTCGGGTGGTGGAAGACATGACCGCGCGCTACGGTGCGCCCGACGCCGAGCTGACCATTTTGGTGCTGGGCAGTTGCGGCGCGCGCGAAATGCGCTACGGCTCGGATCTCGAGCTGGTATTCTTGTACGAGCGCGAGGGCACAACCGACAAGGGCGTCGAGCACCAAGAATGGTTCGGACGAATGGCGCAGAGGCTGCTCGGTGCGCTGGGCGCGTTGCTGGAGGAAGGACGCCTTTACGTGGTTGACACGCGCTTGCGCCCGTCGGGATCGCAGGGCCTGCTCGTCACGAGCTACCGCGCTTTCGAGGAGTACCACGCGACGCAGGCGGCGCCGTGGGAGCGCGTCGCCCTTTTGCGCGGCCGCCCCGCCTACGTGCTGCCCGGCGTGGGAGCGAGCACCACATCGAAACTTCCCGAGCGCCTGACCGCCATCACCTATGAGAACGTCATCGACGCAGACCTGCTCAGGAGCGAGCTTCTGCGCATGCGCAAGCTCATCGAGCAAGAACGCGCCGGCAAGGGTTCGCTTCACCTGCGCTTCAGTCCGGGCGGACTGACCGACCTCGATTTCATGGCTGCCTGGGGACAGCTTCGTCGCGGCAAGGACGATGCGAGACTGCGCACGACCAATCCTTACCAGGCGCTCGCACGCATGACCGAGCTTGGCGAGCTCGACCCGCAGCGCCTGGACGACTATCGATTTCTCGCCCGCGCCAGTCTGCGTCTGCGCCTTCTGCGCGACAACGCCGAGGATCGCTTGGTGAAGGACGACGAGCTGCCGCTGGCGCGCAGCCTGGCTTTTTCCCGAGAACAATTGATGGCCGAGCTGTCGCGTCGGATGGCCAGTGTCAGGGCCGCGTTCATCGAGCAATTGAAGTAGGCTCTTCGCCAAAGAGGCCACGCAACATCCGCGCGAGAGCCGCAAGCAAGGCGTCCATGTCGACGGCGGGCGGGTCGTGCACGAGCGTGCGGCCGACGTGGGTCAAGGTCATGCAGGCAAGCCACGCCGTTGGGCGAATGCTTTCGAGCGAACCGCCAAGGCGCGCGGCCAAAATCTTCGTCGTCGCGTCCGTCAGGGACAGAATCTCCGCCACCGAAGTCTCTGCCTCACATCGATTCGGCCGCGATTGCCGTCAGCTCCTCGTCGGTGAGGGCAATGGGATTGACCTTCATGCTGCTCGCCACTTTCGCCTTCTCGACCAGCAGCGGGATATCGTTCGGGCGAACGCCGAAGCTGGCGATCCCGGCAATACCGAGCGCGGCGACCAGGTCGGCCACTCTCGTGCTCGCGTCGCTACCGCCGCCGAGGATGCCATCCAGCTCGCGGTAGCGGGACACGGCAGAATGCTCGGGCGCACGCGCCGCCAGGGCGGCAACGTTCTTGCGCATGACTGCGGGAAGCAGCGCCGCGCACACCGCCCCGTGCGGCGCCTTCCACGTGCCCCCGAGCGGCGCCGCAAATCCGTGCACCGCACCCAGTCCGGAATTGGCCAGGCAAAGCCCGCCGAAGAGGCTCGCCAGCGCCAGGTCCTCGCGCCGTTCGGAAGTGAGCCCATGCTCGAAGGCCAGACGCAGCGAGCGCGCGACTCGTGCCATGCCTTCCCGGGCGAGCGCGAGTGTGAAGGGATTGGCGCGAATCGAGACGAAGGATTCGAGCAGGTGGGAAAGCGCATCGAGCCCGGTGGCAGCGGTGACCGGTGCCGGGGTTCCTTCGAGCAGATTCGGATCAACCAGCGACAACGCGGGCAGAAGATACGGGCTACGCAGGCTGGCCTTCACCTTCGCCTCGGGCGAGGCCAGGACTGAATTCTTGGTTACCTCGGCGCCGGTCCCCGCGGTGGTCGGAATCGCGATGCAGGGCAAACCGGCCCGCGGCAAAGGCAGCGCCTTGCCGACAACCTCCATGTAGTCGGCAAGCTCGCCGTCGTTGGCGGCCAGTGCGGCGATGGCCTTGCCGGCGTCGATGGCGCTGCCTCCGCCCACAGCGATGACGACGTCGCATTTCTCCTTGCGGGCCAGCGCGCGCCCCTCGGCCACCATGGCTACGGTGGGCTCGCTGGGGATCGCGTAGACGATGCTGGTAATGGGTAGCTGCTTGCACACGCCGTCGCTTCGCGCGGCGGACTTCCCGGTCACCACCAGGGCTCGCTTGGCCCGGAATGCGGTAACCGCGGAAACCGCCTGCGCCGAAACCCCGGCGCCGAACACGACACGCCCAGGAGCGGCTAGCTCAAATGCGACACTTGCCATCGAGAACCCAGGTCGCAGCCGGACTTTGCGTCAGGTAGGATTTGCTTGAGCGCGGCTCGGCCATCATCGGGGCAACGGCGTCGCGCCAGGTATGGTAGTGGGCGGTCTGCTTATGCGCCACCGCGCCATCGGCGTTTCGGTAGACCTCGATGAGAACAAAGCGCGTGGGATCGCTGCTTTCCTGAATCAAGTCGAATCGCACCACGCCGGGCTCGCGGATGCTGGCTGCCGCGTTGGTCAGGCCGGCGGCACGAAACGCATCGACCGCATCTGGCAGCACGTGGACGTTGACCAGAACTGCGAGATAGGAATCAGGCATGAACGGAACGTTACCGGCTGATGGGGGAAAAGGCCACGCCTTCTCGTTAGACGACTACTGCACGGTCAGGCCCAAGAAGCAGTAGTCGAACGGCGTCGGCGTCGTGGCGCTGCCAGGCACGTCAAGCTGGACCGTCGTGATGGGTGTTCCGGACAGAAACGCCGTGCCAGTATTGTCCCAACACTTGGTGTTGAGGCTGGAAAAGGGAAGCGTGACGGTGTTGGGGACGGTCGACCGCGGTAGTTGGTAGCACCAGTAATCGCTGCCGTCCCACAGTTGAAACTGTAGCGTCGAGCCTGCGTAGTTCACGTAGCTGATCGATATCGTGCTTCCGACCAGAACCAATGGGTTGGTCGATCCGCTCGATCCCGACTTGTCCTGGTTCACATTGAAGCCCGCGCCCGCCCAGGAATTGTAGGTCGAGCTGGCCCCGACGGTTCCCGTCGCACAGAAGGTCGTCGCGGTGTAGGAGAGGCTGATCGACGAGCCTGAGCCGCCGATGTATAAAGACACGTAACCGCTCATGGTGACAGTGCCGGTTGCGATCGTCGTGTAGCCGCTGTTGGGGTCGATGGCCGGCGTGCCTTGGGCGGCAGCGTCACCTGCCGGCTTCGCGTCGGCCGGCGACGAGGCGTCGGGCCTCATGGAAGATGCGCCACCAGAACCACCCTTGCCCGTGCTACCGCCGCTGGCGATCCCGATTCCGCCGCTGCCTCCACTTCCGCCGTGCCCCACGGTCGAGGTGCCGCCTGCCACAAACGTGCCGCCGGTCGACACCCGTCCGCCCGATGCCAAGCTGCCCAATCCACCAGCCGTTCCCCCAGTGGCCGACGGTATGCCTGCAACCCCAGAATGACCGCCAGTTCCTTTGCCGGCCGTGGCACCCCCGGTCGAGTTGCCTGCCGCGCCGGTCGGTGACGTGGAATCGCCTGGACCAAGGGCGATGTCTGCGTCGCCGCCCCACAGGGACATCGAGGAGCGCATCCCGCATGCGCCGCAGAGCGCAGCGAGGGCGAGCACAACTCGCCCGCGAGCCTTGGAACCACGCTCGGACGGAGCCTTGGGACTGATTGTCTGGGTTGGTCTCATGGCGACATACTCTCCTTGAACGACAAGAGTCCTAAAGTTGCGGACGCGGTTCAAGTGATTACGCAAAGTGCGGATGGACGTCGGCCGCCTAGCTCCGCCCTCCGGTGTCGCTGTTGGGGTGAATCATGGGGACTAGAATCCCTGGTAGCTACAGGCCAGCTTCGTGTCCGACGTAGGGGCGAGGCTCGCGAGGTCGTCCGGGCAGGTAAGACATTGCATGTCCACCATGGTCCCTACGGGCAGTCGGCCGGCGTCGACCTCGGCGCCGGTCCGCAGCACCTGAATCAACTGTCCGTTACCCGGGCATTTCGTGTGGTCGATGGTGAGCTGCCAGCAATCCGCTGACACGTTCCCGTTCGCCGCGGAGGGATCGCACCTCGGCAGAGAATCGGGACCTTCCACGTAGGTGATTTGGCCGGTCTTGGAATCGATTTGTGGGTTGCGGTAGGCCACGCGGCAGTTGACCCCCAAGTCGTCCACCGTGGCGGGCTGGGGTGTGTTCGCGAAGTCCGTGTTGTAGAGCTTCGCGTCCACGCAAAGATTCTGCAGCTTGGCGGCGATGGCAGCGCCGATCTGGCTCATAGCGCCCGAATAGTCGGTCTCGCAGATGCTGAACTTCAAGCCATTGGAGCCGAACTCGTCGATGAACGCCGATTCTCGGAGACCGGGCCCAGCGCCCCAGCCCCACGCATCGGCGTCGAACCCGGTCTTCGGATCCAAGTTTGTCGGCCGATGATTCGGGTCGTAGCACAGCGCCCAGTAGTCGTAGATGTACGGGTGAAGGGTGTCTAGCGTGTTGGGATTTGGACGAAGATCGAACTTCACCGGCTCCGCGGTCGAGAAGTCGCCGCCCAACGGCCAACCGAAGATCCCAGCCACCAAGATCTGCTGGTCAGGGTTCGCCTTGAGACTCTTGATCT
>Ga0265340_10002209_pt1 | contig 11138 bp, 9 predicted proteins | sample 4CB225metaG_FD_202082 | JGI IMG/M metagenome (GOLD analysis project Ga0265340, IMG submission 202082) | Rhizosphere microbial communities from Carex aquatilis grown in University of Washington, Seatle, WA, United States - 4-CB2-25 metaG | ecosystem: Host-associated > Plants > Roots > Rhizosphere...
GAATTTTCCGCCGCCGACATCCAGATGAGCTTTCCGCTGGAAGCGGCCGCCGCGCGCGGCGGACTCGACCAGGGTCATCCCAAGGCGATGGCGTTCCTGGATCGCATTCACGCCCGCCCGGCCTATAAGCGCGCCCTCGAGAAGGGCGGGCCGTACGTCGTCGGGCGCTGACCGCCTCGCGGCGGCTATTTCACCCGGGTGTAATTGACGCGACTGCCGTTCTCGCTTATGCGATCCCCACGAGCGGATCGGGATTCGGGAGCGACCCATGAAGAGCGATGACAGGAAGGCGGCGCTCGCCGCCTACAAGAAGCGCAAGAGCGCCGCCGGCATTTACGCCGTTCGCTGCGCGGCTACCGGCGATGCCTGGATAGGCCAGACCCTCAACCTGGAGACCATCCAGAACCGGATCTGGTTCTCGCTGCGCACCGGCGGCCATCCCAACCGGGAACTCCAGGGCGCCTGGGCGGCTCACGGCGCCGATGCCTTCGCCTTCGAGCCGCTCGAGCAATTGAAGGAAGAGGAACTGGCCTACGTCAGGGACGCGCTGTTGAAGGAACGCTTCATTCATTGGCGGTCGATGCTGAACGGGCTGACGCTCTAAAGTGCTTTCAGGGTTGCGTCGCCGCGATCACTTCCTTCACCAGCCGCCCGAGGCCGCTGATGTCGCCGGTGGGATCGACGGAATCGCCGAGCCGGACGATCACCAGATGCTGTGACGGAATGATCACGATGCGCTGGCCGAGATTGCCGGAGGCAAAGAACGCGTCGCGCGGAATCCCGATGCGGACCCGGCCTTTGGCATATTCGTGCTCGCTGCGGTTGGTCCAGAAGCCGGCGCCATAGTCGGTATCGAGCGTCGCCGAGGCTGAAAAATCCACCCAGTCATCTTGCAGAATACGGCGGCCGCCGATCTCGCCGTCATTCAGGTAAAGCAATCCAAACCGCGCCCAGTCCCTGGCGCTGGCCAGCATGTTGGCCGAGCCCTGCAGCGTGCCGCTGGCATCGAATTCCAGCGTCACATGGCGCATCCCCAGCGGATTGAACAGCTCGCGCCAGGCGAACGCCAGCGTCTTCTCCGGACCGCCGACGGCATCCCGGATGATCCGCGCCAGGATTTGCGTCGTCGCGCTCGAATAGGCCCATCGCTGTCCCGGCGGCGCGATCAGCGGCGCCTTCACCGCAAAGCCGGCCATGTCGTCATGCAGGTACATCAGGTTGGAGGGATCGAAGCCCGAATTGGTTTCATCCAGCGCGAGACCCGTCGTCATCCGCATCAAGTGTTCGACCTCGATCTCATGGCGCGGATCGCCCGAGGCGCGCCATTCCGGGACCGGCGCCGGCATCGATGGGGTCAGGATGCCCTGCTGCGCCATGATGCCGAGCAGGGCGTTGACCACGGACTTGGTCATGGAGAAGCCGGGCAGCTGCGTGTCGACACCGACGCCCGCTGCATAGCGTTCGGCGATGACGCTGCCATCACGCACCACGACGACCGCCTTGGTTCTGCGGAATGGTGGCTCTGCGGGTTCCTCGAACGCATGGACGAGCGCTGCCTTGAGGGCGGGAGCCGCGGCCTCGACCATGCCGGGACCGGCGATTTCCGGCAGCAGCGGCGGGTTCTTCGGCACCTTCAGCGCCTCGACGTCGCTTCGCAGCAGATACGGCTCTACCGATCCATGCAGCAACACGCAACCGAACCCGTCGTGAAAAGCGGCGTGGCTGCCCAGCAGACCCATCACGGAAACGTCCACGGTTTTGGCGGCACGATCGAGCCGATACCGCATTCCCGGCCGCAACCGGCGAATGCCGGGACGGTCCATGGTCTCCGCGAATACGGCATCCGGATCGAGGCCCGATACGAACGTCTTGGCGCAGACGCTGTCGGCGACGGCGCTCGTGGCCACCCGAACGGCGCGATCGGGGCGATAGATCACGGCCAATACCACCGGCACGGCGAGGATCAGCGCTCCTGCGATCAGCCTTCGCGCAACCACGCCCCCCTCCCATTCGGGCCAGCTCCGTTGCTAGCGTGCCTTCTGGACCTCGCCAACGGAAGGCAGCGCCATCACGGTAACGCCCGGCGGCGGCACATCGTCATCGGGCACGAAGAAATCCGACATCAGCGGCACGCTGCGATCTACGCGGTAGGGTTCAAAGTCGCGCACGCCGCTTTCATACAGCACCTTGTCATCGATACAGAACTGTCCGGTGAATTCGCGCGATGGTTTGGCGAAGATCACGTACGCGGCGTCGCCCATGATCTCAGGCGTACGGCTGGCGCGCATCATGGCGTCGCCGCCGAGCAGATTGCCGACCGCGGCGGTCGCAATGGTGGTGCGCGGCCACAGCGCGTTGACGGCGATGCCCGCCGCCTTCTGCTCGGCGGACAGCCCGAGCACGCACAGGCTCATGCCGAATTTCGCCAGCGTGTAGGCGGTGGAGTGCTCGAACCATTTGGCCTTGATGTCGAGCGGCGGCGACAGCATCAGGATGTGCGGATTTTCCGACTTCTTCAGATGCGGGATGCAGTATTTCGAGACCATGAAGGTGCCGCGGGTATTGATGCCCATCATCAGGTCGAACCGCTTCATGTCGGTTGCCTGCGAGTTGGTCAGGCTGATCGCGCTGGCATTGTTGACGCAGATATCGATGCCGCCGAATTCGGCGACGGTCTTGTCAATGGCCGCGATCACCTGGGCTTCCTCGCGGATATCGCACAGGATCGGCAGCGCCTTGCCACCGGCGGCGCGGATCTCGTCGGCGGCGGTATAGATGGTGCCCTTCAGTTTCGGATGCGGCTCCGCGGTCTTGGCGGCGATCGCGACATTGGCGCCGTCGCGCGCCGCGCGTAACGCGATCGCAAGCCCGATGCCGCGGCTGCCCCCGGAAACGAACAGCGTCTTGCCCTTGAGCGATGTCATCCTGCGAACTCCGATTCTGGAAGCATAGGAAAGATAGTCCCCTCCGATGGGAGAGGGGACGCTCCCTTAGGTCTCCGCATGCAGGACGCGGCCACGCGTCTCCGGCAGCGCAAAGGCGGCGAGGAAGAATACACCATAGGCGGCAACGGCGAAGATCGCGATGGCATTTCCAAGCGATGTCGAGTTCGAGAGCGCGCCGACCAGGAACGGAAACAGCGCGCCGATGCCCCGGCCAAAATTGTAGCAGAAGCCCTGTCCCGATCCGCGCAACCGGGTCGGATAGAGCTCGGTGAGAAATGCGCCGACTCCAGAGAAATAGCCCGACGCAAAGAAACCGAGCGGGAAGCCAAGCAGCCACAACATTTCGTTGGTCAACGGCAACTGCGTGTAAAGCAGGGTGATGGCGATCGCCCCCAGCGAGAAGGTCAGGAACAGATTGCGCCGGCCGATGCGGTCGGCCAGCCAGGCGCCGACCAGATAGCCGGCAAACGAGCCGACGATCAGCGCGGAAAGGTAGCCGGTCGAACTGACGACCGAGAGCTTGCGCTCGGTGGTGAGAAAACGGGGCACCCAGAAGGTGATGGCGTAATAGCCGCCCTGGCATCCCGTCGCCATCAGCGACGCCAGGATGGTCGTCTTGAGAACGGGCCCGCCAAAAATCTCCCACAGCGCCGGCCGCTCGCCCGACGCGATCTGTTTGGCGCGCGCGGTGGCGGCGATCTCCGGCTCCTGAACGTGGCGGCGCAGGAAAAACACCAATAGCGCCGGCAGCGCGCCGATGGCGAACATCCAGCGCCATGCAATCTCCGGCGCCAGCCAATAGAACAGCACGGCCTGCGACAGCACCGCCAGACCCCAGCCGACCGCCCAGCCCGACTGCACCGAGCCCACGGCGCGTCCGCGGTATTGCGGGCGGATCGCCTCGCCCATCAGCACCGCGCCGGCCGCCCATTCGCCGCCAAAGCCGAGACCCAGCACCGCACGGGCGATCAGCAGCTGATCGAAATTCTGCACAAAGGCGCAGACCAGCGAAAAGAACGAGAACCACAGGATCGTCAGCTGCAATGTCCTCACGCGTCCGATCCGGTCGGCGAGGTATCCGCCGAGCCAGCCCCCGATCGCCGAGGACAGCAATGTGACGGTTCCGGCGAGCCCCGCCGTGCCGGGGTCGACTTTCCAAAGCGCGATGATGGTGCCGATCACGAGCGGATAGATCATGAAGTCCATGCCGTCGAGCGCCCAGCCGGCCGCGCAGGCCCAGAACGTCCGCCGCTCCGGCAGGGTCATGTCGCGATAGAAGGCGAGAAGGCTGGTATCCTCGATGGGAGCGGTTTCAATGGCGCTGGACGGTTCGACTTTGCTCACGATGGACGTTTCCTGAAAATTTATGGGACCAGCTTCCGCCGGCTCGCGATCGGTTCACTTGTCCGGCAATTTACGCGGTCCGCTGACGCTGTCATCAGTCGAATCCGCAAATCTCCCGGTCCGCGATGACTATTGCCCGGCCGCTTCCGCGCCACGGGTACGCGGATCGGGAGCGCCGAGCAATCCGTTTGGCGTCACGGCGATCGAATTGGCCGAGGAGTAGCCGAACGGCTCGACCAGGCGATGGCCCTTGGCCCGCAATGCCGCGCGGGTATCGTCGGGGAAACCGCGCTCGATCCGCACTTCGTCAGGCAACCATTGATGGTGCAGGCGCGGCAATGCCACCGCGGCCGCGACATCCATGCGATAGTCGAGCACGTCGACGATTACCTGCAGCACCGTGGAGATGATCCGGCTGCCGCCGGGCGATCCCGTCACCAGCACCGGCTTGCCGTCCTTCAGCACGATGGTCGGCGACATCGAGGATAGCGGCCGTTTTCCCGGGCCGGGCAAATTGGCCTCGAACCCGACCAGGCCGAAGGCGTTGGAGGCGCCGGGTGCGGCGGTGAAATCGTCGAGCTCGTTGTTGAGCAGCACGCCGGTGCCATCGGCGACCAGGCCGACGCCGTAGCTGAAATTCAGCGTATAGGTGTTGCTGACCGCGTTGCCGAGGCTGTCGATCACCGAAAAATGCGTGGTGTTGCTGCCCTCGCGCGGCGGCACAGCCGACAGCGCATCGGTCCATGTCGTGGCGCGATCGAGATCGATGCCGGCGCGCTGGCGGGCCGCGTAATCCTTCGAAATCAGGGTTGCGACCGGTGCGTTGACGAAAGCGGGATCGCCGAGGTAGCGGGCGCGGTCGGCATAGGCGCGCTTCAACGCTTCGATCATGACATGCAGCGACGCAGGGGTGCCCTGCTTCATCTCGGCGAGCGGAAAGCCCTCGAGAATATTCAGCGCCTCCACCAGCACGACGCCGCCGGACGAGGGTTGAGGCATCGCGACAATGTCGTATCCGCGATAGCTGCCGCGCAGCGGCGGCCGGATGACGGCGGAATAGGATTTGAGATCATCCGATGTCATGATGCCGCCGGCGCCGGTGACTGCTTTCGCGAGCTTTTCCGCGACCGGCCCTTCGTAAAAACCGCGCGGACCGCGTTCGGCAATCGCCGATAGCGTCGCCGCGAGATCGGTCTGGACCAGGGTGTCGCCTTCGTCCAGCGAGGTGCCGTCGGGGCGGGAAAAGATCTTTGCTGCCGCCGGCCAGCGCGCCAGGCGCCGGTGCCAGTCCGGCAGCGTGTCGGCGCTGTCGTCGGTCACGACCAGGCCGTCGCGCGCTAGCTCGATCGCGGGCTTGAGCAGCTCGGCCAGCGTGAATTTGCCCGAGCCGTATTTTTCCAGCGCCAGCGTCAGCCCCGCGACGGTGCCGGGAACGCCGATGCCGAGCGCGGAATCGCGGGATTTCGCCATATCCGGCTTGCCGTCGGCCCCAAGAAAAATTCCCGCCGTGGTCGCAGCCGGCGCGGTCTCGCGATAATCGATCGCGACGTCCTCGCCGTGATCGGCCGAATGAATCACCATGAAACCGCCGCCGCCGATATTTCCCGCGCGCGGATAGGTCACGGCCATCGCGAAACCGGTCGCCACCGCGGCATCGACCGCATTGCCGCCACGCCGCAGCACATCGGCGCCGATGCGCGCCGAGATCTTTTCCTGCGCCACCACCATGCCGTGTTCGGCGAAAACGGAGTGAACGGCATCCGCCGCGGGCGGCGTATAATCGCCGCGATGCCGTTCCTGCTGCGCGGCGGCCGGCAGGCACGACACGACAATCAGCAGGAGGGCCGCCACGATTAGGCGCCGTTCTGACCTGAACACAGTCATCAAGATTCCGCCGCGGGGGCCAGGCAAAATACATGCGGTCGTCATCGGCCCGGATGCTATATGGGTTTCGACCCTCAAGGCAAAACGCCTCCTCGTGATGATCAGGGATATTTTCGGGCATGGCGGTAATCGCTTCGGATGCAAACGTTCCCGACATACAGCAGAACTATCCGCCGCGATCCGCCGTCATCAGCTGGATTTTCTTCGACTGGGCGGCGCAACCCTATTTCACGCTGATCACCACCTTTGTGTTCGCACCCTATTTCGCCACCCATGTGGCCTCCGATCCCGCGAGCGGACAGTCGCTGTGGGGTTTTGCCACCGCCGCGGCAGGGCTCCTGATCGCGCTGTTGTCGCCGGTGTTGGGTGCGATCGCGGATGCCAGCGGCCGGCGCAAGCCCTGGATCGCGGCATTCGGCGCACTGCTGGTGATCGGCGCCTCGCTGATGTGGTTCGGCAAGCCCGGCGACCCCAGCGTGATACCGCCGCTGCTGTTCGCCTATGGGCTGGCGACCATCGGCGCTGAATTCGCCACGGTCTTCAACAATGCGATGATGCCGACGCTGGTGCCGCCGAACCAGATTGGGCGATTATCCGGTACCGGTTGGGCCACCGGCTATGTCGGCGGCATCCTCAGTCTGATCCTGGTGCTCGGCTTTCTCGCCGCCAGCCCCGAAACCGGGCGCACGCTGTTCGGCTTCACGCCGCTGTTCGGCCTCGACCCCGTCACCCATCAGGGCGACCGCATCAGCGGTCCTTTGACCGCCATCTGGTTCATCGTCTTCGTGCTGCCGATGTTCCTGCTGACGCCGGATTATCCCGCCAGGCGGCGGATCGGCGACGCGTTGCGCGAGGGCCTGACCGGGCTGAAACAAACGCTCGCCGAATTGCCGCAACAGAAATCGCTGGCCGCGTTTCTGCTTGCCAACATGATCTATACCGACGCGCTGGTGTCGCTGTTCGCCTTCGGCGGCATCTACGCCGCCGGCACTTTTGGCTGGAACACGATTCAGATCGGCAGCTTCGGTATTATCCTCGCCATCGCCGGCACCTTCGGGGCGTGGCTTGGCGGCAAGCTCGACGACAAGCTTGGACCGAAACGCGTGATCGCGGGCAGCATGCTGCTCCTGCTGTTTGCGGTCGTGGCGATCCTGCTGGTGGACAAGGACCGGATCCTGTTCATCAAGGTCGCGCCTCCCATACCCGGTGGCGCGCTGTTCGCAGCCGCCTCCGAACGCGCTTATCTCCTGCTGGGCTGCCTGATCGGAGCTGCCGGCGGCCCGCTGCAGGCGGCGTCGCGGACGTTGCTGATTCGCATGGCGCCAAAGGACCGCATCGCGCAGTATTTTGGGCTGTTCGCGCTGACGGGAAAGGTCACGTCCTTCGTCGGGCCGCTGTTGATCGGCACGATTACGACGGTGACCGCGAGCCAGAAGGCCGGCATGGCGGTACTGGTGCTGTTCTTCGTCGGCGGGCTGGCGCTATTGGCGCGGGTGAGGGACTAAGTGCTCGTAGTCGCGTCGGTCTCGAAAACGCTACCGGCGTCGCTCTGATAGAGCGTATTCACGGTAATCGCGCCGACAGCACGCGAGACGCAGGGGCAGATCTTGCCGCCCTCGCCTTTCTGATGATCGCTGAAGAACACATCGCGATGATCGATCTTGCCGTCCACCGCAACGACATCGATTGCACAGACGCCGCATTCGCCGCGCTGGCAGTCCGATATCACCTCGAAGCCGGCCTCGTTGAGCGCATCCAGCAGCGATTTGTTTTCGGGGACCACGATCTCGCGGCCGGAGCGATCGATCCGGACCCGGAACGATTCCGTCGGCAAAAGTCCGCTCGAGCCAAACGTCTCGTAGCGTAAATCGGCCAGTAGGCGCCCGGCCGAGGTCCAGCTGCGTCGCGCCGCCTCCAGCAGCCGCAGCGGACCGCACAGGATCGCCGAGGATTCCGGCGGCAGGCGGCGAAAGGTTTCATCAAGGTCGATCCGGTTGTCCTCGTCGCTGGCATGAACGATCAGGCGATCTCCGAGCATGACGGATAATTCGTCGACAAACGCGGCATCGCGCCGCGACTTGACGGCATAGTGCAACGCCATCGCGGCGTTACGGCGTTTCAGCATGGCGGCGATGCCGATGATCGGCGTAATGCCGATCCCGCCTGCGATCAGACAATAGGATCGTCGCGTCCAGTCGATCTCGAACAGCGAAGCCGGGCTCGATATCTCGATACGCGCGCCTGGCTGCAGCGACCACATATAAAGCGAGCCGCCGCGGCTGTCAGGCGCGCGCCGGACCGCGATCCGGTAGCCGTCGGGAGCGGGCTCTCCGACTAGCGAATAGCTGCGGGTCTCCGGCCGGCCATCGATCAATACGCCGACGTTCACATGACTGCCGATCGCGTAGGTCTCGAGGCTCGTCCCCTCGGGCCGCAGCACGAATTCGCGGATCGCGGGCGCAACGTCGCGAGTCCCCACAACCGTGCAGGTCGTCCAGTTCTGTGCAAATCGCATGACGTCCTCGAATGCCGGAAGGCGTTCTATTCGGTGACCGGAGAACGGATCAGCGCCAGTGCCGGCAGCAGATCCAGATGAGTTCGATTGCGCAGCGCCAGCCGCAGGTTTCGGGCGGCCAGGCGCGCATGCTCGCGCATCACGGCTTCCGCCCGCGCCCCTTCCCGGTTCTCGATCGCGTCGACCACAATACGGTGATGGTCCTGGGCGACGATAAGGATCTGATGCGCTTCCGGCAGCACGGACTGCGCCATCACAAAACCGCTGGGCGACGCAAACGGCAGCGCGGAGGCGCGGTCGATTTGCCGGATCAGCGGGGCGCTGTGGGACAATTCGGTGAGCAGCGCATGAAAGCGTGCATTCAGCGTGACGTAGGACGAGAACGCTTCCACGGAAACCGGATCCCGTGTGACCAGCATGTCCAGCTCCGCCAGGCTCTCCTTGAGAGGTTCGAGATCGCGCGCCGACACCCCGCGCTCGGCGGCGAACCTGGCAGCGAGCCCTTCAAGCACCCCGCGCAGCTCGATCGAATCCAGGATGTCGCGCTCGCTGAACGCCTTCACCATGAAGCCGCCGGACGGAATGGCTTCGAGCAGGCCTTCCTCCTCGAGCCGGACCAGCGCCATGCGCACCGGCGTGCGCGAGACGCCCGTGGTTTCGACCGCCTGCAGTTCCGAAATCCGTTCGCCCGGCCGCAGTCGGCCCGAAAGGATCAGGTCGCGTAGCGCCAGTTGCGCGCGCACCGTCTGGGATACCGCGCGATCGGGGTCGCGTTCGCTCATCGGCTTACTCCGCTGCCTGCAGCGTCGAAGCCGAGCCGTCCCGGGCGGCCATGCGATCGATCATGCGCCGCGCCCACATCGCGCCGGCGTCGATGTTGAGATTGTAGAACACGCGATCCGGGTTCTCGTCGATGGCGCGCTGCTGGGCTTCAAGAATGATTTCGTCCTCGCGGAAAATGCCCGCGACGCCTTCGCGGATTTCCGTGGTCAGCCGCTGTTCGCCCAGGCGATAATTGCGCGCGAAGGCCCAGAAATAGTGGCATGTGGTTTCGGTTTCCGGCGTCATGGTATTGAGCACGTAGCCGTTGACGCCCCGCGAGCGATCGCCTTCCGGCGCGCCGCTGCCCGCCGGCGCCACCCCGACGTCGATCGTCACGGTGCCCGGCGCCTCGAAGCGAATGATCTGCCAGCGATCGACCAGGCCCGGCTTCTGCAGTTGCGCGGCCCAGAACGGCGGCGGTTCGATGCCCCGCATCCAGCGGGTCACGGTGACAGTCCTGTCGCCATGGGTCACATCGAACGGCGCCTCCGCGACGGCCTCGTTGCCGATGCTGCCGCCATGGACGAAGGTTTCGTGGGTCAAGTCCATGAGATTGTCGATCACCAGCCGGTAGTCGCATTTGACGTGAATGGTCTTGCCGTCTCCGGCCCAGGCCGGGTCGTCGTTCCAGTGCATGTCCGGAACCAGCGCCGGATCGGCCAGCGCCGGATCGCCCATCCACAGCCAGATGAAGCGGTGACGCTCGACCGCGGGGTAAGCGCGCACGCCGGCCGACGGATTGATGGTTTCCTGCGACGGCATGAAGGTGCAGCGGCCGGACGAATTGAATTTCAGGCCGTGATAGCCGCACACCACGCTGTCGCCTTCGAGGCGGCCCTTGGATAGCGGCACCAGTCGATGCCAGCAGGCGTCTTCCAGCGCGGTCACCTGCCCATTTGCCTGCCGGTATATCACGACGTGCTTGCCGCAGATCGTCCGCGGAAACAGCGCGTGCTTGATATCGGCATCCCAGGCGGCGGCGTACCAGGCGTTCATCGGGAAGGATGTGGCCATGAGCATAATCTCCCGTATCGGCTTATTGTATCCTCTATGTATACAATAAATCCCTCAAGAGAGGCAATACCTGTAGAATGATGGTATCAAATCACCATTATGTATACGGAAGCCTGAGATGTCGCTGATCCCGCGCGCGAGCCGAGCCAGCCGATGCGCGCCGCAGGCAACGCGGATCAACCGGAAAGCACCGGCGATCGAATGCCTTGTTTCGCTGGACTAGAGGCCTTCCTTCGAGGAAGGCCGGGCGCTGCCGCTAGGGCGTTTTCGAGCGAAGCGGACGCCGGTTCGCGTGAAGAAAACGCGTCAGAACAAGAATCTAGAGCTTCGGTTCTGATTCAATCAGAACCGATCATGCGCTAGTGCCGGAAATGCCGCACGCCGGTGAACACCATGGCGATGCCGGCATCGTCGGCGGCTTTTATCACTTCATCGTCGCGGATCGAGCCGCCCGGCTGGATAACGGCCGTGGCGCCGGCTTCGATGGCGACCAGAAGGCCATCGGCGAACGGAAAGAACGCGTCCGATGCCACCACGGAGCCCACGGTCATCGGCTGCGCGAGTTTTGCGTCGGCCGCCGCGTCCTGCGCCTTGCGCGCGGCGATGCGCGAGGA
>Ga0265340_10002210_pt1 | contig 11132 bp, 8 predicted proteins | sample 4CB225metaG_FD_202082 | JGI IMG/M metagenome (GOLD analysis project Ga0265340, IMG submission 202082) | Rhizosphere microbial communities from Carex aquatilis grown in University of Washington, Seatle, WA, United States - 4-CB2-25 metaG | ecosystem: Host-associated > Plants > Roots > Rhizosphere...
AGGGGCCATATCCAGTCACGACCAAGGAGACCCTTTGATGAGCAAGCCGATCAAGCAGATCCATCTGGCCGCGCACTTCCCCGGCGTGAACAACACCACGGTGTGGAGCGATCCGGCCGCGGGCAGCCACATCGAGTTCGATTCCTTCCGCCGGTTCGCCCAGACCGCCGAGCGGGGCAAGTTCGACTTCCTCTTCCTGGCCGAGGGACTGCGGTTGCGCGAGCAGAACGGCCTGATCTACGACCTGGATGTGGTCGGGCGCCCGGACACGTTCACGATCCTGGCCGCGCTGGCCGCGGTCACCGACCGGCTCGGACTGACCGGCACGATCAACTCCACGTTCAACGAGCCTTACGAGGTCGCCCGGCAGTTCGCCAGCCTCGACCATCTTTCCGGTGGACGAGCCGCCTGGAACGTGGTCACGAGCTGGGACGCGTTCACCGGTGAGAACTTCCGCCGCGGCGGCTATCTCGCCCAGGACGACCGCTACCAGCGGGCCCGGACCTTCCTGCGCACCACCTGGGAGCTGTTCGATTCCTGGCGGGACGACGAGATTCTGGCCGACCAGGACACCGGGCAGTTCCTGGCCGATCGCCGGCCCGGCCGCTTCCAGCACCACGACGCGTTCTTCGACATCCAGGGGCAGTTCAACGTCCCCCGCAGCCCGCAGGGCCGCCCGGTGATCTTCCAGGCCGGCGACTCCGACGAGGGCCGTGACTTCGCCGCCGCGAGCGCGGACGCGATCTTCTCCCGCTACAGCACGCTGGTCGAGGGGCAGGCCTTCTACACCGACGTGAAGGGCCGGCTGGCCAAGTTCGGGCGCGAGCGCGAGGAGTTGCTGATTCTGCCGGCGGCCACGTTCGTGCTCGGCGACACCGAGGACGAGGCCCAGGACCTCGCCCACGAGGTGCGGCTGGCCCAGGTGTCCCCGCAGACCGCGATCAAGTTCCTCGAGCAACTGTGGAACCGTGATCTGTCCGATCACGACCCGGACGGGCCGCTGCCGAGTGTCGATCCGGTGGTCGGGGAGAACACGATCGCCCGGGGCCGGGCCAGCGTGCGGATGTACCGGGACCCGATCGCCACCGCCAACGAATGGCGGGCCCGGGCCGCCGCGGACGGACTGACCAGTCGCGAGCTGATCGTCGAGGTCACTGGCCGGCAGTCCTTCGTCGGCACCCCCGGCACCGTCGCCGAGGCGATCAACGAGCTGGTCCAGAAAGACGCCAGTGACGGGTTCATCCTCGTCCCGCATATCACCCCGGGCGGCCTCGATCCGTTCGTCGATCAGGTCGTGCCGCTGCTCCAGGACCGCGGTGTGTTCCGGGGCGACTACAAAGGCTCTACGCTGCGCGAGCATCTCGGCCTGGCTCCGCTGCGCCGCGAGCAGCCCGCCCCGACGGCCCCCTCCCTCACCACCGGCTGAGCTCAGGTGTCGTCGGGCCTGAACCGGTGATTCGACCGTGACCGGCCGTCCGGCCTCTCAAACGCCCAGCTTCCGGCCGATGTGGGCGACAACTGCTCCCCTCGATGTGAAGTTCAGGCGAAAGTAGATGCGGCCCACCCCTGGAGTGAAGCGCGCATGTAGGTCGAAGGACCGTACAACGCCATCTAGATCAGCGAACTGGCACAGCAGTTTACGCTGTTCTGCTTCAGGTGTGACCTTGCTCAGCCAGTCAGGGAAGGTTCCCACTACCGGATCCCAGCGGAGAAGGGCTCGGTTGAGCCGGAACAGTTCCTCCTTGACGGATAGGAACTCGACCCGGCCCAGTTGTTTGATCTGTTTCTCCACTTGGGGCAGGAACACGATCCGGGGCAGGACGCTCTCTCGCCGGTCCCACAACTCGGACGGGGTCGGGCAGTCGTCGCTGTCGCAGTGGGCCAACCACGCGTCATGATGCTCGACATGCTGCGGGCGGGAGGCGTGGCGGACTTCGACCGGGTCGGAAAGGAGTTCCTCGCCCGTGGCGGTCTCCGTCAGGGTGAATCGGGTGAGTTGGATTGCGGGCGCGTCCCAGACCGGATCCACGGTCAGGCTGACGCTTATCGTGTCGAGAGCGTGCGCCAAGCCCAGTCCTTCCGCAGGCCTGGAAGCGTGCTCGTACTGGAGCAGTTCGGAATCAAGTTCCGACGCCACAGAACGGAATGGAGCACGCTGTTGCATACGGCGAAGGTAGCGCCACCGTTCGATGTTGGCCGGTCGCTCGCCCCATTGTCCGATCCGGTGGCCGTCCGCGATCTCAATGGAGGCGAGAGATTGCGCCGATACCAGTGCACAGTCCCGAGCCTGATGGCGTAATCGCCGGAGGGTGGTGACCAGGTTGATCAGAACCTGATCGACGTGGGCAGGCTCGGCGTGAGCGGTGGGAAGGTGACTGAGATCGTTGATGATGACAAGCATCGGGAGCCCTCAGTCCAGCAGGGCGTCAAGGGCGCGGTCCCACTCGTCGAAGAAGCCCGGTGGCCAGTGCGAGAGCATTCCTTCGGAGGATATCCGGGGGTGAACGACGCTGATCTCGCCTCGATCGGCACGGTCAAAGTAGTGAATTGCGGTGTCGTCTGGGGTTAGGTCGCCTCCCTTGACGGCCAGTCGTAGGCCGTTGAGTAGGTGATCGCTGTGACTCTCAATGATCAACTGGGCTCCGCCGGCCGCCGCGTCCGCCAGCAGTTGCCCCATCCGGGTCTGGCCTCGAGGATGCAGGTGGGCTTCCGGATTTTCGATCAGGAGCAGATCGTCCGGAGCCGATGACAGCGCGGCCACGATCACCGGGAGAACATACGTGAGCCCGAATCCTACATTGGTCGGCCGGTACCGATTACTCGCCGATGCCCCGGCCGTTCCGAAGAATCCGAAGCTCAGTCGCACGGTCTCGGTTCCTTCCAGGTCGTGCGCCGACAAGTTGACCCCCGGGCAGAACTCACTCATCCAGGCGGCGACCTGATCGGGGAGCTTGTCCGATGCGGAAGATGGATGCCGGCAGGCGACGTTCGTGATGTGGTCGTCGCTGTGGTGTCGCAGATAGTTGACAGTGTGTTCGCCGCGCGCTCCCAGGAACCGTCGGCGAATGGCCGCGTCGAAGGACTTGGGATACGAGACAGCGGGGACGATTCGGTCAGCCCGTAGGTACTGAAAGCCTTGTCGGAAAATGTTCCAGTCGGGTGTCTGGGTTTCGCCTTTGGATCGATCGCTGGTTGAGTAGGCTAACAGATCATTATCTTTGGCGTAGGCCGTAGTCCATTCCCGGCTCTCGCCGGCCTGATTCTCTAGTGTGATCGAGATCTCAGCCGCGCGTCCTTCGATCGTCGCGTAGTCCTCGTGGAGCACGTCCTGCCCAGTGCCGAGGTTCACCAGGTCCCCATTCAGCAAGAGCCCCTCGGTGGACAGGGTGCCGGCGTCGGCCGACTGCCGTAGCAAGCTGAGGGCTTGCAGAGTGGTGCTTTTACCCACACCATTGAGCCCGGACAGCAAAGTGAGTGGAGCCAACTCCAACGTCAGTTCGCGAAAGGCCTTGAAGTTATTGAGCCGGATCAGGTTGAGCACGGATCACCGCCAGGAAGCATCGCCGGATAACAGCGAAACGGTACCGGACTTTGGCCGGGTCTCCCGTGCCTGTGGATATCGCCCGCTCGAAATCGATGTCCTTGGCGAGATCATGGAGTGCGGCCACAACGGACTCGCGAGACTCCATGAGGGTCGCCAGGTCGGAGCTCTCGAGTCGAGCCAGGTTCACTGAAACCGTCTCGAACAGCGCTTTGTTGATCTGTGATCTGGACACGCCGGTCAGGCTGGAACGGCGGAAGGCTTGATCGCCGAAGATTGCATGCGCCGCGATCATCGATTTGGTGAATTTCGACTCCATTTTCTCGACCTCGTCCGGGCTGAGGTCGTTGATCCGGCGCATGGTCCGGCGGAGAAATTCATCGAAGTCGCGGATCGAGTAGCCGTTCGGATCAGTCATCAAGAACGCCATGAACCGCAATACCATCTCGCGATCGCCCATGCGCTCGGGGCGGATGCTATGACCGGTCGCGATCTGGAAAGGCGAGTCTGCGGCCCATCCGCGCAGCAGGTCACGCGCTTGCCCCGAGATCAGCGCGTGACGTAGTTCCTGCGGCGAGAGCGGGCTACCACCGGTGTTCAGCCGGGCGAAGATGTTGAACTTCACCTCTTCGGGGGTGCCTTGGCGAATCAGGTGGACAACCAATTCGGTCTCGCTGAGGCGGGTCTTCATCCGTCCCGGCAGTTCGTTGAAGGACGCGCCGTCGTACAGCCCTCCCAAGTACTCCAGTCGGGTCAGTCGGAGCGGGGGCATCTCGATGAGATCAGGAGCCATGAAGCGGGTGATCGTGGTCAGGCGCTGCACGCCGTCCACAATCGCCCACCGCTCGTTCTCGTCCTCCGCCGCGTAGAGCGTGGGGAGGGGGATGCGAAGCATGAGCGACTCGATCAGCCGACTTTGGGAGCGCTCGGACCAAATGCCACTCAGCCTCTGGAACTCGGGCTGCAGATCGATGCTGGCGTTCCGGATCCGGGACAACAGGAGGTCGATCGTCGGGTTCCGGGTGATCACATCGATTCGCTCCGGATCGAACGGCTCATCGATGATGTCGACGCTGTCGTCAACAGACTCTGACTCCAGGCCGGTCGGCTGACCGAGGGAGTCGACCTCAATCTTGGGTTCCATGACGTGGACAGGGTAGCCGAATGGTCACCAGTGCGAGCGTGAGTCGCGTCTGGCTACATCTGGACTTCCGGCTCCGCCGGGTTATTCTCAACCGTAACGATAGAGAATAATGATTTATTCGCGAGACGTCGGCACCGGCCCGTGGATGCTGACCTGACCCGTGGACAAGGACTCCTCGCCATGAGCGCTACCCCACTGACTGTGCTGGACCTGGTCCCGATCTCCTCGGGCTCGAATGCCACCCAGGCGCTGCGCAACAGCATCGACCTGGCCCAGCAGACCGAGCGCCTCGGTTACCCCCGCTACTGGTTCGCCGAGCATCACCTGAATCCCGGCGTCGCCGGCACGTCGCCGGCGGTGGTGCTGGCCCTGACCGCCGCGGCCACCACGACGATCCGGCTCGGTTCGGGGGCGGTGCAGATGGGCCATCGGACCGCGCTGTCCACGGTGGAGGAGTTCGGGCTGCTGGACGCGCTGCACCCCGGTCGCTTCGACCTGGGCCTGGGACGCTCGGGTGGCAAGCCCCGCGAATCCCGGCAGCCCGCCCCGGTCGGTGCCGGCTCGGCCGGTGCCGTCGTGGCCGGGCGGACCCGGAACGGGTTGCGGATCCCACCCCGGTTCTCCTTGGAGCACCTGCTGGGATCGCCCCGGTTCGCCCTGCAGAAGAAGCTGCTGGTACTGCCGGGCGCGCAGTCGCAGGACTACACCGACCAGGTCAACGACATCCTCAGCCTGATCGCCGGTACCTACCGCTCGCCCGAGGGTGAGGAGGCGCACGTGGTGCCGGGCGAGGGCGCCGACCTCCAGGTCTGGATCCTGGGCAGCAGCGGTGGGGAAAGCGCCGAGGTCGCCGGCCGGAACGGGTTGCGCTTCGCCGCCAACTACCACGTCAGCCCGGCCACCGTGCTGGAGGCCGCCGACGGGTACCGGGCCGCGTTCAGGCCCTCGGCCGTCCTGGACCGGCCCTACGTCAGTGTCTCCGCCGATGTCGTCGTCGCCGATACCGAGGCGGCGGCCCGGGAACTGGCCACCGGATACGGGCTGTGGGTGCGCAGCATCCGGACCGCCGAGGGCGCGATCCAGTTCCCCACCCCGGACCAGGCTCGCCGGCACGTCTGGTCGGACGCCGACCGCGCACTGGTGGCCGACCGGATCGACACCCAGTTCGTCGGCTCACCCAGCCAGGTCGCCGATCAGCTCGAACAGCTTCGCGACGCGACCGGCGCCGACGAACTGATCGTCACCACGATCACCCACGACCACGCCGACCGGGTTCGCTCCTACCAGTTGCTCGCGCAGGAGTGGGAGCGACGATGAACCGGGCTACGGATCATCCGGCCTGGACCATCGGCGCCTGGGCCGATTGGCCCGCCGCCGACCAGGTGCTGGTGGCGTGGGCGGCGGCCTCCCAGCCGCGCAGGTAGAGGTCCAGGCTCAGGCCGACCACATGCGGCCAGGTCATCTCGGGTTCGCTGCGGCGGTTGCGTTCCTGCATCACCCGGAGCAGGGGAGAGGTCAGGAGATCGGCCGTCACCTTGACCATTTCGCGATCCGAGTGCACCAGGAAACCTTCCTGGCCGTTCCGGATGAACTCCCCGACCCCGCCCTGGGCCATCGCGACCACCGGCAGGCCGGCGCAGCGGGCCTCCAGGGCGGCGATCCCGAACGACTCGAGCTCGGCCGGCGCCAGGTAGACGTCCGCCGCCGCCAGCAGCGGGCGGATCTGGGCGCGGGTCAGCCGGCCGGTCAGGGTGACCCAGGACTGCATCCCCTCCGCGCGCAGGTACCGTTCCATCCGCGGTCGCTGCGGGCCCTCGCCGATCAGGACCGCCCGCAGCGGGACGTCGGCCGGGAGCGCCGCCCGGATCGCGGCCAGGGTCCGCAGCAGGGCCAGCGGGCGCTTGCGCTGGGCCAGCCGCATCACGCTGACGATCGTGAGGGGGGCCCCGTGCCGGCGAGGCTGGGGTGAGTGCCAGGCCGTCGGGTCGATCCCGTTCGGGAGCACGCTCACCGGGGTGCTGCCGAGCAGACTGCGCAACGGGGCGGCGGCGACGTCGCTGACCGCGCTCCAGGCCACCGGCCAGCGCGGCCAGCCCAGCAGGGACGCCGACAGCGGGAGCAGGGGGCCCCGCGAGGGGACTATCGAGTGCATGGTCACGACCGTGGGGATCGCGGCCGCGCTGGCCAGCCGGGCGGCGGTCCAGGCGAACGGGGACAGCACGGAGGAGTGGATATGGACGGCGTCCACCGTGTCGGCGCTCAGCAGCCCGTGCAGTTGCCGGCGGGTCCGGGCCGAGGGAACCAGGGCGCGGTTCGACGTCATCCGGCGTACCGGCAGGAGGCTGTTTCCCGGCGCGGGGGTTTCCGGGGCCTGGGTTTTCCGGGCCTGGGCCTTCCGGGCCCTGATGCCCCGGGCCTGCGTGGCCGGGGTGCAGGTCAGGATCTCCACCTCGTAACCGGCCGCGAGCTGATGCGCGGCCAGGTCGTGGACCTGGACCTCGATCCCGCCCAACCGCGGCAGGTAGCAGTCGCTGATATGAACGATCTTCACGGCGCGATGACCAGCGCCCGCCGTACGGTTCGACGCTGATGCCAGAACCAGGCCAGCAGACCGGCGCCGCCGACCGGGATCTCCAGCAGGAAGGCGAAACCGCGGTAGAGCAGGACGCCGGCCGTCATGGTCACCGGATCACCACCCAGCGAAACCAGGACAGCGATACTGCCGGCCTCGGCCAGCCCCGCTCCGCCCGGGGTAAAGGGCAGCATCGACAGTACCCTTTCGACCGTGAAGCCTACGGCTACGACTGTGGTTGCCGGGACCGTGCCAACGGCCTGCAGGCAGAGAAACCACAGTACCCCCTGCAGGAGCAGGTAGCTCACCACCCCGACGGACAACTGCAGCCAGCCCTGCCGGATCACGGCCGCGGTCTCTTGCCGCACCGCGGGCAGGGACTGCGCCAGCGAGGTGACCCGCTTCGAGCCGACCGATTTCAGGGCCACGCCGGCGATCCGGTCCACGGCCCGGCCGACCCCGGAGGCCGCCCGGCCATCGGCGATCACCGCCACCGCGACCACCCCGAGCGTCGTCGCCAGGGCCAGGGCGGTTTGGGCCACCACGACCAGCCGGGCGGATTGAATCGCGCCGCTGAGCAGGGCGGCCGTCAGCACGCCGGCCGGAAGGGCGAGCTTCGCCATCACGTTCCACAAATTGCTGATGGTGGTGAAACTGGCGAAACGGGTGGCACTGAAGTTCCAGGAGCGGATCATCGCCAGATTGACGCCGGTGCCGGCCGCCGCCCCGAACGGCAGCAGATCCGAGATCGCGCTGCCGCTGACGTTCAGCAACAGTGCGCGGCCCCGGGTCAGCCCCGGAAGCGCGGCCGTCAGGACCCAGGAATGGCACCACAACCCGATGATCCAGACCAGCAGGAGAACGACGAGGTCAAGAAAGCTGACCTGGCGCAAGGTACCGGCGACGGCCGCCCACGAGGTGCCGGCCAGTTTTGTCACCCCGGCGACCAGCCCGCCGACCACCGCCGCGGTGGCGACGGACAGCAATACACGGGAGGCGAAACGCTTCCACGCTGAAGCCGCATTCTTCACATCGGCGGCCATTCGACGTCACTCCCTGAGCGTGGGTCACCGGGTCGATACTGGTGATGAGTTTCCATCGGCAATTCTGAACAGATCCTGACAGACGCTGCGACCGCAGGCTGCAGCCGGGCCTGCGAAGCTGCGATCATGACATACACCGTGGTCTCCTTTCACGCTCATCCGGACGACGAGGTACTCCTGACCGGTGGGACCTTAGCCAAAGCGGCGGCTGAAGGACATCGGGTGGTCCTGGTCGTCGCGACCAGCGGCGAATCGGGGGACGTGGCGACCGCCGCGATCGGAGCGGACTCCCTGAAGCAGCGCCGGGAAGAGGAACTGCGTCGCTCGGCCGAAGTGCTGGGCTGTGCCCGGGTGGTTCTGCTCGGTTATGCCGATTCCGGACTGGGTGAAAACTCCAGCAGGACGGCGTTCAGCCGGCTCGACCCGGCCGAGCCGGCGCAGCGGCTGGCCGAGATCCTGACCCAGGAGCGAGCCGACGTGCTCACCACCTATGACCGGGCCGGTGGCTACGGTCATCCTGATCACCGGCAGGTCCATGTCGTCGGCGGCCTCGCCGCCGGGCTGGCCGGCACCCCGGTCGTGCTGGAAGCCACCCTGGACCGCACCTTGATGCTCCGGCTGGCCCGACTGGCCAACCTGATCCCGGGCGGTCTGGGCAGCCTCCGGCTCGAGGATTTCGCCACCGCGTACAGCCCCCGTAGCGCGATCACGCACCGGATCGACGTCCGGGCCCACACCGGTGCCAAACGCCGGGCCATGCAGGCCCACGCCAGCCAGGCCAGCAGCGACAGCGGGCCCCGAACCCTGTCCATGCTGCTGCGACTGCCGGTCCCGGTGTTTCGCCGGATGCTGGGCACCGAATGGTTCATCGAACCCGGGCGCCCAGGCGGAACCCCCGCGGCGGAGATCTTTGCCGGCTTGAGGAAACCCTGAACGGAGTCGTTCGCCGGGCCGACCTCAATCGTTGCCGACCTCAATCGTTATGAAGCGAACGGCTCCGCCGGGGTGAGCGGGCCGGCCGTCCGGGTCTGCCCGGCCCAGGCGATCTGGCTCGAGTAGTCAGATCGTCTCGGTGGTCAAATCACAGGGTGATGGCCGAGGCGCCGAGAAGTCCCTTGAGATCGCCCATCAGCGAGTTGCTGACGGTGACCGAGAAGTTCGGAAGTATCATCAGCGTGTCATTGCGGCCGGGTGATTTCAGTCTCATCTGGACCGGCGTCTCGCCGGGATGCGTGCTCAGGATCCGGCGCATCTCCATCGCCAGTTCCGGCACCACCCGGTTCACCGGCAGGCAGATCGTCACCGGCGCCGTGCCGTCGCTGATTCCGGACACGTCCAGCACGGTCAGTTCCTTGCCCATCAGCGTGACCGCGCCCTCGCGTTCATTGACCCGCCCGCTCACCGAGACCACCAGGTCCTCGATGAGTTCGGTGGCCACGGTCAGGTAGGACTGGGCGAAGAAGGCAACCTCGATCGAGGCGTCCTTGTCCTCGATCACGGTGAGGGCCCAGGGGTTGCCGCTCGACTTGGCGATCTTGCGCTCGACCCGGGTGATCATGCCGGAGATCTTGACATCGCCGGCAATCGGCTGATCATTGGCCAGCAGTTCGGCGATGGTCAGGTCCCGGGCCCGGGCCAGGATCCGCTCGGTGCCGTCCAGGGGGTGGCTGGAGACGTACAGGCCGAGCATCTCCCGCTCGACCGAAAGTAGTTCCTTGCGCGCCCATTCGCGCTCGTCCACCTGGAAGTTCAGCCCGACCGCGGGGGCGCCGTCGTCGATCAGCCCGAACAGGTCGTCCTGGCCGATACCGGCCTGCCGCTTGACCCCGATGACGGCGTCGATCGCACTTTCGGCGACGGCGACCAGGCCGCGCCGGGTGTGCCCGAGGGAGTCGAAGGCCCCGCCCTTGATCAGCGAGTCGACGGCGCGCTTGTTGCACACCGGCAGTTCGACCTTGTCCAGGAAATCGGCGAACGAGGTGAACTTGCCTTTCGCCTTGCGGGTGGCGACCAGCGAATCGATCACGTTCAGGCCGACGTTGCGGATGGCCTGCAACCCGAACCGGACGTTGTCGCCGACCGCGGTGAAGTCGGCGACCGACTCGTTCACGTCGGGCTGCAGGACGTTGACCCCCATCGCCCGGGCATCGGCGAGGTAGATCGCCATCTTGTCCTTGTCGTCGCCGACCGAGGTCAGCAGGGCGGCGGCGTACTCGGCCGGATAGTTGGCCTTGAGGTACGCGGTCCAGTAGGAGACCAGCCCGTACCCGGCGGTGTGGGACTTGTTGAACGCGTACCCGGCGAAGGGCAGCATGACGTCCCACAGCGCCTTGATCGCCTCGTCCGAGTATCCGTTGGCCTTCATCCCGGCCTCGAAGTTGACGAACTCGGCCGCCAGCACCTCGGGCTTCTTCTTACCCATCGCCCGGCGCAGCAGGTCCGCGCCGCCGAGGGTGTAGCCGGCCACCGCGCGGGCCACGGCCATGATCTGTTCTTGGTAGACCAGGAGGTGGAAGGTGGTGCCCAGGATCGGCTCCAGGATCGCCTCCAGGTCCGGGTGGATCGGGGTGATCTTCTGCTTGCCGGTCTTGCGCATCGCGTAGTTGGTGTGCGCGTTGGCCGCCATCGGGCCGGGCCGGTACAGGGCCAGCACGGCCGCGATGTCCTCGAATCGGCTCGGCTCCATCTGCTTCAGGAGCTGGCGCATCGGGCCGCCGTCGAGCTGGAACACCCCGAGCGTGTCACCGCGGGCGAGCAGGGCGTAGGTCTTCTGGTCGTCCAGCGGGATGGTCAGGGTGTCGATCTCGACGCCCCGGTTGTCCTTCACGATCT
>Ga0265340_10002212_pt1 | contig 11119 bp, 11 predicted proteins | sample 4CB225metaG_FD_202082 | JGI IMG/M metagenome (GOLD analysis project Ga0265340, IMG submission 202082) | Rhizosphere microbial communities from Carex aquatilis grown in University of Washington, Seatle, WA, United States - 4-CB2-25 metaG | ecosystem: Host-associated > Plants > Roots >...
CGTATCATCTTGCCAACACACGCTGCAATCACCGCCGCAGTTCGCCCTGGCTCCCCCCACCACTACCCGGCTGCCCACTACCCGGCTGCCAAATGGGAGCAGCCATGATCGAATCCAAAGCACACCATCGCCATCGGTCGGCCAGCTCGGCGACAATCGGGTTACCTGTCTCAGTCTGGAGTTCAGTCCCAGTCAGCAGCGAATGACTCTTGGTAGAAGTAGAAGTCGGGTGAGCGTGCTTTGGCGATTGGAGGCAGGTCGGTCGGCAATCCCATGGTCGCCAGGACTTCGCGTGCAGTGGTCGGCTCGGTGATGACATCTACGAACTTCAGTCTACCGCCGCAAGGGCAGGCCAGAGAATCGATGTCGTACACTCTCTTGAGCAAGGTAGCCCAATCTATACGCCACGGCGCGGCGTGATGAGGGCCAACATCTTGGTCGCGAGTCACTTGCTTCGACTCGCTTGCAGGTGCTGCCAGTGTCGTTAATGGGACACTTGGATCAGTTGCCGTCTTTGGCGAAGTTCTTGACGCTGAATCACGTGATCCTGGCTTCGAATCCGAAGCTACCGAGGGCTTGCCGTGATCGTGCTGATGCTCAGCAGCTGGAGCAACGTCGGGAACGACAGCTTTTCGCCAAGATGAATGAGGCCCGAATACTCCGAAGTAACGTAATAATGGGTGATAGGGAGGCGGAATTAAAGCGACTAACCGAGACATGAACTGCATCGGTGTCATGACTCGTTGCGTCTCGTTGCCGTGCCGAGTCGCTTTGACTTGGTAAATCACATTGCCATCGGGTGCGATGGACAAGCGTTCGAGGCTCAACGGTGCACGCACGCAAGCAATATCGCAGCAGGCGCTCCCGGGCGTTCTTGTCTTCAGCGTCAATCGCGTTGCCGGCGTATAGGCTGTAACCATGGCTTGCACCGACACAACCGTTGACCGCTCGTTGCTCGAATGCCGTAGTGTCCGCAAACTTATCGTGCGTCATTACGCAGCCTTTCGATTGTAGAAGTTGAGGAGCCCGCCGAGCCGCGATCGGCACGCTATCGGGCCAATCATTGCGTCGTCGTTGCTCGATATCGTCTTGGGCATGATAATCCGGCTACCGATGCCTTGATGGAAACGTTCCGTTAGATAATGCTCAACAAACTGTTTGATCAGGTAACGCAGATGGCGTTCCCCGAAGATGACAAAGTGATCGAGACACTCATTTCGTATCGTTTTTACGAACCGTTCCGCGTGCGGGTTGCAGTTGGGACTTTGTGCCGGAATGGGCGCGCACTTGACTCCATCCGACTTCAGCAGCGCCGTCCATGCCTTGGTGAACAATGGATCTCGGTCGTGGATCAGGTGGCTCGCCTTGCGCAGGAAGCCGTCCTCTGGGTCAAGGAGATTCCGGGCCATCTGAAGCATCCAGGTCCCGTCCGGCGCGATGCGGATCCCAGCTACCTGCACGACGCGGGACTTCATCTCGATAACGAAGAACACCATGTACCGGACCGTGCCGAACATGCCCAGGACCTCAACGCTGAAGAAGTCGCAAGCGTACAGCGTCTCCCAGTGGTTCTTGAGAAACTGCTTCCAAGTCCGCTTGCAATTGCGCTCTGGCGCCGGTTCTATTCCCGCCTTCGCCAGCATGTTCGCGACCGTTGTGCGCCCGATCTCGATCTTGACGCCACGCAGAGCGTCGCGGATCTTTGTGTACCCCCACCCAGGATTCTCACAGGCAATGCGCAGAACTAGCTTCCGGATATCGTTCGCCTTCCGTGGTCTACCAGGCCTACGGACATGAGAGCTGTCATACTTGCGAGCTACGAACTGCCTGAACCAGGCCAGGATAGTGCTCGGTCTCACAATTTGGCAACACTCCTCACGTTCCTCAGGTGTCAGCGCCTTTCCCTTGGTCGCGAGACGTCGCCGTTGTTCGTTTGTCAGAGGGATCCGGCTCTTGCAAGTTGCGGCCCGGAGCGCTTCCTTGAGCACCCGGTTTTCCTCGCGCAGGTATTCAGTCTTGCGGGCCATGCGCTCGTTGAGACCGTAGGCAAGCATGGCGACGATGAACTGGACGGTAACTGGAAGCATCGCGCTGCACAATGCTACAAACCTGTGGGTCGTTCCAGTCTGTTCCACGACCACAGATCATGCAACAATCGCTATGCGATTATTATGTGGATAGCACGGGTTGCACAAGCGGTTGCTTTCGACGTGGAACTACCAATACGAGTTCCGGACGACCAAGCACTCGGAACAGAAACCGCAGGGCGCCGACGTACACATTGTGCGTTCCTGGACTCAGCTGTCGCTCCCGCACCAAGTGCAACAAGAAGTCTTCGACATGCTGGCGCCCCAGTCTCGAAGCAGGCTTGCCACAGTGTTGCTCGAACTTCTCGATGCAACGCACGTACGTCACTCTCGTGTTGGTTGGTATATTGCGCAGATCGAATGCACGGTTGAGTCGGTCTTGGATCTTCTTCGTCACGAGTAACTCCGGGAGCGCGGCGTCCGCCAATCGGACGCGGCGAACCGCGAGCCTCGCGCTTCATTGACCCGAACTGCCAAGATCGAGAAAACCCGAACAATATCACGAGCTTCGATAGGCTTCAGAACGCACGAACGTCACCCGACTTGGCATAACCCAAACGCCCCAGCGTCGCATCAACGCCACCCCATCGGAACAGCTGCCGCGCAGCGGCTTAGTCCAACGCCCAATCTGGGCAGTAGTCCTTCACCTGAAGTGGAATTTGGAGCAACCTTGAGGTCGTGACGCGCAGCACGGCAGTGACCTCGGTGATTGCTCCTCTGTTCAGCCATGGAGGCCGCGCGCGCCGGCTGCTCGCATTACTCGGCGAGGTTGAGCGTCGACTCGCACGGCTAGCAGCGCGCTCAAGCACGTTTGCGTTTCCTTGGGCTTGAGGACAGCGCTTCACTCAAGCGACACGTCACATGTTACAAAGTCAATATGCCACGTCTGATCGGGACGGTCACGCCTCCAGCGATGTCGAGTCGCTGCTTGCTCCCACCAGGCGGCGTACGCCAGTGTTGTCTCACCCATGTCGAGTACGATCTGCTTGTAGACCGGGCTAGCCTTCAACAACGCTTCAGCATCCTTGCCCACTAGGGCCGACATCAACGCCGTTAAGCCAACCCTTCTCCGGTACAGCTCTTGAATCTCGTCCCGCTCTTCTGGCGCGACGCGCCCAACCACGCGGTCCGCTACAGGATGGGACACGCATGAACTGTTGACTGGCGTAGGTGGTGGCATCGGGGTCGACGTGAGCGCCGCTAGGCGCGGCACAGCCGAGGCGCCGTGCGGAACCGCGTGCCGCACCTGCATTAGCCAGTCAAGAGGGTCAACGTAGTCGAGTGGTGCAATCGGCCGAATCTGCTCCATGCAGCGGCGTTGATGGAGCGAAGACAGCATGACCCGGGACGCCTCACGCTCCGTGTGCGCCACTCGACAGACTTGCCAAGGGGGGGTGTTGAGCTCAAGAGTTGTACGCCGATTCATGTACACACAGCGACGGCAATGAAAGGCATCGCACGATACGCAGATCGGGGCACGCGAGCGCTCCAGTAGCTGCTGGTTCGGAATTCTCCACCCCTCCGAAAGGCTCCCCACGGGAGGCTCGCCGTCGAGCGCGAAACCGGGACAGATGTGCAGTTCCCCACTTGGAGTCACCGTGAGATGGTCAATCCCTGCTGCGCAGTCAGAGGGTGCATCGAGCCCAAAACGATCCGACAATACGTTCAGCTCTTCCGCGCATCCGCGGAGGTACTTCGCAGCGAGGCGCTGGCGCACGTCGAGCAGCACCATCTCGTATCGGTCCAAGTCCGACTGGTCGTAGCGATCAAGCCCGCTCATCACGAGCACGACGCGATAGGCGTGATCCGACAATCGCTCCCATGTCTCGGGCAATTGCTCAAGTTCGTCTTTTTGCACGCGAAGCACGCACAGAGGATGACGATCCGAACCTTTAGCCAGTACGTTCCAGCTAGTCCCGTCGACGATCAAGACGTCGTCGGGCATTTGCCCGGCATTATCCGCCGGCAAATACCGCATGTATGGGCGTTGCCCGACAAGCTCGGAAATGAACGATTCGGGCTCGTCACGACCACACACGAGCTGAAGCGTTAGCCTGTGAGCATCGACAAAGTCCAGCACGCGTTCGAACGTCGCGCGGCTCATTCGACGAGGTGGGGCGTTGGCGGGTGCGGTGTAGTAGCAAAATGACGGCGCGGACTCATCGAGTAGAACAACTAGGCTTTTCACCCTACCTCATCCTTTTGCAAAGCGTTCACGCTAGACCAGAACCGTTCGTTGGCACGCACGCGAGCCTTGTGCATCCGACATAGAAACGTCGCACGTTGATAGATGGTGTCCGTGGCTGCCTCGTCGTAGTTCAGGGCCTGACACCAAGCGCACCCTCTCGCGACGCTACATTCCAAGCATTCAGGGGGGCTTTGGGCCTCGAGCGTGAGCGCCAGAAACGGCCGCGTACGGTTGAGGTCCAGCCCCTCGCGGACATTGCCGATGGTGCGGGCGGCGCGCTTGGTAAGCGAGAACGGCAGGAATCTTACGCATGGATAGAATGCGCCATGCGCGTCGACCGCTAGCATCCTCCCGCTACCGCACCAGTTGGCTCCTTCTCTGCGGCAGTCAAGGGGCGTCCCGATCTCCCGTTGGAAGAGAGTGCACGAATGAGTCTTCCACAACCCGGTTTGCAACATCGCGCTTCCAAGACGATCAAGCTGCTGCTCGAACTTCAGCTCATCACCTTCGTGCCAGACGTTTTCAAACACGACGTTGGCCAAGACCCGCTTGATGCCAAGGCCGAACAGGTGCAGCACAGCCTCTGTCACGTCATCGAGGTTTTCCCGGCTAATGGTCACCTTGGTCGAGGCGCGAGGGAATTGACTCAGCCACAACGGAATGGCGTCACTTATCAGCTGGTAGCTCCCGCGTCCGCTTGCGGTCACCCGGGCACGATCGTGTACATTCTCGGGTCCGTCGATGCTGATCGTGATGTCGAGGAGATCACGGTAGCGTTCGATGAACCGTTGGACGGGCGGCGTTCGGTAAAGTAGCCCGTTGGTGCTGATGGCGAATAGCGACCGTGAGAACCACGGATGATTAAGCTTATAAGCGCGGAGCATCACATACTCAAGGATCTGTTCGATCAGGGGAAGTTCAAGCAACGGTTCGCCACCAATGAAATCCCAGACAACCTCGCTCTCCGCGAATAACTGTCGGTGCGTGAGCAAGTAGTCGATAGCCGCACGCGCGACGTCGAGAGGCATCCGGTGGTCCGGGTTCTTGCGAACCATGTAGCAATAGGAGCACCGAAGGTTGCACTGTTCCGTGACCACGAACGTTACCGATTTTGTGCGGTCGATCGGGGCAAAAGTCGTTATTGGGGCGCGCGTAACCATGGCCTCAGGGCGAGTCTATCATTCAGGCGAAGGCAGGTCAGGCCAGAGTTCGCGATCTGTGATCGCCCGCAGCGCCGTGTAGTGGAGCGCAGCAATTCCGCGCCTGACGATTCGTTTCGTTGACACCAACTCAGTATTGGCTTGAGCTCGTGCAGAAACCGGAGCAGCCGCCCGTGCAGCCGCCCCCGCATCCAGTGCAGCCGCCCGTGCAACCGCTACTGCACCCACCGGAACACCCACCGCTGCACCCACCGGAACAGCCGCTGCAACTTGGACTACCACCCGAACCTCCACCGGGCGTAGTGCTGCAAGCCTGCGATCCTTTGCAAGCAGAGAATGTGCCGGTATTGCCATTGGCTCCTTGCCAGGTCCCCGCGAACCGTGTGCTGGAAGTTGCGGTGCCAATCCACGTGGTGCCCTCCGAACTAGGTCCACTTTCGACCATAGTGATGTTATTTCCGTTGATAGTAATGCTGAGCGTTCCACTGGAAGCGCCAACGCCTGGTCCTGCCGGGGTCGAATAGGTAAAGTCGCTATTGATCACCAACGTCAGAACGCCGGGCGAACGACCTGACCACTGGAAGGATACCGTCCATGTTCCTACGAGGTCGTTTTTGGTAATTTGAGACCCCGAAGATGACGAATCGTCGCCACAGCCAAGTGAATCGAAAAGCAAGACAGCGCTCATACCGCCTAGCAAGTGCTTGGCAAACTCGCGCCTCCCGACCAGCGACTTGTCCGCTGTCTCAGAATGCATTGTTTCGGGGCTTTTCTTGATTGGCTCGTTCATGCCGTCACCCTCCTTGCGTCATGAGATTCAGCCTACAGGAAGCAGTGCTATGTAGGCAACAACAACTAGTCTAGTGCCCCCAATACCACGAAAGGACTGTGCTCGAAAACGTTCCATCCGGGAGCGCGCTCCCCAGGTCTGGTTCCGCTCGGCGACCCCGCCCCGGCGCTTTTTCCAGCCCAAATTCGTGTAACCAGAGTGGAATCTGAGCGGCCTTGGGGAACGTGGACAAGCTGCTCGAAGATGGCGCACTCGAACGCGTTGTTGCACAGGTAGATGTCACATTTTCCAATTCTCTGATCGAGTCGTGTTGGCGCGGTCTGAAGAATTTCTGGTTGCACTTGAACGTGCTCGACACCGAAGCATCTGTGCGACGACTCGTCGCATTCTATGTTCAGCAGTACAACGAGTTGATGCCTAATAGCGCGCTAGACTTCCGGACCCCGGACGAGGTCTACTTCAGGACTTGCCCAGCCAGCTCGCGAATGCACGACGCGCGGCACGCGAAGCTCGCGTGACCGTCAACAGAGCAACGAGTTGCGAAACGTGCAGAGGGAGCCCAGCTTCGTCGGCGACTGCCCTTTCCGAGGCAGCGTGAACCGGAAAGCCAAGGCGGAAAGGCCGTGAAAGTCCAACAAAACGAACTACCGCGCGAAAAAGCGCCGAATGTTGTGACTCTCAGCAGTAGTTGAGGTCAGAATACCTCAGTCGGACAATTGTGAAGGAAGAGTCATGCTCAGGTACCGCATGGCACGACAGCGATCGGGGTGGTTCCAACTTGAAAGGCGGACTTGTGGTTGATCACCTAAACACGAGCGGGAAGTCTACGCTTTTTTTTCGCGCGAAGTTAGCGGCATCTAGTAGCGTCAAGCGCCTTGGGACAGCAACGATGAACCCATGCCGCAGACGCGGGCTCGCAGTCATCACGACATTTTTCTGCAGTCTCGTCTGCTCCCGCATTGCCACCGCCCAGGATCCAACTGAATGCGAGCCGTCATGCCGAAGCGGATTCATTTGCGTTCAGGGGCAGTGCGTCTCAGCATGTAACCCGCCATGTTCAGCTGATGAACAGTGTGTGAATTCCGACTGCGTTCGGACAAACAGTAGTTCGACGCCTGCACCAGCGGCGTCTGCGTCCCCTCAATCCGGACCTACACCACAAGCGCCAAGTGCACTCCCATTGGATCAGTCTGCTCCCGTTCCGCCAGTGCCCGGGACAGTCGTCCCCGCCGCCCAAGCGCAACCCAACATGCCAGTCGCGAGCACAGCGCTTGCACCAAGCTCGGTGCAAACACCTAAGGACCCGATCACAAATTACCTGATCATTTACCCTTCGTATAGCGCGGATGGATCGAGTAGTTCCATTCACCATGAAACGAGTCGCGGGTAATGAGCACTTCTTCCATCTCGGCCTTGGTCACAGCGATACCAATGGGATAGGCCCGTGTGTCGAGTCGGGCTTTGGCTTCTAACCCAGCAGCAGTTCGCACGCTGCCAATGAGTTGCACTACCGTTTCATGATCAATGAGTGGGTGTGGTGGTTCGCCGATCTTTAGCGGTCAAAATATCCCAAATATTGCGAGCCGGCTCAAGCGGCGGCCGAGCCTGAATGTGCCGCCGCAGCGTCGGATTGTGTCCCTCTCGCGGCGCTCCAGCGCTGAGTCGACACGTTGGCATGCCTCACCCATGCTGCCATCGCTGCAACGAGGCGAGTGCGTCGCATTGAGTCTCTGTCACGCTGCGCGTTCGAGCTTGAAGATCGGCAGGTGCGGCCTGCCATCGAGCTGGTTCAGGTTCACTACCAGTCGCAACTTCGTCACGCGTTCTACTTGGACCTGCTCCAATTGAGCGGTCGGGCAGCGGCTCGTTGAATGCCGGTGAACTCGGTCGCGGGGCACTGCGGCCCGCACTGAGCTGCCTCACGCCGTTCAGCCGTGGTCGAATTTCCGCAAATTTCCGCCCGCCCCGTGCCTGCTACTCGAACATGATCAACCCCCTCCTCACCGTCCACGACTTCGCACCCGATCACGTTTTCGTCAAAGTTCATGAATCCGTGACCGCTCCGATGGGCGGTTTGGAGCTTCATCAGGCCATACGAGGCAGTCGCCAACGTCCCTTGGCTTGGTGGCTCGACGAATGGGGCAGGTTGCTGCGGAGAGTGAAAGTTGGGGAGGGTTGAATTTTCAGTTGACGGGAACGATCGCGGACGACCTTGGAACGAGCCCGCTGAAGTAAAGGCCAAATCACAGTCCGGCGACGGTTACTTCTTCGACCGAGAATCCAAACTTTCCGATCACCAGCAAATCGGGGCACCTCACCGAGAGGCTGGATCCAGCCCATCGAGGGGCGTCGATGACGGCAACCCCCCGTTACCTGTCACCACCGCGCCAGTCCTCGACCGTGCCGGGATGGCAAACGCGCGATCCGGCACCAACTCGTGGATCGATCTCTGCGACTAGCGGCCAGCATCATTCAACGGGAAGATGGCAGACTTTACGGGATGTTCGGTCGTGCTTAGGCAAGGCACCTCTTCCGCAGACAGAGCCAGTTGTGACCAACTGGGGGCCACCATTTCGCACCCTAGTGCCTCCCACTCCTTCGAGTTAAGGGGTATTCGAAGGATATCCTTTCGCGATGAGCGGGCGATGTAAAGCTTGGTAGGCGTACCGCCGGAACCAATGGCCTCTGGCACAGCGTAAAAGTCCCGCTCCAACCCTGGAAGGACCACGCCTAACTCCACATTTCCGGAGATGCTCCACATGGACAACTCGCCATTGCGGGAGGCTAAGGCAAGGTGCTCGCCATCGTTGGATAGGGCAATCCCAGTGGGTCCGCTTCGTTCTGGAGTCTTGGTGAGCAAGGTTGCGTTGGCCCAGTGTTCGCCGGACAGTTTCTCTACGGTTCCGTCAGTCCACGCCAAAACGAGGAAGCGGCAATCGGGGCCTTCGGCTGCGTCAATAACCTGTTTGGATTGGCTCGCGCCCGGTCGTTCGCTCATAGTGGTCAGCGCCAAGGCATCGATGTCGAGCTTGGAGATTGCGCCGCCTGCAGAAATACTCACCGCCGTTCTTTCCGCTACGCACCGCAAGGAGATGATTGGGCTTCCATGGCCCGAGACTTCCGCAATGGTCGCTAGTGAGCCGGCGTCAAGGATAGCAATGTCTCCGCCATCGAGACCAACAAGCATACGCGTGCCATTCGAAGTCAGAGCCGCTGAATGGGCGTTCTTGTGACCGCCGATGCGCGTGGACACGCCGGGAAAGCCGACAGCCCAGGCTTTGATTTCACCGTCGCGCGACGCGGCGTACACGCGATTTCCCTTCTGGTCGAAGGAAATTCCCGCAATAGTGCCTTTGAAGGTAACAGAATCACCTTCTTGAAGCCCGGTGCGCTGGTTCCAAATCGTCACGCTCCCTCGCGTCGCGGACCATCCTTTGCCCCAGACAAATCTGAGGTCCGAGGAGCCGACTGCCAAACGTTCCGCCCGAGGACTCACGGCAATGCGCACTGGGCTCAGATTGTCGAATTGGACCGGAAATTCATTTGCTACCCGCGAATCAGATTCAGTGGTCCATCGACGAAGGATCCCCTCGTGATCCGCGGTGACGCATTCTGTGCCCTTGGGGTGAAGCGCAAGCGTGCGTACTTCGGAGTTGTGGCGTCCGACTTCAACGGGCGTCGTGTCACCGACAGCCAGCTCCAGGACTTGCTTCCCCTGAGCCACCCAAACGTGACGGCCCGACCTCGCGAACCGTGCCGATGCTACATCTCCCGTAGCGGGTGCGAATGGCACCACCAGACGTGTGCCCTTTTCCAGGTTCCAGATTGCGACGTGGTTCAACCCCGCGGACGCAATGCTCGAACCGTCGGAACTGACATCGAGTGATACGACAGAAGAAGGTTCGATATCGCTCGTCTTCAGACTCTTGGTGACCCGTAGGTTCCGGGCATCCAACAGCGATATGCCGCCGAATTGGTCGCCAGCCGCCAGTGCCCTGCCATCTGGTCTCACCGCCAAGGCGGTCAGTGCCGCAGAAGAACGACTCGCGATACCTTGGGCTGTCATTTCGAGTCTTGGCACACTCCACGCGGAAATCGATCCGTTGCTCGAACCCGCAAAAAGAATTGAGCCTCGTGGGTTGAATACCAGAGACGTAATCCGTTGCGCAGACTTGGCCCTCTGTATGGTGCCAGCATCTGGATTCCACACCGAGATGGCACTTTCGAAGGCAGTCGCAACCAATCCGCACGAGCGGCCCACGGCAAACGCGTCCAATGGTCCGCTGGTGTGCTCAGGCCATGTATGCCGCACTGAGCCTAGTTCGGAATCAACGATTTGCACCACACCCGCTGCCGAAGCTACGGCCAGACTCGAGTCAGAAATGTAGTCAGCGTAATCGAGCTGGCCATCCACAACGCGTGCTGCGATGAGCCGTGGGTAGCGGACCAATGCTCTCAGCAAGCTTGCCCTCGACGCGGGAGTCGGACTCATGTGATGGCTTTCCAATGCCAGCATGAGTGCGAAATTGTGATTATCTGGCAAGGCTGCCTGGGACCGCTGCGCCAAGTCGTTGGCTTTCGCCATCAAGCCTTGTTTCGTTGCTTGCAACCTCTGATGCACGGCTTCCGCTCTAGCGAGAGTGGCCTCGTTGCCGCTTTTCCGAGCCGACCGGTATTGTTGTATCGCCACGGCGCCACCGACTGTTGTCAGTACAAGTCCTGCAACTGCGGCGATGCCGACCTGACGCGCCCGACGTTGCTGCCGAAGGTCTTCCCCGAGGAGGGCTTGGGGTTCGACTCCGTGAATGGCGGCAGCTATCCGCGCAACATCTTGCTCGTCTAGTCCGCTCGCTTCTGGAACAGCCACAAGTGCATCACCAAGCGACACGTAGAG
>Ga0265340_10002213_pt1 | contig 11117 bp, 9 predicted proteins | sample 4CB225metaG_FD_202082 | JGI IMG/M metagenome (GOLD analysis project Ga0265340, IMG submission 202082) | Rhizosphere microbial communities from Carex aquatilis grown in University of Washington, Seatle, WA, United States - 4-CB2-25 metaG | ecosystem: Host-associated > Plants > Roots > Rhizosphere...
TAGACGTGCTTGTCGCTGGCCACCGTCACGATCGTGGAATCGACCGTTGTCGTGGCGTCGGCTGCCGAGGCCCCTGCCGCGAATTCGACTCTCGCCCAATACAATCTTTTGGCCACAATATCGCCGCCCGCGGACACCGCGACAAAGAACGGCACTTTATAGGTCACCTCGGCGCCGCCCGGCGGGCGCACTGCGCGTAGTTTGATGTTCAGCTGCGAATCCGCCGTGTTCTCTTCCTTGTCGAAGATGCACCGGGTCGTCACGTCGGTCATCGCAATCGAATAGAGCACGTTGGAAGGATCGCTCCCGTTAGCGGACGCAAACGCCGGCAAGCTAGAGGTTGTCGCCAGGATTGCCGCGTCGGGGCAGCGGTCGGGCTTGGACGCCGATATATAGTCGGTTACGGAATCGTAGGTCTTGCAGCCGCTCAGCAGAGCCACGAGGGCCGCCAGTGTGACAAAGTGGTATTTCATGATCCGATCAAATCGCCTTGTTAACGCGAGCGGCGGATAGATCCGCAGCCCGGCCACTATTTCGCCTTTTGCTTGACTTTTAATAGCCTGCGGCAGACTTCTGGGCCAGCCCCGGAAGGCGGCGGACTGTAGCCAAGCGGACTCTTTATGGAAAGCACGGACCACAACGGGGCAGCCGCTCAAAGGCCGCAGCTCAAGCTGCTGCTTGCGGCCCCGCGCGGCTTCTGCGCCGGCGTGGAACGGGCGATTCGCATCGTCGAACTGGCGCTGGCGAAGCAGGGCGCCCCGGTCTATGTGCGCCACGAAATCGTCCACAACCGCCACGTTGTCGAGCGGCTGGAAGGCATGGGAGCCGTCTTCATCGACGACCTCGACCAGGCGCCGGATAACAGCTGCGTAATCTTTTCCGCCCACGGCGTCCCAAAATCGGTGCCGGCTGAAGCCAAGCGGCGACAATTGAACTACCTGGACGCGACCTGCCCGCTCGTTTCCAAGGTCCACGCCGAAGCCGAACGGCATCGCGCCGCCGGCCGCCATGTGCTGCTGATCGGCCACGCAGGTCATCCGGAAGTGGAAGGCACGATCGGCCAGCTTCCGCCGGGCGCAATCACCTTGATCGAATCGATGGCGGACGTCGAAGCGCTGCAGCCGGAAAACCCGATGCGGCTCGCGTTCATCACCCAGACCACCTTGTCCGTAGACGATACGAGCGATCTCGTGGCGGCACTGCGCCGCCGCTTTCCTACCATCGCCGGTCCGCACAAGGAAGACATCTGCTACGCAACCACCAACCGTCAGTCGGCAATCAAGAAGATCGCCGCACAAGCCGATCTGGTGCTGATTGTGGGTGCCCCCAATTCGTCGAACTCCGTCCGATTGGTCGAAGTGGCACTGCGCGCGGGCGCCAAGAACGCGGTCCTCATCGGTTGTGCGAAACAGATCGACTGGAAGATGCTGAAGGGCGTGAAGACGATGGGGCTATCGGCCGGCGCGTCGGCGCCGGAAGTCCTGGTGCGTGACGTGATCGATGCGCTCCGTACGCGCTATGACGTCGAGGTCGAAGAAAAATCGGTCGTCCGCGAAGACGTGGCATTCAACGTGCCGCGCGCGCTCGCTTCCTGAAGGTCCGATCCGATGGCCGTCTACACCGAGGTTTCCTTCGAAGACCTGGAAGTTTTCCTCGCGGATTACGACATCGGCGCACCCCTGAGCTTCAAGGGCATCGCCGAAGGCGTTGAAAATTCGAATTATGCCCTGCAAACCGAGCGCGGCGCGTTCATATTGACGCTCTACGAGAAGCGCGTGCATGCGGACGATCTGCCGTTCTTTCTCGGATTGTTGGAACATCTGGCGGCGCGCGGCATCGCCTGCCCCGTGCCGGTGCGCAGCAAGACCGGCGCGCAGTCCGCCCGGATCAACGATCGCCCCGCGGCATTGCTCACCTTCCTCAACGGCTTGTCGCTGCGGCGGCCGGAAAACGAACATTGTGCCGCCGCCGGTGCCGCCCTCGCTGCCTTGCATGAGGCGGGCAAGGATTTCTTTCTGACGCGACCCAATGCGCTGGGCATCGACGGCTGGGATACACTGGCGGCGCACTGCATTCCGCGCGCCGACGCCGTGCAAAACGGACTGGGCAGTCTCATCGAAACGACATTGCGCGAACTGCAGGCGCAATGGCCGCGCGCATTACCGTCCGGCATCATTCATGCCGATCTGTTCCCCGACAACGTGCTGTTTATGAACGGAAAGGTGTCCGGCCTGATCGATTTCTATTTCGCCTGCGACGACGCTTACGCCTACGACCTGGGCGTGATGCTGAACGCCTGGTGCTTCGAGGCCGACGGCGGATACAACGTCACCAAGGGCAAGAGCCTGATCGCGTCCTATCGCAAGACGCGCTCTCTTTCCGACGCCGAAATGGACGCCCTGCCCGTGCTGGCGCGCGGCTCGGCGCTGCGGTTCCTGCTGACGCGGCTGTACGACTGGGTGAACCACGATCCCACCGCGCTGGTCCGCCCGAAGGACCCGCGCGATTACTCCAGACGACTGCGCTTCCATCTCAACGTGCGCAGCGCATCGGAGTACGGCTTGTGAGCCAGGCGCGCGTCGACATCTACACCGACGGCGCCTGCTCGGGGAATCCGGGACCGGGCGGCTGGGGCGCCATCCTGCGCGCGGGCACGCACGAACGCGAATTGTCCGGCGGCGAAAAAGCGACAACCAACAACCGCATGGAGCTGACCGCCGTCATCCGCGCGCTCGAAGCGCTGAAGAAGCCTTCCACGGCCGTGATCCATACCGACTCCCGCTATGTGATGGACGGGGCCACGAAATGGCTCAAGCGCTGGAAAGCCAATGGCTGGAAAACCGCCGACAAAAAGCCGGTGAAGAACGAAGAGCTGTGGCGGGCGCTGGACGACGCCACGACGCGCCACGCGCTTTCCTGGCGCTGGGTCCAAGGCCATTCCGGCCACGCCGAGAACGAGCGCGCGGATGCGCTCGCACGCGCGGCGATACCGTAGAGGGCGAATAGCGGTTTCTGCCCCCGCGAAGCGGGGGAAGTGCCGAGCGCAGCGAGGCGAAGGGGGCTGGCGGATAATCTTGACCCAAATCCCTCTGCCCAAGCCGCCCGAATTCTGCTGCAAGAAAAGTCAACAATGCGCCAAAAACACGACATACGGCCCAGGTTTCGTGATCGGACTGTTGCGGAGAACCGTAGTAAGGTCGCGTTGGTACAAAGTGGGGATTCCTGGAAATGAAATGGCTAAGCGCGGTCGTGATCACTGCCATACTGGGTTCTGCCAACGCATTCGCAGCGCCTGCCAAAGCCGCGCCGGCTGATCTTCGGAAATCGACCGATTGTATGTATGACATCCTGAAGAAGGAACCCGGCTTCGACAATGCCAAGTTCGGTGTTTTCGAAAGCGACGGCTTTTCGCTGCCGTACCTTCAGTACCTTTCACCGGCGGATAAGCAAGGACGCCGGATAACTGTCAGATTCGGCGCAGAAATGGACTGCACGACGGTAAAGCGCACCTACAACTGTTGCGTTGACAAGAGCCGTCCCTGCTTTGTGGCGCTTCTGTCGGGGCTTTTCGCTCCTCCCGATCTGGGGCCGCCAGATGGTGATGTTCAAGTCATTGTCGAAAAGTGGAATGCCCAGTGTAACGTGTTCGCGTTGGCCATCTTCGAATAAGATCGGCGACATGAAGCTACACCATTACCAAGGCCTCCGTCCGAGCCCCGTTGGCGAATGGCCGGTGTTGGCGCAATCCCGCCCTTCGCTCGTTGCGAAAAGACATATCGGGGCAATACCCCCTTCCCGCCCCTCGGGCGGACTTCCCCCGCTTCGCGGGGGAAGTCCCCCTTCGCCTCGCTACGCTCGGCACTTCCCCCACTTCGTGGGGGCAGAAAGCTACTCGCTACTCACAACTGCTTCAGAATATGCTCCGCGCTGGAGACCGAGAAGGCGCCGGGCTCTTCGACGTTGAGCTGCTTCACCACGCCGTTGTCGACCAGCATCGAGAAGCGCTGGCTGCGCTTGCCCATGCCGAATTTCGTGGCATCCATCTCCAGGCCGAGGGCGTGCGTAAATTCGCCATTGCCGTCCGCCAGCATCATCACCTTGTCGCCGGCGCCCTGCTGCTCGCCCCAGGCGCCCATGACGAACGCATCGTTAACCGAGACGCAAGCGATAGCGTCGACACCCTTTTTCATGATTTCGTCGGCATGCTGGATGAAGCCCGGCAGATGCTTCGCCGAACAGGTCGGCGTGAAAGCGCCCGGAAGCGCGAAAACGACCACCTTCTTGCCGGCGAAAAGGTCGTCGGTCTTAACCGGCGCCGGCCCGGCGTCTTTCTTCTTCTGCATCAGTGTTGCCGATGGAACCTTGTCGCCGACTTTGATGGTCATGACGTTCTCCTGGCTAAATTGGAATTATTACACTTAGCGTAATGACGTGCGTGCGGGAAGCAATATGATATTGTGAGGAATGGCCCGCTCGACCCCCCCTCCTCAGCAAGGCGAAGGCTTCCTGGAAGGAAAGCTGCTGATCGCCATGCCCGGGATGTGCGACCCGCGATTCGAAAAGAGTGTCATATTCATGGGCGCGCATTCCCACGAAGGCGCCATGGGCTTGATCATCAACAAACCCATCGACGGGCTCTCGTTCCAGGAGCTGATGACGAAATTCGATATCGGCGTCTCGCCGGGCGGAACCGAGCCGCGGATCCTGTTCGGCGGTCCGGTGCAAACCGGCCGCGGATTCGTCCTGCACACCGCCGATTACACCAGCCAGGACAATACGCTTCGCGTCACCAGCGAGATCTGCCTTACCGCGACCGTCGATGTCTTGCGTGCCATCGCGGAAGGGCACGGACCGCGCAAGGCCATTCTTGCGCTGGGCTATGCGGGCTGGGGCACCGGGCAGATTGAGAACGAAATCCTGGCCAACGGCTGGATCCATTGCGACGCCGACGAGGCGTTGGTGTTCGACACGCCCTATAACTCGCAATGGAAGACCGCGCTTGCCAAGATCGGCGCGAATATTTCAGGCCTGTCCGCCGAGGCCGGCCGCGCCTGAGCGCTCGACCGCCGTACGGAAATGGCGCGCGATATAGGCCAGCGCATCCGTCGCCGCCAGCGGCTCCGAGAACAGGAAGCCCTGCGCATATTCGCATCCGAGATCGATCATGCGGGCGGCATCGTGCTCGGATTCCACGCCCTCCACGATGAGGCCGCACTTCAAATCGCGCGCCAGCGAGATGATCGAGGACAACACAACGTCGCCGCCGGATTCGGCATCCGTGCCTCCGTGGCGCGACAGAAAACTCTTGTCGATCTTTACGGTGTCGAATGGGATGTCGTTCAGTTGGCTGAGGCTGGAAAGACCGGTGCCGAAATCGTCGATGGCAAGGCCGGCGCCCTGGTCGCGGATGCGCGTCAGCAGCGCGCGCGCTTCGCCATCCGTTGCAACCGCGCTTTCCGTCACCTCCAGGCGGAGCGTGCCCGGCGCGATGTGCGAACCGGCAATCAGCTCGGCGATGTAGTTCTCCAAGCCGGCGTCCCGGAGTTGGCGCCGCGAGAGATTGACGCTGACAAACAGAGGCTCGTGCAGCGGGAAAAAACGCTGCCATTGCGACAGATCCTTGGCGGCGCGTTTCAGCGCCAAGCGGCCGAGCACGACGATCAGCCCGCTCTCTTCCGAGTGGGCGATGAAATCGACCGGCGCGACGAGACCTTTGACGGGACGCCGCCAGCGCAGCAGCGCCTCGAAACCCGCAACCGTACGGTCGGATAGCCGGACGACGGGCTGATAGAAGACGTCGATCTCGTCGTTATCGAGCGCCCGGCGAAGTTCGGATTCCAGCGCCACCGTATCGCTCGGCGCCAACACCTCCAAGCCGGGCGCGTAGACGCGGGCACAGTCGCCGCCGTGCCGTTTGGCCTGGATCAAGGCGAGCTCCGCATTTTTCAGCAGATCGAGGGGATCGCGCGCTTCGCTGCCCTCGGTGACGCCGACGCTGACCGGCGCAAAGACGTTGCGTCCGTGGAGCAGATGCGCCGCGCTGCAGACTTTCACCAACTCCGTGCCGATTTCGGACGCAGTGCCCGCGGATTCCTTCATCAGCACGGCGAAGGCGTCGCCGCCGACGCGGAATATCTGTGCGAAACCGACGAAGCGCTCTACCAAGCGCTGGGCCAGCTTGGACAATACGTCGTCGCCGCCGGCATCGCCGAGGCTGGCGTGGATCGCCTTGAAGCGGTCGATGTCGAGAAGCGCAAACGTCGCGTCGCGCAACCGCTCGCCGAGATTCTCCAACTCCTCCATCAGGGCCACCCGATTGCCCAGGCCGGTGAGCGGATCGCGAAGGGCGCGGTCCATGACCGCCGCGTCGGTGTCCTTGCGGATCGTGATGTCCGCCAGCAGGCCGACACAGCGCTCGGCCGATCCGCCTTTGGAACCTTTCATCGTGGCGCGAAGCTCGAACCACAGGTAGTGATCGTCTTCGCTGCGCGCGCGAAACTCAATGCGGAACGCCAGATCGGGCTGCGCACTGAAATCGAAAATCGCCTGTTCGTAGACCGCGCGGTCGTCGGGATGGATGCGCGCGATCCACTCGGCGTGCGTCATCCGGCTTGCGCCAAGACCGAGGAGGATTGCGGCCTCGCGCGAAAGAACGACAACGCCTTCGGCAAATTCCAGCTCGAACACGCCCTGATGCGAAGCGCCGATGGCCTCGATGGCAGCGTGCGGCACTGCGGCGGGCTTGGGCGGCAGCTCCGGAGCCGGCGTGTGCCCCTCATGCGCGTGTACATGGCGGCCGAACGGCAGCATGGCGATGCCCTCGCCCGCCGCAACCGCCAGGGCCAGAAGCACGGCGCCGGCCGCCGCAAATCCGCCCGCCAGATCCGGCGTGAGCGGAGCGGCACCGAAGCCGCCCAGCGCGGAAAACATAGCCGCGATGGCGACCAGAGCGAACAAGCCCGCGCTTGGCATGACCACTTTGGCTCGCCTGGAGCCGCGGCGTCCGCGGACGAACATATAAGCCGCGAGTGCCAGCGCGCCGAGCACCAGAACAACATCGGTGAGCAAAGTTGCGCCCGGGACGCCGAGATAGGCCAACCCGGACAGCATCGCGACGCCGATCAGCGAACGGTCGAACCAACGTTGCGCCCACGGCCACAGCTCTTTGACCGGAATAATCGTATCGACGAACCGCGCGCCCGCCGCGAGCGACAGGCCGCCGAACATGGCGGTGAGCCCGTAAGGGCCGCCGACACTGGTGACGAGGCTGCCGTCGAACATCCCGGTAGCGGCGAGTCGTGTCAGCAACATCAGGAAAAGCGTCGCGGCGGCCCAACGCGGCGGACCGTGATGCGTCATTACCGCCAGACCGGCAACGATGGCGGCCGACGCCGCGATCAGGGCGGCAACCGCGGCGACGAAGATGCCAAGTTGGCGGTTGTGTGCCGCAAGCGCGGGCTCCGTCCACGCCAGCAAAGACGGCGGCGAGGCGGCGCCGACGAAGCGGACGGCCAAGGCGACAGACGTCGATGGGGGGACGATCACCCGGAAGGCGTGGCGCGTGTATGCGCTGGCGCTCTCGATCAGCACATTGGGATCCGTGCTGACGACTTGCAGGATCGCCGGTCTTGTCGAATGCGGCAGGATGCTGAGACCGATACTCGGCGGCTGGCCTGCATGCAGGACGCGGATCGCCGGCCGCTTGGAGTCGTTGACGGCCACGAACGAGTACCATTGGGATCCGTCTTGCGCGGCGCCCGGCGCCCGATAGAGCTCCAAATTCTGCTTCAGCTCGATCACGCCTTCCGGTCCGCCGAAGCCGATGCTGTGCGTTGCAGCCACAACCGCCGGCGCCGCTACGGGGGCCGCCTGCAAGCCGCCAAGAATTGCGACGGCACATAGGGCGGCGAGGATCATTCTTTTCATCACAGGCGTCGAAATTCCTTGGGCGTCCGTGTTGCGTACCCGCCTGAGCGGGGCGCTAACCTACCTGCGCCTCGTCTTCGAGCAAAGCAAATAGGACGTGATCCTGCCACTCGCCATTGATTTGCAGATAGCGCTTCGCAATACCTTCTTGGCGGAACCCCGTCTTGACCAGAAGGCACTTGGAAGGTTCGTTCGTGGGCAGACACGCCGCCTCGATTCGGTGCAGCCCCAGAGTCGTAAAGATGAACGGGACCAGCGCGCGTACGGCATCATACATATAGCCCTGGCGCGCAAAGCGCTCGCCTATCCAGTAGCCCAGCGCACAACATTGCGTAACACCGCGGCGCACGTTGGACAGCGTACAGCCGCCCATCATCGTATTGTCCTCGGTGCGAAAGACGAAAAACGCGTAAGCCGAATCCTGGCGAGTCTCTTTCTGGTAGCGTTTGATGCGACGGCGAAACGCACCCTTGGTCAGCTCATCGCCGGCCCAGGAAGGCTCCCAGGGCGTGAGAAATGCCCTGCTCTCGCCGCGCAGCCGCGACCAGCCGAGGTAATCGGCCATGCGCGGATAACGCATATAGACCTCGCCGCCGCGAATAACGGGCTGCTGGCCACCCGGAAAGGTCAAGCCGCGCATAAACGCCATGGGACCCGGTTTCATTCGGCTGCGCGCATGTTCTGCCGTAAACCGAAACGTCCCGCAAATGTTTCATAGGGTTCGAACTTGCCTGCGGGACCAACAGTCGCAATGGCGGGGCATCCCGCCGCCATCACCTGCGCGCCGAAACGGCGCACCGCCGCCGCGTCGACGGCATCGAGCTTCGCGGACAATTCTTCCACCGAAAGCACCCGGCCGAAATTGAAGAGATGGCCGGCGATCATCTCGGCCCGCGAACTGGGCTGCTCCAGCCCCATCAACAGGCCTGAGCGCAATTGCGCCTTGGCGCGAGCGATTTCGGCATCGGTCGCGGTCTCGGCCAACGATTCCATTTCGCCCGCCACCACGGCGCCGATTTCGGCCGCTTCGTTCTCGCCCGTTCCGGTGTAGACGCCGAGCGTGCCGCTGTCCTTGGCGCTCTGCGAGAACGCGTAGATCGTGTAACAAAGGCCGCGCTTCTCGCGCGCCTCCTGAAACAGCCGCGAAGACATGCCGCCGCCGAGCGCGCCGACATAGACTTGCGCGACGTAATAATCCGGGTGCAAATTCGAAACGCCGGGAAACGCAAAGGCAATGTGCGCCTGCTCCAGATCGCCGATTACGCGTTTCTCGCCACCGTGATATTCGGCAGGCAGCGGCGGTGGCGTCTCGCCCGGAATCAAGCGGGTGAATTGCTCTTCCGCGAGGCGCACCATGGCATCGTGATCGACGGCGCCGGATGCGATCAGCGTCATGCCGCCGGCGTGATAATGGGTGCGCAGATAGGATGAAAGATCCTCGCGCTTGAACGCGGACACCGTCTCCTCGTCGCCCAGAATCGGCCAGCCCATCGGCTGACCAGGATAGGTCACCGACTGCAGATAATCGAAGACGATGTCGTCGGGCGTGTCGCGCGCCTGGCCGATCTCCTGCAGCACGACCTGTCGCTCGCGGTCGAGTTCGCCCGGATCGAATGTCGGCTCGGTGAGAATGTCGGAGAGTATGTCGACGCCAAGCGGTACGTCGGCCTTCAGGACGCGCGCATGAAAGGCGGTCTGCTCGCGGCTGGTGTAGGCGTTGAGAAAACCGCCGACCGCTTCGATCTGCTCGGCGATGTCGCGGGCGGTGCGGCGGCGCGTGCCCTTGAACGCCATGTGCTCGAGCATGTGCGAGACGCCCATCTGCGAGCGCGACTCGTTGCGCCCGCCGCAATTCACCCAAACTCCGACGGCGGCGCTCTCAAGCTGGGACATGGGGTCGGTCGCTACGATCAACCCATTGGAAAGACGAGAAATTTTGACGTTCATGGTAGAGGGACTGTAGCCTCGATGAAGGCCCGTACCAACCCTTTTTCGGCCGACAAAACTTCCATCTTCTCCGCCGCCGTCATAACGCCCTTAAGCCGCGGGGGCGGTGGAGGAATTTCCCCTGTGGCACGGTGGACGGCATCGGGGAACTTGGCCGGATGGGCGGTGGCGAGGACCACCACGGGCCCCTTGGTATGCTCGTTAAGGTTGTTTGCAGCCGCAACACCAACCGCCGTGTGCGGGTCGATCAGCATGCCGGTTTCGCTCCGCACCCGGGCGATGGCAGCGAGCGTCTGCTCGTCATCGCAGCGCATGGCGGCATAGCGGACGCGCAAGGCGGTGTGCACGCCGTCCGGCAGCGCGAGGCTGCTCGTTTTTGCGAATTGCTCCATCGCCAGGCGCATCCATTCGGCATTGCGGCACGAGGCCTCGAACAGCGCCCGCTCGAAATTGCTCGCGATCTGAATGTCCATCGACGGACTGAGGGTCGGCTGCGCATGGCCCGAGGCATAGACGCCATCGTTGAGCGCCCGCGCCAGAATGTCGTTGGTGTTGGTGGCGACTACAAGCTTCTCGACGGGCAAGCCCATGCGCATCGCCGCCTCGCCCGCGAAGACGTCGCCGAAATTCCCGGTCGGCACCACAAAGACGGGCGACCTGCCAAGCTCCGCGGCAGCGGTGAAATAGTAGACGCTCTGCGCCGCGATGCGCGCGAAGTTGATCGAGTTCACAGCGGTGAGACTGACGCGCTTGGCAAATTCGGTCTCGCCGAACAGCGCCTTCACGATGGCCTGGCAATCGTCGAAGGTCCCTTCCAGCGCGAGATTGTGGACGTTGGCAAACGGCGCCGTCGTCATCTGGCGGCGCTGCACCTCGCTGACCCGGTCTTTGGGATGCAGGACGAAGACCTCGATATTCTCCAGGCCGCCGAGCGCGGCGATCGCGGCCGATCCGGTATCGCCCGAGGTCGCCACCAGCACGGTGGCGCGCCCGCCGCGCTTTTTTAGGGCGCGCGCGAACAAGCGGCCGAGCACCTGCAGCGCGATGTCCTTGAACGCCAGCGTCGGACCGTGGAACAGCTCGAGCAGATAGAGGCTCGGGCCGATCTCGGCCAGCGGCGCGATGCGCGGGTCGTCGAAGCTCGCATAGGCCGCCGTGATGTCGGCCGCAAGCTCGTCGTTTGAGAACGAGTCTCCCGCCAGGCGACCGATGATCGAGCGCGCCGAGTCGGCATAAGGCTGAGT
>Ga0265340_10002215_pt1 | contig 11112 bp, 9 predicted proteins | sample 4CB225metaG_FD_202082 | JGI IMG/M metagenome (GOLD analysis project Ga0265340, IMG submission 202082) | Rhizosphere microbial communities from Carex aquatilis grown in University of Washington, Seatle, WA, United States - 4-CB2-25 metaG | ecosystem: Host-associated > Plants > Roots > Rhizosphere...
CGCCCGAGGGACCTTAGTGGGTCCTAGCCGCAAGCGCAGCGCGTCGGTTTTTGCTCCAAAGGCGGGTATGGTCACTACACTCACAACCAATCAACTCAAGTTCGTGGCGTTGGCACCATTGTTGTGCATGGTAGTCACGTACTCGACGGCATCACGCGCTGACAATCCCATCATTCAGACCAATTACACCTCCGATCCCGCGCCGTTTGTCTCCAACGGGACGATGTACCTCGTGACTACGCACGACGAGAACGTTGCCGGACAACCCTGCAGCGCAGTAGCCGGCTATACGCTTTGCAAGTGGTACACGTTCTCCTCCACGGACATGGTGAACTGGACCGACAACGGCGTGGTGGCAACATGGAGTACGTTCAGCTGGGCGTCCACCGCCGCGTGGGCTCCACAAGCCATTCCCCGAAATGGGAAATTCTACATTTACGTTCCCCTGACCAACAAGTCCGGTGCAACGGTCATTGGGGTGGGCGTCTCCACGAGCCCTACCGGTCCGTATCAGGATGCCATTGGCCAGCCGCTCGTTACTGCCGGTTGCTCAGGTGGCTCTGGCGACATCGATCCTACGGTCTTCATCGACGATGACGGGCAAGCTTACCTGTATTTTGAAAGAAGCGTTCCCGGCTACGTGAAGTTGAACTCGGACATGGTTTCGTATTCTGGGGGTGTGCAATGCCCCACGGCCAACACCCAAACCTTTGGAGCTGCTCCATCCGCAGGGGGCTTCCCCACTCAGTACGAAGAGGGGCCGTGGATCATGAAGCATGGCAGCACGTACTTCCTCGCCTACGCGGCGAACAACATTCCTGAAGATATCGCGTACTCCAAGGCCACATCACCCGGGGGGCCCTTCACGTACGTGGGAACCATCATGAAGGCAACCGGTGCCAGCTTCACAAATCACACTGGCATTATCGATTTCAATGGGCATTCGTATTTCTTTTATCACAACGGCGCACTGCAAAAGGGCGACTCGGTCCCATCGAATGGTGACGGCTATCACCGCTCGGTGTGTCTCGAAGAGTTCACCTACAACACCGACGGGTCATTTCCAACTATCACGCCATCGACCAACGGTCCAAAAGCCATTGCCAACCTGAACCCGTACCTGAAGAACGAAGCAGAGACCATTGCCTGGGAATCTGGTGTTACAACCGAGGCGTGCAGCGAGGGCGGCATGGACGTGACGTCTATCGGCAGCGGTGACTACATCAAGGTGAAGAACGTCGATTTTGGTGCGGGTGCCACGTCCTTCACCGCAAGGGTGGCAGCATCTGCATCTGGCGGATCCATTCAGCTCCGCCTTGGCAGTCAAACGGGCACGCTGGTTGGAACTTGCAACGTTTCCGCCACGGGTGGCACGCAGACATGGGCTGACACGACGTGCACGATCGCCGGTGCCTCGGGCGTGAACGACCTATTCTTCGTGTTCGGAGGCAGCACGTTCAATTTCAACAATTGGCAATTCACGGGCACGGGCGGCGCAACTGGCACTGGGGGAGCGGGCGGGGCTGGCGGCGCAACCGCAACCGGTGGTTCTCCAACAACCGGTGGTACTGCCGCCGCTGGTGGAACAAAAGCGACCGGTGGCATTTCGAGTATGGGTAGTTCCAAAGCTGACGGTGGCAACAGCGGCGGCGCTGTTGCAACGGGTGGAGTCAGTTCTATCGGCGGCACCAAAGGTACCGGCGGGACGCAATCCATCGCGCAAACTGGCGGCTCAATCGCCACCGCCACCAGCGGCAGCGAATCGAGCGGCGGCGCTGTGAGCGCAGGCGGTAGAACGGGCCCAGGTACTACGGCTGCGGCCAACACTATTGGTGGCACGGCGTCGGGTGGTGCGCTGGGCACAGGGGGCGCGCTTGCGGTTGGCGGAGCGCAGGCGACGGGTGGAGTTGCAGCCGCAGCAGGTGGCAGTCTGAGCAGCGCAACCGTTACCAATGGCAGCGCGTCAGACAATTCGGGTGGTTGCGGTTGTCGAGCTGCCGGTAGTCGTTCGCACTCGCCGTCACTTGCCATGCTCGGTGGGCTTGCCGTCCTCATTCTCGGAACCCGGCGTCGCGAACGCAAACGATGACGTCAGTTCCAGGCTGCGCCGTTTGCACTCAAGGAACGTAAGCAGCCTGCATTTGCTCGCGGAGCCCCGCCTGAAAGTACTGGCGCGGAGAGCATCCGAACTCGGCTTGAAAGACCCGATGGCACTGTGAGTAAGAACCAAACCCCGCGACTTTCGCAGATTTCGTGAGGTTGTTGTTGCCTTGGTTCACGAGGCCAACATAGCGGAGCAACCTGAGACGGGTTCGATACTTCACGAGCGTTAGTCCTACGTCGCGATGAAAGTAGCGGCTCGCTTCACAGAGATTTGCACGCGCCGCTTGTGCAATGCGCTCGCAGGCAAGATCGGGATGCTCGGACACGAGTGCCAGCACACGTCGGGTGAACACGTGCATGGGATTGGGGCCACCGATGTACCGGTGCCGGAGCCAATGGGCGTGCTCCCAGAGCTCCGCGATCGATGGGTCAACGTTGGCTCGATCGACGGCCATCGCACAGCGCGTTCGCAAGGCTTCAAAGTCAGTCGGAGCCAATCGTATTTGGAACGGTAACGCGACAGAGGCCGACTCAGAGCGCAGCACTTGTGACGAGAAGTCTGGATGAGCTCCGATCGCAAATAGATAGACATCGGGCGACGTCTCCAGCAATGCGTGCTCCTGGCCTGGTGGAAAGGCGAGCAAGTCGCCCCGATAAGCCGTAACCACACTCTCACCCACGCGAAACGTGGCTGTTCCAGCCGCGACTAGGTTCAGTTCAGGCTCTGCATGAAAATGCAGTGGGCGGCGGCCTCCATATTCCAACGAGAACTTCCACACGTGGGAGCGCGAGCAACCCTGCAACGGGAGGAAGGACTGGTGGAGGGCTCGCTCAGGCCCGACACCCAATCTACGTGCACTCGGAGTCCGCAGAGGAGATGGCAAGACACTTTATTATGGGTCAGGTCGCCGAAAGAGCCATGTATTACCCGCAACAGACTAACTTTTCACAAAAAATGCGACGCCGCACCACGACCGCGGGTCTTGACCGAGCAACGTGCTTTGGGCAGGCTTCAACGGTTTTGCAGCCACGGGCTTGTGGGTTTTGCTGCCATCAATGTGCGCGGACATCATTGATTTCGACGAGGTCCAAAACAGTCGGCGTCTCGAAGGTACTTTCACGTCGGTGTATACTTGGGCTCTTAAAGTCGGAATGGCGCTGGCTACCTTCGCTGTCGGACCCCTACTGGACAATCTAACAGATTTCGATGCGAAGTTAGAAGGTCATCAATCCGTGACCACGCTTTGGTGGCTCCGCTTGCTCTTCGCTGGCATTCCCGTAATCGCGCTGATAGGCGCACTGGCCTTATGTGAGTCTTTTCCACTCACGCCGGGGCGAATGGCCGCGATTCGCAAAGCGCTAGAGGCACGCCGAGGCACTGTCTAGAAATCGCCCGCAGTTTTCGCCAGAGTTGGGTTACAAATCACAAAATTCGCGAACATCGGAGCAAGCGACGTTTCGTCGATACTGCTAGATTATTGAGCAGTCTCGCAAAGAATGTAAGCCTAGAAAGAGAGCGCGAACGAGTGAAAACGCACGCAATTACTGGAATGCTATCCGTGGTGTTGATGTCGTGCAGCGGCAGCAACCACGCGGATACAGCTACTCAGAATTCGCCCTCCACGGGTGGCTCTAGGACGAATGACACCAGCACCCATGTCGGTGGTAGCTCCTCCGTCGCGAGTGGCCCGCCCGCAACGGGAGGAACGACGGTCAACGGCCCAACGAACACCGGGGGTCACGCTGTAACGGGTGGTACGATGGGCACGGGCGGGATCAAGGCTACAGGTGGGCTCGCCACAATCGGCGGCACCGCAAATTCCAGTACCTCACCCGCAAGCGGCGGCACATCAGCCGCTGGCGGCATGACGAGTTTGGGTGGAGCTTCAGCTACTGGGGGGCTTGCGACAACAGGTGGCAGCGCGACAACGGGCGGTTTCTCTGCAACCGGCGGTAAAGCCGCAACGGGAGGTAAGAGCGAGGCTGGAGGCGCTGTTAGTACGGGAGGTTCACCCGCGCTCGGGGGCACTTCTGCAACCGGTGGCGTGATAGGTACGGGAGGCTCAATGGCGACGGGCGGCGCGACAACGAGCGGAACGAACGCGCTCGGCTGCACTAGCAGCGATACGACTTATAGACTCGTCTGGTCCGACGAGTTCAACGGCGCCGCGGGTACCGCCCTTGACACAACGAAGTGGACATATGACGTCGGTGGGAATGGCTGGGGCAACAGCGAACTCGAGTACTACACCAACGGGACTGCGAATGCCGCGCTGGACGGCAACGGCAATTTCGCGATCACGATCAAAAAAGAATCCATGTCCGGAATGAACTACACGTCAGCGCGGGTCAAGACGCTGGGTCTAGAGAGTTGGACATACGGTCGCATCGAGGCACGCATCAAGATTCCTAAGGGTCAAGGGATGTGGCCTGCGTTCTGGTTGCTCGGTACTGACATCAACACCAATGCTTGGCCAGCTTGTGGTGAAATCGACGTGATGGAGAATGTCGGAAAAGAGCCAAACGTGGTGCACGGCAGCATGCACGGCCCAGGTTACTCGGGCGCCGCTGGACCCACCGCGCAGACTTCATTGTCCAGTCCCGTGGGTGATGCGTTTCATGTGTTTGCCATTGAATGGGAGCAAAACGTGATTCGCTGGTACGTTGACAACACGCTTTATTCCACCAAAACCACGAACGACATCCCAACGGGCGCCACGTGGGTTTACGCGCATTCCTTCTTCATCCTGCTCAATGCTGCGGTAGGAGGAACCTGGCCCGGCAGCCCCGACTCCACAACTGTCTTTCCGCAGCAAATGCTCGTTGACTACGTGCGCGTTTGCCAACATTGAGTCATTAGCTGTCAAAGCCATTGATGGCTTTGACAGCTAATTCTCAGTTGCGTCCGAAACGGCTACGGCAGCGAGGAATCACGCTCAATAACAGACCCGCTATCAGCAAAATTGCATAATTAGATTTCGTGTGGCCAGCGCTCACTCGACAGCCGCATCCGCTATCATTCCCATTCGCAGTATGCGTGACACCCGCGTCCGCGGTCGAAGCAGAACCGCCCGCGCCCATCGTTCCAGCATCGGCCGTGTCGACCGGTGCCGCTCCGGCAATTCCCTTTGCATCGTCGGCCGTCAATGCGAGAACCGCATACCCATTCATGAACCCGATGTTACTCGACGTATCGGTCGAGAGACCTTTGGGTGAATTCCAATTGCCCGCAAGCCACCCACTCGGCATAGTCGTCGCTGTAAAGTCCTGATGCCATTGCAGTTGAAAAGCGCTGTCAGAATACGACGAGTACTGGATCCAATGAATGTATTGGTAAACCGGGAGTATCGCGGGGTCGAAGTTGCCACCGAAGCTCGCGTCGCCAGGCCAAATATTGAACCGCAACTGCATGCCTGCCGTTGCATTTTGGGCGTATGCCGCTGCGGTGTCACCTGTTTCACGCCGAATCTCGAGGCCGTCCACGAGCCACGCGATATAGTCGGGCGTCCATTCGTACGCGTAGGTATGAAATTGGTCGCACAAGCTACTTGAGAGCACTGGCGTTTGGCTGTTGGACGCGGACGGATTGCCGTAAATCGCGTTGGTTTGGAGGTGGCAGTCGGAACCCACCTTTTCAAAGTCTAACTCGTTCCAGAATGTCCCACTGACCTCGGAACCGTTCTTCCAGAGAAAGAAGGAACCAACGACGCCATCGCCGGGCGCAAATTGCATTCGCGCTTCGAAGCGGCCGTATTGATACGATTTGCTCGAATAGAACTCCGCGCTACTGACGGCATAAGCACCCCCAGTGGCACTAATGACGGCGAGAAAGAACGGCATGCACAGGTGTCTCATAGTGGTTCATTGACAGCGGAGGATCAGCAGTCCGCTTCACGCGTTTCGTGATAGCATGTCACGATTGCGTTCGACGGCTTCGATGACGCTCGAAGCCACGAGTCCGGCGGGTATTCACAAAAAGTGCGAATTCGTACCGCTACGGATGTTGTGATTCAACGGTATAGGTTGAGCTTCCGAAGTACGATACCCGACAAGAAACACAAGCGCGCTCTTTGCAGAAAGTGTCACCACGGCCGCCGCGTACGATGTTCTCTTACTTCCCGTATCCAGCAGCTACTATACTAGCCTGCAGGGCATCAAGGGTCGCCTTCGTCGCAGCGCCGTTCACCATGACGCCTTCGTAAAAGATTCCTTTAGCATTTTCGCTGTTATCCCCGCCAATCGCAAGGATAATCGATCCCTGTTTCTGCATGGGGACATAGCCATTTTTCTGGGGGCGTATTCCGTCCCACATAGTTGTCAGGACACCGTTCGTTGCGTCGGCGCCATAGAGAGCAAAACGACCCGCACCGCAGTTCTTCTCCTTGGTGTCGCCCACGAGAGCAGCTGTTACGAAGTCGTACATCAGGGGCGTATTGGTCGATATGTTCCGATCTTGCTTGTGTTCCCAACCGGGATACAAGCCGTTTTCGAGGTCTGCCATGACCCAAGGGCCAACATCGTTACCGGAACCGCGGCCCCAAACGGCACCCGTCCCAAAGTAGACTGCTTCCATGGTGCCGTTGCCATCGTCGTGAGCGTCGGTTTCGGCGTTGCCGTAGTCGAAGCAGCACTGGTTATTGAAATTCTTCTGGCTGGTCACCATGTACATGGTCTCCGGGTCATCGCCCGTTGCGATCCCCTTCCCGGTCGGCACACGATAACCCTGACCGGCTCCGAACGTTAGGCCGTAGACCGAATGCCCGTTGATTGCTACGGGAAGGTCCTTGGCCTTGGCCGGGTTGCCAGGAGTGGATTTTGCTCCGCCGGCGATCGCGGGAACGAGGTCATTCTTTTGTTCGGACTGGTCATAGATGATCGGAATTGTGCAGATGCTGCCAGTGCAGAACGAGTTTTGTGTGGCCGCGTCGGCGTAACCGTTCACTACCCCGATGTCCCTCACCGTCCCGTCTAGGCGCTGGACTTGGTAAAGTGCCCCCTGGTATGCGCTGCGGAGCAGCCGAACCGTGCTGTGCGCGGAGACACAAGGTTGGCAGGCGCTTTCGAAGATGTCGCAAGGAAGGCTGCCAGAAGTCGAAGGGGTCACCCCGGCTGGGCACTTGATTCCGGTGCCGGTGGGTGAACCGCCGGGGGTGGCGCAGACAGGGTCGCCGTTGGTCGGAAACGGGTAGGACCCGCACGAAGCAAGAGCAAATGCGCCCACTGACGCCGGGACGGACACTAACAAGACGGGTATGACAGAGCGAATCTTCTTCATTATTGCGACATCTCCATTAGCATGGCTCGCTCGATATGTACCGGGCGGCGATCGTCAGACTTTAGGGCTGCTTCTGCAATGTGATCGTGCCGGCGATAGTCGGGTGCGTGGGCTGCGGGATCACTGTCAGTGTGTCTCCCGAGACACAGTAGGAGTACGGCGTCTGATCGTGGTTATTCGACAACGTGAGCAGGTTGTTGTCCGTCGAGTACGCGTCGTATGTTCCCGGGTTTGCCGACGGCACTCCCATCGAGCCTTGCCCGTTGACAATGCCCGTGCAGTCGCATCCATTGCTCGCGTTGGTGGTGCATGTGCTGTCCTTTGTGAAGCCTGGAAGGGATTGAGATATCTGGCTGCACGGGGTGGGAGGGGAATTCGAAATACTTAGGCAATCGGGGGCGAGCGTAAAGTACACTGTGCCCTGGGTGTTCGTGCTGTCCGTATACAGCCCGGCGTTGGCGCTCCACGTTCCAGTCACCGTAAGCTGCCCCGCCGATATGGGCGCGGTCGGGCACCCCAAACCCGTCATGTCCACTTCACCGCTTAACGTCAGACACGACGACGTCACTTTCCAGGTTCCCGTCACGTCGCCACTCCCGCAGAGCGTTGTACTGGGGCAGTTGGCGGCTCCGCCTGTTGCGGGACCGCTGCCACCCGTTGCAGCACTAGCGCCACCCTTTGCGGTTGAAGAAGCGCCACCGGTCGACGCACCACCCGCCGACGGGGCGGCAGTGCCACTGCCACCGACCGACGAGCTACCGCCGGACGTAGCAGATGTGTTGCTTCCGCTGTAGTCAGCGCAAGCAACGGTCGCCGTCGCGGAGGCGAGCACCGTCGCGCTAATGAGTTTGATAAGTCCGTATTGCATGATTCCTCCAGCGTCCTGTCTACTTTAGCGATTTCTTATCACGTGAAGTGACGCCACGGGGCAGCTTCCGTCGATAAATCGACGCTCGGCCAGCTCGCGCTACTGCAGAGCCTTTACAGCCTCGCGCTCGATTGCGAGCCCCTTCTTGTGGCGAGCAAAGAACTCGGCGAAGCCCTTCACGTCTCGCGGGTCGGGCTGGACGGGCTTGCCGATGCTCTTGGCGATGCGCTCGTCGAGGTAGTTGGCTAGCGACTGCTTGGCGTCAGCACGGAGCATGTAAGCGGCAAGCACTGCCATGCCCCAAGCACCGCCTTCACCGGCCGTTGCGGGGATGCTGACTGGGACGTTGAGCGCGGCGGCCATCATATGCTGCCCGGTGTCGCCTCCCTTGAAAAAGCCGCCGTGGCCGCGGATCTCCTCGATGACCACGCCCTCCTGTTCGGTGAGGATATTCATGCCGGTCCGCATGGCGCAAAGCGACGCGTAGAGCATTGATCGCATGAAGTTTTCCAGCGTGAACTTGCCATCCTGGTTGCGCGCAAACAGCGGGCGTCCCTCGGTGAAACCGGTCATGTGCTCGCCGGAGACGTAGTTGATGGAGAGCAGCCCGCCCGCATCCGAATCCCCCTGAAGCGCCAGAGGTATGAGCTTGCCGTAGAGATCCTCGAGTCGCGCCTCCGTGCCCAGTGCCTTCGCAACCTGGCCAAAAAGCGCAATCCAGGCGTCGAGGTCGGAGGACCCATTGTTCGAGTGCGCCATGGCTACGGGGTTGCCGTCGGGCGTGGCCACGATGTCGATTTCCTCGTGAACCCGTGAAAGACTCTTTTCCAGCACGATCATCGCGAAGCACGAGGTTCCCGCTGACACGTTCCCTGAACGCGGACGAACCGCGTTGGTGGCAACCATGCCGGTGCCCGCGTCGCCCTCTGCAGGACATAGCGGAATGCCTGGTGGGAGCTTGCCTGTCGGGTCCAGCAGCTTCGCACCCTCGGCCGTGAGCTTTCCCGCGGGCTGCCCAGCTGGAAGTACGTCGCCGAGGATATCGCGGAGCTTCCAGCCGAGCTTGCGCGGCGCGATTAGCGCGTCGAACTTTGCCATCCGCGCGGTGTCCCAGTCGCACGTGCGCGGATCAATCGGGAACACGCCAGACGCTTCGCCCACGCCTAGTTTCCTTTCACCCGTGAGCTTCCAGTGCACGTAGCCGGCCAGCGTTGTGACGTGGGCGAGTTGCGGAACGTGCGGCTGGCCGTCGAGGATAGACTGGTGGAGGTGTGCAATGGTCCAACGTTGCGGCACCGCAAAGTCGAGCAGCGGAGAGAGCTCAGCGCAGGCCTTGCCAGTGATGTTATTTCGCCAGGTGCGGAAAGGCACTAGTAACTTGCCATCGCGGTCCAACGCCACGTACCCGTGCATCATCCCGCTGAACCCCATGGCAGCGACTGTCTTCAGTTCGAGCCCGAACTTGGCGCGCACGTCATCGACGAGCGATGCATAGCAGGCAGCGACGCCTTTCCACACGTCCTTCATATCATACGTCCAGATACCATCCTTGAGCTGGTTCTCCCAAGTGTACGCTCCCGACGCGAGCGGCGTGGTGTCCGGCGCGATAAGGGACGCTTTGATGCGAGTGGAGCCAAACTCGATGCCGAGTATAGCGCTGCCCGACCGAACTAGCTCCACCGCGTTTCCCTGATTTTGATTCACAGATTCCTCCTGAGCGCGGCCCCGGCCGTGCCTTCTACGCCGAGCATTCCCATTACTTCTGCCCGTAGTACGCGTTCTTCCCGTGCTTGCGCTCGAAGTGCTTGCGAATCAGGCGATCCGGGAGCCGTTCCGCCGCCGGGTTGAGGCTCCGCGTGACGAACGCCATCTGCGCCAGCTCTTCTAGCACGGCGGCATTGTAAACGGCCTTCTCAGGCGTGTCACCCCAGGTGAATGGACCGTGGCCGGCCACGAGCACCATGGGAGTCTGGAGTGGATCGCGGCTCTTAAAGCACTCTAGGATTTGATTGCCAGTTTCGACCTCGTAGTCCCGCTCTACCGCCTCGTCGGACATCACTGCAGTGATAGGCACGTCATCAGCTAAGTGATCGGCATGAGTTGTGCCGTAAATGGGGATTGGGATCCTCGCCTGTGCCCATCCGGTAGCGTACGTGGAGTGCGTGTGGACCACGCCACCGATGCCCTTCCAGGTTCGGTACAACACAAGATGGGTGGGCGTATCGGAGGATGGCCGGAACTTACCTTCCACGATCTTGCCCGAGAGGTCGACGACCACTAGATCGTCGGCGGTTAGCTTTTCGTACTCGACGCCGCTTGGTTTGATGGCAATCACGCCGCGGGCCTCGTCCAGCGCGGAGACGTTCCCGAAGGTGTAGATCGCCAGGCCGCGCTTCGGTATCTCCTGGTTTGCGGCCCAGGCCCGTTCTTTCAGCTCCTGGTACAGCGAGCTCATGGCGGTTAGCGTCCTAGCTTGAACGCCACGTCGTTCCAGTGGAGCTCGTTGCGGAGCGCGTGGAGGTCCAAGTTGGCACCCAGGCGGATCACCTCAAGCCCGGCCATCCCAGCGAAATCCTCCCACTCGTCGGTGGTGACCGCCTGGCAGAAGGCCGCATGATGCGCGCCACCGGCCTCGATCCAACCCTGGCAGCCACGTTTGAAGTCCGGGCGCGGGATCCACACGGCGCGCGCCGTGGGAAGCTTGGGCATGGGGTGCTCAGGCTTGACAACGTCGAGCTCGGCCACGATTAGTCGCATCCGTCCGCCCATGTCCACGAGCGTTGCGTTTACCGCCGCACCAGGCTTTGCGTCAAAAACTAGCCTTGCCGGATCTGCCTTACCCCCAATGCCAAGCGCGTGAACCTCC
>Ga0265340_10002217_pt1 | contig 11111 bp, 8 predicted proteins | sample 4CB225metaG_FD_202082 | JGI IMG/M metagenome (GOLD analysis project Ga0265340, IMG submission 202082) | Rhizosphere microbial communities from Carex aquatilis grown in University of Washington, Seatle, WA, United States - 4-CB2-25 metaG | ecosystem: Host-associated > Plants > Roots > Rhizosphere...
AAGGCGACCACGGCCTGGCCGGCCGGCCGTTTCTGGAAGGCCAGCTCGTGAAGGCCGGCCAGATGCTTGGCGACATCTGGTACACGGCGTGGCTGGAAGCGCCGGAGGACCAATACCTTCAAAAGCAACTGGAACAGCGCAACGCCGCGAACCCGCCATCGAAGTGAATCCTGGAGAGGCTGGTGGGCCCGACAGGATTTGAACCTGTGACCAAGCGATTATGAGTCGCCTGCTCTGACCACTGAGCTACGGGCCCGAAGTGAAGCCATTTTGCGCCGGCCCAAAGGCGCGGCAAGTTTATTCCACCGGGTTCGGCTTTTCGATTTCCAAAAAGCCGTGCAACTGGCGGATGCGCGTCGGATGGCGCATTTTGCGAAGCGCCTTGGCCTCAATCTGCCGGATGCGTTCGCGGGTGACCTCGAATTGCTGGCCGACTTCCTCGAGCGTGCGCGCGTAGCCGTCGCCGAGGCCAAAGCGCAGCTCCAAAACCTTCTGCTCCCGTTCGGTCAAACTGCACAGCACGTCGCCCAGTTTGTCCTTGAGCAGGCTGAAACTCGTCATGTCGAGCGGGCTTTCGACGCCCTTGTCCTCGATGAAATCGCCGAAGTCCGTGTCTTCGCCGTCACCAACGGGTGATTGCAGCGAGATCGGCTGCTGCGCCATTTTCAGGATGGCGCGCACGCGCTCCACCGGCATCTGCAGTTCGTCGGCAATTTCGTCCGGCGTCGGTTCGCGCCCGAAATCCTGTAGCAGGCGTTTCTGCGAGCGCATGAGTTTGTTGATGATTTCGATCATGTGCACCGGAATGCGGATGGTGCGCGCCTGGTCGGCGATGCTGCGGGTGATGGCCTGCCGGATCCACCAGGTCGCGTAGGTGGAGAATTTGTAGCCGCGGCGATACTCGAATTTTTCCACGGCCTTCATCAAACCCATGTTGCCTTCCTGAATCAGGTCGAGGAACGACAGGCCGCGGCTGGTGTATTTTTTGGCGATGGAAATGACGAGGCGGAGGTTGGCCTCGACCATTTCGGTTTTGGCCTGGAGCGCCCGGGTGGAGAATTCGCGCAGGTGGCTGAAGAGTTTGAGGAAATTCTCATGCGGCATCCGGACGAATTCCTCCAGCGCCCTGATTTTTTGCCGCTCGGCCTCCACCAGGTGCTGTTGCGCGCTGGATTCGCGCTGATTTTCCGCATCGGCGAGGGCGCGCAGGCTGTATCGCAACCGGTCGTGAATGTTTTCGGCCACGAGCGCCATTTCCTCGACGACCTTCAGTTTGAAGCAAAATTTGGGGAACTCGGCCCGGAGTTTCTGATCAGCCTGCTTGAACGCCGCCAGGGCGCGGCGGCGTCTGGCCTGGTTATGCGCCTCCCGCCAGGCATTGTATTTGGCATCCACCGCCTGGTCCATTTCCTGGACGCGCGCCATGAGCCGCCGCAGGCCGCGCAGGTAGGTGCCCCGGCTGTCCACTTTTTTGTCGAGCACGACGCGGTCGAACCGTTCGCGCGGCGGGTCGGCCAGCAGTTTTTCCGCCAGCGCGATGTGTTCCTTGGCGGCGAAGCCAAGGCTGTAAATGATTTTGCGGACTTCGGTCTCGGCAGCTTCAATGCGCTTGGAAATTTGCACCTCCTGCTCCCGCGTCAGCAGGGCCACCTGTCCCATCTGTTTGAGATACATCCGCACCGGATCGTCGAGAATATCGAGCCGGTCGGTGTCATCCTCGTCGGCTTCGGGGGTTTTGACGCGATCCACCTCCGCCTGGTCCACGATGTCGATTTCCAGGGTGCGGAGCTGCGCAAAAAGTTCATCCAATTTCTCCGGCGTGGCGCAACTTTCCGGCAGGGCATCGTTGATGTCGTTATAGGTCAGATGTCCCTGTTCCCGCGCGAGGCGGACCAGGTCCTTGATGATGCCGGCCAGCTCCGTGTCCGGATGATTGTGCGGCGAACCGTTGGGCAGGCGGACGGCTTCCGTGGGAAACTTTTTGGCTGTGGCAACGCGGCAACCCGCCTTTTTCAAGGACAAATCCGCCTCGGGTTTGCAGACCTTCGATTTTGACATACAACGCTTGATACGCCCCGCCCGCTCAGCAAAAGCGGCAGGCTAATATCGTTGTCATTTCAATTTCGTCAAGTGGGGAAAACACCTTTTTCGGAAAGTCGTGTTCGCAGAAACCGTTATACGTCGTGCACGATGTAAATTTGCCGTTTCCTGAGATGTTCCAGGATCATCTCCAGGGTGCGGTCAATCGCGCCGAGGTTTTCGTGAACGACCCGCAGCGCATTGTGGCCCAGATCGGCGCGGCGCTGTTCGTCGGCGAGCAGTTCGGCGATGGCCTTCTCCAGCGTTTCCGCGTCCTGCACCTGAACCGCTGCGTTTTGCGTCACAAAATTCCGCGCGATGTCGGCAAAATTTTGCATGTTCGGCCCGAAAATCATCGCCTTTCCCTGCGCGCCCGGCTCAATCGGGTTCTGTCCGCCCGTGGCCGCCAGGCTTTTGCCGACGAACACCACCGTGGCCGGCCGGTAGAAAAACCGCAGTTCGCCGGTGGTGTTGACGAGCAGGCAATCCGGTCCGCCTTCGCCAAATTGCGTGGCCGCGACGATTTCATTGCGATAAACAAATTTCACGCCGCGCTCGCGCAATTGCCGCCCGACGTCGCGGCAGCGTTCAAAATGCCGCGGCACGAGAATCAGAAACAGTTTCGGGAACCGCGCGCGCAGCCGCTCCGCGATTTCCGCCAGAATTATTTCCTCGCCTTCATGCGTGCTGCCGCCAATTAGAACGGGGGCGTCCGGCGTCACGCCAAGCTGCCGCAGCAGGGCGGGCGCGTCCAGCTTGCGGGGCTCATCCAGTTGCGCCGCGTCAAATTTCAGGTTGCCCACGATGTGAATCGTCTCCGGGCGGCAACCGACCTCGCGCAGCCGCGCGGCGTCCTCCTCATTTTGCGCGCCGACGCCGGCAAGTGAGGCGAAGAGCGGCCGGAACAGGAATCCAAGACGTTTGTAGCCGCGGAACGAACGGTCGGACAACCGTGCGTTGGCGAGAAACACCGGGATGCCAAGCCGTTGGGCGCGCCAGATGAAGTTCGGCCAGATTTCGGCCTCCACGAGGATGATGGCTTCCGGCTTGATGGTCCCCAGCGCGCGGACGACGCACCTGCGCCGGTCAATGGGGTAATAGATTTTGGCGATGTGGGTGGGCAAATGGCGGTGCAATTCGGCCATGCCGGTGGTCGTGGTGGTGGACACGACGATTTTCATGTTGGGCAGGCGCGGTTCCAGCGCGCGGATGAGTTGCGTGCAGAGATTGACTTCGCCGACGCTGACGGCATGGAGCCAGAGAACATGACGGTTCGTCAGCGCCTGCTTGTAGTCCGCGTCGAAGTGGCCGAAGCGTTGGAAAAAGCCCGGAAACCAGTTGCCGCGCCGCCACATTCGCATGAAGTAATATGGCGACAACAGCACGAAAAAAATCGTGAATAAGATGTTGTAAAGAGTGCGCACTCAGATGTTTCAACCGGAAACAGCCTAGTTTCCCATAAAGAGACGTCTCACGCAAAAAAATGTTTCAAGATTGTAATGATTTCAGCCGCGAAAGAAAAGCAGCCAGACCACCAGCAGCGCCGGCAGCAGAAACGGCACCGTGAATTTGAAGACGAATTCCAGAAACGTCGGCACGGGGATTTTTCGCTGGTCGGCGATGGCCTTGACCATGAAATTCGGGCCGTTGCCGATGTAGGTGGCCGCGCCAAAAAACACCGCACCGACGCTGATGGCCAGCAGGCTTGCCGGGTTTTGCTGCGACAACTCCGCGATTCCCTTCGCGCCGGTCACGCCGAAGAGCGCGTTCAGAAAACCGAGATACGTCGGCGCGTTGTCAAGCGCGCTGGACAGGAGGCCCGTGCCCCAGAAGAAAACCCCGGGCGCGGGATGGTCGCCGAGCAATGAACGGGCGTTGAGATTGAGCCAGTCGAGCGCGGGCATCATCGTGGCAAAAATGCCGGCGAACAGGACGGCGACCTCCCGGACGGGGTGAAAATTAAAATCGTTCGCCGCGTGGATTGATTTTGCGGTGGTGAACCAGGAGGCGAGCGCGGCGGCAAGCATCAGCGCCTCCCGGAGAAAGATCGGGCGGTTCACAAAAACCGCGCCGAGAATGACCGCGAGAAAGAAAAGGTTCGGGAGGCCGTCGCAATGCCATGTTTCCTGAGCGGCTTCCGATTCACGCACGGCGCGCCCGTCCTCCGTAGCAGTGCCACTGCGGAGGGTGGACGGCGCGCGAAGAAGCTGGATGCGATCAACGACATAGAAAATCGCCAGCAGGATGCCCACGCCCGTCATCCACATCGGCCAGCAGTTTTTCGCGATCCACCAAAACGGCACGCCCTGCAAATAGCCGAGAAACAGCGGCGGATCGCCAATGGGCGTGAGGCAGCCGCCGGTGTTGGCGACGATGAAAATGAAAAAGACGATGTGATGCGCCTTGACGCGGTGCCGGTTCATCCGGATCCACGGACGTATCAGCAGCATGGCCGCTCCGGTGGTGCCCAGGACATTGGCGACGACGGCGCCGGCGAACAGAAAGATGACGTTGGCCAGCGGCGTGGCCCCCCCTTTGACGTCGATATGAATGCCGCCGGAAACCACGAAGAGCGAGCCGATGAGCGCGATGAAGCTGGCGTAATCGTATCCCGTGTGCAGCACGCGCGGTGCGTCCCGCAAAACGAACAGATAGTAGCCGAGTGTGATCGCGCCGAGGCCGAGGGCGACCGCGGCGTAGTGGCGCAGCCACCATTGGGGCGCGCGCAGCGGCGCGAACGCCATCGCGCCGAGCAGGAACGCGAACGGCAGGATCATCCAGGGATTCGGCGCGTCCATTTGCGGGCAAGGTTGCGCGGACGGGGGAAACCGGGTCAAACAGAAACACCCAATATTTGAGTTGAATTCGGATGGGTGGCTCGTAAGAATGCAAGCCGCTTGTGGCATTTCACGGTAAACACGAAATAATCAGTCGTTGAATTTACGTTTATGAAAAAATCCATGCTGAGGGTTGCCGGTCTGGCCACGTTGCTGGCTTTGGCGCAAAATCTGTTGGCGGGCGAGAACGAACCGCGCCGCCCGTTTGCCGGGTTGGCGGATGTGCCGCAGCCGGGACAGTTGATTTTTGGGACGCTCTACGAACAATCCGAAGCCTACCATGTTTGGGAAATGGGCAATGTCCGGATGCCGGCCAATTACCGGACCGACAGCGAAAATTACGGCATTGACGTGCGTCAGGGGTATTTCACGTTCGATTACGGCATCACCGAAAAATGGGCAGCCGACTTGAACGTTGGCGCCACCACGGTGGGCTGGCGTCCATTTGACAGCGGCAACATCCAAAAAACCACCGGCCTCATGGACACAACCCTGGGGGTGCGTTATCAGATTTTCAACGAAACCAACAATAACACCGGCTGGCCGTGGCTGCCCACCCTGACTTTCCGCGCGGGCGCCATTTTGCCGGGTGTCTATGACCGGGAACTCCCGTTTGCGCCCGGCAATCATGGCGTGGCGATTGAACCCTCCATCCTTCTGCGCGAACACGTCGGCTGGCCGGGTTTCGGCGTGTGGGGTGATTTGCTCTATCGCTGGGAACACACCAGCGGTGCCGACCAATACATCGCGGCGTTGGGCTTCTTCCAGCAAATCAAGGGCTGGGAACTGGATGCCGGTTACCGGCATTTGCAGACGCTGTCCGGCGAGGACATCGTGCTGGGGGCGGGACCGGACAGCCAGGGAGGTTACAATGGCATCACCGATCCCACGGACGTGCGCGAGATCAGCGACTCCATTGATGCCGGCTTCAGCTACACCACATCCAAGCGGCACTGGAAGTATGCCTTCCACTGTCGCAAGACGTTTGATGGCAGCAACACGGACTCGGCGTTCTGGCTGGGCGCCTCCCTCGATGTTCCGCTGGATTTGTTCACATCGAAATGACCCGGACCGTCGCTTCCGGCAAATCCGCTTGTGTCCCGGCGGCTGATTTGTTCAATTGCCGCGCATGACGCCGCTTCCCGTCGCACCGACCGCTCCATCCGGATTTTTTCAGCGGCATTGGACGTGGTGGTTCATGGTGGCGGTGCTCGTCATCGTTGCCATCGCCCGGTTGCGGCTGCTGAACTTTCCGCTCGAGCGCGACGAGGGCGAATACGCCTACGCCGGCCAGCTCATGTTGCAGGGCATCCCGCCCTACGAACTCGCCTACAACATGAAATTTCCCGGCACGTATGCCGCCTATGCGGTCATCATGGCGTTGTTCGGTCCCACGCCCGCCGGCATCCACTTCGGCCTGTTGTGCCTGACCACGCTGACGGCCCTGATGCTTTTCCGGCTTGGCAAAGAAATGCTCGACGAAATCACGGGCGTGGTCGCGGCCACCAGTTATGCCGTTCTGGCGGCAAGTCCGTCCATGCTGGGTCTCGCCGGTCACGCGACGCACTTCTGCGCCTTTTTTGTGACCGCCGGTTTTTGCCTGATGTGGCGTGCGCGACAAAAGGAAAGCTATTTGACGCTCGCGGCGGGCGGCGCGCTCTTCGGCACCGCCGTGTTGATGAAACAGCACGCGGCCATCATCGCCGCGTGGGCGGGATTGTCGTTTGCGTTCGAAAAAATGTTCCGCTCGAAAGATTCCATCGGCAAACGGTTTGCGTCCGTGGCGGCATATGAATTTGCGATGCTGGTGCCGTTCGCGTTGTGCTGCCTGTGGCTCTGGCATGCGGGCGTGTTCGCAAAATTCAAATTCTGGACGATTGATTACGCGCGCGAATATGCCTCGGTTGTGCCATGGTCCTACGCGCCGCAGCTTTTCTGGCATGGTTTCAGTTGGGTGATTAAAAAAGGATTTTTGCTCTGGCTGTTGGCGTTTGCCGGGCCGGTGCTTGTCTGGCTCGACGCCCGCTGGAAAGGTTCACGCGGCTGGTTTCTTGGGTTTTGCATCGCCTCCGCTTTGGCCGTCTGCCCCGATTTTTATTTCCGGAAACATTACTTTCTCATCGCGCTGCCCGCTTTGGCGTTGCTCGCCGGCGCAGCCGTCAGCGGCCTGCAAAAAATCCGGGGTGGAAAATCAAAAACCTCCCCGCTGGGCGACTGGCCGGCCTGGGGCTATGCGGTTTTTGTCGTCATCACAATTTTCACCGTTGCCAGCGTCTGGTTCCGGCTGCCGATTCCTCAAATCATCCGCGGCACCAGCGCCACGGATCACGGACTTTACGGCGCCGACCCGCTGCCGGAAGCGGAGATCGTCGCCAGATTCGTCGCTGAAAATTCTCCGCCAGACTCGAGCCTGGTGGTCCTCGGTTCCGAGCCGGAAATTTATTTTCTCGCGCACCGCCATTCTGCCACCGGTTACATCTACACCTACCCGCTGATGGAGCCGCAGCCGTTCGCGATGAACATGCAGCATGAAATGATTGGCGACATCGAGACGCACCGGCCGCGGTTCGTCATTTTTGCCGACAACATCATGTCGTGGAACAGGCGGCCCGATTCCAACCTCGCGATTTTCAGCTGGTGGGACAACTACCAGACCAACTACACGCTCGTCGGCATGACCGACATCATTTCGCCGACCAATACCGTCTGCGTCTTCGGGACAAACTACATTGCCCGCTATCCTGAAGCCCGCGGCAGCGCGCTGGCAGTTTTCCAGCGAAACCAGCCATGACCGCGACGTCAAAGGAAAATATCCCCGCTCGAATCGAATGGTTCGCCGCCGCGCTGGTCGGCGTCACCATCCTTTGGCTGCATTTTCATTTCTGGCAAAACGCCGGCGGCCTCTGGCGCGATGAGGTGAACCTGGTCAACCTCGCCGGCTCGCCCACGCTCGCCGCCATGAGCCGCGATTCGTTTCCCATCCTCATGCCGCTGCTCGTAAAAATCTGGTTGAAACTCGGGGCCACGGATTTGTGGCTGCGGCTGCTCGGAATGATTTTCGGCCTCGCCATTCCCGTTGCGTTCTGGATCGTCGCCCGCCTGACGCGCCAGCCGCCGCTGTTCAGCCTGGTGCTGTTCGGCCTGAACGCGTTGTTCATCTGCTACGGTGATTCGCTGCGCGCCTACGGACTTGGCACCGCGCTCATCGTTTTCGCGCTCGCGGCCATGTGGTCGTTTCTCCAAAATCCGACGTGGCCGCGCGCCGGAATCCTCGCGCTCATGGCGACGCTGAGTGTGCAGACGCTCTATCAAAACTCCGTCCTGTTCCTGGCGGTCTGCCTGGGCGGGTTTGCCGTCTGCGCCCGGCAAAAAAATCCTTGCGCCGCGCTGAAAATATTCTGTGCCGGAATCGTTGCCGCGGTTTCGCTGGTGCCTTATTACGCGAACTTCGTCGCGCTGCCGCAATCGGCGATCGAACTTCGTCGCGGCTTTTCACCTTATATCACGTCGTTGAATTTTGAGATCGCTGCCGGGTTTCCGTTCGAGCATTTCACCGCCGTTTGGAAGCTGCTCGCCGTGGTGGTCATCGGTCTGGCGGTGCTTTCGTTCCGCCCGGAAAAAACCACTGGAAACCCTGAACGAACCGATTTGCCTTTGTTTGCCGGTGCGACGCTGGTTGCCGTCGTGGTTCTATTCATCGCATTTTTGTGGTTTGCGGCCGCGGGCGTGCGGCCCTGGTATTTTATCCCGCCGCTGGCGCTGGCGGCGGCCTGTTTTGATTTCGGAATTCCATTTTCGGCCATGCCGCGGCTGGTGCGGGTGGCCGTTTTTGGCTTTCTCATCGGCACGGCCCTGGTGGCGGCGCCGGACGCGCACACGGAATTGCGCGGGCATTTCACCAACGTCAACCGCCTGGCCGCGCGCGTGGCCGCGTCATCATCGCCGCAGGATTTCATCGTGGTGACGCCCTGGTTTTGCGGCATCTGCTTTGATCGGTATTTTCCTGGTCGCACAAACTGGGACACTTTGCCGCCGCTGGCCGACCATTCCTTCCATCGCTACGACCTGGTGCTGGACGCGATGAAGGACACCAATTCGCTTGCGCCCGTGTTCGAAAAAATGTCCGCCGCGCTGCGTTCCGGCCATCGCGTCTGGGTGGTCGGCTTGTTGGATCTGCCGGCGGCAAACGCGATGGAGCCGCCAGTGCTGCCGCCGCCGCCGTTGAAAGATTACGGCTGGTCGGACACGCCGTACACCGGATCGTGGGCGGCGCGGACGGGATTTTTTCTGGCGCGTCACGGCGAAGTTGTTCAGGAACTGCAAACCGGAGATCCGGGCGTGATTTTTCAGGAGAACCTTCATCTTTTCATGGCGAAAGGCTGGCGCGAATAAAACCTGGCGAATCGAGTCGAGTTGGTTTCACAAACGTCACCCGATTGTGAATAAGTAGTTATTGACATAATCAACATTAGAATGTAAAAGGCTTTCATTAGTCTGGTGTCAGGGCTGTTCAGAAGGTGGCTTGGACGGACTTTTCGGGGAGAGGTTACCCTTGTTGTTTAAGGATAAAATTGCAGTCGTAGTGGCGTTTGGCGGGTATCGAATGTGATGAAAACTTGGCAACGCATGCCTTTCGGCGCGAAGGCAGCCCGATCAGAATACCGGGCTTTCAGCCTGTATTCCCAACCTTGGTCAATTCCTATGAAAACTTCTTTTGGCCTTCCTATCATGTTTTGTTTTTGCTTGAGCATCGCCAGCCCGCTTCACGGGGCGACTACCGTCGGCAGCGGGAACGCGCCAACCCCGCCACCGCCCACCCCTTATTCGGTCGTGCAGCAGGACGCCAATTCGCAGGTGTGGGAACGCACAGTTTACGAGCTTGGCCCCTCGGGCGAGGCGATACCCACGAAACATAGCTATACAGAACTGGCGACAGGACTGAACCACTTGGTCAATGGTCAATGGGTGGCGAGCAAAGCGGAAATAGACCTGTCACCCGACGGGAATTCGGCAGCGGCCACCAACGGACAACACCAGGCTTATTTCCCGGGGGACATAGCCCAAGGCGTGATCGAACTGGACACGCCGGACGGCCTGAAACTGCAAAGCCGGCCCATCGCCCTGAGTTATGACGACGGCTCAAACATCCACTTACACACTACACAATGTCCTTATTGGTAACGATCCGGACAATAGCAACATCGCTTTTGATATTTGGGGTTATGGTGTGACGATAATAGCAGAAAATCTTACGGCTGATGCCGCAACCTTTGTGGCTTGGGAGGAGGATCCCGGCTCAATATTTTTAACCAACAGCATCGTCTTGGGAAGCGTGGATTATTCGGGCGACGTATCCACAAATTCCGTGGTGATCGATCCGTCCGGTGCCGTTTTCCAAACCATCGGCGGGGGCGCCTACTATCTGACCAACAACAGCCCCTATCGCAACGCCGGCACGACGAATATCAGTTCTGAATTATTGGCTGAACACCGTTTACAACACCTACGACGGTCTGGCGCGGCTGTCCAGCACGGCCTTGTATTATGGGTCATCATTCACAGCGATCAACCTGCATCAATACAACTACGACACCGGGTCGGAGGTGACACAGCAGGGGTTCACGGCGGGCAACACCATGAATTACGCCTATGACAACATCGGGCAGTTGAAGAGCGCCAATGGTTTGGAATCCGACGGGACGACGCCGCGCTTGCAGGAGCAGTTTGGGTATGCGTATGATGCGGCGTGGAATTTGAATGCGCGGACGAACAACGCGCTGGTGCAAAGGTTCAACGTGAACACGCTCAACGAACTGACCACGGCGACGAACAGCGGCACACTGACAGTGGCCGGGGCAACCACGGAAGGCGATTCCAATTACGTGAGTTCCGGGGTGTTCAGTGTGCTGGTGAACGGGCAGGCGGCCAGCGTGTATTATGACGGGACATTTGCCGCGACCGGTTTCACGCCGGCCAACGGAAACAACACCTACACGGCCATTGCGCAGGACGAGTATGGACGGGTGGACACCAACAGCGTGACGGTGTATCTGCCGGCGACCAACACCTATTCGTATGACCCCAACGGGAATCTGCTCTCCGATGGAACGCGGCATTTCACTTACGATGACGAGAACCAATTGACCAGTGTGTGGGTGACGAATACGTGGCGGGAGGATTGCGTGTATGACGGGC
>Ga0265340_10002218_pt1 | contig 11111 bp, 8 predicted proteins | sample 4CB225metaG_FD_202082 | JGI IMG/M metagenome (GOLD analysis project Ga0265340, IMG submission 202082) | Rhizosphere microbial communities from Carex aquatilis grown in University of Washington, Seatle, WA, United States - 4-CB2-25 metaG | ecosystem: Host-associated > Plants > Roots > Rhizosphere...
CCATGATCCTTGAATTCCTGCTCCGGTACTCCGCGACAAACCCCGCGGACGACGATGTCGCGCTCGCGATGGCATCGCGGACGCTGCGGGCGATGGCTCACAGTGGGATGTACGACCAGCTCGCCGGGGGATTCGCCCGGTACAGCGTGGACCGGGCCTGGGTGGTGCCGCATTTCGAGAAGATGCTCTACGACAACGCCCAGTTGGCCCGGGTGTACCTGCACTGGTGGCGGCTGACCGGGGAACCCACCGGAGCCCGGGTGGCCCTGGAGACCTGTGACTGGATGCTGACCGCGCTCGGTACCGCGCAGGGTGGCCTGGCCTCGTCTCTGGACGCCGACACCCCGGACCCGGCTGCCGGGCAGCACGGTGTCGAGGGCCTGACCTATGTCTGGACTCCGGCCGAACTGGAGGTTGTGGTCGGCCCCGAGGACGCAGCCTGGGCGGCGCAACTGCTTCGGGTCACCGAGCCCGGTTCGTTCGAGCACGGCCGTTCCACCCTTCAGCTCGACCGCGACGTCTGGGCCGATCCGGTGTCAGCCACGCGCTGGCGCACCCTGCGCGATCGGCTGATGAAGGCCCGGGCCGCCCGCCCGCAACCGGGACGGGACGACAAGGTGGTGGCGGCCTGGAATGGTCTGGCGATCGCCGCGCTGGCCGAGACCGGGGCCCTGCTCGATCGCCCGGACCTGGTCGTTGCGGCGCAGCGGGCGGCCCGGTTGCTACTCGAGGTGCACTGGCGTCCCGGGAATCCGGGCGAATCCGGCCGCTTGCGCCGGGTCAGCCGGGACGGTGTGGCCGGTGCTCCCGGGGCGGTGCTGGAGGACTACGGCGATCTGGCCGAGGGACTGCTGGCGTTGCACTCGGTCACCGGCGCGGCCGGCTGGCTGAGCGCGGCCGGAGACCTGCTCGACGTCGTGCTGGCCGAATTCATCGGCCCGGAGGGGGTGCACGACACTCCGGCCGATGGCACTGATGCGGCGCTGGCCGCGGTTCGGCGTCCCGGTGATCCGACCGACAGCGCCTATCCTTCGGGCGCTTCGGCCGCGGCCGGGGCGTTGCTCAGCTACGCCGCGCTGACCGGCTCGGCTCGGCATCGGGCGGCGGCCGAGCTCGCTCTCGGGGCGGCCGGTTCGGTCGCGGCCCGGGCCCCGCAGGCGTTCGGCTGGGCGCTGGCGGTGGCCGCCGCCGCTCTGGACGGCCCCCGGGAGGTGGCCGTGGTGGGTGGCCCGGACGACCGGCGGCGGAATCGGCTTCACGCGGTGGCCCTGGCCGCGACTGCTCCCGGGCTGGTGATCAGCGTCGGTGAGCCCGGCGCCGACGGCGTGCCGTTGCTGGCCGAGCGTGGGCTGGTCGATGGATCGGCGGCGGCGTACGTGTGCCGGAACTTCCGTTGCGACCTGCCGACCACGGATCCGGAGGTGCTGGCCGTTCAAATGCGGCCGGCTGTCCCCGCGGCGGCGACGCTCCCGCCTATCTCAGGTCGACCAGATCAGGTTCCCGGCCGATCAGAGAGTTCCAGTCGCCCAGGTTGAACAGCAGGGCGGGGCCGATCGGGTGCCGGGCGTCGCGGACCGCGATGCGCCGACCGGAGTCCAGTCGGGCCAGCTCAAGCCGTTCGTCCACACCGTCCCGATCCGTGCCGGTGGACCAGACCTGCGGCACCAGGGGGGAAACCACGGTGAGGCCGGAATCCTCCGATTGCTGAATGGTCATGGAACCGAGAGTAGCGGCTTGATGTCCTGGTGTAACAGACGATGGCCTTGCTTCCTGTTTGTAAGTGAGTAATCATCGTTACATGACTAACGACAAGCACGCGGAGAGCGGGACCGGTCATGGTGTTGGCGCGGCCGTCAGCGCCTGGTTCGGGGAGCGATTGCCGAGCGAATGGACGGTGGTCCCACCTGAGGTAACGGTCGACCGCGAAGAGATCATCGTGGTGCTGACGGTGCCGGCCCCCGAATCGGGATCCGGCGAGGACGACGCGGCCCTCGCAGCGCGGGCCGAGGCCATCGCCGGCCGGATCGCCCGGTTCCGGGAGGAGACCCGGGAGCGGCGGATCGCGATCGCCCGGGAGGCGGAGCATCGGTTCGGCCGCAAGGTGGCCTGGGGGGTCGACTCCGCCGGTACCCGGCAGGTGTTCACCAGCCTCGCCATCCCGGTGATGACCCGGCTGCGGCAGTCCGAGCGACTGGTGCTGGACACCCTGGTGGACGCCGGGGTGGCTCGCTCCCGGGCCCATGGCCTGGCCTGGTGCGTGCGGCTGGTCGGCGACAATGCCGCGACCTGGCTGACCGACCTGCGCTCGGCGATGGCCGAGGTGGAGAAGGTCCGCGACGCCGGTCCCGTCCAGCGGGACACGCCCTGAGCCGCGCTCAGCTCGGCGTGTAGGCCGCGATCGAGATTCCGATGTAGTGGACCAGGAACGCCAGCACCGTGAAGGCGTGGAAAACCTCATGAAATCCGAACCAGCGCGGGCTCGGATTAGGCCTGCGCAGGCCGTAGATCACGGCCCCCACGGTGTACAGGGCGCCCCCCACGGCCACCAGAACGAAGACGGCGACCCCGCCGCCGGCGATGAACTGCGGGATGTAAGCCACCGCGACCCATCCCAGCGCGATATACACCGGTACGTACAGCCAGCGCGGAGCGCCCACCCAGAGCACCCGGAAGGCGACGCCGAGCAGGGCACCGGTCCAGACGATCCAGAGCAGCGTGCGGGCCGGGCCCGGTGACAGCAGCAAGACGCTGAACGGGGTGTACGTACCCGCGATGATCAAGAAGATGTTGGCGTGGTCCATCCGTTTCAGCACGCCCGCGGTCCGTGGGCTCCAGTGCCCGCGATGGTAAAGCGCGCTGACGCCGAAGAGCAGTGAAGCGGTCACGGCGAAGATCGCCGTCGATACCCGGGCCTTTTCGCTCGGTGCCAGAATCACCAGGATGGCCCCGAGCAGGACCGAGAGCGGGAAGGTCCCGGCGTGGAGCCAGCCTCGCAGCTTCGGTTTGATGATCTTCTGCACGGTCCCGAGACCCTGCTCGATTCGATCCTCGATCCGCTCCAGGCGCTCGCGGCTGGCTTCCAGGCCGGCCTCCAGGCGGTCGCGGCCGGCGTCACGCCGATCTCCGAGGAAGGACCGGCTGTCACCTATTTCTTCCCCGCGCTCTGGCCTCATTACGCCGAGACTAGCCCTCGTTCCTGAGGATTCTCCGGCTCGGCTCGGGTAATTGTTTGAGTCGGCGGTTTGTGGGTAGCTCGCCGTCCTTCACCCAGATAGCGGCTGTCCGGACGAAGGCGCTCCATGATCGGTATCTCGGCGGGTGGTGGCAGCGCTACCGTGAGCTTCATGGGGTTACGGAAGCTGGTCTACGGTGCGTATCAGCGCCGGGTGGCCGCCGGCTTGCCGTTGTCTTCCCTGCCCCGGCACATCGGTGTGATCCTGGACGGAAACCGGCGGTGGGCAAAGGCTTCCGGGACCGACGCCAGTGCGGGGCACCGGGCCGGTGCGGTCAAGATCCTGGAATTTCTCGGGTGGTGCGACGAAGTCGGCGTGGAAATGGTCACGCTCTGGTTATTGTCCACCGACAATCTGGTGGGCCGCTCACCCGCAGAACTTGAGGTGCTGTTCGGGATCAGTGAGGACGTGGCCGGGCAGATCGCGGCCACCGGGCGCTGGCGGGTTCACCCGGTTGGCGCACTCGATCTCCTCCCGGTTTCAACCGCTCATCGGCTCAAGGAACTCGAGGAGATCAGCCGCGACGTCGTGGGTCTGCACGTCAACATCGCGATCGGGTACGGCGGACGGCGCGAGATCGCCGACGCCGTCCGCTCGCTCCTTCAGGAGGCGGCGGCCCAGGGCACCTCGATCGAGGAACTCGCCGAGATCCTGGACGTCGAGCACATCGCCGAGCACCTTTACACCCGCGGGCAGCCGGATCCCGACCTGGTGATCCGCACCTCGGGCGAGCAGCGGCTGTCCGGTTTCCTGCTCTGGCAGAGCGCCCACAGCGAGTTCTCGTTCTGTGAGGCCCTCTGGCCGGACTTCCGGAAGGTTGATTTCCTCCGAGCGCTGCGCCAGTACGCGCAGCGCGACCGCCGCTACGGCGCCTGATCACCGCATCCCGCCCGCGGAGCGCTGCGCGCCCGGTGTCGATCACTGGTTGGGCCCTCGAAGGTGTCACGGCGTTGACACAGCCACGGGCAAGATCGGTGATCAAGGACGGCGCCGGCGGGGGGTTAGCCGGTGGCGGGAGGTAGCCGGCGGGAGTTAGTCGAGGTCCAGGGTCCAGGCGGCGTCGCTCTCGGTCCGGGGGTCGGCTTGCTGGGGCTGGGGGGGGGGCTGGGGGCTGGAACCGGTGGGGGTGGTGGTCAGGACGGGTAGCGGGGTACTCATTGCGGCATGCCGCCGATGGGCCTCGACCGCGTCCCGGTGGTAACTCTCCAGCTCGGCCATCAGCTCCGGTTCGGTGTAGGGCCGGCCATCGACCAGCGGGCCCGATCGGCCCTCCAGGATCGCGATCACGTCCTCCCCGGTCAGGGTCTTGTGCTGCTCGAGGGCGTGGGCCAGGGCCAGCACCTGGGAGCGGTGCTCACCCAGGTACGACTGCGCCCGACCCAGCAACTCGGTCAGGTTCTGCTCGATCCGCTGCCCGAGCACCACGCCGCCGCCACCGATGCCGTCGTGGCGGTGAGCGGACGAATCGCGCTCGGTTCCGTCGCCACCACGAGGCTTCTCCGGGGTTCCGCCGCCGATCCCGAGCCGCTGCAGGGCCGGTAGTGAACTGACTCCCGAGCCCATCCCCCAATGCGATTCCATCAGCGCGGTGAGCATGGTGGCGCTGTCCAGATCGCCGGAGACCCCGGAGGAATTGTCCCCGCCGTAGAACATCCGTTCGCCGGCCAGCGAGGCCAGGCTGACCAGAATGTCGCTCTCGTACTCGCTGCGCCACCGGGTGAACTGTTCCTCCGGCGGGATCGAGGCGACCATCCCCAGGTATTCGCTGCCCTTCTCGATGGTGGCGATGTCGATGTCCAGGTGTCGCCGGGTGGTCCAGGCCAGGACGGCGTGACAGGCCTCGTGCACGGCCACCGCGTGCCGTTCGCGCTCGATGTATTCGACGTCCTCGCCGGGGCCCAGATCTTTGAGATGTTTGGCCCGGATCACGTCCTTCCAGGTGATCGAGTCCCGATCCTCGCGGATCGCGTTGATCAGGGCCTCGTTCACCAGGTCCTTGATGCTCGCCCCGGTGGCGTACGGGGTGATCGTGGCCAGTTTGTCGACCTGCTCATCGGTCAGTTCATGCCTGGTCCGGTTCAGGTAACCCTGGTAGGTGCGGACCCGGCCGGCCTTGCTCGGATAGCCGACCCGGTAGATCCGGTCGATCCGGCCCGGCCGGAGCAGCGCCGGATCGAGCGAGTCCGGCTGGTTGGTCGCCATCATCACCAGGATCCGGTACTTGGGTGGTGGTTTCGGACGCATCCCGAGGGCCCGGCGGACGACCCGGTTGAGGAAGCCGCGCGGCTTCTTCAATCCGGACAGTTCGGTCAGCAGAGCTTGCAGCGTGCCCATTCCACCACCGTTGCCGGCGCCGTTCATCCCACCGGGCATCACCAGCCGGCTTCCGCCGCTCCCGCCGCCGAACCCGCTGCTGGTGGAGTTGACGGTGAAGTTGCCGGTCGAACCGTTGCCGCCGGTCATGGTCGAGCTGGCCAGCACCTGCCGGGAGGCTTCGGAGAGGTGGCTGAACCCGTTGCAGCCCAGAGTGTCCCAGGCCGCCGCCGGGCTGGCTGCCCCGGCGACGGCCCCACCGCGGCTACCGAGCGAATCGGCCTCGTCGAAGAACACGATCACCCCGCCGTACCGCAACGCCAGTTTCCGCAGCTTCCGGAAGAGCCCTTTGACCTTGAGAATTCCTACCCCCATGAACATGTTCGTGAAGGCCCCCGGGTCCACGAACACGTACGGCTTGCCGGTCTCACCCGCCACCGCCTCGGCCATCAGGGTCTTGCCGGTGCCGGGCGGTCCCCAGAGCAGGATGCCGGAGGGCACATGACCGCCGCGATCCTCGATCGCCTCCGGACGTTCCAGCAGCATCATGTTTTCCTTGACCCGCCCGACGACGTGGTCCTGGCCCCAGACGTCGGTGAACCGGGTCTCGATGTCGTCCGGGTAGTAGGTTTCCACTCCACCGCGGGCCATGAACCAGAACAGGGCGGCGAACTGGCCGATGGTCAGCAGCAGGATGAGCACCACCTGCGCGATCATCGGCAGCGCTTTGATCACGAGCACGGGGGCCTGGAAGGCCGCGGTCACCGGGGAGGTGTTCAGCACCCGGCCGAGCACGATCGCCACCACCGCGATCCAGAAGGCGATGATCACCACCCGCTTGATCCGGAACCGGGTCCAGGCGCTGAAACGGCGCTCGGAAATCCGGGTGAGCCGGCCGAAGACGGTGTCGGTCCAGAAGCCGTTGTAGCGGGCGCTGTGCTCACTGACCACGAAGTGCAACTGGCGCAGCAGTTCCAGACCGCCCAGTATCACCAGCCAGCGCTGCGCGTTGATCATCTGCTCGAGGGCGTCGCGCCAGCTACCGAGGGGCTCGATCCGCAGGTACTCGTTCCAGATCAGCAGCCCGAGCAGGGCCACGATCAGCAGGATGAACTTCGTCCGGTCCCACCAGGCCAGCGGCCGGCGGGTGCCGCGCAGTTTCCAGGCCGGGGTGGGGCGCTGGGCCGGCGCTGCCGGTGCGGGGGTGCCGGTGATCATCGGGGCCTCCGGGTGCGGTTTAGTGGGACTTGAGCGTCAGTGAGGTGACGGCGTCCGTGATCTCGGCGCGGTGGGCGGCATAGCATTTCTGGCTGCAGTGCACGAAAACCACGCGCACGGAGGTGTGTTTCGGGTCGGTCAGGACGATCCGGTCGAAGACCTCGGTCACGCCGGAGAACTTCACGTAGTACGTGATGTGCGCGCCGGCCTCGGTCGGGGTGGTCACGTCGTGGTCGGCCAGGACGGCGAAGGTGTGCTGCTTCACGGCCTCGTCCCGGGCCGCGGGAGTGCCGGGCAGCACCATCTCGCGGAGTTGATCACCGGTGACGCTCGCTCTTTCGTCCTTGCTCACGGGGATCGATTCGGCGAACAGGATCGGATCGGGAGCGGACAGGGCCTGGAGCTGCGCGACGTCAGGGTGCGGTGACGCCTCGAAGAAGGCGGTCCAGCCGATCGTGCTCGGGTCCAGCCCGGCGGCCTTGACTGCGGCGTCGTTGTTCAGCGCGGTCCAGTGCCGCGGCACGCGCAGCACGAGATCCCGGTTGGCGCTGCTGACGAAGCGGTAGCTCGGCTGGGCGCACCCGGTGACGCTGACGGCGAGACCGACGCCGAGGGCCAGGCTGATCACTCTCGCGGCCCAGGAGGCCGGACGGCGGCCCGATCCCGGGGTCGGTCGTGCCAATGGGACCTCCTGCAGTATGTACCGGGCCGAAGAATCTGCTGCCAAACAGAATCACTCGGTTTTTGGGTTTGCGCACCCCCAAGTTTAAACTTTCATCGTTTACCGAAGGGTTTCCCAGGGCGGATTGATGACTGAGCGTAGTTGCGGTGTGACCCATCAGGTTGTCCCCAACTGAGCACGGCTGCACCTGAATGTAATGTAGTTGTGATTGTCACGATATAAAACTGTGATCTAGAAAAAATTGGCGTGGCGGTCACTCGGGACGCCGTTTCGCCGGGCCCGAACCGCTCGCGACGATGGCATCCTGAGGTGCTGGCCGCGGGTTGGCGACGGGTTGGCCGCCGGGTTTCGCCCGGCCCGAAGCGGCGGCCTCCGGCAGTCGCCGATTCGCGGGCGTCGCCTGCCATGTCGGTGCTGTTTACATGGGGTGGGTTGACGCCGACCCATGGCAATGGCGACCGTTGTACCTCCGCGTAGCGTCGTTGTGTCGCCAAGTGACCACGTCATTTGCCGGCTGGGCGCTCGCCCTGCTCAAGCGAGGGGAGTCACCGTGGCATCGTCCGCGAACAGCACCCACACCTCATCGACTTCATCCGGAGGACGGCGAACCTTCGTGCTCGACACGTCGGTCCTGCTCTCGGATCCGAAGGCGGCGCTCAGGTTCGCCGAGCATGAGGTGGTTCTCCCCATCGTAGTGATCATGGAACTGGAGGCGAAGCGCAACCATCCCGAGCTCGGCTACTTCGCCCGGCAGGCGCTGCGGCTGCTCGACGACCTGCGGGTGCGGCACGGCCGCCTGGACGAGCCGATGCCGATCGGGGACAGCGACGGCACCCTCCGGGTCGAGCTGAACCACTCCGACCTCTCGATCCTGCCGGCCGGATTCCGGCTCGGTGACAACGACAGCCGGATCCTCTCGGTTGCCCGCAACCTGGCCGCGCAGGGCCACGCCGTCACGGTGGTCAGCAAGGATCTGCCGATGCGGATCAAGGCCTCCGCCGTCGGGCTGCCGGCCGAGGAGTACCAGGCCGGGCAAGCGGTCGACACCGGCTGGACCGGGCTGGCCGAGCTCGAGCTGGACGCCGAACAGGTCTCCAGCCTGTATTCGGGCGAGCTCCTGGACGTCGATGCCGCCCGCGACCTGCCGTGTCATACCGGCCTGGTGATCGTCTCGCCGCGCGGCTCGGCGCTGGGCCGGATGACCGCCGACAAGAAGGTGAAGCTGGTTCGCGGTGACCGGGACGTGTTCGGTGTGCACGGCCGCAGTGCCGAGCAGCGGATCGCTATCGATCTTCTGCTGGACGCCGACATCGGGATCCTTTCGCTGGGCGGCCGGGCCGGCACCGGGAAATCCGCGCTCGCGTTGTGCGCCGGCCTGGAGGCGGTGCTCGAGCGTCAGCAGCACCGCAAGGTCGTGGTCTTCCGTCCGCTGTACGCCGTCGGCGGGCAGGAACTCGGGTACCTGCCCGGCAACGAGGCCGAGAAGATGGGCCCCTGGGGGCAGGCGGTGTTCGACACCCTTGGTGCGCTGGTCTCGCAGGAGGTGGTGGAGGAGGTGCTCGACCGGGGCATGCTCGAGGTGCTGCCGCTGACCCACATCCGCGGCCGCTCGCTGCACGACTCGTTCGTCGTCGTCGATGAGGCCCAGTCGCTGGAGCGCAACGTCCTGCTCACGGTGCTCTCCCGAATCGGCCAGAACAGCCGGGTGGTACTCACTCATGACGTCGCCCAGCGGGACAACCTGCGAGTCGGCCGGCACGACGGCGTGGCCGCGGTGATCGAGGCGCTGAAGGGTCATCCGCTGTTCGCCCACATCACGCTGACCCGTTCCGAGCGCTCCCCGGTGGCGGCCCTGGTGACCGAGATGCTGGAGAACCTGGTGCCCTGACCAGTCCCGGGGGTGCCCTGACCAGGCCTTGGCTGGTAATCGCGGAAGTGAGAGTCGTCACATTATCAACATTGGGTGACGACTTAACCTGTCGATATTACTCTCCGTTGATTACAGCCGTGCCATTTACTTGTTGTGACGGCAATCAGTTGTCACGGTGAAGCCGTCATGCACCTGCTCCAGCGGGGCCGCCGGGTTCGATTCAGGTCGAGCCGGCGGCCCTCGCCGGGCCCCCGAGGTGTCAATGCGGTGCCGTGATCAGGTGCCGCCGGGCCCGGAGCAGAGGGCTCATTTCTGCGCCGGACATCCGGGGCGCACGGTCGAAAGGCAGTTCGTGGTTCCCAGCGCATTGCGCACCATGTCCGTCGTCACGTTGCTCTCCGCCGTTTCGGGAACGGTGCTCCTGACTCATCAGCATCATCACGGCGAACCGGCGGCCACCACCAGGGCCGTTGCCCCCGTCGCCGGGGGCGGCTCGGCCGCCTTCGCCGCGAGCCTGATCTCCCAGCCGATGACCGTGGACGATCAGGCCCAGCTTCGGGCCCAGCAGCAGGCCGCCCAGCGCGCGGCCACGCAGGCCGCCCGAGGCCAGGCTCTGCTGAAGAGAGCCCAGCTCAAGAAGCAGATCGAAGCCCGGAACAAGGCCCGGCGCAAGGCCCAGCGCGCGGCCGCGGCCCGGGCTGAGGCCGCCGCGGCCCGGGTTCGGCGAGTGGCCCGGGCCAAGGCGGTGGCGTCCCGGTCGGACTCGGCCGACCCGAAGGCGCTGGCTCGTCTGATGCTGGCTCACCGAGGCTGGGGTTCGGGCCAGTTCTCCTGTCTGAACGCGCTCTGGAATCGGGAGAGCGGCTGGAACCTGCACGCGAGCAACCCGTCGTCCGGCGCTTACGGAATTCCGCAGGCGCTGCCCGGCAGCAAGATGGCCACCGCCGGCCCCGACTGGCGCAACAGCGCCAGCACTCAGATCCGCTGGGGCCTGGACTACATCGCCGATCGCTACGGCACTCCTTGTGGGGCCTGGGGTCACAGCGAGGCCACCGGCTGGTACTGACCGCGCTCGGCCGGCCGCCGCCCGGCACCGTCCTGATCTGGAGTGATGATCTGGAGTGATGGGGTCTCGCGCCGAGAGACGCCGGGCGGCGATCGGCCCTCCGGCCACCCGAAGTTCGGCCGATCGTCACTTTGTGTGGTGGGTAAACTTCGGGCCGTCGGGGTAATACCTCCGCGGATGTCAAACCTTTCCTAATCCTCATCCGAGGACTTGTGCCGGACCCAGGTCCTTCGCCACGGTAGGTGCCGTGAGGACAGCCGAGCGGTCAACAGACGACCTGGCAGAAGACTGGCTGAACAGTGGTCCGTTGCTGACGGCTCCGGTGGAGGGTGCGGCCCGGCCGTATCCGAAGCGGTCGGAGTTGCGCCGGGCTGAGGCCAGAGCTGCGAACCGACGAGGCGCTGAGGGACGTAGCGCTGATAGTCGTGGTGCGGATCGGCGGCCGGCGGGTGGTCGGCCGCCGGGGGCGGCGGCGGGGCGGCATGGGCCGCCGATGTTGGCGTCGTCGGGGCGGGCGGTTGAGGCGAGTCGGGCGGCTGAGGCGGGTCGGCGGTCGTTGGCGCCGAGGTTGCCGATTGCGGTGTCGCCGACGCCGGCGGTGTTGCCGATTCGGCAGACGTCGAGCCGGTCGCGGCCGGCGGGGATTGATTTGCCGATTGCCTCGACGGTTCCGGGGGTGGATGCGTTCCATCCGGCGACGCCGGTGGGTATTCCGATGGTGCCGATCGC
>Ga0265340_10002219_pt1 | contig 11105 bp, 7 predicted proteins | sample 4CB225metaG_FD_202082 | JGI IMG/M metagenome (GOLD analysis project Ga0265340, IMG submission 202082) | Rhizosphere microbial communities from Carex aquatilis grown in University of Washington, Seatle, WA, United States - 4-CB2-25 metaG | ecosystem: Host-associated > Plants > Roots > Rhizosphere...
CGGACAGAAATTCTCCCGAGAGGCTGGTTCTTCAAGGTTTTTTTCGCCGGGGCCGTATAGCCGGCTAAACTATTCTTCCGGCAGCGCCGGATTTAGCCTAGAGTCGCGGTGAACTTCATCTAGCGACGCTAATACACTGCGGTAGTTTACCCTATCAGCCCTGCGTGACGCCAGGATGACGGTTCTATGACAGGACACCGCGCGGCAGGCGGGCACCCGCAGCCGCGCCTCGTCTTCCCGCATGCTGAGACTCGAAAACCAAGTATCCCGATCGAGTTGCGCGACGTCAATGCGCCCGCCGGCGCAGAGCGCGAAGCTCAACAAAAGCGCGGATGATTGACGCCCATCAAGCCGACGCTTACAAGTGCCTCGCGGACACAAGGGAGCGACAGACCCTTAGCCCGGAGGACTTAGGGGCGGGGCGGCGGATACCTTCCGCCTATCCACGCGCCTAGAACGCGACGTGATCTGAAACGACCAGAGGGAGAGAAATATCGTGAAGAAGTTTCTGATGGTAACGGTGGCTGCGGCGGGGCTTTTGGCCACCGCTGGCATGGCCGCCGCGCAGACCGTAGTCGGCGTTTCCTGGAACAACTTCCAGGAAGAGCGCTGGAAGACCGACGAGGCCGCGATCAAGGCGGTGCTCGACAAGGCCGGCGCCAAGTACATCTCGACCGACGCGCAGTCGTCGGCCGACAAGCAGCTGACGGATGTCGAAAACCTGATCTCGCAGGGCGCGAAAGTGCTCATCGTTCTCGCCCAGGATTCGGACGCCATTCAGCCGGCCGTGCAGAAGGCTCTGGACGCGGGCATTGCGGTGGTCGGCTACGACCGCCTGATCGAGAACCCGAAGGCCTTCTACATCACGTTCGACAACAAGGAAGTCGGCGTCATGCAGGCCAAGGCCGTCGTCGCGGCCAAGGCGAAGGGCAACTTTGCCATCGTCAAGGGCAACTCGGCTGATCCGAACGCAGACTTCCTGCGCGCCGGCATCGAGGAAGTTATCGGCGCTTCGGTCAAGAGCGGCGCCATCAAGATCGTCGGCGAGACCTACACCGACAACTGGGATCCGGCCAACGCGCAGAAGGAAATGGAACAGATCCTGACCGCGAACAACAACAAGGTCGATGCCGTCATCTCCGAGAACGACGGCATGGCTGGCGGCGTTGTTGCGGCGCTCGCCGCTCAGGGCCTCGCGGGCTCGGTTCCGGTGTCCGGCCAGGACGGCGACCACGCCGCTCTGAACCGCGTTGCGCTTGGTACCCAGACCGTGTCGGTCTGGAAGGACGCGCGTGAACTCGGCAAGAACGCCGCCGAAGTCGCGCTCGAACTCGCTAAGGGCACGGCCCTCGACAAGGTCAAGGGTGCGGTGCAGTTCAGCGGCGGCCCGAAGAAGGTCGCGATGAACTCACTCTTCCTGACCCCGGTCCCGATCACGAAAGACAACCTCAACGTTGTCATCGACGCGAAGTGGATCTCGAAGGACGAAGTCTGCAAGGGCGTGAAGGCCGGCGCCGCCAAGGTCTGCGGCTAGTTCCCTCCGCCTACGCACAACCCAATACCCTCGCGCCGCTCGTTAAGAGCGGCGCGAGGTGTTATGAGATTTCATCTGGCGGTTATTGGACGGGGCAGCATGGTGGTTGAGGTTACGGGCGCGCCAACCCAGCGGGCAGAGCCGCCTTCGGCTAACATCATCAGCCGCTTCATGCAGGCGACCGAGATCGATCCACGCCTGCTCGGCATGATCATCGCGCTGGTGATCATCGGCCTCGGCTTCCAGTTCGCCTCCGGCGGCGTTTTCCTCACCCCCCGCAACCTGTGGAACCTGTCGGTGCAGACGGCGACGATCGCCGTGCTCGCCAACGGCATGGTTCTCATCATCGTTTCGCGCAATATCGACCTGTCGGTCGGCTCGCTGATGGGCTTCATCGGCATGATCATGGGCGTGATGCAGACCAGCCTGCTGCCGCCGCTGCTCGGCTACGACCACCCGGCGACCTGGATCATCACGGTTCTCGCCGGTGTCGTCGCGGGCGTCGTCCTCGGCGGTTTCCAAGGGTACATCATCGCCTACCTGCAGGTGCCGGCGTTCATCGTCACGCTGGGCGGCCTCCTCGTCTGGCGCGGCGCGGCCTGGTGGGTCGCCAGCGGCAAGACGCTGGCACCTCTGGATACGACCTTCCAGATCTTCGGCGGCGGCGGCTCTAACGGCTCCATCGGGGCGACGGCGAGCTGGGTGGTGGGCGCTCTCGTGTGCCTGGCGATCGTCGCGGCCATCATCACGACGCGCCGTCAGCGCCAGCGCTTCAACTTCCCCCTGCGGCCAGTCTGGGCGGAAGTAACTCTCGTCGTCATCGGCTGCGCCGCCACGATCGGGGCGATCTGGGTGATCAACGCCTACCCCATGCCGGTCGGGCTGGCGCAACGGTATGCCGCCGCACACAATATTCCCTGGCCGGCGGATGGCGACCTGTTCATATCGCTCGGCATCGCCATTCCCGTGCTGATCGCGATCGGCTGCGCCATCGTCGTTTCATTCATCGCCAGTCGTACGCGCTTCGGCCGCTATGTATTCGCCATCGGCGGCAACCCTGAAGCAGCGGAGCTCGGCGGCATCAACACACGCTGGGTGATCCTCAAGACGTTCGTGCTGATGGGCGTGCTCTGCGCCATCGCCGCCGTGATCGCAACGGCGCGCCTCAACGCGGCGACGAATTCGCTGGGCACCAACAACGAACTCTACACGATCGCCGCCACCATCATCGGCGGCACATCTTTCGCCGGCGGCATCGGCACCATTCCCGGGGCGATGCTGGGCGCGCTGTTGATGCAGTCGCTGCAATCCGGCATGCAACTGATGGGCATCGATTCACCACTGCAGAACATCGTCGTTGGCGCGGTGCTCGTAATGGCCGTCGGCATCGATACCTGGTACCGCCGCCGCGCCGCCTGAGCTGACGATCCGAAAGGCATTTCTTCGATGGCAACCGATAGCGTCCCCCTGGTCGAGATGCGCAACGTCTCGGTGGCCTTCGGTGGCATTCACGCCGTGGATCACGCTACCCTTACGCTGTTCGCAGGCGAGGTCGTCGGGCTCGTGGGCGGCAACGGGGCCGGCAAGTCGACGCTGATGAAGGTGCTGTCGGGGGCCTACCACGCCGATTCCGGACAGATCCTGATCGAGGGCAAGCCGGTCACGATCAACAACCCGCGCGACGCCAAAGCACTCGGCATCGAGACGATCTACCAGCAGCTGGCACTCGCCGACAACGTCGACGCGTCAGCCAACGTATTTCTCGGCCGCGAGCTGATGACGACCTGGAAGACGCTCGACGACGTCGCCATGGAAGCGGCGACGCGCAAGGTGATGGGACGCCTCAACCCGGCGTTCCGACGCTTCAAGAACCCGGTCAAGGACCTCTCGGGCGGCCAGCGCCAGTCGGTGGCGATTGCGCGCGCCATTCACTTCAACGCACGCATCCTGATCATGGACGAGCCGACGGCAGCGCTCGGGCCGGCGGAGACGGCACAGGTGCGCGATCTCATCCGCCAACTGCAGAAGGAAGGCATCGGCATCTTCCTCATCAGCCACGACATTCACGACGTGTTCGATCTGTCGAACCGCATCGCGGTGATGAAGAACGGCCGCATGGTGGGCACGGTCAACAAGAACGAGGTGACCAGCGACGAAGTGCTGGGCATGATCATCGGCGGTACGCGCCCGGCCAACGCGCACGTGATGAATTCCTACGAGGAAACGCGGGCGGCGGAGAAAACTACGGCGGCGGCTGTCTAGGAAAAGACAGCACCACAAGGGAGTGTAAGTCATGCGTATTCGCCAAATGGCGGTCGTGGGAGCGATCGCCCTGGCGTGGTTGGGGGGAAGTGCGCAGGCGGCCCAGATGGCGCCTGAGGAAGTCGAGCGGGCATGGACCAACATGGTCCTGCTGCTCACCCGCCACACGCCCACGTATTCGCCGCCCGTCGCCAGCCGGACCTTCGCCTACCTCAGCGTCGCGGCCTACGAGGCGGTCGCCTCCGGCTCCGACAAGCTGCAGACGCTCGCCGGGCAACTGAACGGCCTCACCGCCTCGCCCGCCCGCGAGGCCGGCGCGAGCTACGACAATTCGGTCGTGCTTGAGACGACCATGTCGGCGGTCATCAAGACCATGTTCGCGAACACCGGGCCCACCGGCCAGCGCGCCTTCGAGGCGCTGACCGAGAAACTCGAGGCCGCGACCGAAGACGGTGTCACCGCCGACGTGATCGCACGCAGCAAGACATATGGCGCTGCAGTCGCCGATCACATTCTCGACTGGGCGAAGGACGACGGCGGCGCGGTCATTACCAACATGGGGTTCCCGACCAGCGACGAATACAAGCTGACGCCCGGGCCCTCGCACTGGGTGCCGACCAACTTGATCGTGCAGCAGCAGCTGCCGCTCCTGCCGAAGTGGGGCGGGAACCGGACCTTTGCGATGCCCCAGGACGCCAAGTGCGACCCGCCGCCACCGCCAGCCTACAGTGAGGATCCGAGCTCGGACTTCTACAAGCAGGCGAAGGAAGTCTACGACACCAAGAACAGCCTGACGCCCGACCAGCAGGCGATCGCGCGCTTCTGGTCCGACGATCCGATGCTGTCGTGGACGCCGCCAGGCCACTGGATCTCGATCATTCTCGGCATTCTGGCGCGCGACAAGATTCCGCTGGATAAGAGCGTCGACATTCTGGCGCGGGTGAGCGTAGCGGAGGCCGACGCGTTCATTGGCTGCTGGAAGACGAAGTACACTTATGATCTCGTGCGGCCGCTCACCTACATCAAGCGGGTGATCGATCCGAAATGGGAGACGCTGATCAACACGCCGCCCTTTTCGGAATACACGAGCGGCCACAGCGTCGCTTCTGGCGCGGCGGCGCTGGTGCTGACCAGCATCTTCGGCGACAACTTCGCCTTCGACGACAACACCGGACAGCGCGACGGGCTCAACCCGCGCAAATTCGCGAGCTTCAACGAGGCCGCGCAGCAGGCGGCGATGTCGCGGCTTTACGGCGGCATCCACTACCGGGCGGCGATCGAAAACGGTCTCGCGCAGGGGCGCTGCATCGGCGCCTACACCGTCGCCCTCAAGACGTGGAAGTGAGCCATGCGCAGATCGTTCCTCGGCATCCTCGCGCTTCTCGCCATCGCCGCCACGGGGGCTGATCGCGCCGCCGCTTCCGACGCGGCCGCCCCGCTCGTCCCCTCGTTCACGGAAGAGACCGCGACCTCGGGCGTCAATTCGGTCTACGCCGGGCAATGGCAATACATGGTCGGTGGCGGGGTCGCGACCTTCGACTGCAACAACGACGGTTTCCCGGACATGGTGCTCGCCGGCGGCCAGGGGCCGGCATCGTTCTACCGCAATGTCAGCGCCAAGGGCGGGCCGCTCAAGTTCGTTGCCGAGAAGAGCGGGCTCGAACTCGCGGGCGTGACCGGCGCCTATCCGATCGACATCGACGGCGACGGCATCATGGACGTGGTGCTGCTGCGTGTCGGCGAGACGGCGGTGATGCACGGGCTCGGCGGCTGCAAGTTCGAGCGCGCCAACGAAAAATGGGCCTTCGACGGCGGCGACGCCTGGGCGACAGCGTTTGCGGCCGAGTGGGAGCACGGCGCGACATGGCCGACGCTGGCGATCGGCACCTACATCGACCGCACGCAGGACGTCGAGCCGTGGGGTTCGTGCACCGACAACTGGATGCTGCGGCCGAAACCTGGCGCGCAGCAATTCGACACGCGCATTCCGCTGAAGCCGAGTTTCTGCACGCTCTCGATGCTGTTTACCGACTGGAACCGGTCGGGCACGCCGAGTTTGCGCGTTTCCAACGACCGCGAATACTACCTCGGCGGCTCCGAACAGATGTGGAAAGTAGAGCCCGGCCAGCCCCCTGCCCTCTACACCCTGAAGGACGGCTGGAAGCCGCTGAAGATCTGGGGGATGGGCATTGCCAGCGCCGACCTGACGGGCGACGGCTACCCCGACTATTTCCTGACCAGCATGGCGGACAACAAGCTGCAGACGCTGATCGACCCTCCGGCTAGCGGTGGCGCCGCCACGCCGCAATACAAGGACGTGGCGCTGGCGAAGAACGTCATCGCGCAGCACCCCTACACCGGCGGCGACGTGCACCCCAGCACCGCCTGGCACGCGCAGTTCGAGGACGTGAACAACGACGGACGGCTCGACCTGTTCATCGCCAAGGGCAACGTTTCCAAGATGCCCGACTTCGCGCTCGACGATCCCAACAACCTGCTCCTGCAGACGGCGGACGGCAAGTTCGTTGAGGTCGGCGACAAGGCGGGCGTGGCGAGCATGAACACATCGCGCGGCGCAGCGGTGGTCGACCTCAACCTCGACGGCCTGGTCGATCTCGTGGTGGTCAACCGCAACAAGCCGGCGCAGATCTGGCGCAACACGACAGCGGGCGCGGGCCACTGGCTGCAGGTGAAGCTGCAGGACACCGGCGCCAACGTGAACGGCGTCGGCTCGTGGATCGAAGTGCGCTGCAACGGCGCGACGCAGCGCCGCGAGATCACGGTCGGCGGCGGGCACGTCAGCGGCGAAGCCGGCTGGTGGCACTTCGGCCTCGGCGACGAGACGAAGGCCGAGGTGCGCGTCGTGTGGCCGGACGGCAAGGCGAGCGACTGGGGGCCGGTCGAGGCTGACCGCTTCTACGCGCTGACGCGCGACGCCGCGCCGGCTCCCTGGCAGGCTCCGGAAATGGCGGCGGCGAATTAGGGCGTCGCTGCTTTTTTGCTCGTCGCAATGCCGGACGGAAAAGTGGATTCCACTTTTCCTGGCATTGCTTTAGCGATCGCGGAAGCGCGAGACGGGGGAGCCCGAGACCGGCGCGTCGGCGACCAGCGTTCTACCCGACAGCGGATAGCGCGCGAGAAGTTCTTCTGGTCGGCCCTTCCTCAGGCTGGTGAGGAACAGACGCTTCAGGTCCTTGCCCGCGAAACACGGCATCGTCGGCGCGGCCACGGGCACCGGATATTTCGCCACGAGCGTGCCGTCCGGCGTGTAGCGGTTGAGGCACTGGGCGGAGACGCCCGCGCTCCAGTAGTACCCTTCGCGGTCGGTGGCGGCGCCATCAGGGCGGCCGCCCTCTTCCGTCTGGTTCACGATGCGCGTGCGGTTGGCGATCGCGCCGCTGGCGGGGTCGAGATCCCAACGGTCGACCCAGCGACCGTACGAATCCGAGTGGAAGATGGAGCGGCCGTCGGGCGCGAAAGCGAGACCGTTGGAGGTGAAGAGGCCAATGACCTTCTGCTCGACCTTGCCGTCGGCAGTGACGCGATAGAGCGCACCCTGCGGGTTGCTAACGGGCCGCGGCCGCTCGTCCATGCTGCCGACCCAGAAGGCGCCGTCGGGGCCGACCTTGCCGTCGTTGAGGCGCGTCGTGGCGCCGAGGTTCGCCTCGATCTCCGCGATGGCGCGGCTCGATCCATCGGCGGGGTCGAAGAGAACAACGGCGTGGCGGAGCGCCACGATCAGCCGGCCGCTCTCGGCAAGGCCAATGGAGCCAACCTCGGACGGGAACGACCAGACGCGCGGCTGGCCGCCCGAAAGCAGGAACCGATGCACCTTCATGGCGGCGGTGTCGCACTGATAGAGCGCGTCGAGGCGTTCGTCGTAGACTGGCGATTCGCCCAACTCGCAGCGGACCTCATTGAACGGCGTGAAGTCCATCGCGTTGATTTCCCTAACTAATCAGGCGTGCGCCGGCCAGATGGAACGGGCCAGCCGGCTCGGCCAACCGACCCAAGGTTGACAAGGAATCGGTCCACCGCCAGACAGTGCCGCCCCCTGCGGGGCCTTCCGGACCCAAGACCTAAGACGTCAGCCATCACATGCAAGCGGCAAGCAATGAATAAGCCAGCCCCGATCATCTCGTTCGTCAGTCTCGGCTGCCCGAAAGCGCTGGTGGATTCGGAGCGAATCCTCACCCAGCTGCGCTCCGAGGGCTACGAAGTGTCGCGGACGCACGAGGGCGCCGACGTCGTGGTGGTGAACACCTGCGGCTTTCTCGACAGCGCCAAAGCTGAATCGCTCGATGCGATCGGCACGGCGCTGAAGGAGAATGGCCGGGTGATCGTGACGGGCTGCATGGGCGCCGAGCCCGAGCAGATCCGCGAGCGCTTCCCAGAGGTACTGTCGATCACCGGACCGCAGCAATACGAGAGCGTGGTGAAGGCGGTGCACGAAGCCTCGCCACCGGCGCACGACCCGTACCTCGACCTGGTGCCGCCGCAAGGCGTGAAGCTGACGCCGCGGCACTACGCGTATCTCAAGATTTCAGAGGGCTGCAACCACCGCTGCTCGTTCTGCATCATTCCGAAGTTGCGCGGCGATCTCGTCTCGCGGCCGGCAGGAGACGTTTTGCGCGAGGCCGAGCGGCTGGTGAAGGCGGGGGTGAAGGAACTGCTGGTCATTTCGCAGGACACCAGCGCCTACGGCACCGACGTCAAGTATGCCACCAGCCTGTTTCACGACCGTGAGGTGCGGGCGAAGTTCTTCGATCTCGTCAACGAGCTCGGCTCACTCGGCGCCTGGGTGCGGCTGCACTACGTCTACCCCTACCCGCACGTCGACGAGGTGATGCAGCTGATGGCCGAGGGGAAGGTTCTCCCCTACCTCGACATTCCCTTCCAGCACGCGAGCGCCAGGGTGCTGCGCGCCATGAAGCGGCCGGCAGCGCAGGAAAAAACTCTGGAGCGCATCCGCCGCTGGCGGGAGATCGTGCCGGATATCTCCATTCGCTCCACGTTCATCGTCGGCTTCCCCGGCGAAACCGAGGCGGATTTCGAGGAGCTGCTGCAGTGGCTCGAGGAAGCGCGGCTCGACCGGGTCGGCTGCTTCCGCTTCGAGCCGGTGGCGGGCGCACCGGCGAACGCCCTCCCCGATCCGGTGCCGGCCGAGGTCAGCGAGCAGCGCTGGCGCCGGCTGATGAAGGCGCAGCAGGCGATCAGCATCCGCAATCTCAGGAAGAAGGTTGGGCAGCGCGTGCCGGTGATCGTCGACGAGGCGAACGGGCGCACGGGGCGCGGGAGGACCAAGTGGGACGCGCCTGAAATCGACGGCGCCGTTCACCTGACCGGCCGGCTGCCCATCCGCGCCGGCGAGATCGTCACCGCCCGCATCACCGGCGCCTCGGAATACGATCTCACGGCCGACGTGGCGTAGCCCAAAAAGAAGGGCGGCCCAGAGGCCGCCCTTCAAAGAATAACCTCGCCCCACCCTACGGCAGCTTGAGCGTTCTTGTCGCGTTCTTGTCGACGCAGACGTTATTCCGCGCGCGGAACTGATCGGGACCGCACTTCGGCAGACACTTGTTGCCGACGAGGTCGTTCTTCGATGTGTCGCAGGTGAGGACCGGGTTGAGAATCGGATTGAGTATCCGGCTCTCGCACTGGCGGGTGCTGGGATTGCGAACCTGGCCGACACCGCACTTCGGCAGGCACAACGTCCCGATAATATCGTTCCTCGAGGTGTCGCAGGTGATGATCGGGTTGAGAATCGGATTGAGTATCCGGTTCTCGCACTGGTGGGTATTCGCATTGCGAACCTGCCCGACAGCGCACTTCGGCAGGCACAACGTCCCGATAATATCGTTCCTCGAGGTGTCGCAGGTGATGATCGGGTTGAGAATCGGATTGAGTATCCGGTTCTCGCACTGGAGCGTCCGCGGATTGCGAACCTGGCCTACCGCACACTTCGGCAGACAGAGCTTGCCGATCTTGTCGTGAGTTGACGGGTCGCAATCAGGCTGGAGCGGACCACAGCCGGGTATCAACGAGATTCCCGGAGGACATTTCGGGACGCACCGGTTGGCCTGGATGTCGTACCTCTGATCCGAATTGCAGATCGGCTCGCAGCGGTGGCGATCCTGATTCATCTGCGTACCCGGCAAGCACGAGGGCGGCGGACGGCAACCGGGGATCAACGAGATGCCCGGAGGGCATTTCGGGACGCACCGGTTGGTCTCGACGTCGTATTTCTGATCCGAGTTGCAGATCGGCTCACAGCGGTGACGTTGCTCATTCATCCGGGTGCCGTCAGGGCACTTCGGCGGCAAGCAACGCTTCAGGTCAAGGTTGAACAGCCACCCCTGCAAACACGGCGGGATGCAGATGCCGCGATTGGGGTCGAAGAGCTCGCCGAGGCGGCAGTCTGGGACGCAGCCCTGGAAATGCCGGTCATAGTGCGAATTCGGCGGGCAATGAGGCGGCTCGCAGCGGCCATCGCGATAGGTCCTGTCGTCGGGGCAGCCGCAGTAGCCGTTCGGCATGCGCCGCAGTTCGGGCGGGCAGAACGGTATGCAGCGGCCGTTGTAGTAGAACGAGTCGCGCGGGCAGGTTTGCGGCGGCGGCACACAGCGGTTGTCGCGGTCGCGGTAGGTGTTCGGCGGGCAATTCGGGTAGAGGCACTCGCCCGCGTGGAAATAGGTTCCGCCTGGGCAGGTCGGCAAAACAACGCAGTGGCCCAGCAGGAAATACGTGCCGGCCGGGCAGTACACGGGCGGAGGCACGTAGGCCGCGCCGCCACACGGAACTGTGGCGATGGCGCCCATGTAGCCGCGGAAATTGGGATCGCCGGGCTGGTCATCGTAGTCGACGAACCAGGACTGGGTCGGCGGGGTGTTCTGTGGCTGGAAGAGCGACGTGTCGTTGCCTTGGAGGCCATCGACGGTCGGGAAGCCGGTCGAGCCATTGCCGGGGTCAAGCAGCCGCTCCCCGGTCGACCACAACGTGGCGCCGCAGGCGGACGGATTGATCTGGCCGTCGTAACCGTAGCCATAATTCAGCGCGACGCCGCCGTTGGCGTTAGCGTAGGCCGGCGGAAGGCCGATTGAATACTGGTCGGGAGCGAGGCGCCAGAATCCCGGCGACGGATCGCCCGGCGGCTTCGGCACAAAGCGCAGCACGCGGCTCTGGCCCGGGTTGGCAAGCTGGGTGAGCGCGTAGTCGCCGGACGTGGCGCCGCGCTCGGCGAGATACATGTTGCCGGTGCCGTCAAAAGCGATCGACGCGATCTCGACGCCGTCGGCGAGCGAGGGAACGT
>Ga0265340_10002220_pt1 | contig 11105 bp, 16 predicted proteins | sample 4CB225metaG_FD_202082 | JGI IMG/M metagenome (GOLD analysis project Ga0265340, IMG submission 202082) | Rhizosphere microbial communities from Carex aquatilis grown in University of Washington, Seatle, WA, United States - 4-CB2-25 metaG | ecosystem: Host-associated > Plants > Roots >...
GAAGTGGGAGCGTCGACTTCGCCGTCGCCAATATGAAGACCTCGCAATGAGATGCCAGGCCTCCGGTGGCGGTCGATGCGCCCCCGACCCCGTGGTGTCCGCAAAGCTGTCGCTGAAATTCTGCCACGAATTCGCGGAGATTCGCAGCTTGAAACTGCATGCCTGAGCGGCCAAAGTCGCGACCGATTGCTTCCGGTCACGCTTTAGTTCCTCATCGCGATGATCGCTTCGGCGATCAACGAGAGGCTGCAGCGCAAGCTCGACTACTCCCTGGAGGAGGTTCGGGTTCTCAAGGAGATCCTCTGCGCTGCCACGGGCAAGGAGCGTATTTCCTTCACCCCGGATCAGCGTCGTCGCCTGGCGCTTTTGGGCAGAAAGCTGAGCCCAGAGGAGCGACGGAGGTGCTGCCAGATCATCAAGCCGGGGACGATCTTGACCTGGTTTCGCAGGTTGTCGGCGCGGAAGTACGACAGCTCCGGATGCAAGACGGGGCTGTGCTTCGCCAACCTCTCATCCGGGCCTTCACCGCCAACTTTAACGCGGGCCACCGGACCTGGCCGACTTTGCACACAGGCAAATGCTCGGCGAGTACCGATGCCGTGAACGAGCATATGTCCTCACCAGGCGTTGGTGCTAAAACCTTGGCGGTGGAACGCAAACGACGTCGCCGGCGCGCCGGCAAGAGCAGCGGCGGATCGTTGGCCTCGCTGCGCGGCGGGTTCCGCTCCGTCGCCCATGGCATCGCAGGGAAGGAGCGCGCCCGTCCTGCCTCGCGCACCCGGCGCGTGTTGGGCAACGTCGTCACCGTGGTCCTGCTGCTGGTCGCGGCCGGGCTCCTGTTGCGGCGGTTCGGCCTCCTCCATCGATAAGGTCACGCCATGCCGGGATGATCCGTCGCCGAGGGCTGACGGCCCTGCCCACCGCGACCTTTCGCGTCCTCTACGTCTTTCTCGTCCTCTCCCACGACCGCAGACGCGTCGTCCACTGGAACATCACCAGCCACCCTGATGCGCAGTGGACCGCCCAGCAAATCGTCGAGGCATTCCAGAGGACACCGCGCCCAGGTATATGATCCGCGACCGCGACGGTATCTACTGTGAAAAGTTCCACGGTCGCGTCGAGGGCATGGTCATTGAACAGGTGCTCACAGTGCCGCGATCGCCTACGCCGAACGGCTTGTGGGATCTGTACGGCGAGAGTGCCTCGATCACGTCATTGTGCTCGGCGAGCGGCACCTGTGCTGGAGCCTGAACTCCTACTTCGCCTACTATCACAGTTCGCGAACGCACCTGTCCCTGGGGAAGGACGCGCCGAAACCGCGACCCATCCAGCCGCCCACCATGGGCAAGGTCGTAGCGCTCCCGGCGGTCGGCGGTCTCCATCATCGCTACGAGCGACTCGCCGCTTGAAGAGAGCAGTTCCCGGCAACCCGGCGTCCTGTGCTGAGGGCTGACCTCCGTCCAAAGCCCGGCCATCGCCCCGATCCGACGCCGATCCCGGTCCACACAGGGACCTTCTGGCACCCGAGATCGTGCCGCGGAACATCCCGTTCCACGTCGCTATCCCTGCACCTGTGCGTCGGATGAGTCGCTGGCGAAGGACAACTCTGGCGGCGAACGCTCCCGACAGCGCCCAACCCGCGCATCGCTCGGTGCCACCCACACGCTACTCCGACGTCCTCGGCCGGAACGCCGCAGTCGAAGCCGCGCGCGACTTGATCGAGCTGCCACTGAAGCACGCCGACCTATTCCTTCGCATCGGCGCCAAGCCCATCGGCCACGGCATCATCCTCGCTGGGTCGCCAAGTATGGGAAAGACCCAGCTCGCCCGCGCCGTCGCTAGCGAGTGCGGCGCCCACATCGAGATCGTCAACGGCCCGGCCCTCCTGTCAAAGTGGGTCGGCGAAACTGAAGCCGCGATCCGAGACGTCTTCGAGCGCGCTCAGAAGTTCGCCCCAGCCGTCATTCTGTTCGATGAGATCGACAACATCGCCCCCTCCCGCTCCGCAAAGAGCGCCCAGGCAAGCAGCGAGGCGTCCGTCAGCCGGGATCACCATTTCCCGCTGTGGACATTCGGTCCGCCTCCCGCTTCCCATCCAAGCGAAATGCCGTGCCCGACGACATAAGGAAACGTTGAGGCAACGTGGTGGCAATGTGCGGCAATAGCATCGCTAAAATTCTATGAACCTCTTCAACCACGCGCGCATCTTTGTGGTCTGAAGGAGGAGTACATGGCAGCTGGAAAGGTGAAATGGTTCAACAACGCCAAGGGGTACGGCTTCATTGTGCGGGATGGGGAGGACGACGTCTTCGTCCATTACTCGGTAATCGAGTCCGAGGGATATCGTTCTTTGAGCCCCGGGCAGGCAGTGGAGTTCGGAATCATCGAAGGGCCCAAGGGCCTTCAGGCTACGAATGTAAAGATGAAAGAGGATCGTGCTGCCGCCCGGTCTGGATCACCCACACCCTAAGCAGAAAACTGGACGGGATCCAACGTGCGTCGAGAATCGCTACCCGAGGGTAGCGAAATGGGACGAACAGCCCTGTAGTTAGGGACGAGGAACGCTCAGCACTGGAGAGCCTGGCGCGGTCTACACGGCGAGCGGAGGCGGATCGGGCACGAGCGATCTTGCGCTCGGCGGCGGGCGATTCGAGTGAGACCATCGCGCCGATGGTCGGGGTACTGCCCTGCCACGTGCGCTATTGGCGAATGCGCTTTCGGCGGCATGGCATCGAGACACCGCGCGAGCAACCGAGGCGAGGACGGACGGGGGTCAAGGCAGCGGCGGCGCTGCCGGTGGTGATGGCGATTCTTTCTCTTTGAGCAGGTACCGTAGGTGCCGTTCCCAGAAAATTACGAAATGGCGCAAACACTCGTCCCGGACCGTTTTCACAAACCGATCCGCATGCGGATTGCAATTGGGACTCTGCGCTGGAATCTTCACGCACTTCACCCCTCGCTCCCCAAGGACCGCTTCGAACGCCTCGGTGAACACCGGGTCTCGATCGTGGCCTCGTGCGCATGGTCGTCGTCAAGAAGCACGCCGCCAAGGAGCGCAAGGGCATCAACCCATTCACCGAGGAGCCGACGGCTTTCAAGGCCAAGCCAGCTCGCAAGGTCATCCAGGGCCGCCCGGTCAAGGCCGCCAAAGACGCGGTAGCGTAGCAAGACTGTCTCATCCCGCCGACAGGTGAGAGCCGTACGCGGGTGATTGGGGCCTCCGCCACGCTTCGCTCGGACGCCTCTCCGTCACCGGCTCCCGCCCTGGCGTCGCCCGCGCCAACGCAGACTACCCTCGCGAATACACGGTCGCCGCACAGCCGGACTCGCGCAGTCGCTGTGCCATTGCATGCAGGGCTAGGGCATCGAGCGGTGCGATTTCGGCCGACGGCCAAGAGCGGTCGAGTGTGTGAATCTGAACATCGATCGGTCGAATGGCGACGACCTTTCCCGCCCATGCGGCAACGTGCGCAGGGTCAGCGTTGCCGCCCGGCCCCGCGGCAAACAGAGCCTGCAGGGTCACGTCCCGCAAACTGGCCAGCCCACCCACGATGTCGTCGAGAGCGACAGGTTCCAGCGGACGGCAGTAGCGCTGGAACATGGCCTCGGTCCCGGCGTCGAGTTTCATGATGCGAGCATCGACGAGGTCGAGTGCTTCGCGCACGCTTGGCTGCGTAAGGCGCGTGCTGTTTGAGAGCACCGCTATCTTGGCCGTGGGTCGGTACCGATCTCGCAGAACTCGTACGCCCTCCACGATCGATAGGAACCGCGGATGTGTGGTCGGCTCGCCGTGGCCCGAGAAGGTCAGAAACGCAAACGGAGCTGTGTTACTTCTCAGCGTCTCCTCGACCGCGGCGAGCACGACATCGACCGTGGGGAATGCGTCGGCGGCTGAGGGAAGCCTCGGCGTCCACCCGTACTGGCAATAGGCACAGTCGAAGGTACACGCCTTCTGGCCTCGTGGAAGCAGGTTGATCCCGAGGGAAGATCCCAGCCGCCGCGATGCTACCGGACCGTAGATGATTCCAGGCTTGGGCGAAAGTAACATGACTACACCATTCCTTTGAGCGCTTTGCCGAGTCGGCGGCACCCTTCCGCGATCTTCTCCGGCGACAAATTGGCGATGGACAGCCGGAAGCAAACCTGCTTCGGCGGACTTGGAAAATAGAGACTGCCCGGCGACACCAGAACCCCGGCGGCGCGGATGCGCTCCATAGCAACTTCTTCGCTCATCTTGCCTCGCGGATGGACCTGCATGAACAACGCGTAGCCACCCTGGGGCCTAGACCAGGTCACGCGTTCCTTCGGCATGCGGTCATCGAGTCCGTCGAGCAGGGCTCGCATGCGCGGCCGATAGGTGCGGTGAACCCGGCGGACGTGTTCTTCGAAGGCGCCCGAGTCGCAGAACCGACTGACGGCCGCCTGGGTCAGTACGTTGCCCGACAGCCAGCACACCCGACTGATGGCTACAAGGCGCTCGATACAGTCAGGGGGCGCAGCGATCCAGCCGACGCGCAACCCGGGAAAGACCACCTTGGAAAAGGTCCCGAGGTAGATCACCACGCCCTTGTTGTCCATAGACTTGATGGGCAGCACGGCATGGCCGAAGTACTTAAGCTCCTCCTCGAAACCGTCCTCCACCAGCGGAACGCCGTGGGCTTCGCACAGGCCAAGAAGCCTCTCGCGATGAACCTGCGACGTTGTAATTCCCGTCGGATTCTGGAAGTTGGGCATGGTGTAGACGAAGGCAATAGCCCGGCTGCGCAGGTGCCCTTCCAGCGCGGCCAAGTCCATCCCGTCCGCGCGCATGGCAACCGCTGCGATGGGTATGCTCTGCTGGCGACAGCTCATGATCGCGAGAGAGTAGGTGGGCGCTTCCATCGCCACGGCAGCCCCCGGGCGCGCGAACAGACGCAAGAGCAGATCGAAGCCGTGCTGCGATCCATTGGTCACCAGGATCTCGTCGGCGGTGACGGCCACGCCGTGCACACGCAGGTTGACCGCGATGCTTTCCCGCAGCGGCCGGTAGCCGGCCGGATGACCGTAGTCGAAGACAGTCTTCCCACGCATCGTGATTACCTTGCGGAAGGCTCGTTGCAGTTCCTCGCTTGGGCACAGCTCCCGATCGGCGGCCAGGCTTGCGAAGTTGACGAGGCGGAGGTCGTCCGCCATCGCGGCTAGATGGGCCATCCGGCCGACCTGCGAAAATAGCCGGCGTGGCGCGGGCGCCGAGAGTCGTTCGAAAGCGAGGCAGGAGGGACGCAAGGATGCCTTGTTGGTCGTCGTACGGAGGCGCGCTCGAACCGTGGAGTAGGCACCCGGCCGGGCTTCCAGATAGCCCTGCGCCCAGAGATCCTGATAGGCACGGCACACAGTCGAGCGATTGATCCCGAGACTTCCCGCCAAACGTCGGGTCGGCGGCAAACGTGATCCCGGTCGAAGGTTGCCTTGATCGATGTGCAGAGCAACCTGGGCGCGGACTTGTTCGTGGAGTGGAACACGGCTTTCGCGGTCTAGCTGGAACAACATGAACCCTAGGCTGCCGCGCAAATCGGCCTGTCACAACGGCCAATTCACACGTATTTCTAGCCATCCAATTTCTGCCCCAATGGACGAGTAACTTCCGGCCGTCATCCCGTAACGCCTGCCAACTTGCCAGGCTACCGGCCAGATAGACGATTCCAATCAGCAGTGATACCGCAGAAGAGACTACATCACGGCGCGAGACCGGGATGTGCAACCGGGCCACCCCCGCTCGAACCAGGAGTTGGAAGAAGACCATCAGACCGCGGACGGTGAAGGTGACGCCGATACCGATCAAGCCGGAGCAAGGAACGGCAACCGCGGCACCCAGCCGGCGCCCGAGAACCCGTAGAGGCCCCAAGTGGCAAACATCGCCGCCAGGAACAAGGTGACAACTGCCACCACCACTGGGCCTGTGGTTCGCCAACTGCTCGTCCGCAACGCCACGTTTCCGTCGGTGAGCGCGGGACTTCGTTGGGACGGCACTCGTTCGATAACATCATGCGCCACCTCACCATGTTCCCTCTGGCACCCGTACTGACCTTGCCCTCGAAAACCTCGCCCTTCGCCAGCAGCTCGCCAACCTCCGGCGTACCTCCGCTCGCCCACGCCTGCGCAGGATCGACCCAGCCTTCTGGCTCGCGCCCTCTCGCCTGCACCCAATTGAAGCCCCAGGGCTCCACTCGCGCGTCCGGCCAATGAGGCCGGAGGAAATGCCAATCTAATGTAGATCCGGCTGCTCGTCGCGGCAATTGTGCGCCCGCCAGCCGGCTGCTGGTGCTAGCCTTTTTCCATGCGATGGCCTTTGATCCACTCCGTCCTCCTCGTGCTAGCGGTCGCGTGTAGTCGGACTCCACTCGATGAGATCTCTGCACCGGACGCCTCCTCTGTAGGTGGGGCAGCTGGAAGCGGTGGTGGATTCTCCATGGGGGGTGCACCTAGTTCGGGTGGCGGCAGAACAGGCGCGGGTGGCGTTGTTTCTTCGGGAGGATGGTTTGGCGTCGGCGGGACTCATGCAACGGGTGGTTCTATTGCCACAGGCGGACGTGTCAGTACCGGTGGCGTCCAAGGTGTAGGTGGAAGGATCAGCACTGGTGGAAGCACCGCCTCGGGGGGCGGGGGTAGGTCCGCCACAGGCGGTATCACCGCAATGGGTGGAACGATTTCCACCGGTGGAAGAATCGGCAACGGCAGGAGTGGCGGAGGCACGGGCGGATCAAATCGAGATGCTGGCGCTTCAGACGCGCAGTTGGCTGACGCCGTGATTGATACCCGGAAGCCGGCCTGCACCGATCAAGTGCTTCTTGGCCACAGCGCCGCCGTCGGCGGCGTAGCCTTTTCTCCCGACGGGCAATTCTTGGCCAGTGCGGGAAACGACCACATGGCCAAGATCTGGCGGGTCAGCGATGGAACGCTGGTTGTCACGTTGAGTGGCAGCTCGTCGCCTCTGACCTCCGTAGCCTACACACCGGATGGCCAGACATTGGTAACCGGTGGAGGCAGCGCCACTTACAGCGACGGTTTCGTCACGGTCTGGCTCACCGACGGGACGTTGCTGCGTACGATGAGCACCGCCTACACCTACAACATCGCCATCTCGCCCGACGGCCACACCGTGGCCAGCGCCAACATCGACAACACCGCCCGCCTATGGAGCCTAGACAGCGGAAAGCTCGTGCACGCGCTCTCGGGGCACGTCAGCTACGTCACTGCGGTAGCGTTCAGCCCGGACGGTCAGACGTTGGCCAGCGCAGGCTGGGACACGGCCACCGTCAGGCTTTGGGATGTGGCATCGGGCACCGAGCTGCAGCCTCTCACGGACAGCAATACGGCGACCACGATCGATGGCGTGGCCTTCTCGCCCGACGGAAGCCTGCTGGCCTCCGCGAACCTGGCCACTGGGGTGGAGCTGTGGAGCCTGCAGAGCCATCAGACTACGCAAACCATCGCTGCCAATAGCGTGTACGGGCTGGCCATCACCCCCGACGGAACCTCGGTCGTCACCGCAGGACCACGGGTCCTGCTCCTCTCGCTCAGCGACGGGTCGCTCGTCAACGCTTGGGATGAGAACGCGAGCGCAGTGGCGGTATCTCCCGACGGCAGCCGCATCGCCGTGGGCGAGCCGCAAGGCTCGCTCAAGATCTTCTGCTTGCAGTAAGCCCGGGAATGGTCGATCCAGATTTCTGCAGCGTCCCACCACATCGCCCTCGCAGACCCTGCTGCGAACGAAGACATTTTGCACTTCTCGTTGGCAACTGCGCCACCCGGGAAATCACGACGAAAGTGGGCCCTTCGGGAGGATTGGCTCACGCACCACTCTCTGGCCGATCTCGAGAGAACGGTTTGGGTCCTCATGGGATGACCACCTGGTTGCGAGGGACCGGCAGGTGCGCCCGGCGGGACGGGTGGCAGCCGTTCACAAGTGGGGCACGTGTCGCTCGCCGCTGGGCGGTGCGGGATTCCGTCCCGCTGCCTTCCGGCTGCTCGCTCTTGCTGATGTTGCTAGTGACTTGAGGCGAGCCGAAAACCGGGGGCCTTCCACCTCGAGTCGGGCTCCAGCCCTACCCGGAAGGCACACCGGCAGTCCCCGGCCCGGTTGCCCCAGGATCCGGCCCGGAAGACCCGCTCGTGTCCCACGGCAGCACCAGGCGGGGCGCGCGCGCTCGCGACGGTGGCTGTGCCCAGGTTGAAGCTGGCCCGCGCGCAGCCCGGCTGCTGTTGTAGAGTCGCGCCGTGCACAACGCCATCGCCTTCGCCCTTGTCGCGTTTCCGTCGCTCGTCGTGATCATCAACCCGGTGATGGTTACTTCGGTCTTTATCACCCTCACCGCAAACGCAACCCCGGAGACCAAGCGGGCGATCGTCCGCAAGACCACGCTGGTCGCCTTCATCGTTCTGCTGCTCTTCGCGGTCTCCGGAACCCTCGTCTTCAAGTTCTTCTCGATCACTATCGGCGCTTTCCAGATCGCCGGCGGGATCATCCTCTTCTCGGTGGCCATGGGAATGCTCCACGCCAGAACCTCACGGACCCATCAGACGCCCGAAGAAATGGATGAGGCGATGAGCCGAGAGGATATCGCTGTCGTCCCTTTGGCGATCCCCATCGTCTCCGGGCCCGGAGCGATCACCACGGTCGTTGTCCTCTCCGGCGAGACCCGCGCTATCCCCAACATGGCGATCCTCTTCCTTGCCATCGTCGTGGCCATGGTCATCGTCTTCGTAATGTTGCGGAATGCCGCAAGAATCCAGAAGTTCATGGGGTCCTCTGGCCTCAACATCACCACACGGCTGATGGGCCTGGTTCTCGCCGCCATCGCAGTCCAGTTCGTCATCCACGGCGTCGAGAGCGTTCTGCCCGATCTGGCCTCGGCGATGCGTGTTGCGCCGAAACGATAGCCAGCCCGGCTGCAATCCGGACGTGGACGCCCTTATCACCGCGATCGCTGCCGTCAATCCCCGTACCATCGTCGTGCTGCATGTTCCGGGCGCGGTCTTGATGCCGTGGCTCGATCACGTGAGCGCCGTGCTGGTAGCCTGGTATCCAGGAGAGTGCTGGCGCCGCAGACCCAAGAGCAGATCCTCTTCGCCGAGTCCGTGGACGGTGTCGAGCCAATTAGCGAACGGCAACTCAGGTGCCACCCTCCTCGACTGCCAGAACGCATGGTCCTCGTTCAGCGTCGACGGCCTGGTCCGCCCGCGGCGGGACGCGCGCGGGACGGCTCGTAGTTGCGGCGCACCGGTGGACCTTGCATGCGACGCTGGTAAAGCCCCGCTGGCTCCCTGTCGTAGTGGTTCCAGTGACCACCTTCCCGATAGCTCCACCGATTGCCATACCAGTACACGGGCCGCCCTTCGAAGTAGACAGGCGCGGTCGTAGCGACATACCCATCGGGTGGGTAGTCGTCGTAGCCAATCATGGGAACGCATCCTGGGGTGGCAGCGAGCGTCGCGCTCAAGGTGACTGCGCACGCAAACCTTCGAAGCATTCTTGTCTGGTTGCCTAGGCTCATTCGTCCCCTCCGTTGCTGTGACCGGCATGCTCGCCAAGCCTCCGCGCATACTCGGTGCGCTGATCAGGGGTGAGCACAGGGCTCACTGCCTCGACGAAGTGTGCTAAATGGGCTGCGCCCCAGCCAGCTAGGTGCGCGTTCGCGACGTTCGCACCCGTGAGCGTCTTCGCATCGAACTTCTCGCTGCGGAAAGCATCGCCAAATTCCCGGATGTGCGTGGCGATCTCCTGCGGATTGAGCCGCGGCACAGACTTCATTCCCTCGCCGAATCCCGCGCGGATTTTGTTCACCTGATCTTGCGTCAGACCAAGACCGGTCGTGAGCATCGCGAGCCGACTGCCATCCAGATTCGCGGGATCGGTCTCCTCGGCATTCGCCCTTTGCCAGACCGACCAGTGCGCCTCAACCTTGTCGACAAGCGCGGCTCGCTCGGGTGGCGTCAGCACCGCATGCAACTCGTTCAGCGCGTCGGTGGATGCATCGTGCACTTTCGCAGCCGCGGCTGACACCTGGGCGATTGCGGCCTCCACGGTCGTTGCGTCGAGGTTGGCCGCGGCAACCCCATCGGCCAGTGCAGCCGCCAGCTTTTGCTGCGCGACGCGCGCCGGCTCCATGCGAGCGTGCAACTCCCTTCGAATCTTCTCCACAGTCGTCCGCTCTTCGGGCGAGACGCCGAGCGTGTCGAGGCTCAAGGCGATGATGAGCGTCACGCCACCGTGGTGGTGGTGGCGGTGGTGTTCAGTGAGACCCGCCGCGACCTCGTCGACGTCGGAGGCGCTGGCAGCGGTAGCCGGGGGCCGAGCGTTCGCGGAAGCCCCACCGCAATTCATTGCCGTCAATGCCCCGAAGAGCACTGTCGCGATCATCCCCATCTTGCTCGGGTTCAAGACCCTCTGATGTTCCATTGGTGTCGCAACGATGTGCCGAATTCCTCCCCGACGCAAGGTGCCCCAGCAAGGTGGCCCAGGGCAGCCGTTAGGCATCAAACGCCGTCTTGCTGTCTGCCTGTCAAGTCCGACAAGACGCCTCACGTCAACTAGACAACCAGGCGCTACCGCCGATGGACCCATGCTCGATAGATGACGGCCCCGCAGCTCCAATCAACCTTCGCTTTGCCACGGACACTTCGCCCACCCGAGGAGTTCGCAAAGCTCCCTATCGTGGGGCGCGTAGTAGTCGCGCAGCCAACGCATGGTTTCTGGCGAAGGCCTCCGACGGCGCTGCAGCGGGGCGGTCCAAGCGCGCACGCGCTTACGCAACCAGGGCGGAAAGATCTGCGGCACATGCAGGGCTCTGTCGATGCGATGGAGCATTCTCAGCCCGACGGCCGCATTCGCATGTTCGTGGGGAAGACTGGCCGGGCCGCGCGACGGATCGAGCCCGGCGAAGTGGAGCAGCTGCTGCGCCACCTCGGCCGAATGGGCGCGAAGGTCGTTCACGGTCAGAATGCAGAACCGTTCGCGGGGGAACAGGGAAAAGAAGCGCTTGAGATGGGCGGCGTAGAAACCGGTTTGCAGGTACACCCCTTGTGTCATTCCCTGCGAATCACGCCGGAGGGCCTCGCGCCAAAGA